>Ga0187784_10001913_pt1 | contig 16627 bp, 10 predicted proteins | sample 1015_SJ02_MP15_2_FD_132964 | JGI IMG/M metagenome (GOLD analysis project Ga0187784, IMG submission 132964) | Tropical peat soil microbial communities from peatlands in Department of Meta, Colombia - 1015_SJ02_MP15_20_MG | ecosystem: Environmental > Terrestrial > Soil > Wetlands > Peat | place...
ACGCCTTCAGCCCAACAGGGGCGGCTGACCGCAGCCCAGGCGAACGGCCTCGCGAACGGCTTGGGTTCAATGATCAACGCGGGAGCGCTCGCGACCCCCGAAAGTGCTAAGCAATCGCCGGACCAAAGGAGGCGGCCGTCTGCACTAGCCTCCCGGTGGTATTTCGTCGTTGCAGGGCTGGCGCCAGGGTTAGGGTTCCAGGAGCCGGGCCGCTGGCCCGAGCGGCGTTTGACCTCCCCACTGGGGCGGATCGCATCGCCAGGTTCCTGGCCCCTAGTTCGACCTCTTCTGCTCGAGTAGCGAATAAAGCACAGGCATGACCAGCAAGGTGATGAACGTCGAGATGGAGAGGCCGCCGATGACCGCCAGGGCCAAGGGTTTCTGCAATTCCGCTCCCGCTCCCAATCCCAGGGCAAGCGGAAACAAGCCAAAGAGCGTGCACAGGGTCGTCATCAGAATTGGACGCACGCGAATCTTGCCGGCCTGCACCAACGCTTCGCTGAGCGGCATACCCTGCTCCTCCCACAACTTGTGCACGTAATCAAACAAAATGATGCCGTTCTTGACCACCAAGCCCACCATCAGGATGATCCCCATAAATGACGAGACATTGAGCGCCGTCCCGGTGGCCAGCAGCATGACGAAGACGCCGAGGAGTGAAAGCGGCGCTGCCGACATGATAATCAAAGCAGGTGCGAAAGCGCGGAACTGAATCACCAACACAATGAAGACCGCCGCCAGCGCCAGGCCCAGCACGGAGAGAAGGTCGCGAAAGGAACTCTGCTGGCTTTCGTAAAGCCCCCCAATTTCATAGGTGGTCCCCACCGGGAACTGGATGGAACTTAGCAGGTTTCGGACGTCCCGCACGGCGCTGCCCAGGCCGCGGTTCTCGAGCCGGGCTGATAGCGCCACCATCAAGCGCTGATTCTCGCGCGTCAATTCGCTCTCGCCCTGTCGGGTTTCGAGCGAGGCCAGAGCGGAAACGGGCACGATTTGCTTGTTCGGCGTGACGACGGGGAAATGCTCCACGTCCGGAAAGCTGTAGCGGAAGGAGTCAGGAAAGCGCACGCGGACGCCAATGGTGCGGTCGGTCTGGCGCAGGTCGGTTTCCGTCAATCCCAGCAGGCCCGCCTGAAGCTGCTGGGCGACTTGGTCCACGGTGAGACCCAGATGTCCCGCCTGGACCGGGTCGACATGAGCCACAATTTCCGGATTGCCTTTCAGGATGCCTTGGAAATCCACGATCCCGGGAATCTTCTGCGTCTTCGGCCCGATCTCGCCGGCAAGCTTTTCCAGTTCGGGCATGTCATTGCCGTAGATCTTCACTTCAATTGGATTGGGGTTCCCCTCCATGTCGCCTATCATGTCCTGTAGCACCTGCGTGAACTCGACGCGGACTCCCGGAATCGTGCTGAGGATCTTCTGGCGCAGATCATCCATGGTCTCGTCGATGCTGCGCTCGCGCTGGGAGCGCGGTTTCAGCTTGACCACGATCTCACCTGTGTTCTGCGTGGTCGCGAAAGGCCCCATCTCCGCCCCGGTGCGGCGCAGGAAGGCCTCGGTTTCAGGTGTCTTCTTGACTTCCTCCCCAATCAAATGGAAAATGCGGTCGGTTTCCGCCAGAGAAGTTCCCGGTGGAGTCCACATGTCAAGAACAAAGCCACCTTCGTCCATTTCGGGGAGAAAGCCAGTCTCAAGTCGCGTGTAAAGAAACACCGCCGCAGCAATGGAAACCAGAGTGGCCACCACCACTACCCAACGTCGGCGAAGCGACCAGCGAACAGCCCTTTCATAAGCCCGATTCACAGGCCCGATGAAGCTCTCTGCGGTTTGGTGATGCCGCTCCGGCGAAAGGAAGCGCTGGGAGAGAAGAGGTATAAGAGTCAATGCAAAGACCATCGAGAGAAGCACCGACACCGCCAGCGTAAGGCAGAGAGCGGAGAAGAACTCGCCCACCACGCCTTTCAGCAAGCTCAAGGGGGAGAAAACCACCACCGTAGTTGCCGTCGAGCCGATCACCGCACCCAACAACTCCTGAGTTCCTTTTTCGGCTGCTTCGGCGGGCGTCTCGCCCAATCCCAGATGGCGATAGATGTTTTCAATGACCACCACCGCGTCGTCGATGATCAGTCCGATCGCCACGGCGATTCCCCCCAGCGACATCAGGTTCAGCGTGCTGTGGAACAAATGCATGAAGAAGAATGTACTAATGACCGTGATGGGAAGAGTAACAGCGGCAATCAGGGTAGTGCGGGCTTCGCGCAGAAAGAGGAAGAGAATGACAACGGCTAAGAAGCATCCGATCAGGACTGCATCGCGGATGCTGGCCACCGCCTCGCGAACGAATTCCGCCATGTCGTAGACGACGGAGAGATGCAGCGTCTTGGGTATTGCCGAGCCCAGGTTTTTCGCCAGCGCTTTGGCCTGGTCGGCCACTTGCAGGATGTTGCCGCCGATCTGGCGTGAGATGCTGATCAAGGCGCCCGGCTGATTGTTTCCGTAGACCAGCATGCGGGGATCTTCGACTCCATCCCGCACTTCCCCGATATCGCGGACTCGAATGGGCGTCTGGCCGTCCACCGCCACGACGGAATTTCGGATATCGTCCAGGTCGGCAAACTGACCGCTGGCCAAAACGAGGTACCGCAAATAGTCCTTGTCCAACCTTCCGACGGAGGTCACGTCGTTGGTGGCTTTCAGGCGGTCCGCGATGTCCGGCAGCGAAAGCCGGTGGGCAAGCATTTTCTCGGGATCAACGATGATTGAAGCTTCGCGTGTATGGCTCGCCTCAACTTCCACCAGCGCCACTCCCGGCACCCGGTTGAAAAGCGGACGCAGGTTGTAGTAGGCATAATCGCGCAGGTCGGAGTCCGGAACATTGCCGTTCAAAACAAACATCAGGATAGGCCAGGCCGAGGGTGTAATGCGCTCGACCGAGATGTCGGTTCCCACGGGCAGGTCCGTCCTGACGTCGCTGACGCCTGCCTGCATAAGTTGAAGCGCATACTGCATGTTCATGTCAGAATTAAACAGGACGGAGATTTCCGCGGCTCCACGAATGGTACGGGAGCGCACCCGCCACACACCCAGCACGGTTCGCGCCTCCTCTTCAAGCGGCCGCGTGACCGTCAGGAGCATATTCTGAGGAGAAAGATCGCCGGAGTGGGCCAGGATGACAATGCGGGGGAAGGAAAGCTCGGGATAGATGTTGCTGGGCAACTGGAAGACCGAGAACAAGCCCGCCGCCACGAGCAAGACCGTCAGCAGGTAGACGGCGCGGCTGTTCCGGCGACAGAATCGGACCACGTTCATGATTTGACCTTGACTTTCGCGTGTTCGGGAAGGCCATAGCCTCCGTCCAGGATGATGATCTCTCCCTCTTCCGCCCCGGAAAGCAACTCGACCCGCTCCTTGGTCTCGATCCCGAGTTTCACCGGAACGGCCTCCGCCTTGTCTCCCTCCACACGGTAGATCTCCGGGTTTCCATCCTGGTCGCGGTAGACGGCCTGAAGGGCTGCAACCAGCGCCTTCAGGTGCGTTTCCAGCGGCACGCTCGCAGTGAGGAACATACCCAACCGCAGTAATCCAGTGCCATTGGCGATTCGGATTCTCACTAACCCCACATTGGTCGTGGGATCAACGGCGGGAGAGATGGCCACAACGTGACTCTGAAACACCTTGCTGGGAAAGGCATCGGTGGAGATGCCAAGTGCCTGCCCGACGCGAATCTTTTCCAAGTAGAGTACCGGCACGTTCCCGTATAATTCCACTTCCCACGTGTTCGCCACTTCAAATATCGGCTGCGCTGCCGTGCCGTCCACCTGTTCGCCGGCGCTGAGCAACCGCTTGACGACCATCCCTGTGAGCGGGGAACGCACCTCGGTGCGCGTGAGGTTCAACTGCGCCAGCGAAAGAGCGGCCTCCGCCTGGTGGAGGAGGGCTTTGTTGACGGTGGCCTGAGTGCGCGCATCCTCAAAATCCTTCTGTGCGGCAATGCCCTGGTCGAGCAGTTTCTGGTTGCGTTGCAGGCTCAACTCTGAGTTTTCCACGTTGGCTTTGGCTTGATCCACCGCCGCTTGAGCCTGACGGACCTGGTCGTGAAACGGCCGGTCGTCAATCTTCGCCAGCACCTGCCCCTCGGTGATGTGATCACCCTCCGCCACCCACATCCGCGCCACCCGGCCGGGGACGAGTGAACTGACGCGAACGTCCCGGTTGGGCAGCGCGGAAATCGTCCCGCTGACGGATAAAGTGGATTGGATATCCGCGCGCTCCACATGCGTGACGGTTACTTCTGCTACAATGTTGGCTGCGGCCTCATCCCCACCCTCGCTCTCATCCCCCGCGGATTTCTTCGAGCAAGACGGCAAAAGCAAAGCAAGCATCAGGATCAAATAGCACATCACCGGTGCTATTCCGCACCGGTTGATTGTTGCTCGCAGTCTTTTAGCTGTGCCCCTGAGCGAAGACCTCATGGTCCTTCGGCTCACCACCGTGCATGCGTGTGGAGGTAGCCGCAGAATCCTGGAAGGGCGGGGCTGTAGCCCCGCCGTCAGGACCCTCACCCACCACTGCCTGGTCCCCCCTCTCCCGCTCGCGGGAGAGGGGTCGGGGGAGAGGGAGTTGCCCGTCACGGCGGGGCTGAAGCCCCGCCCTTCCGCCGCCATTTTCATGGCAGCGAAGAATACTCGCATTTTGGTCGCGAGGTGCCGTGAACCCGCGCAGAGTCTGTTCTGTGCCCACTGCTGAGATTCCCCGATTCCTGGGGTCCGATGGTCCGATCCCAATCGGACCCGAAATCGGACTTCGCTTCGCTCAGAATGACAGCGCAGCGTGATACGTAAATGGCACGGTCGCCTGATAGTGGTCATTTAATCCATCGCTCCTCCCACCGTTTCCTCCAAGTCGGCGTAAAGGCTTTGCAATTGTTCGAGGCTCTGAAGGTAACTGCTCTCCACGCTTTGCACATCCTGCTGGGCCTGGATTGCCGTCAAAATGCTGGTCTTGCCGGCACGATAGCTTTCCTCCGCCATGCTCTCCAGTTGACGCGCCACAGGTAGCAACCGATCGTGATAGAGGCGGACCTGGGTGCGTTGAGCTTCGAGGTCGTAGAAGGCGGATTCCACGCGGGCGGAAACAGAACGCTCTGTGGCGGCAGTCTCGGCATTCAAGACACGCGAATTCGCAACCGACTGCGCAATTTCGCCTTGGTTACGAGTGAAAATCGGCAGGCCAATCGAAACTTGACTGCGTGGCCCGTAACGGAAATCATGGGGCGAGTTGAAGTCTACGCCCGCGTCAAGGACCAGGTCAGGAATCCTCTCCGCCTTTAAAAGCGAGCGCCGGCTCTCTTCAACCTTTTTTTCCCCACCCAGGTGCTGCAAGTCAGGGTTCGATTGGTAGGCACGACCGACCAGGTCCTCCAAACGCGCGGTGGGGGTTGCATCTTCGAGAGTCCCCGCCAACTCCCAGGGTTTGCCGGCGGGTTCGTTCAGGAGCGCGTTGAGTTCGCTGAGCGAAACCATCTCACGCTGCTTTGACACCTCGAGGTCAGCTTCAGCGCGGAAGGCTTCCAAACCGCTCTGCAGCACCTCGAGTTGCGCTACATCTCCGGCGGCGAAGCGCTCCGTGGCAATCTGCTCAAGGCGCTTCGCCAGACCGACCACCCGTGACAGCCTCTCCGACTCCGCGCGCGCGTAAGCGGCTGCATAGTAGGCTTCACGGGTGTTCTTTCGCACTTGGCGGACAAGCGTGCCGATCTCGACCTCGGTCAGCGCGCCTTCCTGGCGGGCTACCTCTATCCTGCGGCCGCGTTTGCCGCCGGTCTCGATGGGTTGGTCGAAAAAGAGGCCTTCGTGCGGCTCATCCCGCAAAGCCGTGAAGTTAGCGGTAGGGTTGGGCCTTTGCTTGGCAATTTGGATTCCCGCCAGGGCCACCGCGCGCTGCCGCCGCGCCGCCGCGAGGTCCAGGTTTTGCTTGTCCGCAAGGTCGAGTGCATCCTGGAGAGTAAGCCGAGGTGGTTGCTGCGGCAGTACGGCGCTTACGCCACTCAGCAGAATTACCGTGAGCCAGGCCAGTTTCTTCATCTGCTACCTGCCGACCACCAGGATGACGAACGAGGCGGGTTTCATTTTGCCCCTCCTCTCGCCGGGGGCCGGTGGCTCGAAGTCCGCCGCAGCCAAGAAGATGTTGTGAGTTTTCTCGTCCAGGGCCATGGTGCGCGCGCTGCGTTTGGTCGGAACGTTTTCCACAACCGAGAACTTATCCGGCGAGTCTTCATGCACCACGGTGAGGGTCCCATCGCCATTGGAGGAAAAGGCGTAGTTGGTCTCCGGATCGAAACGGTTAGCGTCCACGCCCTGGCCGATGGGCGGCCTAGCGACCACCTTGCCGGTATCCGCATCCACAACCGCCATCATCTGGTTGTGGCACCCCGCAAACAGGCGGCGGTTGGCCCGATCCATCGCCAGGCCTGAGGGCTCCTCGCAGGGGGCCAGCGGCCAGCGGTTCAAGACCTTCAGGTTTTGGGCATCGAACTGAACAAGTTCGGACTTGTCCTCGATGTTGACGTAGATGTTTCCCTTGCCGTCCGCAGCGGCAAACTCCGGCCTGTCCGCCAGATCGACCGTGCCGGCGACGCCGCCGTCGGCAGCGTTGATGGCAGTCGCGTTGTTGCTGCGCCCGTTCATCGTAAAAACGCGCTTCGTAATGCCATCGTAGACAATCGCATCCGGGTTGGTGCCGGTGCTCGCCGTGCCGAGAGTCTTCAGCGTCTTCAGATCGAAGATGGTCACCGTGTTGGCGCGGCCGTTGCTTGTGAAGCCTCGCCCTAATTCCGGCGCCAGGGCAATGCCGTGTACGCCTTGGGTGTCAGGAATATCGCCCACCAGCATGTAGGAATCAGTATCCATAACCTGCACGTGGGTTCCATGCGAGATGTAGAGGCGGCGTCCACCGCTATCCACAGAGAGATAATCCCAGAAACCCTCGCCACCCACGGGAACGGTCTTAATGACGTGATAACCGGAAGCGCCGGCTGATTGTCCGGCGGCACTGGAACATACGCCCGCAAAGAGGACTGCTGCCAGGGCCACCACACCGATGCTCGCCAGAAGCGTGACGGTCTTGCGCATTGGGCTGGACCTCCTATGGTTATTCAGGCTTAAAGGGTACACCGGGAATCTGAAAATAACCTGAAGGTTGGCTATGGCAGGGACGGCCGGAGCATCCGCAGGCAGGTCACTGAATAACCGTAGGCGACGCTGTCATTCCGAGCGTCGCGAGGAATCTCGCCCTGAAAACAAAGGCACTGCGAGATTCCTCGTCGCCTGCGGCTCCTCGGAATGACATGCGGATAGGGCTTTTCCGCGGCAGGCAAGGGTTGCCGCACTGGCATGAAGGGCTAATACGCGCCGGGGTAGGGCTTGGCAGCCGGTTCGTAGTCTCGGCCGTACAGGTTCTTGTGGGTGGTAAGAAGGTCGCCGGACTCCGGCAAGCGCAACTCTCCGATGGAAGTGGCGCCGGGCGAAAAGGCAACCTCTCGTGAAAGAGACTTGAGGGACTCAGGCAGGCAGCGCTCATGCCAGACATTGACCTGGTATCGCCCGGCCGGAACGGAGTTTATGGTCACCTCGCCGGCCGCGTTGGATACGGCGTAGTAGGGATACTCCAACACGACAATCACGGCGCTCATCTCGGGATGGATGTTGCAGAAAATGTAACTCACTCCAGGCTTGTTGAAGGTGATGGCGCGCGAGGCGCCGCCCTCATAGAGCCCCAAATCGAATCGCTTGCCTTCGAAGAGCGAAAAAACATTGTGGAAAAAAGGATCGTGGTTGGGGAACTCGACGACCGCCCCCACCGGTACGATGAGAAGATGCGGTATGAACCGCTTATTCTTTTGGACGAGTTGGAATCGGCGCAGCGTCGGTTCGAGACGGACAGCAGGAGAATCGCTGGTTCCGGAAAGGGGAGTGAGGAAGACCACCGCGTTCGAGTTGTCGAGTGACCTGCCTCGACTGGCCGGGGCAAGCAAGGTTACGCGGCCCGTTACGGTCAGGCCGTGCGCCGCGAAAGCAGTCCGGGCGACGAGCGCCCCCAGGAGCAGAAGCCAACAGCAGCAGCGCCGTAACTCGACTTTCATCGGATCAACTCCTTCGCCGGACGCGTTCTCCCGGGCGCCGCGCCGGCGGGCGAGAGCCGGTATGAACAAACCCAGTGGCCGTCATCCTGAGCGAAGGATCTCTGCATTTTCGTACGGTCCAACGATCTACCAGCAACTGCAGAGATCCTTCGCTTCGCTCAGGATGACACCTTCCAACTTTCTTCACACGGCCAGACACCCATGCTGCAGGCCCGTCAAAACAGCGCCGCGGCCCCCAGGCCCACCTGGTTCGCCGTAAACAAGCCAGGAAGAGTCTGCGCCGTTCTCAGGCGGCGGTACTCGAGCGAGAAGATGAGATTCGAGCGCAAGTGGTAGATGCTGTTGAGAAACCAGCTCTGATTTCTTCCGATCGGCAGGCTCTCGTAAGCCTCACCCTCAGCAGTGTACTCGAGGCCTGGCGTGGGCGTGAAATCTTCACCAAAAGCGCCGTTGAACTCGAGCTTCGGCAACGCCATGAACTTTAATTGCGCCCATCCCCCGGTGGAGTTGGGGGCGCGGATGACAGTCTGGGGATCGTACAAGTCCCCACTGAACGCGATGCTTCGGCCTTCGCCGGCGCCCAGTCCGCCAATCGCGCGGCCGCGGTAAAATTCCCCAGTCACAGACAACCGGCCACTCAGCGGCAGGCTCCAGTCTGCGGTCCCCGCCCACGCATCCACCACGCGGCCATAGCCCCAGTTCTGGCGCGCATAGTAACCGCCCGCGCCGATCGAGAGCGGACCGGAGGGTGAGCCGTGTGTCCAGGCAACTCTCGCAGCATAAGCGGGTTGTCCGGATTTCTCTCCTGCCTCAGGAGTCCGATAGTAGGAATCGGCGGGCAGTTCGCCGGTTAGCGGGTCCATGACACCGCCCTGCAGCGAAATGCTCGACCCCTCGGTCAGAGTGAGGCGATGCTCGACGTAGATCTGGGGAGTCCATACCCACAAGTTACCCGCCGAAGCCAAAGCGGGATCGGCTACCGAAACCAGGGAAGTGGGCGAGAGGGGAGAGAAGAACGGGGCTTCCTGCCCGGCCACAAGGGAGGTCTTATCCCAGTCCAGCCGAAGCCCCGCGGTGCGCAGGCGAACCAGGCCAGTCGTAATTCCATAAGAAGTGGACGGGAATCCTCCAAAGAAATCCATCTGGAGTTCGGCGCTGCTTCGCGCCCCGGCGATATCCGGCCCGAACACTTCAAGCCCTACGAGCGATTGCCTCCCGGTGGCGCCGAAGCCGGCGTTCGGTTCCGAGCCATAGCGGCGGGTGGCATAATCAGGCTCGTCGAAGTTATCCGTGGCTCCGCGGGTAGTGAAGGCGTTAAAAAGCGCCATACCGGAGAGGCGGACACGGTACTTCGAGCTGCTCTCCACCTTGGCTTGATATTGGTCATCGACTTTTGCGCTGAGCAGTTGCTGCTCCTCTTCCATCTTGGAGACTCGCGCCTCGAGTTGCGGCCCCTCAGCGACCGGGGAAGCCGGGGCGGGTGGAACCGGGTCGGCCTGAGCCTTAGTTTGACCAGACGTCGCGGCCATCTCGCCCTTGATTGCCACGAGTTGCTCTCTGGCCGTCTTCAGATCCTGCCGCAGCGCGGTGAGTTCCGCGCGCGCCGCCGACACCTCCGCACGCATCGCTTGAAGATCGGAACTCAACTCCTGGACCTGGTCCCGCAGGTCACTCGAGCGGTTGGGAGTTGCACGCGCCTCTGCAGTCTTGGCCGCGGCCGGTAGCTCCTGGGGAGAAGCATTGAGGGTCGTCAAAAGGAACGCCGCGAGCAACGCGCTCGCGACCTTCAATGAGCGATTCAAGCAGGGCAGCTTCATTGGACCTCCTTACTTCAAGTCCCGAAGCCAGTGATCGAGGAGTCGAGAAGTTGGCCTGTAGCGCCTCCTTCCGCCGCCTTGACCTTCAAGACTTCAACTTCTTTCCGCCCCTGCCGCCACAGCAGGTGAGGAGGCTTCGAAACCAGCTCAAGCGCGATTGCCCCGAACACCCTTATTATCTAAAACTATCACGGTTTCCACAAATCCTAAGCGTGAGGCAACGCCGAGTGCAATCTCCTTATCCTAGGATTATACTCTGGGAATAGGCGGCTCCTGCCGCGTGGGCAGAATCGTTCCAGGCTGAAAGTGAGGTTCCCGATGCCATCGGTCTTACTCATCGAGGACGATACGAGAATTCATAAGACGCTGAGATTGTTGTTTGAATCGGAGGCTTATTCTCTCGAGGTGGCCCCGGACGGGCTCTCCGGGCTTGAGGCTTTCCGCAACACAAAGCCCTCGGTTGTAATCCTGGACCTTAAGTTGCCCAAGATGTCGGGACGTGATGTTCTGCGCGAAATCAGGAAAGAAGCAGCCTCCCAGCCAGTCATCGTCTTGAGCGCCGTATCCGAGGAGGTGGACAAGGTCTTACTGCTGGAACTGGGCGCCGACGACTATGTAACCAAGCCTTTCAGCCCCAAAGAACTGCTGGCGCGTGTGGGCGCCGTGATGCGCAGGGCGGAAAGAACCCTTCCCAGCGATGCTTACAGTTTTGGGGATATCGTTGTGGATTTTGCAAAGATGGAAGTCACTCGCGAGGGCAAACCCGTTACGCTTACCGCGCATGAGTTCAAGACGCTGAAGTATTTCACCCAGAACCCTGAACGGGTGCTGTCGCGCGATGAATTACTCAACCAGGTTTGGGGTTACGAGTGCTATCCCTCCACGCGTACCGTGGACAATCATATTCTCAGGCTTCGGCAGAAGCTCGAAAAAGATCCTGAGAATCCCTTGCACTTTCGCACCGTACACAAAGTGGGCTATAAGTTCGTGCCGTTCTTGAAAACTTCGAATGCGGGATAACCGCAATCCACGGGTTGTCATTCCGGTGGGAAGCCATCTCAGCGTTAGGGGGGCGATTTTCGCTGATGGGTGATCTAGCCAAAATCCGCGCATGGTATTCGGGATTCAGTCGCAAGGGCCGCCTGCGCACCAAATTCCTTCTTTCCTTGCTTCTCGTCTCCGCTTTTTTGACCTGTTCCACCCTGCTGGTGGTCCGTCACCGGCTGCAAATACAGATCCGCGAAGAAATTCGCCAAGACTTGCGTAATTCAGTAGTTACATTCCAGATCTTTCAGCGGCAGCGCGAGATGGCCTTGGAAGGGTCGGCAGCCTTGGTGGCCAATCTACCTATCATCGAAGCCCTGATGACGTCCAGGGACCCGGCAACCATCCAGGATGCCTCAGCCGCGCTGTGGCGGAAAACGGGTGGAGATTTGTTCGCGCTGGCAGACCGCAAGGGGCAACTGATGGCGATCCATGCCGTAAATCCCAGCATCAGTCCGGCGCAGGCGGGCGAGATGCTGCAACGCTCCCTGCGCAGCGGGGAAGCGCGCGACTGGTGGTTTGGCGGCGGGCATCTGTTCCGCGTCTTCATACGGCCTATTTACTTTGGAGAGCCTGCCAACGGCACAGAACTCGGCGTCCTGGTGCTGGGTTCAGAAATTAACGAGCAGGTTGCCGAGGACGTGCGTCAGGTGACTACAAGCCAGGTGGCATTTCGTTACGGACCCAGGATCGTGGCAAGCACTCTTTCGGGCAGGCAGAAAGGTGATTTGAGCAAGCTGGACCTGGGCCCGGGGGCCTCATCCCCGCAGGCCCACGCCACATCTTCCAGACTCGACGTGGCTCCTGTGGATGTGCAACTTGGGCAGGAACAGTTTCTTGCCATGTCCACGGATCTCCCTCCTGGCAGCTCGCTTCCTGCCGGCCTGGTGGTCCTCAGGTCCTACGACCAGGCTGCCCGCTTTCTCAAGAGTCTCAACCGTTGGCTTTTCGGCCTTGGCTTGACCGCAATCTTAGCCGGGAGCCTGCTGGTGTTTCTGATCTCCGACACCTTTACTCGCCCGCTCGCCAGCCTGGTGAGGGGCGTACGCGCGCTCGAGAAAGGCAACTTCAACTATCCGCTTGAGGCGCAAGGAAATGACGAAGTGGCCGAGCTGACGCAATCGTTTGTCACCATGCGACGCACTCTGTGGAGCGCCCAACAAGAATTGCTGAGGGCGGAACGATTAGCCACCGTCGGACGCATGGCCAGCTCGATCTCCCACGATCTGCGCCATTCATTGACAACCATTCTCGCCTACGCTGAGTTTCTCTCCGAAGGGAGGCTCACGCAGGTCCGGCGCCTCGAGTACTACGAAGAAATACGGCAAGCCGTGAATCAGATGACGGATCAATTGCTGGCTCTGCTCGAGTTCTCGAGGGTCAAGATGGTGAACCGCCCAGTCCGCGCCAGCATCGCGCCGGTGATTGAGCGCGCTCTCCACAGCGTCAAGGCGCGGCCGGCATTCAGCGGGATCATCGTGGTGACCTCATTTGAAGGCGGAAGCGAAGGCTGGTTCGACCCTGCCAGCCTGGAGCGCGTTTTTCACAATTTACTGCTCAATGCTTGTGAGGCCGCGCCGCCCCAATCTGGCTGTGTCCAGGTGACGACGCAGCAGACTCCGGCTGGGCTTGAGATCCGTGTGGCTGACAACGGCAGTGGCATTCCCGCGGAGATTCGCGACACGCTGTTCCAACCCTTTGTGACCGCAGGCAAGGAGAATGGCATCGGGCTCGGATTGGCGACGGTCCACAAGATCGTGCAGGAGCACCAGGGGCAGGTTGAAGTGGAACGCACCGGCCCGGAGGGAACGGTGATGCGCATGCTTCTCCCGGTAGCTCCCACAGAAGCCCGCGTGGCTAGCAGCAATACTCTGTAAGAGACATGGCCCCCCCAACCGGAGTCTTCACCGATAGACTTCAGCTGCGTGAACAAATGACGGCGCTGTCATCCTGAGCGAAGCGAAGGATCCCCGCAGTTTCTTCGATTCAATCACTAACAAACAACTGCAGAGATGCTTCGCTGCGCTCAGCATGACAGACGCGAGCCCTTGCAAACTTCCCCTGGTGCAGTCCTTAAACTTCTCTGAGCCCCTCCGCACGCATCTTTACGAATCTTTGACACCCTGGTGACCACCGCGCCCTCCAACTCCTGTTGAATAGAGTCTGGCAGGTTATTTCTCGATTCTAGGAGGGATTGCGACATGACAATGATCGTCGAACAAAGCAAAGGGAGGCTGAGTGGCCTTCAGCCACGCCAGGCGCTCACCCGGATGGCAGCGGTGTTGGTGCTTGCGGCGTGCCTGTTAACAGCAAATCTTGCCAGGGCGCAAGGGGCTTTTAACGCACCAGGGAATATCCTGATCGCGGATCAGTACAATAACCGAGTGATTGAAGTCGATCCCAACACTCACAACATAGTCTGGTCCTTCGGGAACGGTTCCAGCACACCGGGCCCGAACTCCCTGGTCGCTCCTAATGACGCGCAGAGAGTGGGCGACTTGACCGTTATTGCCGGCTCGGGTGCGCCGGCCGGCACGCCTACGGCGTTCGAGCCCAATTGCCAGAATGGCTGCCCTGATAATCGCGTCATCGTCGTCGATCAGGGAGGAAAGATTGTGTGGCAATACGGCGAGGACGGTGTGGCTGGCTCAGGCTTCAATCAGTTGAACACGCCCGTGCAGGCGACGTTTTTGCCCAACAAGCACGTCCTGATCACCGACCAGGGAAACCAGCGGGTGATCGAGGTCAACGAGCTCTACTTCATTATTTGGCAGTACGGAACCACCGGCGTCAGCGGTTCCGGCCCAAACCAACTGAATAACCCCAACAGCGCTGAGTGGCTCGAAAACGGCGACATCCTGATTGCGGATGAAAACAACAACCGCGTGATCGAGGTCAACAGACTCCAGCAGATTGTCTGGCAGTACGGCAATCCGGATGACACCACAACTCTGAACGGCTCTGCATTTGCCAGCCGGCTGCCCAACGGGAATACGCTCATCACAGACTCCAACAACAGCCGCGTGATTGAAGTCGACCGCACGGGTAATACCGTTTTCACGTTCCTCACCAATGCCCGGCCTGGCAGTGCATCGCCCAGTTTTCCCACCCATGCCGTGCGCCTCTTTAACGGGAACACGTTGATCAGCGATCAGGCAAACAACCAAGTCATCGAGGTTGACCCTAACGGAAACATCGTTTTCAGCCAAGGGCAAATCGGCGTGCTGGGCGCCGGCTTCAATGAACTTAATTGGCCCTACGACGCGAAATTGATAGGAGAATACGTTGGCATCACGCCGCCGTTCGGGGCGTTCTTCAGGAGCCTTGACCATACGACGTTCGCGTATTGACGGGACCTCGTCGGGGCAACCCCTGTGGTTGCCCTGCGGCGGCCATCAGGGCCGGCCCTACGACAGACGTCGGCGGGCCGCCCCATTCAAGCGCGCTGAGGTGCACGAAACGAACTTTTTACCCTCTATTGACATCTCGATGACATCTCGCAGTTCTCTGGCGGGCTACTATGAGAAGGTAACACCCAATCTGTGACAACAAACAATCAATCGAAGGAAAAGGAGGAGAAGTATGCGAAGAAAAATGATTTACGTATCGCTGGCGGCGTTGGGGCTGATCTTACTCGCGGCCAGCTTTGCAGGTGCGAATATCGTCAACCAACCGGGGAACATCTTGATCGCCGACCAATTCAATAATCGGGTGATTGAAGTTGATCCCCGAACCAAGGCGATCGTCTGGCAGTTCGGCAACGGTTCGAGCGTGCCGGGCCAGCATTCGGTTGTAGCGCCTAACGACGCGGAACGCGTCGGCAATCTGACACTGATCAGCGGCACTGGCGCCCCCGCGGCCTCTGAAACCACTTGCCCAAGCGGGTGTGTGGACAACAGGGTAATTTTGGTGAACCTGGCTGGACGCATCGTATGGCAATACGGACAGGCAGGCGTGAGCGGCGCCGGCTATAACGAATTGAATACTCCGGTCCAGGCGACGTTCTTGCCCAGCACCAACATTCTCATCACCGACCAAGCGAACGACCGCGTGATTGAGGTGACTCTGAGCCACCAGATCGTCTGGCAGTATGGGATGACAGGAGTCTTCGGCAGCGGCTTTAACCAACTGAACACCCCCAACAGCGCCGAGTTGCTCGAGAATGGCGATGTCCTGATCGCGGACCAGGGCAACGACCGGGTAATCGAGGTGAACCGCCAACTCGAGGTAGTGTGGTCCTACAATAACTCGGGCGACCCCAGCGTGCTGAATGCCGCTGCCTTCGCCAGCCGCCTCCCCAATGGCGACACGCTGATTACCGACTCCAATAACAATCGCGTCTTTGAGGTGGATATGAACGGCGACCTGGTCGGCTCCTACTATTCCACTGCCTCGGCCACAGTGCCGAATCCGCTGCCTACCCGCGCCGTCCGCCTTTTCAACGGAAACACGCTGATCAGCAATCAGTTCGCCGGCCAGGTGATTGAGGTTAGCCCCGAGGGAAACATAGTGCTTAGCTTCGGCACACTCGGAGTCAATGACAATGCCCCCGGAGACCTTAATGCACCCTATGACGCCAAGGAAATCGGCGACTATTTCGGCCTCACGCCGCCCTTTGTAGCTCCGTTCGCAATTGAAAAGGCAATCACCGTGCTGAATCGAGATTAAGCGAGGGGAAGCAAGCTGGCACAGATATGCTATTCAAGGTCCGCAATTCTGCAGTTTCTCTGCAGGCCGCGCTCGTGTCCTAATTAGACTCGTAGCGCCGACCTTTAGGCTTGCATCCGCCGGCCTGAAGGTCAGCGCTACACCCAAAGCAGGAGACTACAAGGCAGCTAAGGAATTCACCACCGAGCACACAGAGAATACGGAGAAAAACCTCTGCGGCGTCTCTCTGTGACCTCTGTGGTGTTTATTAGGAAGCCTTGGGAAGATGCGCCAGCGATTCCTTGATCTTTTCTTCCGGGTAGTCGTAATCGGCGAGTTCGCCGGCGAAGTACTTCTCGTAAGCAGCCATGTCGAAATGGCCGTGGCCGCTTAAATTGAAGAGGATGGTCTTCGCCTTGCCTTCCTCTTTTGCCTTCAAGGCCTCGTCGATCGCAGAAGCTACGGCGTGAGAAGTCTCCGGGGCTACGATGATGCCCTCCGCGCGCGAGAAGGTGACTGCCGCTTCGAAGCATTTCAGTTGCCGGTAACTGACCGCTTCCACCACACCTTCGCGGTGCAGAAGGCTGACCAGGGGGGCCATGCCGTGGTACCTCAAGCCGCCGGCATGAATGCCCGCCGGAATGAAGTCGTGTCCCAGAGTGTCCATCTTCAGTAGCGGCGTCATCCCGGTCTTGTCGCCAAAATCGTAGGCATAGACGCCTTTGGTCATGGTCGGGCATGCGGCGGGCTCGACCGCCACCAAGCGGATCTGCTTTCCGGCAGCCTTGAGCGGCACGAAAGGGAAAGCCAGGCCGGCAAAGTTGCTTCCTCCGCCACAGCAGCCAATCACCACGTCAGGGAAGGCCCCGGCGAGCTTCAATTGAGCGATCGCTTCCTGGCCGATGACAGTCTGGTGCAACAGCACGTGATTGAGGACGCTCCCCAGTGAGTAATTGGTGTCTTTGCGACTCGCCGC
>Ga0187784_10001914_pt1 | contig 16621 bp, 15 predicted proteins | sample 1015_SJ02_MP15_2_FD_132964 | JGI IMG/M metagenome (GOLD analysis project Ga0187784, IMG submission 132964) | Tropical peat soil microbial communities from peatlands in Department of Meta, Colombia - 1015_SJ02_MP15_20_MG | ecosystem: Environmental > Terrestrial > Soil > Wetlands > Peat | place...
CCGTCTGCGTCTTGGTGTCGCCGAACGAGGCGATCGAGTTGCGCGGCGCCTGCTCGTTGGTCACGCGCGGCACCATGCCGCTGACAAAGACCAGGGTCTTGCCGGCCGGCACCTCGACCGCGGCAGCGATCGGGAAGCTCGAGCCAGGCGTGCGATGGCGCACCACGTCCTGCGCCGCCGCGGAGCCGGTTGCCGTCACGCACAGCAGGAGCAAAAGGCAGAGCCTTGGCATCGAAGCCCTCGTGGTTGGCAATGGTCCGGATGTCGGCCCCGCGGCCGCGAAAAGGTCGCAGAAGATCGCCCCGCCGCGAAGATTATCGCACCTCGCCCTGGCTACGGCCAAGACCTGTGCTAACGCCATGCGCTAACGCCCATTGAGCGCCATTCGAAATGTGCTCTAATCGAGGCGGCCGGGAGCCGCGTTGCCGCCCAGGGAGTCACCCTCATGACCCTCAATCGACGTTCTTTCGTGCAGGCGGCCGGCGCCGTAGTGGCGGCACCCGCGACCGCACCGTTTCTGAGCGTGGACGCCCACAGCCAGGCCAAGCCGGTGGTCAACATGCAGCTCGGCTGGATCCTGTCCGGCAACCAGATCGGCGAGGTCTGCGCCAAGCAGCTCGGCTATTACGGTGAGGAAGGCATCGAGATGCGCTTCCAGGCCGGCGGCCCAAATGTCGACGGCGTCGCGGTTGTGGCCGCCGGCCGTTTCGAGGTCGGCCAGGTATCGTCCAGTCCCTCGCTGATGCTCGCGGCCTCGCAGGACATTCCGGTCGTCTGCTTTGCGGCCGGCGCGCAGGAGCATCCTTACGCGTTCTTCTCCTTGAACAGGAACCCGGTGCGCGAGCCGAAGGACCTGATCGGCAAGAAGGTCGGCATCCAGGCAACCGGCATCATCCTGCTGCGCGCGTTGCTCGCCAAGAACAAGATCCCCGAGAAGGACGTGCAGATCGTCACGCTCGGCGCCGACATGACGCCGGTGCTGACCGGCCAGGTCGATTGCGTTACCGGCTGGCTCACCAATACCAGCGCCATCAAGGTGCTCGGTCCCGATCACGTCGCGATGCGGCTGTGGGACGCCGGCGTGAAGCTCTATGCGCTGCCCTACTACGCGACCGCGACCACGATCAAGACGCGTGCCGATATTCTGGCAAAGTATCTGCGCGCCTGCGCGCGCGGCTGGGGATTCGCGTATCAGCCGGAGAACCGCGCCAAGGCGGTCGAGCTGCTGGTGAAGGAGTTCCCGAACCTCAACGCCAAGGACGAAGCCGAGGCGCTCGAAGCGCAGCTCAGGTTCTCGTTCTCGGCGCGCACCAAGACCGAAGGCTGGGGCACGATGGACCCGGCGATCTGGCAGGACCAGATCAACACCTATGCGGAGCTCGGACAGTTCTCCAAGCGCGTGCCGAAGCTCGAGGAGGTCATGACGCTCGATATCCTGAAGATGACCGCCGACACCCGGCCGAAGATCGGCTGACATGCTGGCCGCCGAGCAGGCCGTCGCAACTCCTCCGCCGTCGGTGGCGGCGAAGACAAGTGCGGTCGCATGCCGCAACGTCTCGATGCGCTTCATCACCGACCGCCGCACCGTCACGGCGCTCGAGAACATTTCGTTCTCGGTCGAGCGCGGCGGCTTCCTCAGCCTGCTCGGGCCCTCCGGCTGCGGCAAGTCGACCTTGCTGCGCATCGTTGCCGACCTCGTGGCGCCGACCACCGGACAGGTCTCCGTGCTTGGGATGTCGCCGCAGCAGGCACGCGAGCAGCGCTCGCTCGGCTTCGTGTTCCAGGATGCGGCGCTGCTGCCGTGGCGCACCGCGCTGCAGAACGTCGAGCTGCCGGCGGAAGTCGGCGGCCTGCGCCGGCGGCCCTCCGGCGCGCCAACCCCGCGCGAGCTCTTGAAGCTCGTCGGCCTCGAAGGCTGGGAGCAAAGCTTTCCGCATGAGCTCTCGGGCGGCATGCGGCAACGCGTCTCGATCGCGCGCGCCCTGCTCGGCGGGCCGCGGCTGCTTTTGATGGACGAGCCGTTCGGCGCGCTCGACGAGATCACGCGCGACCGCCTCAACGAGGAGCTGCGCCGCATCTGGCTCGAGACCGGCACCACCATCCTGTTCGTCACCCACTCGGTCTACGAGGCGATGTTCCTCGGCGAGGAGGTGCTGGTGATGGCGGCCGATCCGGGGCGCGTGCGCGAGATCGTGCCGATCGCGTTGCCGCGCGAGCGCGACCTCTCGATCCGCGAGACCGAGCCGTTCATGCGCGTCGCCGCCAAGCTGCGCGGCCTGCTCGGGCGAGGCACGCCATGACGGCATCCGACATCGCGCCCGATCTTGGACGCGATCTTGCGCGCGACATCGCCGCGGCCGAGGCCGCCTGGCATCGTGCGCGCCAGCGCGAGGTGTGGCGGCGGCGCCTGCTTCCCGCGGCCGGCATCGGCGCGGCACTCGCGATCTGGGCCGCGCTGGTCTACGGGCTGAAGGTACCGCCCTTCATCGCGCCCTCGCCGCTCCTCGTCGCGACGACGCTTTACGCGAAGCTCGACGTGCTGATGGTCAATCTCGTCCCGACCGCGATCGAGGCGGTGTCGGGATTTCTGCTCGGAAACCTCACCGCGATCCTGATCGCGACCGTGTTCGTGCACAAGAAGACCATGGAGGAAGCCTTCTTCCCCGTGGTGGTCGTGATCAACACGATCCCCGTGGTCGCCAAGGCGCCGATCCTGGTGCTGCTGCTCGGCAACGGCATGGAGCCGAAGATCGCGATCGCGGCGCTGATCTGCTTCTTCCCGACGCTGGTCAACATGGTGCGCGGGCTTGAATCGGTGAACCCGCAGGCGATGGAGCTGATGCGCGTGCTCTCCGCTTCGAAACGCGAGGTGTTCTTCAAGCTGCGCCTCTACAACTCGCTGCCCTACCTGTTCTCGGCACTGAAGATTTCCGCCTCGACCTCCGTGATCGGCGCGATCGTCGGCGAGTGGGTCGGCTCGACCTACGGCATCGGCGCGCTGATCATCCAGGCGATGTATAATTTCGACTCGGCCATGCTCTATGCGACCGTGATCGTCGGCTCGGTGTTCTCGGTCGTATTCTTCCTCGTGATCTCATTCGCCGAGCGGATGATCGTGCGCTGGCAGGCGCCGGTCGGACATTAGGGTTGGAACGCCGATGCTGAAACACGCTCCGCTCATTCCCGCGCAAGCGGGAATCCAGGAGCCAGGAACGCGAGCCAAAGAACTGGGTCCCCGCGTCCGCGGGGACGAGCGGTATCTCTCAGGAGCGCCACAATGACGGACCGCATCGAGGAAGCGCCGGGCTCGGCCCGCGTGGTCGCACGCACTGACGTGCTGGTGGTCGGCGGCGGGCCGGCGGGGTTCGCCGCCGCGATCGCGGCGAAGCGCGCGGGCTGCGCGGTGACGCTGATCGAGCGCTATCCGTATCTCGGCGGGCTCGCCTCGGGCGGCATGGTGCTGGTGCTCGACGACATGCACAACGGCGAGGAGATCACGGTCACCGGGCTGTGCATGGAGATGATCGAGCGCATGGCAAAGGTCGGCGCCGCGGTCTATCCACCGCCCGAGGAGCGCGGGCAGTCGTTGGAGAAGTATCGCAAATGGGCGCGCTGGGGCTTTCATGATTTCCGCGCGCAGGTGAAGCCGCAGCCGATCGTGTTCGCGGCCGCCTTCGATCCGGACGGCTGGAAGCGCGTCGCGAACGAGATGATTACCGAAGCGCAGGTCAATGTGCGCCTGCATTCCTGGTTCTCGAAAGCAATCGTGCAGGACGGCCGCATCCGCGGCGTGATCTGCGAAACCAAGGCAGGACGCGAGGCGATCCTCGCCGACGCCGTCATCGACACGACCGGCGATCTCGACGTCGCGGCCGCGGCGGGGGCGAAATTCATCGAGGGTGCCTACATCGTCACCACCGTGTTCCGCCTCGGCAATGTCGACACCGATGAGGCCGAGCGTTTCGCGCTCGCGGAGCCGGAAGCCTTCGCGGCGCTCGACCGCCAGGCGAAGCGCACCATGGGCGGTTCCTGGGAGTTCTGGTGGCTGAAGACGCCACTTCCCGGCATCGTGTGGTGCAACTGTCCGCACATGACCGGCTATGACGGGCTGAAGGTCGAGGACCTGACTCGCGCCGACTTCGAGGGACGCAAGCGCATCTACGCGCTCGTCGATTTCGTGCGCGCGAAGATGCCGGGCTTTGCGAATTGCCACGTGGTCGACGTGGCGCCGCAACTCGGCATCCGCCAGACCCGCCTGCTCGAGGGCGAGTACGTGGTGACCAAGGACGACGTGATGGAGCGCGTCTACTTTGCCGATACGGTCGCGCGCGGGCGCGACTATTACACGCCCTATCGCTCGATGCTGCCGCAGGAGGTCGACGGCCTGATCGTCGCGGGCCGGCACTATTCGGCGACCGAGTCCGCGCAGAAGATGTCGCGCGAGATCCCGCCCTGCATGTCGATGGGCCAGTCGGCCGGCGTCGCCGCCGCGCTCGCGGTTTCCGGCAACATCGCGCCGCGCCGGGTCGAGCCGCGCGCGATCTGCCAGAAGGTGCGCGCGCAAGGCGGCGATCCCGGCGACCGGCCTTCCGCCAACGCCAAGCTGATGGAGCATGCCGCGTGAGCGCCAACGAGCTGCCGCTTTCCGGCATCCGGGTCATCGACTTCACCCAGGTGATGATGGGCCCGGTTGCGACGCAGGTGCTCGGCGACTACGGCGCCGACGTGATCAAGGTCGAGCGCCCGCCGACCGGCGACCTGTCGCGCACGTCGATTCCGGACGATCCGGCCGGGCTCGTCGGCCCGGTCTATTGCTCGCTCAACCGCAACAAGCGCTCGGTCGTGCTGGATCTGCGCAATGCCGAGCAGCGCGACGCGCTGATGGAGCTGATCCGCGGCGCCGACGTGGTGGTGAACAATTTCCGCGCCGGCGTGATGGAGCGCATGGGGCTCGGCTACGAGGCGTTGCAGAAAATCAATCCGCGCCTGATCTACGCGGTCGGCACCGGCTACGGCCTGACCGGACCCTATGCGCACAAGGGCGGCCAGGACGTGCTCGCGCAGGCGATGTCGGGCGTGATGATGCGCCGCTCGCGCGAGAGCGATCCGCTTTCGGTCTATGCGACGACGTTCGCGGACTATTCGGCCGGCATGCATCTGGTGCAGGGCGTGCTGCTTGCCCTGCTGCAGCGGCAGAAGACCGGGCGCGGGCAGATGTTCAGCGTGTCGCTGCTCGACTCGATGATCGCGGCGCAGACCCAGGAGGCGGCGACGCACCTGATGCGCGGCCAGGACTTGAACTGGGGCGCGATGCCGCTTTCCGGCGTGTTCGAAACCTCGGACGGCGCGTTGGTGCTGGTCGGCGCGTTCAAGCAGGACCCGGTGAAGGACATCGGCACCGCGCTCGGGATCGCGGGCCTGGAGGACGATCCGCGCTTCACCACGCATGCGCTGCGCGTGGAGAACAAGACCGCGCTGCAGGCGATCTTCATGGCGCGATTCAAGACCAACACGACCGCCTATTGGCTCGCCAAGCTGGAAGAGCAGGACCTGTTGTGCGCACCGGTGCGCACGCTTGGGCAAGCGCTCGCCGACGCGCAGGCGACGATCAACGGCATGATCATTGAGGCGCCGGGCGTCGCCGAGACCGTGAAGGTGGTCGGCTCGCCGATCCACATGAGCGACGCGCCGGTGACGATCCGCATTGCGCCGGCAAGCCTCGGCCAGCACACGCAGGAGGTGCTCGACGAGCTCGCGCAGGCGCGCGCGACGGCACCGGCGACCGCGGCCGAGTGATGCCGATCCGCTTCGAGACGAAGGATCACGTCGCCCGCGTCACCATCGACCGGCCCGACGTGCTCAACGCGATTGACGCAGCGGCCGAGCGCGAGCTGCAGGCGATCTGGAGCGAGATCGAAGGCAACCGCGACGTGCGCTGCGTCGTGCTGACCGGCGCGGGCGAGCGCGCCTTCTCGACCGGGGCCGACATGAAGGGCGGCAGCGGGGCGAGCGGGCTCGAATACTGGGCGCTGCCTCGCCCCGGCGGCTTCGGCGGCATTGCGCTGCGCGAAACGCTCGACGTGCCGGTGATCGCGCGCGTCAATGGCCATGCGGTCGGCGGCGGCTTCGAGATGGTGCTCGGCTGCGACATCATCGTGGCGTCCGAGAACGCGAGCTTCGGCCTGCCCGAGGCGCGCGTCGGCCGCCTGCCGCTCGACGGCGGCATGACGCTGTTGCAGCGGCAGGTGCCGTTTCACCTCGCGATGGGCCTGCTGCTCACGGGCAAGCGCATCTCGGCGGCGGAGGCCCTGCGCATCGGGCTCGTCAACGAGGTGGTGCCGGGCACGGAGCTTGATGCCGCAGTGGCGCGCTGGGTTGAGGACGTGCTCGCCTGCGCACCGCTTTCGGTGCGGGCGATCAAGCAGGTGGTGCGGCGCACCGCGCAGCTCTCCGCCGCGCAGGCGCGCCAGCAATTGCTGCCGGCGCTCGCCGAGGCGCTTTCCTCGGAGGATTCCAAGGAAGGCGTGCGCGCCTTCGTGGAGAAGCGCAAGCCGGTGTGGCAAGGGAAATAGCGCAAGATGCCCTATGTCATCACCGACGCCTGCATCGACGTGAAGGACAAAACCTGTCTCGATGCGTGCCCGGTCGACTGCATCTACGAGGGCGGCCGCACGCTCTATATCCAGCCCGAGGAATGCATCGACTGCGGGCTGTGCGAGACCGTCTGCCCGGTCGCGGCAATCCATGCGGATGATCGGCTTCCCGAGGAGCTCAAGCCCTGGATCGCGATCAACGCGGAGTTCTTCGGCCCCGCGGTCACTGGCTGGGGCCGCCCGGGCGGCGCCGACGCGAAGCACACGACGACGAAGGATCATCCGGTCGTCGCCGAGTGGGTGCGCAAATCGTAGGGCGGATTAGGCCGAAGGCCGTAATCCGCCGCAGCGGATGGGATAGCGGCGGATTACGCTTCGCTAATCCGCCCTACTTCGCCGCGTCCCGGCTCGCAAACCACAGCTTCGGATCGGCCGCGCGCACGCGCGCCTCGGGCAGCCCGAGCTCGCGGCGCACGATATTGGTGCCCTCGACCAGCGCAACGCATTTGTAGAAAGCGATGCGGCGCGACAGGCCCTCGCGGCCGAAGCCGCAATCGGTCGAGATGATCAGCTGCTCCTTCGGGATGTACTCGAGCGCCTTGCGGATCAGCGCCGCGACGTGCTCGGCCGGCTCAACCACCGTGTCGCAGTGATTGACCACGCCGATCGCGATCTTCTTGTCGGTCTTGATATGTTTGAACAGCGGCAGGTCCTTGCCGCCCGAGCTCGCGCATTCGAGCGTCAGCACGTCGCAGTTGAGCTTGAGCAGATGCGGCAGCGCGCGCTCGTAGCTCGGCACTTTGAAGTGCACGCGCTGCTGGTTCGGGTTGCCCCAGCAGGTATGCACCCAGATCTCGGCATCGACGCCGACCAGCTGACGGTTGAACGCCTCGGTGAGGAACTCGAGGTCGGCGTCGGTGCACTCGGCCTGCTGCGCGCGCATGTGATGCGGCGGCTCCTCCACCTGGATCAGCGGGCAGCCGGCAGCCGCGACGTCGCGCAACTCCTGATTCAGGATCTCGCAGAGATCGAGCATCATCTCCTTGTCGTCTTTGTAATACGCGTTCCACAGCATCCCGGCCATCGAGGGCGCGCAGATCGCCCCGAACTTCACCGGCCGGTCGGTCATGCGCTGCGCGACCTGCCAGATCGCCGCATATTCGAGCGGGCCACGGGTGAGCTTTTCGCCGACCACGCCGGGCTGATAGGCCTCCTGCACCTCCCAGAGGATCTTTCCCGGGCGCAGGCCGTGCCGCGACATCCAGCCGCGCGAGGTGTCGCGATGGCCGGTGACGCCGCCGAGCCGCTCGATCGGATAAAAGAACCACGACTTGCCGCCGACGGTGAGATCGAAGCGGCTGTCGCCGTCGGTCACGATATCGAGGCCGGCGGCCTCCTGCTCGGTGATGATGCTCGCGACCGCATCGAGATATTGCTCGCGAAACAGCGAGTCGCCGAGCGCAGCCTTGAACGAGCGGCCCTCCAGGCTGCGGTCGAACCACAGCGGCCGCGGATAGGAGCCGGTGATGGTGGTCGGCAATATCATGTCGCGCGTGACGGTGAGCACGCTGTCCTCCCCTTGGCTTTGCGGGCGAACGATAGCGCAGCCATCGGCGCGTTCACCACCTCGTTCGTCCGGTCAGGGCCGAATGGCAGCCTTGCGCCCGACCCTGCCCACGCGTGCCCACGATCGGAGATTCCCGCGTTGGCGCATATCCTTTTCGGAAAACCGGTATCCACCTTTCCGGGATATGCGCTAGTCCCACTTGTCGGCGGAATGCTTGAGCTTGCCGAACAGCGCGATCAGCTGCTGCAGCTCGCGCTCGTTCATGTCCGCCATCGCCTCGCCGATCCATCGCGCCAGCGCGGCGCTCACCTTGGCAAAGAGCCTGCGCCCGGCCGGCGTCATCGCGATGATGATGCTGCGCCGGTCGGTCGCGTGCGGACGTCGCCGGACCAGCCGGTCCTCGACCATTCCGTCGATCACGCCGGTGACGTTGCCCGAGGTGACCATCAGGTGCGCCGAGAGCTCGCCCATGGTCATTTTGCCCCCCGCGGCGTGGAGCTGAGCGAGCGTATCGAAGCGGGCGGTCGAGAGGGCGAACTCCGAGCGGAAGTGCGCGCTGATCTTCTTCGAGATCGTCTTGTGAAGCAGCAGCAGGCGGAACCAGGTCCTGAGCGCATTCCGCTTGTCGACACGCCGAGCCATCAAAGGCCCCCTAATTCCTGCGCGCCGCCCCGGTCGCGACGTCAAATTCGGCACGATGTGACAAGTGGCGCACCGCCCTGTCAAGACGTGCGCCTCGATATGCTTCCCTAAATGTTTACAACTGAATTGTTTAGGTCTAAACTAATCTCCATGACGATACGGACAACCGGTTTCGAGCGAGCCTGACGCGATGTGGCGCCCCCCTGAGCGAATCCGTTTCAGCCCCGCGGCCGGGCGGATCCCGTCGCGCGCCGAGGCGCAGGCGTCGCGGCTGTTCTCCCCGGTCGCGATCGGTCCGCTCTCGGTCCAGCAGCGGACCTGGGTGCCCGCGATGGTGCCGTGGCGCGCGACCGAGGACGGTTTCGTCACGCGCGACGTCATCGACTGGTATCGCCGCTTCGCGCGCGGCAAGCCGGGCGTGATCGTGGTCGAGGCAACCGGCATCCGCGACGTGCCGAGCGGCCCGCTGCTGCGGATCGGACACGATCGCTTCCTGCCGGGCCTCGGGGAGCTCACCGAAGCGGTCAGGAAAGCGAGCGAAGGCGAGACGCGGCTCTTCATTCAGCTGATCGACTTCCTCGCCATTCGCCGCCGCCCGGAGCGCGACAAGTTCTTCCAGCGCTTCCTCACGATCACCGACGCGCATCGTGGCGCGTTGGGCGATCCGGCCCTCTCCGACGACGCGGTGCGGCAACGCCTGCTCGCGCTCTCCGACGCCGACCTCGCGGCGGTCCTGACGCCGCGCGAGCGCGAGGCACTGCAATTCGGCTATCGCGAGCGGGTGACGGACGTCGATCTCGAGCATGTCCGCGAGCTCCCGCGCACGCTGCCTCCCCTGTTCGCCGCCGCCGCCGTCAGGGCGAGGCAAGCCGGCTTCGACGGGGTGGAGCTGCATTACGCCCACGCCTACACGATGGCGTCGTTCCTCTCGCGCACGAACACGCGCGCCGACGGCTATGGCGGCACGGTCGAGAACCGCGTCCGCCTGCCGCTCGAGGTGTTCGCCGCCGTGCGCGCGGCGGTCGGCAACGACTTCGTCGCCGGCTGCCGCTACCTGGCGGAAGAGTGCGTCGATGGCGGCAGCACGGTCGAGGATGCCGCCTATTTCGGCACGGCGTTCGCGCGCGCCGGCATGGACTTCATCTCGACCTCGCGCGGCGGCAAGTTCGACGACGCCAAGCAGCCGACCGTGGGCACCGCCGCCTACCCCTACACCGGCCCGAGCGGCTATGAATGCATGCCGCAATACATTTCCGACGCGCGCGGACCGTTCGGCCGCAATGTCGCGCCGACCACGCAGATCCGCCGCGCGATCCGCGCCGCTGGCTTGACCACGCCGGTCGTCTGCACCGGCGGGGTTCACAACTTCGACATGGCGGAACGCCTGCTGGAGAGCGGCGCGTGCGACATCGTCGGCGCGGCGCGGCAAACGCTCGCCGATCCCGACTGGTTCCTGAAGCTGTCGCTCGGCGAAGGCGCGGCGGTGCGCATCTGCGAATACACCAACTACTGCGAGGGCCTCGACCAGAAGCACAAGCCGGTCACCTGCCAGCTCTGGGACAAGGAGCGCCTTGACGAGGAAGGCGTCGCGCTGACGGCAGACCGCAAGCGCCGCCTGGTCGCGCCGGAGTGAGTGCCGCCAGCCGCGCGGTCGAGGAGCTCCAGCTAGGCCAAAATCGAAGGCATCAGCGCATGACTTACGTGGTCACGGAAAGCTGCATCAAGTGCAAATACACCGACTGCGTCGAGGTATGTCCAGTCGATTGCTTCTACGAAGGCGAGAACATGCTGGTCATTCACCCGGAGGAGTGCATCGACTGCGGCGTGTGCGAGCCCGAGTGCCCGGTCGAGGCGATCAAGCCGGATACCAAGGCTGGCCTCAACACCTGGCTCAGTCTGAATGCCGAGTATGCCAAGCTCTGGCCCGGCATCGACGGCAAGAAAGCGCCGCCGGCAGATGCCGAGTCGTGGGAGGGGGTCGCCAACAAACGCGAATATTTTTCCGCGAAGCCGGGCGGGGCTTAGGGTTGATCGGCGCAGCGCAATCCGCCGAACCGCGTCGTGATCGCGGCGGATTACGCCTCGCTTCGCGACGCTAATCCGCCCTAGCGATCACTGCCGATAGTTGTAGGCCTTGTTCCAATCGTCGGTCCAAGACGCGAAGATCTTCGCGATCTCGTCGTCGTCCGGATACCAGGTCTTGATCGATTTCGGATCGACGCCCTCCGGCACCGGCGCGTTGTCGAGCGCCGAGAACGAGCCGAGCTCGACCATCAGCGCCTGGCCCTCGCGCGACATCGACCAGTCGAGAAACAGCTTGGCGGCGTTCGGATGCGTCGCGCCCTTTGCCATCCCGGCCGCGAACACCGTCACCGGAACGCCCTCGGGCGGGAAGAACCATTTGAGCGGCGCGCCCTGCGCGGTGAGCGGTATGGCGAGGTTGGTCACCAGCGGCGCGATCGCGATCTCGCCGCGGATCATCGCGTCGACCATCGGCGCCTGGCTCGGAAACAACGCAGGCTTGAGCGCCGCCTGCTTTGCCCAGTAGTCCTCGCCCAGCACCTTGCGCTCGAACATCGCGCGGTTGAACGGGCCGCCGCCGGCCTCGACCACGGTCTGCCCGAGATGCTGCTTGCCGAACTCAGGCTTTGCCAGATCGGCCCATGATTTCGGCGGGTCAGTCACCAGCGCGGAATTATATGCGATCGTCCAGGCGTTGCCCGAGCGCGGCCACAGCCGGTCGCCGGTACGCGCGATCGGCGGATAATCGACGGCGTTCGGCGGCGCGTAGCGCGCGAACAGCTCGATCATCGCGCGCGCCTGCACCCGGTCGGAAATGTCGATGACATCGGCGATCATGCGGTTCGCCGCAGCCTCGGTCTTGACGCGCGTGATCAGCGAGCCGGTCGGCGCGCGCACGATCTCGAGCCCAATGCCGAAACGCTGCGCGAAGCGCTTGGCGACGGCCTGCTCGGTGTCGAGGAAGTTCGCCGTGTAGAGGACGAGCTTACCCTCCTGTTTTGCGGCGGCGAGCAGCTCCGCCGACGGCACGAATTGCGGCTCGGCCGCCCGCGCGAGGCTGGCGAAGGCGCATGCAAAAGACAGCACCGCGATGAGTGCGCGCATCATGGCGATCCTCCGGCATACAGCTTGAAACGCGACGGCGAGGATGTCGAGGCCGTCGCGCGCGGCGTTCGGCGCGTCAGTTCTGGTCGGGATGCTCGGCGGTGGGCGGTGGGCCGGCGGCCACGACGTCGCCGTCGAAATTGAGCTGCTGCAGCGCGTCGATGACGCGCGTATTGAGCCGTTCGGGGGGATCGGCGCCCTGGAAGCGCACCCAGGTCCGGCGCGAATATTCCTTGTTGCGGAAGTCGCGCCCGCGCCCCATCGACTGGTCGGTCACGTCGATCGAGGCGATCACCTTGGCGTTGAGCAGCGGCGCAAGCCGCGCCGCGATGCCGGCGCGATCGATGTCGCGCTTGCCGGCGACGCCGCAGCCGGCGAACACGATCACGGGGCTGCGAACGAACCGAATGTCGCCGCGCGCGAGCAGCCCTTCGAAGTCGGAAAGGTCGCGCGCCCCGGCGGCGCGCAGCTCGTCGTCGCGCTCGTCCTCGGTGCCCGACACGATCTGTGAGCCCTTCGCGACCTCGGCGACCGACGCATAGAAACCGCGATCCTCGCGCATGAACAGCGCCGCAGACCCCGCATGGCCGTAGATCACCAGATTGGCGATCGGGCCTTTCTGTGACGCTCTCACCAGCGCGTCGAGCAGCTCCTCGCCGGTCGTGGCAACACCCCGCTCGGTCGGGCCGACCGGCCGGCCGAGCTCGGCAATGCGATGTGCGAGAAAGCGGGTGCGGTTGGTGAAATTCCTGTCGTCGGCAACGCGCGAGCGGACCCGCCAGGCGATCGACCGGCGGCGCTTCGAGTGGGTATCGGTGTAGCGCTCTGCCGCGGTGCGGTGCCCGGCGAGCAGGACGTTCACCGTGCTCGGGACGGTCGGCCCTGCAGTCGCCGCCTCGGCGGGTGCGATCTGCGATTCGGGCGCTGCGCCGAAATCGTCCTGCGCGACCGCAAGGGATGCGCCACAGCCGCTGAGAAACAGGCCAAAGACAAATGATAACAATATCTTGCCGCGCATCTCTCGCAGGCCTTCGAGCTCGATTGCGCGGCGTCGGCGGAATCCCATCGGCCAAATTTTGCCGCAGCTTTGCCCCGCCGGCAAGGGCGCGACAGGTTCGACGCGGCCCACTCGCCCTGCCATTCTAAGACTGCCCAGGTGGAGAAAAGCCATGATTGCCACGACGGACACCCGCCGACGGTTTGTCCAAGGGATCGCGACCCTCGCGGCCGGTGCGGCAGCGCGCCCGGCTCGGGCCGAGCCGAAGCAACCCTCCGACCCCGCGGCCGGCGCGGAGCTCGCCGCAACGCTCGCGCGCTACACGGCCGCGCTGAGGTATGAGGACCTGCCGGCCGACGTCGTGCGCCTCGCCAAGCGGACGATCCTCGATACGATCGGCTGCGCGTTCGGCGGCTACCCGGCGCCGCCCAGTCGCATTGCGCTGAAGCTCGCCGGCGAGGTCAGCGCCCGGCACGGCGCGACCGTGCTGTGCGGCGGCTTTACGACGAGTCCCGATCTTGCGGTGTTCGCGAACGGCGTGATGATCCGCTATCTCGATTTCAACGACGCATTCGTGAGTCTGACCCATGGCGCCGGGCATCCGAGCGATACGATCGCGGCCTTGCTGAGCGCCGCCGAGCTCGCGGAGCGCAGCGGCCGCGATCTGATCACCGCGACGGTGCTTTCCTACGAGGTGTTCTGCAAGATCGCGGACGTGTTCGACTATCTCGGCAACGGCATCGACCACTCGACCATCACCGGCATCGCGGCCGTGGTCGGCGCAGGCGCGCTGATGCGCCTGACGCCCGACGAGACGGTGCAGGCGATCGGCATCACGGTCGGCGGCAACACCGCGACGCGCCAGGGCCGCTCGGACGCGCTCTCGAACTGGAAGGCCTTCGCCGCAGCCGATGCCTGCCGCAAGGCGATGTTCTCCGTCGCGCTCGCCCAGAATGGCATGACCGGGCCCGCCAAGGTGTTCGAGGGCAGCTACGGCTTCTTCAAGGTGATGGGCCGCAAGGCGGTGGCGGCGCCGCAGCTCGGCGAGCCGTTCGGCATCCGCCGCGCCTTCACCAAGCGCTTTCCGCTCGGCCAGTTCTCGCAGACCGTTGCGCAGGCCGCGATCGAGGCGCGCCCCTTCGTCACGCGCGTGGACGATATCGCGCAGGTCAACATCGCGGTCTCGCGCTCCGCGATCCAGATCATGGCCGACGGACCGGACAAGTGGCGGCCGCAGACGCACGAGACCGCCGATCACAGCATCCCGTACGCCGCCGCGCTCGTGCTGACGTACGGCAAGATCGAGCCCGAATATTACGAGGAGCCGTACCTGCACGATGCGCGTCTGATCGACCTCGTGAGCCGCGTCAAATGCACCGCATCCGATGAAGCCGACCGGATGGAGAATGAGTTCAATCTGTGCGCGCTCGAGGTCGTGCTGAAATCAGGCGCGCGCAAGACCGTGCGCGTCGAATACCACCGCGGGCATTTCAAGAACCCGATGACGGACGCCGAGCTGGAGGAGAAGTTTCGCCTGATGGCGCAGAAGCAGCTCGACGCCGACCGCGTCGACAGCCTGCTGCGCCTGCTCCGCGACGTCGAGAACCTGCCGCAGATCGGCCCGCTCATCGCCGCCACGAAGGTTTGACGGCAGGCGGATCAAGCTCCAATCACCCGCTCCATCAACCGCAGCACGTTCTCGCCCAGGATATTGCGCACCTCGGTGTCGGAGAAGCCGTGACCGCGCAGCGCCTGTGTGACGACCGGCATCTTGGTGCAATCCTCAAAGCCCGGAATGTCGAAGCGCACGGCGCCATGATCGCTGCCAAGGCAGACATGCTCCGGCCCGACGAGATCGGCCACATGCGCGACCTGTTCGACGATCGTGTCGACGCTCGGCATCGCGAGGCCGCTGAGCGAATTGTACTTCGCATGCATGTCGGAGCCGCAGCTGCGCATGATCGTCGCAATCGCCGGCATGCCGGCGCCGCCGGTCTCCATGCCGAGCGCCTTGAGGTCGATCGTGCGCGCCCTCGCCTCGACGGCAAGCTGAAATTCGCGCGACGCGTATTCGGGAAACCAGGTGATGCCGATCACGCCGTGACGCGCGGCGATCGCCTTGATCATGGCGTCGCTCAGGTTGCGCGGATGGTCGAGCAGCGCCCGCGCGGAGGAATGCGAGGCGAACGGCGGCGAAGCCGACACGTCAAGCAGCTGCCAGAACGCCGCGTCGGAAATGTGCGACACGTCGACGATCATGCCGAGGCGATTCATCTCGGCGATTGCCTTGCGGCCGAGCGCCGACAATCCGCCGTGACGCGCGACGTCGGCGGAAGAATCGGCCCAGCCGTTCGAGGTGAAATGCGCAGGCGCAATCGAGCGCACGCCCTGTTCCCACAGCTCGGGCAGCAGCTCAAGCCGGTCCTCGATCGCCTGCGCGCCCTCGACCGAGATGATCGCCGCGAGCTTGCCGGCGGCCGCGAGCCGGCGCACGTCGACGGCGCTGCGCGCGATACCGATGCGCTGCGGATTGTCGCGGCAGAGATCGAGGATCGCCTGCAGCAGCGTCGCCTGGCGCTGCAGCCCGGTGCCGCGACGGATGTTGTTGTAGTCGACGCAAACCGCGAAGAATGCCGCCGTCAGATTGCCGGCCTTCATGCGCTCGAGGTCCATGAAGCCCGAATCGTTGGCGTGCACGAGGTCGTGACCGAGATCGACCGCGCGCTGGATCGTATCGACATGGGTGTCGATCACGATCGCGGCGTGGTGCAGCGCAAGGGTTTCCTTCGTCGGAGCAGCGATGGCCACGGCAATCTCCCAGGTACTATTCGATCGCGATGCCCGCCTTGTCGGCGACCTTCGTGAGATTGGCGATCTCGGCGGCGATGCGTGCGCGGAACGCTTCGGGCGTGCTCGGCCCGCGCACCACATTGTTCTGCCGTAGCCATTCCTTCGGGCCCGGCTCGGACAGAACCGCCTCGATCTCGGCATTGAGGCGGCGCACCACTGCGGTTGAGGTCGCAGCCGGGGCGATCACCCCAAACCACTCGCTGACATCGAAATCCGGATAGCCGGATTCCGCGACCGTCGGGACGTCCGGCAGGCCTTCGGCGCGCGCCGGCGCCGTGATCGCGAGCGGACGCACCAGCCCGCCCTTGATCGCGCCCATCACGGCGGGGAGCGTGCCGAAGGTCATGCTCACCTGGCCGGCGATGACGTCGTTGAGCGCCGGCGCGGTGCCGCGATAGGACACCGCCGTGATGTCGACGCCGGCCCGCTGCTTCAACAGCTCGCCGGCGAAGTGATGCGAGAGCCCGATACCGGGAAAGCCGTAGCTGAGCGCGCCGGGCTTTTCCTTCGCGGCGGCAATGAGCTCAGGCAGCGACCTGATCGCAAGCCGCGGATCGATCAGCAGGACGAGCGGGATGCTGCCGATGAAGATCACCGGCGCGAAATCCTTCTCGACGTCGTAGGGCAGCTTGCGGTTGATCGCCGCGAGCGAGGCATGCGTGCTCACCGCAAGCAGGAACGTGGCGCCATCGGCGCCGGCGCGTGCCACCTCGCTGGTCGCCGTCATGCCGCTCGCGCCCGGATGGTTCTCGACAACGACCGCCTGGCCAAGGCGCGCGGCGAGCGGCGCCTGCAGCTGACGCGCCATGATGTCGGCGGTACCGCCCGGCGCGAAGCCGACGATGA
>Ga0187784_10001915_pt1 | contig 16616 bp, 19 predicted proteins | sample 1015_SJ02_MP15_2_FD_132964 | JGI IMG/M metagenome (GOLD analysis project Ga0187784, IMG submission 132964) | Tropical peat soil microbial communities from peatlands in Department of Meta, Colombia - 1015_SJ02_MP15_20_MG | ecosystem: Environmental > Terrestrial > Soil > Wetlands > Peat | place...
ATTTCGACGCCGGGCGGCGCCATCGCCTCGACCAGCATGCCGTCGAGCGCGAGCGTCGGCTGCGCGGCCGCGATGCGCGCGAGAATGCGGCGCCATGCGGCCTGAAGCTCGTCGGGGCCGGCAATGCTGAGCGCGACGCCGCCGGCGTCGCTCTTGTGGGCGAGCGCCGCGGCCTGCGCCTTGAGGGCGACCGGGAAGCCGATGCGCGCGGCCGCGGCCTGCGCCTCCTCGAGCGCGCGCGCGAGTGCCCCTTGCGGCACCGCGATCCCGAGCGCCGCGAGATAGGCCTTGCCCTCGTGCTCGGCGAGCGTTCCGCGCCGCCGCAGCGGCGGCGCCTCGAGGCTGAAGGGCGTTCCGCGCGCTCGCGCCAGGCGTTGTCCATAGGCCGTCGCGTGCGCGAGCGCCCGCAATGCGCGTTCTGGCGAGCGCAGCACCAGGATGCCATGCTCACGAAACGCCGCGATGAATTCCGCCGGGACCGGGAACTCGTCGCCGAGCGCGGCGATCACGGTCGGCTTGCCGGACTTCAGGATGGTGGGCAGCAGCGCGTCCACCTTGTCCATCGCGAGCTTGGGCGAGCCGGGCACGATCGGCACGCACAGACTGCCGATCTGCGGATCGGCAAGCAGCGCCTCTGCGGCGTGCGTCCAGATCGTCAGGTCGCGCAGGACCTGCGCGGTCACGTCGAGCGGATTGTCGAGCGAGGCGAACGGCGGCAGCGCCGCCTTCAGCGCCGTGATGGTGGCGGCGTCGAGCGCGGGAATGTCGAGGCCGAGCCGGTCGCAGAAGTCGATCGAGAAGCCCTTGATGGCGCCCGAATTGGTGATGATCCCGGGGCCCGTTACCGGCGGCGTGAAGCGCGCCAGAAACTCCGCCGTGTCGATCAACTCCTCCAGCGTCTCCACCAGGATGACGGCGGCGTGGCGCAAGAGCGCCTGCAGCACCGTGTAGTCGCCGGCGAGCGCGCCGGTGTGCGAGCTAGCCGAGACGCGCGCGTGCTGGCTGCGGCCCGGATGCATGACGACGATCGGCTTGCCGGCTCGCCGCGCGCGCTCCGCCAGTTCGAGAAATCTCTGCGGGAAGCGGATCTGCTCGATGAACAGCGCAGCGACGCGCGTTTCGGCGTCCGCGATCAGGCTCTCGAGGAAATCCTCGACGGTCAGGTCGACCTCGTTTCCGGTCGAGATATAGAAGGTGATGCCGAGGCCCTTGGCGATGAACGCCATCCGCATGATCGCCGCGACCGCGCCGCTCTGCGCCACCATGCCGACCCTGGGGCGTGCCTGCGCCGACGGGCGCTCGACGTTGAACTCGAAGGTCAGCGCGGCGCCGACATCGAACGCGCACATGCCGATGCAGTTGGGGCCGAGGATCGCGACATTCGCGGCACGCCCGGCCGCGGCCAGCCGTTCCTGCGCGGCGCGGCCTGCCTCGCCGAGCTCGGCGTAGCCGGACGCGAACACGATGGCCGCGCCGATCCCGCGCCGCCCGCAGGCCGCGATCGCGTCGAGCACCGCGCCTTGCGGGATCACCAGGACCGCGACGTCGACGCCCTCGGGGAGATCGTCGATGCTTGCAACGCAGCGCCGTCCGTCGAGCTCGGCACGCGAGCGGCTGACCAGGTGGATCTCGCCGGCAAAGGCGCAGCGCACCAGATTGTTCAGCACCGAGCCGCCCATGTGGCCGGGCTCGGGCGACACGCCGACGATCGCGACCGCGCGCGGCCGCAGCAGCCGATCGATCCGCGGCGTGGCGATCGCGTCCATGCAAGCTTACGGTTTTTCCTGGCGCATGATCTGATCCGAAAACCGGCCTCCACTTTTCGGGATCATGCGCGGTCGCGCCGGTAGGCGGACAGTCCCGGCTTGTAGGACTTCTCGTCGAGGAACTGCTGCAGGCCCTGCTCGCGGCCGTGCTCCTCGTCGAAGAAGCGCACCTGATCCATCTTCGACATCAGGTAATCCTCGGCGTCGTCCCAGCTCATGGTGCGGACGCGGCGATAGGCGTGCTTGGCGGCGCGCAGCACCGTCGGATTCTTCTCCATCAGGATCTGCGCCAGCTGTCGGGTGCGCGCGCGCAAGTCGCGCAGCGGCACCGCCTCGTTGACCAGCCCCATGGCGGCGGCCTTGCGGCCGTCGAAGGTCGCGCCGGTCATGATGTAGTAGAGGCAGTCGCGCTGGCTCATCACCTGCGACACCGCCTTGGTGAGGACGCCGGCCGGAATGATGCCCCAGTTGATCTCCGACAGCCCGAACGTCGCCTCCTCGGCCGCGATCGCGAGGTCGCAGGAGACGAGCGGCGTGAACGCGCCGCCGAAGCACCAGCCGTTCACCATCGCGATGGTGGGCTTGGGATAGAATTGGAACTGGCGCCACTGCCAGGCGGCGTTGGTGCGATAGATATGGGCCCGCTCGGGTGGCGAGAGATGATCGTTGTCGCGGAAGAACTCCTTCAGGTCCATGCCGGCGGAGAACGAATCGCCCGCACCGGTCAGCACCAGGACCTGACAGCGCCGGTCGGCCTCGAGCGCGTTGATCACGGCGAGCATTTCGGCTGCCAGCGTCGGCGAGATGCAGTTGCGCTTCTCGGGCCGGTTCATCGACACCCAAGCGATGCCGTCCTCGAGCTCCACCAGCACCGTGTTGCCGCCGGGGAGGGGCGCTGCCCCAGTCTTTGCTCCAGTCTTTGCGTCAGTCTTGCCCACTGTTCCCACCGCGCCGGACCGGCTCATTGTTTTCCGCCCCCCATGGTCGATTTTGCTATGGTGCGACGTTATCCGATTTCGTCGCGCTCCACTATGATGGCGGCGAAGCCCCAAACGATTCTGCATTCGCTGGTTGGTAATGCCGAGCGCGTTCGATCTGATCGTTGAGCAGCTCGTCGAGCCGGACGCGCGCTGGAGCCTTGGGAGCTTCGGCGCCGTCGCGGAGTTCGTGCGCGACCCGGACGAGCCGGCTGAGATCGCGCGGAACGAGCAGGCGATGTCGGTCGTCACGCCGCGCGGCGCGATCCGCCTCGAGGCGCGCGAGAGCCTGCGCGCGATGGCGTTCGAGACCGTCACGACGCAGTCCTGGAGCCAGCGCGTCGCACTCTGCCTGCCGCAGGAGCAGGCCGCGATGAGCCAGCGCACGGTGTTGACCGAGCTCGGGCCCGACACGCGCGCGCTGCGCCGGCAGGATCGCGACGCGCTGCTGTTCGACCTCGGGCTCGGCGCCATCCAGGTCGACGGTTGCATTCGCACCGCCGATCCCGAACTGATCGAGGCGCTGCGCAAGCATGCCCGCCAGTCGCTGTTTGCGGCGGGAAATCCGGTCATGGAGCTGATCCTGCGCCATCACCCGCACGGCGTCTTCACGACCCGGGTCGGTCGAGTCGAGATCTACCAGGCCGGCACGGAAGAAGACGCCGCGCCGTCCGGGCCGCAGTCGCGCGTGCTGCCGCAGCTGCTCGCGCTGCAGCGCGCGCATGCGGCGAGCGAGCCGATCCCGCGCGGCTGGATCGCCTGTGGGCACCTGCATCCGGCGCATCCGCTGCACGACGTGTACGGCCGTGCCCGGCCGTTCGATGCCACGCGCTATGTGGCGTTCCAGCGCATGCTCTCGCGCCACGGCGACGTCGAGCATGTCCGGCTGAAACGCAACGTAACCAAGGGCGTGATCGGCGGCCTCGCACCGTCGGCGATCGCGATTCCCGACGATCATTTCGCACGCGCCTCGATCACCATCGCGCTGCGCCAGCTCAAGGCGTCCGAAGGCCCCTCGGCGAATCTGACGGCCTGGTTCGCGGCGCATGATCGCGGACCCGATCCCGACGAGGTCGCGCTCGAGGGCTAGCGCATATCCCGGAGAAGGCCGGTCCCGGACTCGATCCGGAATGGATACCGGTTTTCCGAAAAGGATATGCGCCATCGAACCGGTAATCTCGCCCCTTGAATGTCTTAGGCGCGACCGTTACGTTTCTGGCGCAATCTCTATGGGGTGCCCGGCACACGTTTCGCTACGCGCCGGGCTGAGAGGCCGGCAGGCCAACCCATCGAACCTGATCCGGGTCATGCCGGCGGAGGGAGCTGAGATGCGGGTGGCTGAGCTTCCGCAGATCACGGCCGAGATCCTGATGCGCCTGCGCGTGCGGGCGCCGCGCGTGCATTGCGTCACCAATTCGGTGGCACAGGCCTTCACCGCCAACGTGCTGCTGGCGGTCGGCGCCGTGCCGTCGATGACGCTCTCGCCCGACGAGATCGGCGCCTTCGTGGCGCGCGCCGACGCGCTCTTGGTCAATCTCGGCACGTTCGACGCCGAGCGGCGCGATGCGGTCGCGGCCGCGCTCGAGGTCGCCGGCGAGGCGCGCATGCCCTGGGTGCTCGACCCGGTCTTCATCGACCGCTCCGAGCCGCGCGCCGAATACGCCCGCGCGCTCGCGGCGCAGAAGCCGAGCGCGATCAGGCTGAACGCGGCCGAGTTCGCGGCGCTCAGCGGCGGCGCCGAGGCCGCGCCCGCGGCGCTGAGCCGCTACGCGCTCGACACGCTCGCGGTCGTCGCGCTGACCGGGACGGTCGATCGGGTCACCGACGGCGCGCAGCAGGTGACGATCGAGAACGGCCACCCCTTGATGGCCAAGGTGACCGCGATGGGCTGCGCCGCCTCCGCGCTCAACGCCGCCTTTCTCAGCGTCGAGAGCGATGCGTTTCGCGCCAGCGCCGCCGCGCTGCTCACCTTCGGCGTGGCCGGCGGGATCGCCGGCGAGCGCGCGACCGGGCCGGGCAGCTTCGCGAGCGCGATCATCGATGTGCTCTACGCGCTCGACGCGAAGGCGCTGGACCAGAAGGCGAGGGTGCGGTGAAGGTCGACTTGCGGCTCAATGCGATCGTCGACCCGGAGCGCGCGAACGGGCGCTCGCTGGTCGAGCTCACGCGCCTGGTCGTTGCCGGCGGTGCAACCCTCATTCAGCTGCGCGACAAGCATGGCGCGACACGCCGGATGATCGATCAGGCGCGCGCGATCAAGGCGGCGCTCGCCGGCACCGGCGTGCCGCTGGTGGTGAACGACCGCGTCGATGTGGCGCTCGTCGCCGAGGCGGACGGCGTGCATGTCGGGCAGGAGGACATGCGGGCCGAGGACGCGCGGCGTCTGCTCGGGCCGCGGGCGATCATCGGGCTGTCGATCAAGAGCGTGGCGCTCGCCGACGCGGCGCCGCTCGACGCGCTCGACTATGTCGGGGTCGGCGGGGTCTATGCGACGACCTCGAAGGACAACCCGAGCCCGCCGATCGGCGTTGCCGGCCTGCGCGACATCGTGGCGGCGCTGCGCGCGCGCAGGCGCGACCTGCCGATCTGCGGGATCGCCGGGATCGACGCCGCCAATGCGGCGGCGGTGATCGGCGCCGGCGCCGACGGGGTCGCGGTGATCTCGGCGCTCGCGCGGCACGCCAACCCGCAAGCCGCCGCGCGCGCCTTGCGCGCCGTGGTCGATACGGCATTGCAGGCACGGCGGCGATGACGGCGATTGCGGTCACGATCGCGGGATCGGATTCCGGCGGCGGCGCCGGGATCCAGGCCGATCTGAAGACGTTCTCGGCGCTTGGGGTCTACGGCGCCTCGGTGATCACGGCGCTGACCGCGCAGAACACCCAAGGGGTGAGCGCGATTCACGACGTTCCGCCGCATTTCATCGCGGCGCAGCTCGATGCGGTGTTCTCCGACCTGAAGGTGAACGCCGTGAAGATCGGCATGCTGTCGCAGCCGGTCGCGATCGCGACCGTCACCGCCGGGCTCGAGCGCTGGAAGCAGACTCATGTGGTGCTCGATCCGGTAATGATCGCAACGTCCGGCGAGCGGCTGCTCGCGCCCGCGGCGATCGAGGTGCTCAAGCGCGACCTGATCCCGCGCGCGCTGGTGATCACGCCGAACCTGCATGAGGCGGCCGCCCTGCTCGACGAGCCGCTGGCGCGCGACGAGGACGAGATGCGCGCGCAGGCCGAGCGGCTGATCGGGATCGGCGCGCAGGCGGTGCTGATCAAGGGCGGCCACGCGCAAGGGCCGCAAGCGGTCGATCTCCTGGTGACGCGGTCGGCCGCCGTGCGGCTGACGGCCGAGAAGGTCGCGACCGTGAACACGCATGGCACCGGCTGCACGCTCTCGGCCGCGATCGCAGCGGGCCTTGCCAAGGGTTACCGCCTTTCCGAGGCGGTCGCGGACGCGAAGGCCTACGTCACCCACGCGATCGCAGCGGCCGACGAGCTCGAGATCGGCGGCGGGCACGGGCCGACGCATCATTTTCACGCCTGGTGGTAGGCGCAGGTTTGGCAGGAACAACCTGGGAGGAGCAACGCATGGGCACGCTCACACGCCGCAGCCTTATCGCGGCCGCGCCCGCGGCGGTCGCCGCGCCCGCGGTCGCGCGGGCGCAGAGCCTGCGCTGGCGCATGGTGACGTCGTGGCCGAAGCGCCTGCCCGGCCCCGGCATGTCGGCCGAGCGCGTGGCCGAGCGGATCGGCGCGCTCTCCGCCGGACGGCTGGCGATCACGGTGTCGGCGGCCGGCGAGGTGGTGCCGGCGTTCGAGGTGCTCGATGCGGTCGGCGGCGGCGTCGCCGAGATGGGCCACACGGCCTCGTTCTACTGGCAGGGCAAGCAGCCGGCGGCCGCGTATTTCACCACCGTGCCGTTCGGGCTGACGCCGAACGAGCATGTCGCCTGGGTCGATGCCGGCGGCGGACAGGCGCTGTGGGACGCGCTCTACGCCCCGTTCGGCGTCAAGCCGTTCATGGCCGGCAATACCGGCGTCTGCATGGGCGGCTGGTTCCGTCGCGAGGTGAGGGGCCTGTCCGACCTGCAGGGCCTGAAGATCCGCGCGCTCGGGCTCGGCGGCGAGGTGTTCCGCCGCCTCGGCGCGACGCCGCAGACGACGCCGCCCGGTGAGATCCTCACCGCGCTGCAATCCGGCGTGCTCGATGCAGCCGAGTTTGTCGGCCCCGGCACCGACATCTCGCTCGGGCTCTATCGCGTCGCGCCGAGCTACTACGGCCCCGGCTTCAACAAGCCGAACGGCACCGGCGAATGCATCGTGTCGCTGAAGGCCTGGGAGGGGCTCGACAGCGCGCTGAAGGCGATCATCGCGCATGCCTGCGCCGCCGAGGCAAGCTTCGCGCTCGCCGAGATGGAGCGGCTCAACGCGGAGGCGCTCGCCGCCCTGACCGAGCAGCACAATGTGCAGCTGCGCGGCTTTCCGGGAGAGGTCGTCGCGGCGGCGCGCAAGGTCGGAGCGGAAGTCCTTGCCGACGTCGCTTCGCGCGGCGCCGCGGCGCGCAAGGTGCATGACAGCTACGCGGCCTTCCGCGACCGCACTGCGGCGTGGTCACGGGTGTCGATCAAGGCGGTGCTGGAGGCGCGGGAGGGCGCATAGCTACTTCACCTTGTCGACCAGCTCCTGTGCCTGCTTCGTGAGCGCGGGAAAGAACGGCTCAGCTGCGGCGCGCTGGGCAAAGCAGCGGCGGAACGCATCGTCGCCTTCCTGCAGGATGCGGGTCTGCTGCTCGAACAGCTTCTCGTCCTTGGGGTCGGACTTCTGGTAGGTCTCGTAGGCCTTGTCGCCACGCGCGACCGCGTCGTTCCGATCGGCTTTTTCAAGGACGGCGATTTGCCGACGCTGCCAAAGGACGATCAAGACTTATTGCGCGCCGCGAGGGATCGGGCCATCGACATTCCGGAGATTGCCCTCAAGCGAGGACTGACGGCGCAATAAGCTTCGGCCTCCCTCACTTAACCTTGTCCACCAGCTCCTGCGCCTGCTTCGTGAGCGCGGGAAAGAACGGCTCGCTCGCGGCGTGCTCGGCAAAGCAGCGGCGGAACGCATCGTCGCCTTCCTGCAGGATGCGGGTCTGCTCCTCAAACAGCTTCTCGTCCTTGGGGTCGGACTTCTGGTAGGTTTCGTAGGCCTTGTCACCGCGCGCGACCGCGTCGTTCCAGATCGCCTCGCAGGCCGGATTGACCACGACCTTGGCCTGCGCCGGCGCGCTCCAGATGAACAGCCGATCCGCGCGCATGACGGCGATCAGCAATTCATCCGGCGCGGTCAGGCCGATGTCCTGCCGCCGCGCGACCAGCATGGCATTGACGAAGCTCGCGCTCGCGGGCTTTGCGACCGGCACGTCGGCGAAGCGCGCCACCGCGGCGTCCGGGCTGATCGCCTGGGTGTAGAACGGCTCGGACTTGAGCGCCGCCGACAGATCCTGCGGCACGTTGTTTGAGTCCCACCATTTGGCGTGCGCGGTCAGCCAGCGCTTGGCGAGCGCGGGCGTGGTGACGATCAGCCGCGGCGCATCGTCTCCCGCCTGATAGGCGAGCCCGTCGATCAGCCCAAATCCGAGCTCGCCCTCGATCAGCGTATCGAGGTTGAGCTTGCTCTCGGCCGGCACGCCCTCGACCGCGACGCGTCCGAGGATCGCGCGCAGCTTGCCGGCGAGGTCGGTGCGCGCCGCCTCTTCCTGCTTTGCGGTCTTCTCGTCGACCTCGCCGTCGGTCTTCAGTCGCGCGATATATTTGTCGCGCGCCGTGATGTAGCTGTCCTCCGACGAGGCCGCGCGCGCGCCGATCGGCAATGTCACGATGAGGGCGATCAGAATCGCTTTCATGGCAGCTCCCCGTCCGGCGACCGATTCAAGTCGCGTGAAATTGTGGCGCTGTAAAGGGCGGCAGCGTGCGAAGTGCGCCCTCCATGCTGCCTTCTTCGAACAGACGGCGCTCGGCGCGCGCGAAACGAGCCGGCACTGGACTCCCTATATCAATATCGATATAAGGGTGTCGGATGAAGCCGGTTGTGTTCCTGGGAGCGTCGCTTGAGGACTTGCGCGCATTTCCCGAACGAGCGCGTCGCGACGCGGGTTTTCAATTGGATCGCGTGCAGCGCGGTCTTGACCCGGACGACTGGAAGCCGATGCAGACGGTCGGCCCGGGCGCAAGAGAGATCCGCGTGCGCGATGCAAGCGGTGCGTTCCGAGTTGTCTACGTCGCGACCTTCAAGGCGGCCGTCTACGTGCTGCACGCCTTTGTGAAGAAGGGCCAACGGACTGCGCAGCGCGACCTTACATTGGCGCAAGTCCGGTACCGCCAAATCGGACGCGGAGATACGCAGTGAAAAAACGGAAATTCGAAAGCGTGTGGGATGCGATTGAGCCCTCGTCCGCGGAGGCCGCGAACATGAAGGCGAGAGCTGAAATGATGATCGCGATCCGTGAAACGGTCGCCGCATGGGGACTGACACAAGCAGCCACGGCGAAGCGGCTCGGGCTTACCCAGCCGAGGCTGAATGACCTGCTGCACGGACGCATCAGCAAGTTCAGCCTCGACGCGCTGATCAACGTCGCGGCTGCGGCGGGACTGGCGGTGCGCGTGGAAGTGGTTCGGCCTGCCGCATAGTTCTACAGTTTCGTGCCGATCGTACGCTTGATCTTGCGGATCGATGCTTCGTCGCGCCGGTAGAACGTCCACTGCTTGATCCGCTTCGCGCGCAACAGGCCGGCCTGCGTCAGCACCTTCAGATGCTCGCTCACGGTCGGCTGGCTGACGCCGAGCCTCGCGGCGATCAGCACGCCGCAGACGCCGTCTCGCACCAGATCGCCGTCGGTCTGCGGCGGAAAGTGGCGCTTCGGATCCTTCAGCCACTCGAGGATCCGGAAGCGGCGCTCGTTGGCGAGCGCCTTGAATGTCCGCGCCATAGACATATTGCCAATTAGCCATAAGCCGAATTACTGTCAACCGCACACGAGCGACTGGGCAGACATGAGCAGCAGGGGAGAGGCGCGGTGAGCGAGGCAGTGGCAGGCGCGGCGACGACGGATCAGGTCAACCAGGCGGCGATCGCGGCGGTGTATCCGATCATCGCCCCGTACATCCGGCGCACCCCGGTGATCGAGATCGACGGCGCCGATATCGATCTTCCCGGCCGCAGGATCACGCTCAAGCTCGAGCTGATGCAGCATTCGGGCTCGTTCAAGGCACGTGGCGCTTTCACCAACCTGATGACGCGCAAGGTTCCCGCCGCCGGCGTCGTTGCGGCGTCGGGCGGCAATCACGGCGCGGCGGTCGCCTACGCGGCGATGCGCTGCGGCGTGCCGGCGAAGATCTTCGTGCCGCGCATCTCGTCGCCGGCGAAGATCAGCCGCATCCGCGACTACGGCGCCGATCTCGTGGTCGGCGGCGAGCGTTATGCCGATGCGCTCGCGGCGAGCGAGGCCTGGGTCGCCCAGTCGGGGGCGATGAACGTGCACGCCTTCGAGCAGATCGAGACGCTGCTCGGGCAAGGCACGATCGGCCTCGAGCTCGACGCGCAGGCGCCCGACCTCGACACGTTGCTGGTCGCGGTCGGTGGCGGTGGGCAGATCGGCGGCATCGCGGCCTGGTATGCGGGGCGCGTGCGCGTGATCGGGGTCGAGCCCGAGCTCGCGCCGACACTGTCGAAGGCGCTCGCCGCCGGTCGTCCGGTCGACGCCGAGGCGGGCGGCATTGCGGCAGACTCGCTCGCGCCGCAGCGCGTCGGCGAGCACGCGTTTACGATCGCGTCGCGCTATGTCGATCGTGTCGTGCTGGTGCCGGACGAGGCGATTCGCGCCGCGCAGGAGACGCTCTGGCGGCTGTTGCGGGTCGTCGCCGAGCCGGGCGGCGCCGCGGCGTTCTCCGCGCTGATCAGCGGCTGCTATCAGCCGCAGCCGGGCGAGCGCGTCGGCGTCATGGTCTGCGGCGGCAACACGGTCGCGGTCGATTTCAATCGCACGTGAAGCAAGACTGGAAAAGAAAACGGCGCCGCGAGCTCCGCGGCGCCGCGAATTCGAATTGGCGGTGCGCTCAGTCGTGGACGCACTTGCCCCAGCGCCCACGATGCTCGCCCGGACCGCACTTCCAGAACTTGCGGAAATGGCAGTGGTGATCATCGCCACGGAAGCGGCCCGGGCCGCAGCCGTCGGCGATCTTCGTGGTCAGGCCATCGGCCGGCGCCGGCGAAACAGGCATCGCCTGCGCGGATGCCGCAAAGCCGAGCGCGGCGACGAACGTGAGGGCGATCAGTGTTTTCATCTGTCCTCTCCTGGTGGCACATCCGCGCCGCAGCGTGGAATCGAGCCGCGGCGCGGGCGCGACACAAAGCACGGCGCACAAGAAATCTTCAAGACAATTACGATGAACGGCCATTCACGCTGCGGCGCACGCGCAGCGATTCCCTCTCCGCGCCGAACGGGGAAGAAGCAAGGACGCGCCGCTCACATCTTGAACCGGACGATCTTCTGGCGCTGCTCGCCGAGGCCTTCGATGCCGAGCGTCACGACGTCGCCGGGCTTGAGCCATACCGGGCTCGGCTTCATGCCGAGCGCAACCCCGGGCGGCGTGCCGGTGGTGATGATGTCGCCCGGCTCCATCACGAAGAACTGCGAGCAGTACCAGACGATGTGCTGGATGCCGAAGATCATCGTCTTGGTGTTGCCGCGCTGGCGTTTCTCGCCGTTGACGTCGAGCCACATGTCGAGCTTCTGCACATCCTTGATCTCGTCCTTGGTGACGAGCCACGGTCCGACGGGGCCGAACGTCTCGCAGCCCTTGCCCTTGGTCCACTGGCCGCCGCGCTCGGTCTGGAAGTTGCGCTCCGAGACGTCGTTGCAGATGCAGTAGCCGGCGACGACATCGAGCGCGTTCTTCTTCGCGAGATAGCGCGCGCGCGCGCCGATCACGATCGCGATCTCGCACTCGTAGTCGAGCTTGGTCGAGCCCTTCGGCACCATGGTGTCGTCGTTCGGCCCGGCGATGCAGGTCGGCGCCTTCTGGAAGATGATCGGCTCCTTCGGGATCTGCGCGCCGGTCTCGGCGGCGTGGTCCGCATAGTTGAGCCCGATGGCGATGAAGTGCCGCGTGCCGCCGACGCACGGGCCGAGGCGCGTGCCGGCCTTCACCAGTGGCAGCTTCAGCGGGTCGACCTTCCTGATCCTGGCGAGGCCTTTCGCCGAGAGCGTCTCGCCGTCGATATCGGGCACGATCTTGGACAGATCGCGGATGCGGCCGTTCTTGTCGACGATGCCGGGCTTTTCGCGGCCGGGCGCGCCGAAGCGGACGAGCTTCATGTGTTTCCCCCTGATGATTGTTTGTGGAATGCCTGGAAAACGGGTGGATCGTCGGTGGCGACTATGCGTCGCCGCCTGCGCGCTCGCAAGCCACGTGTGACAGAAATTTGGCGCCGTTCCGGTGCGCCGTCCCCTGCGCTAGTGTGAGCGCTCGATCACGGGGAGCTGCGAATGAAACGACTGCTGGCTGCCGCCTGCATGCTGGCCGCAACGATTGGCGCGGCCGCCGCCGATGACTATCCGTCGCGGCCGATCACCCTGATCGTGCCGTTCGGCGCCGGCGGGCCGACCGACGCGCTCGCGCGCATCCTGACCAACCGCATGGCGCAGACGCTCGGGCAGCCGATCGTGATCGAGAACGTCACCGGCGGCGCCGGCACGATCGCGATCGGTCGCGTCGCGCGCGCCGCGCCCGACGGCTACACGGCGGTGATCGGCAATTGGGCCTCGCATGTGGTCAACAGCGCGATCTACAAGACGCCGTTCGACTATGTGAACGATTTCGAGCCGGTGGTGCGGCTCTCCGGCAACCCCTACATCATCGTCGGCAAGAACGCGTTGCCGCCGACGCTCGGAGAGCTCATCGCGTGGCTCAAGGCCAATCCCGACAAGGCGACCGAAGGCACTGGCGGTGCCGGCTCGGGCCAGCATGTCGGCGGCATCTATTTCCAGAAAGTGACCGGCACGCGCTTCCAGTTCGTGCCGTACCGCGCCGGGTCCTCGGACGTGATGCGCGACGTGGTCGCGGGACACATCGATCTGTCGATCGACCAGGCGATCTCGTCGCTTCCCTATATCCGGCAAGGGCAGCTGCGCGGCTACGCGATCTGCGACAGCAAGCGGCTCGCCTCGGCGCCGGAGATTCCGACCGTGGACGAGGCCGGCGCGCCCGGCGTCTACGTGGTCGCCTGGTATGGCATGTGGATGCCGAAGGGCACGCCGAAGGACGTGATCGCGAAGTTTTCCGCCGCGGCACAAGAGGCGCTCGCCGACCCGGCCGTGCGCGAGCGGCTTGCGAGCCTCGGGCAGGACATTCCGCCGCCCGAGCTGCAGACCGCCGAGGCGTTGGGCCGGCACTACAAAGCGGAGATCGAAAAGTGGTGGCCGGTCATCAAGGCCGCCGACATCAAGGTCGAGTAGCGGCGGGTGAATGGTGAGTGGTGAATAGCGAATAGCGAATAGCGAATAGCGAATAGAAGAATACCGTTCACCACTCGCCACTCACCACTCGCCATTCGCCATTCGCCACTCGCCGCCGCAGTCATATTTGCGTGAACGCGCCGCGCTGCCACGATCGCGACGCGGCGTGGCGGGAATATCGGAGACCCGAAACGTGTTGTCCTTGCGGGGCACGACCGATGAGGACTCCGATGAAGCACATCGTCATGACGCGCATCGTCTCGCTCGCCGCCGCGGTGGCGGTCGCCTGCGCGGCAACGCCTGCGCTCGCGAAAATCAAGAAGCGTCATCACCGCGTGCTGCGCGCGCCTTACGCGGAGCCTTACGGCTACGCGCCGTATCCGCCGTTCGCGCGCCGCAACGTTTCCGATCCGTCGTTCGGCAATCGCGCGGCCATCGATTATGCGCGCGGCACGGGCCGCTGCGTTGCGGATCTCGGCTACGGGCGCTTCGAATATTGCGGCTGGTAGGCGCGAGCGCTGAAGCGGCTAATGCACGCGCTGCGGCGCCGGCATGTCGGCGATCTGCTCGGTGCCGCAGCTCGTGCACTCGAGGGCCCAGATATGGCGGCGCTTGAGCCGCTTGTGCGGCTCGATGCGCATGAGACGGGTGACGCCGCCGCACTTCTCGCATGGCGGACCCGCGAGGAGCTTCGGCTGCTGCATCGTGACGTTCAACATGCCGCGCATCATGCGCCATGTTGACGAAATGATCTTTAACGCACGGCCTGTTCCGCGCGGCGTGCTTAATGCGCGGACTCGCGCGCGGCAGTCCCGCTACGCGGTTTCACGGAGCGCGCGCGCCGACGCAACGGTAGGCGGGGGTGGCGCTTACCCTGCGATAGCCGGCGCATATCCCGGAAAAAGCCTGTCCCGGACTTGATCCGGGATGGATCGCGGTCTTCCGAAACGGAAATGCGCCAGGGGAAGAATCTACAGCAGGATCTCCATGCCGTCGTGCGCCACGACGAGATCGCCGGACCAGGTTTGCCGCACCGCGTCGGTCCAAACCTGCGCGGTCACGCTCGGATCGTCGGCCGGCGTGAGGTGGCTCAGCACCAGCTTCTTGACGCCCGCCTGTGTGGCAATGCGCCCGACCTCGTCGGTGAGGGTGTGACTCGCCTTCAGGTGCGCCATCAGTGTCGGCGCGTTCGGATTGCGGCGCAGCAGCGCTTCCAGCGCCGGTGCGTACATCACCTCATGCACCAGGATGTCGGCGCCCTTGGCGAATTCGGCGAGCGGAGGAAAGTATGCGGTGTCCCCGGAGAACACGATGGTCTTTCCGGGAAACTCGAACTTCAACGCAAAACTTTCGGTGATCGGCGGGTGCACGTTGCGCAGCGCCGTCACTCTCACGCCGTCAGCGGCCATCACGTCGCCTGCGGCGAATTCATGCACGGTCACGAGCTGGCGCAGGTCCGGTCGGCCCTCATCCTTCATCCGCGTCTCGATGTCGAAGCGGTAGGCTTGCCAGAAGCCGTCGGCGAGCGCGTGCATGTCGTGGGGGCCATAGGCGTCGACCGGCGTCTTCAGCCCGATCGCCCAGGCATTGAGCATCAAGAGACCGAACTCGGCGTTGTGGTCGGAATGATGATGCGTGATGAAGACATAGCGCAGGGCATCGAGCGGGAATTTGGCCTCGACCAGCTTGAAGCTCACGCCGTATCCGGTGTCGATGACGTACGGCACGTTGTTGTAAACGATCAGGTTCGACGACGGCGCTGCCTTGAAGCCCACGCGAATCGCCGGGCCCCCTTTGGTGCCCAGCGTGACGAGCCGGTTTGGTCCAAGATCGCGACCGGGCGCCACGGCTCCTCCCTGTGACAGCGCGCGGCGCGGCGGAAGCGACGCGGCGAGCGCGGATGCGCTCGCTGCGAGAACCGATCGTCGCGTCAGCATGCTTGCACGCTCATGTCGACAGTCTTTCGCATTCTGCCTTCCGGATAAAGCCGAAAGCGGCTAGCCTTGCGGCAAAGCAAGAAGATCCGGGGACTTGGCGCAAGACTTGGCTCAAGACTTGGCTGAGAACTTGGCTGCCGCACCGACGGGGGCGACCCGGACCTGCGGCTGCGCGGGGTTCATCAACGCGAGCGGAGATCTGGGGAGTTCACTCATGCAGCGTGGTTTGGCGACGATCGCGTGCGCGGTCGCGATGATGCTTGGGGTTTCGGCGGCCGCGGCGCAAACCCTCAAGACCGTGAAGGCGCGCGGCGTCCTCAACTGCGGATCGAATACCGGGATTGCGGGCTTCGGGATCGCCGACAAGCAGGGCAATTGGGCCGGGTTTGACGTCGACTTCTGCCGCGCGGTCGCGGCCGCGATCTTCGACGATCCGACCAAGGTCAAGTTCATTCCGACCACCGGGCAGAATCGCTTCACCGCGCTGCAATCCGGCGACGTCGATCTGTTGCATCGCAACACGACCTGGACGCTCGCGCGCGACACCGCGCTCGGGCTGAACTTCACCGGCATCACCTATTTTGACGGGCAAGGCTTCATCGTGCGCAAGTCGCTCAAGGTCAACTCCGCGCTCGAGCTCAACGAGGCGGCGGTCTGCGTCGGTCAGGGCTCGACCACCGAGCTCAACCTCGCCGACTACTTCCGCGCCAACAAGATGAAGCTCAAGACCGCCAACTTCGCCACCATCGACGAGGCATTGAAGGCCTATGAGGCTGGCCGCTGCGACGCGTTCACGACTGATCAGTCGGGCCTTTACGCCGAGCGGCTGCAGTTCGCGCATCCGGAGGACCATATCATTCTCCCGGAGATCATCTCGAAGGAGCCGCTCGGACCTTCAGTGCGGCACGGCGACGACCAGTGGTTCGACATTGTCAAATGGGTGCACTTCGCGATGGTGTCGGCCGAGGAGCTCGGCGTCACGTCGAAGAACCTCGACGAGATGCTGAAATCCGACAACCCAGACGTCAAACGCCTGCTCGGCACCGAAGGCAATTACGGCGAGCAGCTCGGACTGACCAAGGACTGGGCCTATCGTATCATCAAGCACGTCGGGAACTACGGCGAATCCTTCGAGCGCAATATCGGCGAGAACACGCCGCTGAAGATGAAGCGCGGGCTGAACGCGCTGTGGACCAAGGGCGGGCTGCAATACGCGCCGCCGATTAGATGAGTGGAGGTTGATGTACTTGTAGCCCGATGAGCGAAGCGATATCCGGGAGCGGCAGTTCGACTTGCAGCGTCGTTCCCGGGTTTCGCTGCGCTCACCCGGGCTTCTGTAACGGGCCTCGATGAGTCAATCCCTTTTTGCGTTATCCGCTCGCCGATGACTTGCTTCTGTACGGGATCGGCGCAAGGCCGTCGCCTGATGGGGTTCGCAGAGG
>Ga0187784_10001916_pt1 | contig 16609 bp, 14 predicted proteins | sample 1015_SJ02_MP15_2_FD_132964 | JGI IMG/M metagenome (GOLD analysis project Ga0187784, IMG submission 132964) | Tropical peat soil microbial communities from peatlands in Department of Meta, Colombia - 1015_SJ02_MP15_20_MG | ecosystem: Environmental > Terrestrial > Soil > Wetlands > Peat | place...
GTTGGCCGATTCATGACAGCCGTGATGCTCCCGAGGCCGACCGCACCGCCCGGAACGATCGACGGCGAACGCATCGTCCGTGACACGCTGTTCCTCGCCACTTTCCTGCTGACTTGGATCACGGTGTCGCCGTTTACGGACCTGAGCGACCCGCATCCGGCCGGCAGCAGCCTTCAGGGTGACGTCGTCAGCCAGGCCGCAACGCTTCTGCTCACTGGCGCGCTGGCGGCTTTCGCCATCGTCAAGCGGACGTCGCTGGTGTTTCGCGTCGCCACCCCTTTGCTGGTCCTCACGCTGAGCTGGTTCGCTTGGTCGGCGGTGCTCTCGCCGTTTGCCGACATCGCCTTGCGCCGGGTGGTGTTGGCCGCACTTACGATCTTTCAGGCGTCGGTATTCATCCTTCTGCCCTATGGCCGCGAGCACTTCGCGCGCTTGCTGGCCGTCGGTGCCCTCGTGGTGCTGGCGGTCTGCTACTTCGGCGTCGTATTCCTTCCCAAGGTCTCGATCCATCAGGCCAACGAAATCCTCGAACCCGAGCATGCCGGGAGCTGGCGCGGTCCGTTTCCGCACAAGAACGGTGCTGGAGCCGCGATGGCTGTGCTCATCTTTATTGGAATTTTCGTCTCGCGCGCCTGGAACGCGGTGGCCGGGGGCTTGATCATTGTGTTTGCCAGCACTTTTTTGCTCTTTACTCATGCCAAGTCGCCCCTCTACCTGCTGCCGGTCGTCATATTGGTGACGCACTTCATCCCGCGAGTTCGCAGCTCATTTCTCATCCTGGTCCTCGTTCTCGGGTTGCCAGTCGCGATCAACCTGATGACCGTCGGTTCGGTCGTATTCGAACCGGTCGGCGGGTTGGTACAGCGGCTCTTGCCGGATCCCACCTACACGGGCCGCGACGAAATCTGGCAGTTCGCCCTCGACAGCATCGCCAAACGCCCCTTGCTCGGATACGGCTTCGAGGCGTTTTGGGAAACACCCGAGCTCCTGACCGCCTGGAATTCCAAGGAGTCCTGGGCTCATCTCGCGACCAACGCGCACAACTCCTATCTGGACCTCGCCGTGACGACGGGGATCGTCGGTCTCGTGCTCGCGTCGGCGTGGGTCATCTTCCGTCCTTTCATCGACTTCAGACGCGGCCGCGCCGTCGGCGCCGACACCGCTCTTGCCGCCTTGTTTCTTCAGATCTGGGTCTTCCAGCTATACCTTTCTGCTTTCGAAACATCGCTGTTCACGACCAGAAACGCGCTCTGGTTCATGATGCTGGTGTCGATCATCGGACTGCGGTTTCAGTCGATTGCCGCGAGCCGCGAGTGACATGATGCTGAAGAACACCAACTGTCTGCTGGCGATCAACAACTATTTCTACCCTCGCGGCGGCGCCGAGGTGCTCTTTCTCGAGCACAATCGCATGCTCGAAAACGCCGGCTGGCAGGTCGTACCCTTTGCCATGCGGCATCCGCAAAATCTGCCTACGCCGTGGGCGGAGTTTTTCCCCGATGAGATCGAGCTGGGCTCGAACTACAGCCTGGGCGGCAAATTGTTGCGGGCGCAGCGCGTGCTCTATTCGATGCAGGCGCGCAGCAAGATGCGCGCGCTACTGCAGGTAGCCCGGCCGAAACTCGCGCACGTGCACAACGTGTACCACCATTTGTCGCCGTCCATTCTGCCGTTGCTCAAGCAGCATGGAATTCGCACGGTCATGACGGTCCATGACCTCAAGCTTGCCTGCCCGGCCTACACGATGATGTCCGCCAACAAGCCCTGCGAGCGCTGCCGCGGCGGCAAGATCTACAACGTCGCGGTGAACCGCTGCATCAAAGGATCGCTGGCGCTGAGCAGCCTGGTCATGGCCGAGTCGTATTTGCACCGGGCGCTCGGAATCTATGAAGCCAATGTCGACCGCTTCGTGGTGCCGAGCCGCTTCGTGCTGGAAAAGCTCGTGCAGTGGGGCTGGGCGCGGGAACGCTTCATTCACGTTCCGAACTTCGTCGACCTCGAGCGCTTCAAGCCCGCTGCCCGAACGGGCCGCCGTTTCCTCTATTGCGGTCGCCTCCACGAACAGAAAGGGGTCGCCACGCTGGTGCGGGCGGCAACCCTCGCACGGATTCCGTTGACCATCGCGGGCACCGGGCCGCAGGAAGCCGAGCTGCATCGGCTGGCGCAGCAGCTCGGCACCGACGTCATCTTCACCGGTCATCTGACCAAGGATGCGCTCGCCGACGCCATCCAGACGGCGCGCACCGTGGTCGTGCCGTCGGAGTGTAACGATAACGCACCGATGATCGTGCTCGAGGCCTACGCGGCGGGTCGGCCCGTCATCGGCGCGCACATCGCCGGCATTCCCGAACTGGTGCGCGAGGAAGAAACCGGCGTGCTCTATCCCAGCGGCGACGTCGAGGCGCTCGCTGCCGCGCTCGGACGGTTTGCACGGCTTTCCGATGCGCGCCTCGCGGCGATGGGAGCGGCGGGCCGTTCCTGGGTCGAGCGCGATTTCAGCGCCACCGTCTATCGCGACCGCCTGCTTGATTTGTACGACTCGGTGGCCAGCGAAGTTCGCTAGGCGGGACGCTCCAGCTGCGTGGCCGCCGCAAGCTTTATGCGGACGGGCGGTCCGCCAGCAGCATCGAGGCTTCCGACGAAGGCGTCACCCCGCGGCTCGAAATACCCATCACCGTCACGACATAGTACAGGGCGATGCCGCCGAGGACCGCGCAGGCCAGCACGGTGGCGACGTACGACCCGGCAATCGCACAGCCGGCGAGCGCAACGCATCCGGCGGCCATGAGGACCCCGTCCAAAGGCTCGATTGTCCGAACTCCGACCAACTGCCGCGCCCGCACGGCGACGATCGGATTGAAGGCCAGCACCGCAAAGATCATCGCGGCAGGGATAGCGAGCTGGCCGAGCCAGGGTCCGCTCGCGAACGGCGACGTCGCCAGCACAAAGAACGACGACGCCGTCAGCGTCAGCGCCACGTTGGCTTGGCCGGCGATGATCAGCAGCCGGTCCGAGGTCGCATAGAAGGCCTGAACGAACGAGGCGATCGCCAGCCAGGTCAACAGGCTGCCCGCGGCCCGATAGTTGCCGAGCAGCGGCAGCAAAAATGGCGCCGTGAGCAACATCCCGGCGATGGTCAGCGCCACGCAGCCGATGGTGAGCCGCCGGCACATATCGACTTCGCGGCGCAACGCCGCCTGCTCCTGGCTGTGCAGCAATTGTCCGGCGCGCGGCGCGAAACGTTTGAGCAGCGCGATCTGGAAGAACGTAAACAGCGTCGCCAGCCGGGCGGCGACGGCGTAGTCGGCCACCACCTCGGAGGAAAACAGGACGCTGGCGATGACGATGTCGGCCGCCCCCAATTGATTGGCAAAGAGCGTAGCGACCACGAACTTGCCGCAGTAGCGGTAGTCCCAGGCCGACCAGCGCTCCCAGCCGCTGACCGAGCGGCCCCACATCCGCCGGGACGACCACAACCATGGCAGAAGAACCGAAAGGGTAAGCACGTGGGCAACGTAAATTTCCGGCAGGCCGAATCCTGCAACCACTGGGAGCAGGATGATGCGCACGGCATTGGGCGCCGCCTCGCCCAAGAAGATCGATTCGGAAATTCGCGAGCGCCCCTCTAAAGCGCCGGTGGAAATGACCAGGAGCGTATTGAAGAGGAGGAACGGCGCCAGCTCTCGCACCCAGCCTGCCAGGGAAGGCTTTGCCAAGGCGTCAGCCACGGGCTGCGCCAGAAAGAAGGCGGCGAGCGCGATGAGCGTCGACGCAATGGCGCCGGCGAACGTAGAGAAACGCTGCAGCCTGATCTCGGCTTCGCAGTCACCGGGATGCCGCGATACGTGAAACAGCAGGACCAGTGAGCCGCCGACGCCGAGCGCCACGCTGGCGAGCCGATAGAACCCGAAGGCGGTCATCAGGTCACCGAAGCTGCCCTTGGGCAGGAACCGGCTCAGCATGATCAGCACGACAAACTGCGAGGCGAGCCCGAAAACCCGGGCGCCCGAGCCGATCACCAGAATGTTGAGATACGCCCGCAGGCGCCCGCGCAAGAAGATCTGCGAAAGATAAGCGACCAGCGCGCCGACGCCCCTCATGTGCAAGCCATGCTCAGTGCCGTCGGCTGCAATCTACTCGGATCATCTTGACAGCGTCAGGTCGTGGCCGAGCGGAACGCTATTTACCTTAACCGCGCGGGCCGCGCGAAAACGCCGCTGCGGCGAATGGCCGGCGATCGCCGGCACCGGCAGGCGATCAGCCACGCTTGCGCGCTCCGGCGACAGCCGACCGACCCGCTTAATGATATTCGACGAAACTTTGCGAGCGACTCCTTCCCGCTGCAATAACGACCTATCAGGCGGAATGCTCAACACCGAGCAGGGCGGCTCGATGCACGCGTTGGATTCGTTGTGCGAGCGAGTTGAGGCGCGCGACGCGGAGAGCGAATCGCGAAAGCCGCCGCATGCCGAATTCCTCGGCCTGCCGTTCTGCCTCTTGTCGCTACGCGAGGCGCTGGGGCTCGTCGTCGGGCACTGCGGCCCGCCGTTTCGCTACGTGGTTACGCCCAACGCTTATCATGTCGTCACGATTCACAACGAACCCGCGCGGTTGCTGCCGATCTATCGCGGCGCATGGATGTCGCTTTGCGACAGCCGAATCTTGCGCGCCCTGGCGCGCATCGATGGCCGCACGTTACCGCTTGTCACCGGCAGCGACCTCGTCGCCGCGCTCTTTGCCGCACTCGCCGCCGGCGATCCGGAACGCCGGCAGCCAGGGCTTCTGATTGTCGGACCGCCGCCGGCCACCGCGGCGGCACTACGAGCCGCCTATCCGAAGCTTTCATTCGATGTCTTGCCGGCGCCCGCCGGCCTGGCCGATCGCTCGGAGTTGCGGCTCGCGGTCGCGCGCGCCTGCATCGAGCGGCCCTGGGATATTTTGCTGCTCTGCGTCGGCTGTCCGGCGCAAGAGTTGATCGCGCGCGCAATCGGCGAGCTCGGGCGCGGCGCGGGCGTCGCGCTCTGTGTCGGCGCGTCGATCGACTTTCTCACCGGAGCGCGCACGCGCGCCCCGCTGTGGGTCCAGAGGCTCGGCCTCGAATGGGCCTACAGGCTCGTGCGCGAGCCGCGGCGCCTGTGGCGCCGCTACCTCGTGGAGTCGCCGCGGATTTTCCTTATTTTCTTAGCTGCGCGCGCAGCGCGCTGGCGCATCAGCTAGACGTTCGTTCCAGCGATACGCGGCTTCCCTTCATCCATCTGTCACAGAGCGCGCGCACATTCGCGCCCGGCCAGAATGCGAGGGCTTCTCATGACAGATGTGGTGTTACCCGGCTCGATCGAACCGGCCGCCCGCAAGGGACCGGACCTCACTGGTGCGATCAACCCCTTGACCGGCATTCTCTTCGGCGCTGTGGCGGCTTCCGTCCTGCTGTTCGTCGCCTACAGCATCTACTCGGACATGGGCGCCGCCGGCACCAAAGTTACCGATTACGCGCCCTTCATCCTGCTCTTCGTCGCGCTCTTGATTGCCCTCGGCTTCGAATTCGTGAACGGCTTTCACGACACCGCGAATGCTGTGGCGACCGTCATTTACACGCGTTCCCTTCCGGCCAACATCGCGGTGGTCTGGTCGGGTCTGTTCAACCTGGGCGGAGTTCTCCTGTCGTCCGGCGCGGTGGCCTTCGGCATCATCTCGCTGCTTCCCGTCGAACTGATCCTGCAGGTCGGCAGCCACGCCGGCTTCGCCATGGTCTTTGCACTGCTGATCGCGGCGATCATTTGGAACCTCGGAACCTGGGCGTTCGGCCTGCCGGCTTCCAGCTCCCACACCCTGATCGGCTCGATCATCGGCGTCGGCGTCGCCAACGCGCTCCTTCGCGGTCGCGACGGCACATCCGGTGTCGATTGGTCGAAGGCCAAGGAAGTCGGTGAAGCGTTGCTGCTGTCTCCGCTGTTCGGCTTTGCCCTTGCCGCCGCGCTGCTCTTGCTGCTCAAATTCATCGTTCGCAACCCGGCGCTCTATGCCGAGCCGAAAGGCGATCAACCTCCGCCCTGGTGGATCCGCGGGATCCTCATCACCACCTGCACGCTGGTGAGCTTCTTTCACGGTTCGAATGACGGGCAGAAGGGCATGGGTCTGATCATGCTGATCCTGATCGGCACGGTGCCGACGGCCTATGCGCTCAATCGCGCCCTGCCGAACAGCCAGCTGGAGCGCTTCGAAGCGACATCGCAAGCCGCCAGCGCCGTCATCGGCCAAAAGGCGTCCGGATACAACATCCTCGGCAATCCGCGCCCGGCGGTGACCGCCTACGTGTCCAGTCACGAGCTCAATGAAGGTACATTTCCGTCATTGGCGGTTCTGGTGCGTGACATCGCGCGGCAAGTCTCTGAATACAAATCGCTGGCGAAGATGCCTGCCGCTGTCGTCGGCAACACCCGTAACGACATGTATCTCGCTTCCGAGGCGATCCGCTTCCTCATGAAAGACAAGGAAAGTCAACTTTCCGCGGACGAGGTCGCGACGCTCAACGCGTACAAGTCGTCCCTCGACGCCGCGACGAAGTTCATCCCGGCTTGGGTGAAGATAGCGGTGGCGATCGCGCTCGGCCTCGGAACCATGGTGGGCTGGAAACGGATCGTCGTCACCGTCGGCGAAAAGATCGGCAAGACTCATTTGACCTACGCGCAGGGCGCCTGCGCCGAAATCACCGCGGCCGCGACCATCGCCGCCGCCGACGTCTACGGGCTGCCCGTGTCGACGACCCACGTGCTCTCCTCCGGTATCGCCGGCACCATGGCGGCGAACGGTTCCGGGCTGCAGCTTGCCACCGTGCGCAATATCGCGCTGGCCTGGGTGCTGACGTTGCCGGCCGCCATGGTGATTTCCGGTGGCCTCTATTGGATTTTCTCCGCACTGTTCTAAGTCACGCGCGGAAAGACAAAATCTGAGAGAGAACGGGGCCCCTCCGGGCCCCGTTTTCGTCTCATGCGGTAGTCGCCAGCCGTTATCCGATGCGGCGAGCGTGTCGTGGCACCCGGGACAACAAGGAAGGTGCGGCCATCGCATCTTGCGCGCTCACTGCAGCCGAAAACGCGCGATGACCTCGGCAGGAATGGGAAACGACTTGATCCCCGACGGATCGGTCGGGCTGCGGCCCGCCCAGACGCGGGTCTCGCGGCCATCGATGGCAAGCTCGCCGCGCACCATGAGCTGGTGCGTCAAATCAAAGCTGGACCGGCGAAATTCGATCACCTGGGACACCAGCTCGACCGTGTCACCGAAGCGTGCCGGCGCCAGGAAGCGGGCGCTGGCGTCGACCAGCGGAAGGCCGAAAATACCGAAGGTGCTCAACAGATCATGCTGTCTTACCCCAAGCGCCGCTTCGAACAGAGCCCACGTGCCCCAGTCGAAAAACTCAAAGAAACGACCGTTAAAGACGATGCCGGCAGGGTCGCAGTGTCCCCATTCGATGGCAAATCGGCGGCGGTTGACGAAATTGGCCACGGGCGGGCGTCCTCAGGGAAGCTTTTGCAGGGGTGGCGGCAAATGTTGGTATAGGCAACCGTGCCTAATGATATATCAGCCGCTGCCGATCTCAAAGATAGCCATGCCTAATCTGTAGGCAGATCAGGTCCCCGCCGGATTCAAAATGAGCGGCGGCCGTGCCGCCGGCCCCAAAGCATGATAAATTCTATGCCTTGTCAATGCTTTAAGCCATTATGGCGGTTGGCACGCTCCTTGCGATTTATCCGCACGCGGGACGGCGCCGGGCCGGTCGCGCGTCTAAACAGAGGACATCGCGATGATCAAAACCACTGACGCGGTCGGGGAACGACCGCGAGGCCGCCGCTGGCTTGCCGCCGCGGCTGGTCTTGCGCTTGGGCTGACGGCGGCGTTGCCCGCCCAGGCCGAGGATACAATCAAGGTCGGCATTCTCCATTCACTCTCCGGCACCATGGCCATCAGCGAGACGACGCTGAAGGACGTCGTGCTCATGCTCATCGACGAGCAGAACAAGAAGGGCGGCTTGCTCGGCAAGAAGCTCGAGGCGGTCGTCGTCGATCCGGCCTCGAACTGGCCGCTGTTTGCGGAGAAGGCCCGCGAACTGATCAGCAAGGACAAAGTCGCCGTGGTGTTCGGCTGCTGGACGTCGGTGTCACGCAAATCCGTGTTGCCGGTGTTCAAGGAGCTCAACAGCCTCCTGTTCTATCCGGTGCAGTATGAAGGCGAGGAGAGCGAGCGCAACGTGATCTACACCGGCGCCGCCCCCAACCAGCAAGCCATTCCGGCCGTCGATTACCTCGCGGGACCGGAAGGCGGCAACGTGAAGCGCTGGGTGCTGGAAGGCACGGACTACGTCTATCCGCGCACCACCAACAAGATCCTCGAGGCCTACCTTAAGGACGTCCTGAAGGTGAAGCCCGAGGACATCATGATCAACTACACGCCCTTCGGCTTTTCCGACTGGCAGACCGAAGTCGCGGCGATCAAGAAGTTCGGCTCGGCGGGCAAGAAGACGGCGGTGGTGTCCACCATCAACGGCGACGCCAACGTGCCGTTCTACAAGGAGCTGGGCAACCAGGGCATCAAGGCGACCGACATTCCGGTGGTCGCGTTCTCGGTCGGTGAAGAAGAGCTCGCCGGCCTCGATACCAAGCCGCTGGTCGGCCACCTCGCCGCCTGGAACTACTTCGAGTCGATCAAGACGCCGGCCAACGAGGCGTTCATCAAGGCGTGGCACGAGTTCATCAAGAACCCGAAGCGCACCACCAACGATCCGATGGAAGCGCACTACATCGGCTTCAACATGTGGGTTAAGGCGGTCGAGAAGGTCAAGAGCACCGATCCCGACAAGGTGATCGAAGCCCTGCCCGGCACCAAGGCGCCGAACCTGACCGGCGGGGTGTCCGAACTGCTGCCGAACCATCACATCACCAAGCCGGTCTACATCGGCGAAATTCGTCCTGACGGCCAGTTCGACGTGGTGTGGAAAACCAAATCACTCGTCCCCGGCGCGGCCTGGTCGCCTCATCTGCCGGGATCGAAGGACCTCGAAGCCGATTGGGTCAAGCTCAAGTGCGGCAACTACAACAAGGTGACGCAGAAGTGCGGCGGCGCGTAGCCCACGCGCGGCCTCCGCTGTGATAATGCCATGGCGGGGAGGCGGCACGCCGCCTCCCCGCCATGCGGTTGGGGGATTTGCCAATGCGTTTGACCCGAGCTTGCCTCATCGCGTTGCTGATCGCGTTCGGCATTGCGCTCGGCGGCGCCGGCGTCCATGCCGCAAGCCTCGAAGAGGCGCTCGCGCATTTCACCAGCGACGATTTCAGCGAGACCGCGGCGGGCATCGGCGAAGTCGCTGCTAGCGGCAGTCCGCGGGCGGAAAAGATCATCCGCGCCCTGCAGGACGGCCAGCTGATGTTCAGCGCCGAACGCAAGGCGGTCTATCTCAAAGACGACTCCGGCAACCTAGTGGATGCGGCGAGCGGCCAGCCGCTGGCCGGTCCGGCGCCGGACGACGTCGATACCGTTCGCCTTAACAACCGGTTGCGCGGCGTGATCGATGGAGCGCTCGGCGGCCTCACGCTGCTGTCACCGGATGCGGGCGCGCGGTTCGACGCGGCACAGGCGGTGTTCAAGTCGCGTCAGGTAAGCGCGCTGCCGACGCTGGAAGCCGCCCTTGCCAAGGAGCGGGACCCGCGGGTCAAGCGGGCGCTCGCCGAGGCGCACGCGGCCATCACGCTGCTCGGCGACGACGCCCCGGACCAGGCGAAGATCGCTGCCGTGGAGGTCGTCCGCGACCGCGGCGATCAGGACGCGCTGGCGTTGCTCGCCAGCTTGCCGGTGGCGACGTCGGCGCCCGTGCTCAAGGCGGCCGCCGCAGCGATTTCCGCCATCCAGAACCGGCTGGCGCTGTGGAACGCGGTGCAGAACGCCTGGTATGGGATGTCGCTCGGATCAGTGCTGCTACTTGCCGCCATTGGTCTTGCGATCACCTTCGGGGTCATGGGGGTGATCAATATGGCGCACGGCGAGATGGTGATGCTCGGCGCTTATTCCACCTTCGCCGTCCAGGAGGTGATCCGCGCCTACAATCCGCAGCTGTTCGACTATTCCCTGGTCATCGCCATTCCGCTGGCATTCGCCGTCTCCGGTCTCGTCGGCATCCTGATCGAGCGCTGCATCATCCGCTTCCTTTATGGGCGACCCCTCGAGACCCTGCTTGCGACCTGGGGCCTGTCGCTCATTCTCCAGCAGGCGGTGCGCTCGACATTCGGCGCGCACAACAGCGACGTCGGCAGTCCGTCCTGGATGAGCGGCGCGTTCGAGCTCGGCGGCATCACCATCACCTACAACCGTCTGTGGATCATTTGCTTCGCCCTTGTGGTCTTCATCGCGCTGCTCGCAATCCTTCGTTTCACCCGCTTCGGTCTCGAAATGCGCGCGGTGACGCAGAATCGCCCCATGGCCGCCTCGATGGGAATCCGCACCAGCCGCGTCGATGCATTGACCTTCGGGCTGGGCTCCGGCATCGCCGGCATGGCCGGCGTGGCGCTGTCCCAGATCGACAACGTCAGCCCCAATCTCGGTCAGGGCTACATCATAGACAGCTTCATGGTGGTGGTGTTCGGCGGCGTCGGCAATCTTTGGGGCACGCTCGTCGGTTCGTTCGTTCTCGGCATCGCCAACAAGTTCCTCGAACCCTATGCCGGTGCGGTGCTTGGCAAGATCGCCATTCTCGTGCTGATCATTCTGTTCATCCAGAAGCGGCCGCGTGGGATGTTCGCGCTGCGGGGCCGCGCGGTAGAGGCATGACCGTCGCGCTCGATATCCCGTATCGTTTGCCGGAAGAAGAGGGGGCGCGTCCGTGACGACGCATATCCTTATCCGCTCGCTCGACCGCGGTGCGGTGGCGTTCGTGATCGTGATCGCAGCGCTCGCCGTGCTCGTGCCACTGCTCAATCTGGCGGTGCCGGAATCTTCCGCCTTGCACGTGCCGACCTATCTGGTGGCGCTGTTCGGAAAGTACGCCTGTTACGCTTTGCTGGCGCTGTCGATCGACCTGATTTGGGGCTTCTGCGGCATTCTCTCCCTCGGCCACGGCGCCTTCTTTGCGCTCGGCGGCTACGCCATGGGCATGTATCTCATGCGGCAGATCGGCACGCGCGGCGTCTACGCCGATCCGATCCTTCCCGACTTCATGGTGTTCCTCAATTGGAAGCAGCTGCCGGTCTACTGGTACGGCTTCCAGTACTTTGCCTACGCGGCGCTCATGGTGGCGCTGGTGCCGGGCGTGCTGGCATTCGTCTTCGGCTGGTTCGCCTTTCGCAGCCGCGTCACCGGCGTCTATCTGTCGATCATCACCCAGGCGCTCACCTTCGCGCTCATGCTCGGCTTCTTTCGCAACAATTTCGGCTTCGGCGGCAACAACGGATTGACGGACTTCAAGGACATTCTCGGCTTCAATGTGCAGGCGGAAACGACGCGCAGCGCCCTGTTCGCGATCTCCTGCGCGGCGCTCATTGTCGCCTTTTTGCTCTGCCGCGCCGTCATCACCTCGAAGTTCGGCAAGGTGCTCATCGCCATCCGCGACGCGGAAGCGCGCACGCGCTTCCTCGGTTACCGCGTGGAATCGTACAAGCTGTTCGTATTCACGCTGTCCGCCTGCATGGCCGGCGTCGCCGGTGCGCTCTATGTGCCGCAGGTCGGCATCATCAATCCGAGCGAATTCGCTCCGGGCAACTCCATCGAGGCCGTGATCTGGGTAGCGGTCGGCGGCCGCGGCACGCTCTCCGGCGCCGTGGTCGGCGCGGTTCTCGTCAACTATGCCAAGACCTATTTCACCTCCGGACCGCTGGCGCCCTACTGGCTGTTCATGCTGGGGGCGCTGTTCGTGGCTGTGACGCTGCTGCTGCCGCGCGGCATTGTCGGCACGCTGCGGCATTGGACGGCGCTGCGACGCGATCGGGCGTCGGCCGCGGCTGAGGACGGGGTCAGGGAGCCGCTGCCGGCGGAATGAGGACACGGCCATGGAAGCGCTGACCACCGCCCTGCTCTATCTCAACGGCGTTACCGTCTCCTTCGACGGCTTCAAGGCGCTCAACAATCTTTCCTTCGCCATCGAGCCGGGCGAGATGCGCGCCATCATCGGCCCGAACGGCGCCGGCAAGACCACGATGATGGACGTGGTTACCGGCAAGACCCGACCGGACCTCGGCGACGTCATGTTCGACGGCTCGTACGATCTGACGCGGCTCGACGAGGCCGAGATCGCCGAACTGGGCATCGGCCGCAAATTCCAGAAGCCCACGGTGTTCGAAAGCCATACCGTGTCCGACAATCTGGAGCTTGCGCTCAAGTCCGATCGCCGCGCACGCGCGGCGCTATGGTGGCGGCAGAGCGCCCAGGAACGCGGGCGCATGGACGAGCTGTTGGAGACCATTCGGCTGACGTCCGTGCGCGACCGCCTGGCCGGCAGCCTGTCGCACGGCCAGAGGCAATGGCTGGAAATCGGCATGTTGTTGGCGCAGGAGCCGAAGCTGCTGTTGGTCGACGAGCCGGTCGCCGGGATGACCGACGCGGAAACACGGCAGACGGCCGAGTTGCTCAGGGAGATCCACCGCGATCGCACCATCGTGGTGGTCGAACACGACATGGCGTTCGTGCGCGACCTCGGCGTCAAGGTCACCTGCCTGCACGAGGGCTCCGTGCTCGCCGAGGGCACCATTGATCAGGTTTCGGCTAACGAGCGCGTCGTCGAGGTGTATCTGGGACGGTGAAACGATGCGCAAGGGGATCAGACAATGTCGTTCCAGCGACGCGGCGCGCCGCGCCCGGAGGCCGGCGCTGCGATTCGTGCCTATGGATTCCGCATGGCCTCACCTCGCCCCCCAATAATGCACTGAGTGGACCCGATGCTCGACGTCGACGCTATCGACCTGCATTACGGCGCGGCGCAAGCTCTGCGCGCCGTCTCGCTCAAAGCGGAGCCGGGTAAGGTCACCTGCGTGCTCGGCCGCAATGGCGTCGGCAAGACGAGCCTGCTGGACGCGCTCGCCGGCCAACACTCGGTGAGCCGCGGCCGGATCTCCTGGGAGGGAGAAGACATTACCGCGCTGAGGCCGCCGGATCGTGCCAGGCGCGGCATCTCCTACGTGCCGCAGGGGCGCGAAATCTTTCCCCTGCTGACGGTCGAAGAGAATTTGCGGACCGGCTTTGCGCCGCTGCCGCGCGAAGAGCGCAGCGTGCCCGACGAGGTCTTTTCGCTGTTTCCCGTGCTCAAGGACATGCTGCGGCGGCGAGGCGGCGACCTTTCCGGCGGCCAGCAGCAGCAACTGGCCATCGGCCGCGCGCTGGTGATGCGGCCGCGGCTTCTTCTGCTCGACGAGCCGACCGAGGGCATCCAGCCATCCATCATCAAGGATATCGGCCGCGCCATCTCCTATTTGCGCTCGCTGGGCAAGATCGCGATCGTGCTGGTGGAGCAATATCTGGACTTCGCCCGCGAACTCGGCGACTATTTTGCCGTCATGGAGCGCGGCGCCATCGTCTATGCCTGCAATCGCGACGATCTGGACGAGGATGCGCTGCGGCGGGCGATGACGATTTGATGATCGATTCGCCGACCTTGAACGCGTCGCGGCACGAAGAGATTTTTGCCGCGAACCGCGCACTGGGGCATGTCGTGCTTTCCGTCAAGGCCGCGGCCGGCGGCAGCCGGCGCGAGCGCGTCCACGAGGCGGGTTCGCTGCGCGTTCGTTTTCCAAATGGCGAGGGCGGCCGCGCGCTCGATGCCGTCATCGTCAACACCGCCGGCGGCATCGCGGGCGGCGACCGCTTCGACATCGAGGTTGCCGTCGGCGGGAACGCCGCGCTCACCGTGACCACCGCCGCGGCCGAGAAGGTCTACCGGTCGCTCGGCCCAGAGGCGGAGATCTCCGTCAAGCTCGACGTCGCCGCCGGCGGTTTCCTCGCTTGGCTCCCCCAGGAGACGATCCTGTTCGATCGCGTGCGGCTTCGCCGCACGATCGATGTCACGCTGAGGCGCGACGCCAAGCTCGTTCTGCTGGAGGCCGTTGTCTTTGGCCGCTCCGCCATGGGCGAGACGGTGCGCGACGGCCGCTTGTTTGACCGCTGGCGCGTGCGCGTCGCCGGTGAGCTGGTTTTCGCCGAGACGATCCGCCTCGACGGCGCCATCGCCGATCACTTGGCCGAGCGCGCCGTCGCGCGCGACAGCGTGGCCGTGGCGAGCGTGCTCGCCATCCCCGGTAACGAGGCCGATGTTGCCGCAGTGCGTGCCGAGGCGGACAATGCTGCCGGGGAAATCGGCGTATCGTGCTGGAACGGGCTCGTGCTCGCGCGCCTGGTCGCGCCGGACGGCGCGGCGCTGCGGCGCGATCTCGCGGGCGTGGCGACGGTATTGAGCGGCAGGGCGCTGCCGCGGCTGTGGTTGAACTAAAAGGCGAAGGCATGAATCTCACCCCGCGCGAGAAGGACAAGCTCTTGATTGCCATGGCGGCGATCGTGGCGCGCCGCCGGCTCGAGCGCGGCGTCAAGCTCAATCACCCGGAGGCCGTCGCTCTCATCTCCGACTTCATCGTGGAAGGCGCGCGCGACGGGCGCAGCGTCGCCCAACTGATGGAGCAGGGCGCCCACGTGCTGACCCGCGCCCAGGTGATGGACGGCATCGCCGAGATGATCCCCGAGATTCAGGTCGAGGCGACCTTTCCGGACGGCACCAAACTGGTCACAGTCCACGAGCCGATTCGATGAGTTCGAATTTTCCCTCTCCCCTTATGGGAGAGGGTGCCAAGGACCGTTCCGAGGCGGGTGAGGGGTCATTTTCATCCGACATGAGCGAAGTAAGCCCCCTCACCCGGCTCGCTTTGCTCGCCACCCTCTCCCGCGGAAGGGAGAGGGTTTTGTGAAAGACCGCACCATGATCCCCGGCGAATATCTCATCAAAGAAGGCGACATCGAGCTCAACAAGGGCCGCAAGCACGTAATTCTGGCGGTCGCCAACACGGGCGACCGACCGATCCAGGTCAGCTCGCACTATCACTTCTTCGAAACCAATCCGGCCCTGAAATTCGACCGGCAGAAAGCCCGCGGCATGCGCCTCGACATCGCCGCCGGCACCGCGGTGCGCTTCGAGCCCGGGCAGACGCGCGAGGTGGCGCTGGTGGCACTCGCGGGTACGCGGACCGTCTACGGTTTCCGGCAGGAAGTCATGGGCGGGCTGGAGAAAGCGACAAAGAAAGGGTCGAAAAAATCATGACGGGCGAGCTTGCGCAGGCCCGCCCGTCACGTTCTCAGCGCTGCTACCCGCTGCTGGGAACCAGGATCAAATCCGCACTTGGCGCGATGCCGGTAGCGGCTTCAACACCGAGGCCAATCCGACCTTGGCGATCTCTCACATCCAGCCGAAGCCAAACGCGAGCGATCTGCCAACAAGGATAACGCCGCGAGTACGGAGCGCAAGCAAAACCTGTTAACTTGCAGTGTTACACGTCGCATGGGGATAACATTGGGGATTCGTTGAACGGGAGAACGTCATGGCTGCGAATTTGAGCCGCTCGGTCTATGCCGACATGTTCGGTCCGACCACCGGGGACCGCGTGCGGCTCGCCGACACCGATCTGATCATCGAGGTAGAAAAAGACTTCACCACTTACGGCGAGGAGGTGAAGTTCGGCGGCGGCAAAGTCATCCGCGACGGCATGGGGCAGAGCCAGATCAGCAACCGCCAGGGTGCCGTCGACACCGTCATCACCAACGCGCTCATCGTCGACCACTGGGGGATCGTGAAAGCCGACGTCGGGCTGAAGGACGGAAACATTTTCGCCATCGGCAAGGCCGGCAATCCCGACATTCAGCCGAACGTCACCGTCGTCATCGGGCCGGGCACCGAAGTGATCGCCGGCGAGGGCAAGATTCTCACCGCGGGCGGCTTCGATACTCACATTCATTTCATCTGCCCGCAGCAGATCGACGAAGCGCTGATGTCGGGCGTCACCTCGATGCTCGGCGGCGGCACCGGGCCCGCGCACGGCACCTTCGCCACCACCTGCACGCCGGGCCCCTGGCACATCGCGCGCATGATCCAGGCGGCCGACGCGTTTCCGGTCAATCTCGGCTTCGCCGGCAAGGGCAATGCGTCGCGGCCCGCGGCGCTCGAGGAGATGATCAAGGCCGGCGCCTGCGCGCTCAAGCTGCACGAGGACTGGGGCACGACGCCGGCGGCGATCGACTGCTGCCTGTCGGTCGCCGACGACTACGACATCCAGGTGATGATCCACACCGACACGCTCAACGAGTCCGGCTTCGTCGAAGACACCATCAAGGCGTTCAAGGGCCGCACCATCCACGCCCTCCACACCGAGGGGGCGGGCGGCGGCCACGCGCCCGACATCATCCGCGTTTGCGGCGAGCCGCACGTGCTGCCCAGTTCCACCAATCCCACCCGCCCCTACACCGTCAATACGCTCGATGAACACCTCGACATGCTCATGGTTTGCCACCACCTTGACCCCAACCTGCCCGAAGATGTCGCCTTTGCCGAAAGTCGCATCCGCGGCGAAACCATCGCCGCCGAGGATGTTCTTCA
>Ga0187784_10001918_pt1 | contig 16601 bp, 18 predicted proteins | sample 1015_SJ02_MP15_2_FD_132964 | JGI IMG/M metagenome (GOLD analysis project Ga0187784, IMG submission 132964) | Tropical peat soil microbial communities from peatlands in Department of Meta, Colombia - 1015_SJ02_MP15_20_MG | ecosystem: Environmental > Terrestrial > Soil > Wetlands > Peat | place...
AATCGATCCGCTTGCTTCCCCTATGCTTCCCCAATTAAGGTCAGCCGATAACGGACATAACCTCTTGATTTTATTAGAGCTGGCGAAGGGAGTCGAACCCTTCGCCACATAGAACCAGCGAGGATGTGAAGGGGGAGGGGACACCGAAGGGACACAGGCATACCTGCGACAGAGAATTTCGACTGGGGACATCACGTTGGTCATAGAAGGGGCAAGGAGCACGGTTTGAATCAGGACCTCTTTTGCACGATGCGCAGCATCTTTGAGTTTGCGGAGAAAATCCCTGATCTCCCGACTTTAAGGCTGTCAGGTATGTCCGCAGTAAGGACATGTCCCCATTGCCTCACCATATGTCTTGGATTGCTGCTTGGCCATTCTCCATCGATTTCGTAATTTGCGATAAGGATAATTGTTGCAGATTTCACAGACTATAAAATAACGCTGGAAGAGCAGTACAAGGGCCATCATAATCGGCCAATACAGCCAAAATGCAAGAACGGAGCGAGTCATAATATAGACAAACACCCATAGGACCCACGACAGGCAGCCGAAAGAAAGCGTGGTAACTATGTCGATATTATTTTTTGAAAAGCGAACAAAACTTAATTTTTCTCACTGATTTACATTCTGAGTGGTGAGGGTGGATCTGTGGGTTTGGTCCTGAACCCCACTTTTCCTTACAATATTCCACTACGTACAATCAATGACCTCATAGGGGATAATACGACACTTCAAGCATGAAATAAAAGACTTTCGATGTACGGTTCAGGGGCTCAAGAGGCTATTCGCGTTGCCTCGAAATTTCGCGACGTGCGCACAAATGAGGGGTGCCCGCGCTGCGCGTGGCCCCGGCCGGTCTTTTCCTAGCCGTGAGCCGAGCCTAAGCGCTGCGAGCGCTAAAGGGGCAAATCGGGCTTGCTCTTAGCTCCTGCGTTTGCGTCTTTTGCCCAGGCATGAATTCTGTTAGAATTATGCATGAAATAAGATTGCAATGCCGTTAGCCTTCCACAATCCACGGAGGTGATTGACCATGACTACCGAGATTATTTTCGTTGTTGAAGAGTCGAGAGAAGGTGGGTTTGAAGCAAAGGCCCTCGACTACTCTATTTATACCGAAGCGGATAACCTGGAGGATATGAAATCCATGGTCAGAGATGCCGTTCAGTGTCACTTCGAGGAGAAGGACCGACCAAAGCTTATCAGGCTGCATATCGTAAAAGACGAGGTCATCGCGGCGTGAGAATCCCCCGGGAAGTGAGTGGAGAAGAACTTGTCAAGCGCTTGGGTAAGCTTGGTTACACGCAGACCAGGCAAACCGGAAGTCATGTCCGGTTGACGTGCATCTCAGGTAAAGGGGAGCACCACATTACAGTACCCAGACATAAATCCCTCCGGTTAGGCACCATCAACAACATACTCGCAGATATAGCATCCCACCTGGAGAAACAGAAAGGCGATCTCGTCGCCGAATTATTTGCCGATTAGGTACAACTACTTGGTTTTACTAGAGCTGGCGAAGGGAGTCGAACCCCCAACCTGCTGATTACAAAAAAGATAGCAGATCAAAAAATCCGCGTAAGCCTCCGTAATTATTGAATGGCCATTTGTATTAATTGTGTCTAATTTGGCCATTGTCGGTCTGTTTTTTCGAAATTTACCCATAAATTTACCCATGGGGAAACACCGTTTTCCAGCATAGGCACGCGCTTCAGTTCGGCAATTGAAATCGCTTGATGTTCCAACAATAATCGCATTCTGGAAGCAGAACAAGTGTAAAGCACCCTTTCTTGCGTCAAATCGCGTGAAGGGGTGTTTTTTTGCCTCACTTGATTCGTAAGCCAGGCGGATTTGAACCGGCGTAGCCGGCGTGAAAGAGCTTACTGTGGCCGATATGCACTCACAGCACCAGCGATTTTCGAAACCTGCCCGGCAATTCAAACTTAAGGCACCGAGATTAGGAAGCTTGTCGCAATGCCGCCAAAGCCCAGCCCAAGGCCAACTTAACTTTGGGTCAGCCGAGTCTCGTGATGTGATTTTATGCGGTTTTATGGGGCGTTGTCCCACCATTTGTCCCACCAGTTCCAGAGGAGAAAATGACCGGCTAATAGGTATTACGGGCAGTTGATATGCCAAACGTGCCAGAGTAACTGGCAACCTAATTTTCACGGCTTGGGATGAAAATACCCCAAAAGAGAATTAAAGCCTTTCCCGAATTTTTTCGGGTTGCGGTTCTTTTTTCCTTTCGACCCTTTTGAACCAGCTGTGCGGCGTGAGAGGCCGCGTTGGAACCGATATGAACTCACAACTCCCATCATTTCACAAGTTTCTTGCTGATCGATGGACCAGAAAGATGGATTCAAAAGACTCGCTACAAGCCTCACGATTCCACTTCGCATCCACATTTCCTCAGTCACAAGTTCCAGCAAAATTCCAATTAGACACTAATTAGAAAACACTTGACATGCTCTACACCTAACTATATCCTTCGGCCGGATGATGGGATGTGAGGAGAATAATTATGGGAGATCCAGAATGTGATTCTCTTTCTTGCGAAACCTTTGCTTTGTCCGAGCAAGAGATTAGCGTACTTACTTCACTGTATACGAAATCCTTCTTCGAATTAGATTCTGATTCTCAGAACATTGCAAAAACAATTACACAAAATGATCCGAAATGCAAAAAACCAATAATCAATTCATATACCTTCGCTCTTAATCCCCAGGTATTAAAGAACAATTTGAAAAAAGGTATGGATCAATTTATTGCGTTCGTTGATGCTGAGGAAAGCGACTGTTATGCCGATGTGAACAATATACTGCTAGAATACAAGGAACATATAAATATCTTTTCTACTACTGGAGCCGCCGACTTTATACTGGACTTCTGGGCACCTGCATCATTCATAGACACATTCAAGGCTTTAATCAATAAGAAATCTGGAACCACAGTTAGTATTAATGTCTTTCAAGTCGATAGTTACCATATTTACTGGCGTCAGATCCTCAACGGTGGTCCTCGCTTTACAGCTAAAGATAAGCTAACCACCAGCTATATAGCAGAGTTAGAGTCTCTTCATGACGACTATTCTCGATACCCTGAGTCCCACCATGTCCTTTCAGAAATGGAAAGAAACAAACTACTTTTATCGTACTACGTGCTTTACGATTATACGATATGCAAGAGGATACGCCAATATATCGCATTGACAAACACGTCTCCAGAATTCATATCAGACCTTTTGGCTCATGATACCCTGCCTGAAAGTATTATCAACTTGTATAAAGTTGAGAAATATGGTAAGCTATCTAAGGAGTTCGCAGGAATATCATATATCATGGTAACTGAATTTGACAGTTTCCTTGCATATCATCACTGGAAGGAAAAGCTTTACTCGTATGCTAAGAGCACTCATAGGCGAACAAACGTATTTACATTTGACATCGAATCACGAATTTCAGAAACTCCGTTCAGTTTGGGCAATCACCGTGCTTACCAAGAATTGACTACCAAGTATTCGCTACCTAATGTGAAGGACAAAATACGACTTGGTCCCCCGGTTCATTTTTTGACTGGTAATGAAGATCGCACAACAATCTGCTGCATGGATTTAAATACTATCCAGGAGCACGGGATGATTTGCGGTGGGCAGGGTTCCGGCAAAACAATTACCGCTGTATTTTTGGCGTCAAAAGTGGCAGAGGCCGCAAGGCCTGTTCATATCTTTGACATGACTGGTGCGGTTGAAGCAAAAATCGCTTCGGGTGAGGTGCCGATTAAAGTATCCTACGAAATTATTTCACAGGTTAATGCCGACTTTGAATCTCTGAATACGAATCCTAAGCTTTACTTGCATGTGGTTCGCGAAGACGATGTAAACGCACTTATTGATAAACTTGACACATTCATTAGGGGAAAGCGTGACGCAAAGAGGTTAAACGGTTATCGCACGGCGCTGGAATGTGTATTTATGTTTGAAGAGGCCCATCTATTTTTCGGTAATGAATATTTTACCAATAAAATCAGAGGAGTTATTCAATTCGCCACCAGAAAAGGCATAGGCATATGGATGTCGACTCAGAAAATATCTCAATTCCCGAGAGACAAAGATGCGTTATACGATGAGCTGAACAACAGGATTTTTCATAGGGTTTCTGAGGGAGAAGAATTAGAAAAACACTTAGAGACACTACTCAGGCAACCCGATGAGGCTAGCGAACGCTTGTATGCGATAAAAGGTGAGATTAGAGATTTAAAGCCGGGGGAAGCGTTTATTTCATTAGTAATAAACACTGGTGGAAGAAACGAGAAGCTCGCTCCACTTAAAATACAAATCGAAATAAAATAACTATTATGGAATACTATCTTATAATATCCAAAGACTGTAATCTTCAATGTACCTATTGTTATAGGGCAAAGGGGTCGATTGCGAATGCACAACTAGACCATGACCTAATTAAGAAGGTGTCGGATTTTATTTTATCGGATTCTACCGGGAACAAACGGGTTACATTCCATGGCGGAGAACCGTTGCTTCATCAAGACATTATGAAACGATTGATTGCTACATTTGAAGGTCGTGGAATTATGAATATATTATACACGAACGGGACTCTTTTGGATCGGATTGATCCATGGATACTGCAGAGAGTGCAATGTATCACGGTATCAATTGATGGCTGCAAAGATATACATGACAAATATAGAGGTAAAGGGACATATGACAATATTATTGGCAATGTGAAGAGAATTCGCTCTATATATAACGGTCATATAATGGGGAGAATTACTCTGTCAATTGACTCAGAGTCGTCTCTTGGCAGATCGGTGATGTCACTAATCGATATGAATATATTTGACTCCGTCAATTGGCAAATACAGAATTCTCCTGGCCCGTTTTCCGAAACTCTGTTGGCACAGTTTCTTGAAAGGTATAAACAGGAGCTTTCGGGTGTGGTCAAACAATGGCTTAGAGTGTTGGATACTGGAAAGGTGTTGAATATACTGCCGGTGCAATGTGCTGTGAGGACATGGTTATTAAGAGAATCATTCGAGACGTTTCGATGTGGATGTGGTACAAGGTTAGTATTCGTAGATTTGACGGAAGGAGGGACATGTTACGCGTGTGATGAATTGGTTGATGATGGATTATTTAAGATTGGGAGTGTCCATCACGGTGTTGTTATGCCATACAACTTAAAACATTGCTCCATTAATAAGGAATGCGCGAGGTGCGAAATTAAGTCGTTTTGCGGAGGAAGGTGTTTACGCTCATGTGTTGTACTTCCGAAAAATATGTTTTATTTTTATTGCGAGACCGTTAAGACTATGCATGATAGTGTTAGCCACTATATAGCAGATATCGAAAAATGCTTATCTGTGAAGCAGTACTTACGATCAGATGTATTATGCTCTGCATTGGATCTTGTTGAAGGAATCCCTTGAAGGGGGGTGAGTGATAACTGTACAGTTATCAAAACCCCCAACCCGAATTTTCGCGTTGGGGTGTTGTTTAGTATTGGCGATCTTCAGACATCAATCACCGCGTTGTAGGCCTCGTTGTGCTTCTCCATAATCGACACCGGCGGGCAGCTCTTAAGCGCTTCCGTCACGGCGTTGAAGAAACTCCACCTGTTCCGCGGCTGAAACTCCTGGTGAGAGGGCTTCAGCCACTCATCCTTGACGATGGTGAGTTGACGAGGACTGATGATGTCCTGCCCGAATAGGTAGCCCATGAGTTCGAAAGCATTCCGATTGTCCATGGGAATTCCCTTCATGCGATCAGCGTCGGCAACCACCTTTTGAAAGTTCTTGCCGGCGCGGTAGAGAGTGGAGATGGCCAGATCCTCCAGAGCGTTCCAGACGTTCTTGGTATGTTTCTTCATTACGGCGATGTCGCCATTTAGGGCGAGGTTATCGCAGATGAAAACGTTCGCGCCGATGGCCAAGCCAATACTCATCGAGCGGTCGTAAGAATTTCTGAAAGCCACTGATAGACCGAGTTCGTTATGGTCTTTTCTGAAATTCAAAAGAGCAAAGAGCTGGTTGCCGCTTCGGGCCAGGGCATAGTTTTCAGTAGCCAGCAGGTAATCGATGAGTAAATCCTGGCTGATGGTCAGGAGCTTGTCAGCCAGATGGTAATGGCTGACTGGGAGATATGAGTCCGTTGCTTCGGGCAAAGGCACGAGATCCAAATCGGCCTTTGTCACTAAATTGCCGCCGCGATGAAGCATGAGTTCGTTCATTTTGTCCTCCTATCAAATTAGTATCCGCAATTGTGACAGACAGCCTTGCCGTCACAGTAAAGGATAATGGTGTTTGAACGACCATCGCCGATGATCGCGCGATGGCCTCAGTCCAGGATGAACCGCTTACCTTTGTGTTCGGCGATAAAGTTTTTGATTGGCTCGCGGGCATCAGGAGGCCCGCGCTCATGTCTTTTGAGCTCCATGGCTTTTCTCCTGTATGCCTTGGGATTAATTGTTAACGTACTGGTTGCTGGTTGGTAGGATCGTGGTACTGGCTGAATTTACAATTGACTGGCGGCCATCACCGCCAGGGCCACGGCGTCGAACATGTTCTGATGAAATCTCTCTTTCCAGGCCCGGTCTTGGGTGAGGTAGACTTTGAGTTCCGGGAATTTGGAGACGATGATAGTGGCGACTTGAAATTTGCTGGCCCGGCCATTGCCGCAGGTGAATTTCTTGAGCGTGCTTGGGGCCAGAGAGATGACCTTGAGCCCTTTTCTCCGTGCGATGGCTCGGATTTCATCGGCGAAGACATTCAGGAGAGCCGCACTGCGATTATTGGCGAAGAAGGTCTTTTCGACCGCCAGCACACGCGGCTTCAAATCATTGATGAGCCGCAGTATGACCTTTCTTCCTTCTCGCAAAGTCTCGTGGGGACTTTTTTGTTTTTTGATTATCTCTACGCCGTAATAGACGAGTTTGCCATATTCCAGGACCGCCACCCCCATGTGCCGCGTCCCCGGATCGATGGCCAAAATCCTCTGATTTTTTTTGAACATTTTATTTTTCGGCGAAGGCGGAACCAAAATGGTTTACCCCGCCATGTTAATGATTATCAAATTCATTGACGCACATGGCCCCAAGAGCCACCGCTTCAAACATGCGGATGTGATATGGATTCTTTTTCTTTTCCTTTTCCCCCGGCTTCGGTTGCGGATACTCTGCGTTCAGTTCGCCGTAAAGTTCGGGGTAATTGGCGGCGACTGCTTGGGCCAGATTGCGTTTGTTCTTCGGCTGGTCACCGCAAAAAGAATCTTCCAGTTGCTTTATGGAGTATTGGCTGACGGAAATTCTCTTTCTGAGGCAGAGCCGGCGAAGATGAATTATCAAAGATTCCAGACCGCGAGACGTGCGTGAAGGGTGCAGCCTTTTGACAACCAAAAGACCGGGCTGGTATCGCTCCGCAAAAGCAGTAATGATACCCAGGGCTTTATTGAGCTTCTTTTGGGACCATCGCCCTTTGAGAATCTTCACTCTCCAGTCTTTGAGCTGGTTACCCTGGAATAGCGCCAAGCCCAGGTATCTGGTGCCGGGATTAATGGCGAGGATCGAAGGTGGATTTGATTTCACATTTTTGGATTAAGAAATTAAATAGAGCGCCACGCCCGGTCTTGATCTCACCAGTGGGAATTTCTCTCACCCGACCGAGGGTCTCCCGGAGATATGATTCGGGGTATTTCCGGGCAAGCGTTAGGTAGAGGGGAAATCCAGGAAGATCGTCGAGGGCATGCGCCAAATCATGGGCCAGTAACTCTTCTTTGGTTTTAAAAGCCATGAGTTCAGAGCCTTTCAAGTTTTTAATGGCGATATCGCTCTTTAAATTATTCTCTTTAAATATATTCTTTTTAGGTGACGGAGCCTGATTCGATTCTTCCTTTACTTTAGCCATGATTCGGACTCCTGAAGGCTTTTGAGAAGTCCAATTTTTGAGACTTCTGGCGTCCCAGGATTGAGACTTCTCCTGTCCCAAGTTTGGGACTACTCCGATCGGTCGCCATTTGCTTACCTTGATGGTGAGGGAGTGCCCGGAGCTGTGTGTCTCGATGTAGCCGGCTTCGCGGAGATTCTTCAACCAACGGAAGATGGTAGATCGTGGTATGCCCATGTCGAGCGCGACGGTTTTGACTTTTCTCATCACGACCCCGGTACTCCGGTTGGCATTCACGATCAGATAAAAATACAGCCAAAGGGTACTGCCCATTTTTTTAAAATGAGAGGCGCTCTCATCCATGACCAGACCTTTCCACACCGGCGCCCACCAATCTTTTCGCCTTGTCTCATTTTCTCTGCCCATAAATTCTATTTTGCCTTAACAGTTCATCTCCACCCGACATTTTGTGACGCCTCTCCTGGATGAAATCCCAATAGAGCTTATCAATAAGCACCCCGTAGACAGCAGCGAGATCGATCAAATTTTCCGTTTCCGGAAAACACCGACCGGTTTCCCACCTGGAAATCATGGCCGTGCTTTTGAAGCCCAACTTCTCGGCCACATTCCTTTGGGTAAAGCGGCAAGCTTTCCGACAGCACCGCAAATTGTTGGGAATGAATTTTCTTTTGCCCTCCTTCATGGTCCTCCTTAAAAACCATTATTGATTTCAGAATATCAGAAAGATGAGCGGCAGTAAGGAGGGAGAATTTGCCTCGGGAGGCAAACCTGCACGTGGGGATTATGGATAAAAAAAGCTCTTCCTGAGAACTCAGGAAAAGCTTATGTTGGTTCTTGCGATTTCGCAGCATGCAGAACAAGGCTCTGCCCTGCGACCTCGTCGAGCGTGTGCCCTAGCTCTTGGCCGAAACAGCACAATCCCAATGGGGCCAGTTATCCGCCTTGTGTCTGTTGTTCTGCCAGTAAAGAGGTTGGAGATTGCTCAGGTCGTCAGTTCCGCCTTTGGCTACCGGTTTAATGTGGTCGATTTCCCATCCGTAGTCACCTGTGGTTCCGTAGGAAGCCTTCCCTATCCAAGCGTTACAGGCATCCTTGCGGTATTTATCCGCATCATAGCCAGAAACGACTTTGCCTTTTTTCCAAACGGCATCAATGGTCTGTTGATCGAAGCCGTTCCCGGCGGTGGTAGTATTGTGTTTCCTTGCCATCTTGGTCTCCTTCGCTCTCAGAGAGCTTTGCCCCCATAATGCTTGCAATAATCAGTTCGGCACTATGGGCAATAGAGCTGGTTTACTACTGGTCACAGGACGGACACGGATTGCCGGCTGGCTGTCTGCGTGTCACCCCTGTATGCATTGACCAGTTCTCCACTTTGGTCCCCTCTAAGCTTCCTGGCTCCGTCGATAGCCTCCCGCTCGGTCACGATGGACGGAAGTGCGTTCAGAGCCACCCCTTTTGATGTTCCACCCTCCCTCCGGGTCAGGAACAACGCGCTGACTCTTGCGAGTCCTGTCTGTAATTTTTCGAAATCTCCTTTCTGTAATTAAAAAATTAACAGCAAGATAATAAATGGTGACGGGATTGTCAAGTAGTTAATTTTAGATTATCTGGCTGTGAATTTATGGTATTATCCAAAGCCCGCGAGCTGAATCAAGTCAGAGAAGGAGGAGATCATGCCGAAAGTATTTGACAAAGAGGCGCTAAAAAGGAGAATCGGGGAAGGAAGAAATCGAAAAGGCCTTAACCAGGCAGAACTGGCGGAGCTGGCGGGAGTTACGCCCGCTGCCATATCTCAAATAGAAAACGGGTTGCGAGTCCCAACAATCCCTGTTCTCCACAGGATCGCCAACGTTTTGGGAGTTTCACTGGATTACCTGACTGGCAAAACGGATAAAGTGGAAATCGAGGATTTGTTGCAACAGGATACGGTCAAAGAGTTCTTTAGGGGCTTCCAGTCGCTCGATCCCAGTGATCAAGAGACAATTATGAAAAACATAGAGTTCCTAAAGCTAAAGTCTATGGAGAAGAAGGGCCATGCCGGAGGGTGAAGCAAGAAAATTACTCGACGAGCTAGGCATGACGGAATTACCCATCATTCCGATGGATATTTGCCGTAAGCTTGGAATTGCTTATTGTGAGCAGCCTCTAAAAAGCATCGACGGGATGCTGCTCGTAAATCTGGAGACCGGAATAGGCTTGGTGAGCGTCAATTCGTGGATTCGCGAGCCGACCCGGAAGAATTTTACCTGCGCGCATGAATTGGGCCATTACTGCTTGGATCTCGACGATGAGAGCCGTTTTGTCTGTTCAAGAGAAGATATTGAGTCATTCAAGAGAGGGATGCGCCCGATCGAGCTGAGGGCAAACCAATTTGCGGCAGCGCTTCTCATGCCGAGGTTTCTTTTCAAGCCCCTGGTGGACGAGCTGGAGCCTGAGTGGGATAACATCAAAGTTTTATCTGACATGTGCAGGACGTCACTGCTTTCTACCGCCATGAGGTTTATGGATATGGCGGAGCAGGCCTGCGTACTCGTTGTAAGCAGAAACTGCGCTGTGTCATGGTTCCATCCATCTGGGAGGTTTCAGGCTTTCATCGACATGGACAGCCGGATGCTTTCGTCTGGTACGATAGCCCACCAAGTATTCCACGGATTGGAGCCACCGAATAATTTTGAAGTTGTAAAAGCTGACAACTGGGTTTCGGGGCGTGGAGTCACGGCGGAGGCTGAGTTACTGGAATGGACTCTCCCTATGAATTCCTATGGCCAGGTATTGACAATCCTCCTCGATGAAGAAGGGATCGAAGGATGGGGGAAGGAAGAATACGCAGAAGACCGAGATGACGATGAATGCAGTACTGAGTGGGAACCCATGGTCTTCCGAAAAAGCAAAAGGAAAAAATAGAAGCAGGATGCGATAAGCTATTAGGAAATTGCCCTATGCCTTTTGAGTGGCTTCATCGAGATCCCAGGTACTTGCCAGCGCTGTCGTAAAACGATTACAGCCTTCGCTATTTTCCCTGTTTGTTGTGTTTCGGTTTGCTCCTGGCTATGATAATTTTTTCTGTTTTATGGGCCTCCTTGATTGATGTCTTTTGTTGAATTTGGACCTTCGCACCGCCAGGCACAGGATCAGGGCCATTTGGAAGATGTTCCCGTAGTCTGGCAACTGCTCTTCCTCTTTTGGCTGATCCGGTGTAAATATTTTCGTTCTTCTCATCCAGTATTTTATAAACTACCGGTTTGTTCTTGGGTAAAGCTTTTATCGCTTCCTTGTTGAACCGTGTTGTTTTTCTATCTGTCATGACGACCTCCAATTCATAAAGAAAGCTAATGTGAAAATTAGAAAATACCTACTGCGCTTATAGCTTATTGGTAGTAAATGTCAATTCGTATTATCAGCAGAAAAAAGTCCTAATTGGTTTTGACTCTTGTCAGGTTCAAGAGGGGCTGCCGAATGAATCTCTTTTTTGATTTCAGTCCACCGTGTTGCGTACTTTTCCCTGGATCGCTTCATAATCTCCCCTTTGAATGATTCCTTTAATTCCGGAGCCGGCAGCGTCTCCGCGCTGAACGGTTGCGACGTCACTCCGTCAATCATGAGCTTCAGATAAATGTGATGATTCGGAAGATTTACCAGGTCAGTTTCGCTGAACACCGGAAAGAATTCTCGGGCCAGGTACTTGGCGTCTTCCGCTCCCACCCGAAACGAGATCAGCGTCCCGATATTGCCCAGAATGGCCGCTCTCATCTTCTCATCCAGTTGATCCAAATACTGGTGGGCCAGGACCAGAGAACAGCCATACTTGCGGATTTCCGACATTATGTCGGCGAACGAGAGAGTGAGAAAATTGTGCACCTCATCCACGTAAACGTAGAAAGGCCGTCTTTTTTGTTCCGCAATATCCGCCCGGCTTAATGCCGCCAGTTGGATTTTGGTTACCAGCATGGCCCCGAGAAGAGCGCCGTTATCTTCACCGATTTTCCCTTTGGCCAGATTCACAATCAGGATTTTCCCGGTGTCCATCACCTTGCGAACATTAAAGGTATTCTCTTTCTGGCCGACAATCTGTCTGAGCATGGGGCTACATAGGAATTGCCCCACTTTGTTTAAAATCGGTGAGATGGCTTCTGATCTAAGCCAGGCCGAGTATTTTTCGAATTCCGAAAACCAGAATTCCCGTATCTGTTCATTGGTTACCTGCCTGAGCACCATATAGCGGAAATCCTTGTTGGTGAGAAGCCGGGGCAAATCGAGGAGGGTGGCGCCCGGATATTCCAGAAGGGTAAAAACAGAGTGCCGGAGGATATGCTCCAATCTCGGCCCCCAAAAGTCAGGCCAGATTTTTTTGAAGACGGAAATCAACCCGGAAGTCACCAAGTGATGTGAATGGGGAGATCGGCTTTCCAGAGGATTGAACGCAATGGGGTATTCCAGATCAGCTGGATTGAAATAGATGACGTCGTTGATTCTATCTTTTGGCACAAAATCCAGGACCCTTTCCGCCAGGTCCCCATGCGGATCGATTAAAGCCACGCTCCGGCCCTCCCGGATGTCGGAGATAATCATATTGAGAAGAAGGGTTGATTTTCCTGTACCGGTTTTACCGATAACGTACATGTGCGCTCTGCGGTTTTTCTGCCTGATCCCGAAGATTCTCCGGATATCCCGGTAATTGGTGACGGCAAAAGGAGTGATCGACTCGGGGTCGTTTTTCTTTTCGTTCGTCATGTTCCCATTTTAGAGAATAAGTGAAGCTGAAAAAGGCGGGGGAAAGTGCTTCCAATGACATACTCATAGGCCCTGACTTTGATCGCCGGTCGAATCGATAGGCAAATCAAACGCTTGTCCCTCCAAGAGATAAAGATGGTTCAAAAGAAGAAACTCGCATAACAGTTTATCTTTCTGCTTTTCCAATTCGCGATGTGCTCGTGGGTTCCGATGCGCCATGTACGCGTTTATGAAAAGGCCTGCGAGCCCTTTCTGTTCGTTAGAATCTAGCACGTCCCAACCTAACTTCGGGATTTGAGACAAGAATACTTGACTGAATAGCTTCGAACCGTGCTCTTTTGAACCAACTCTTTTCCTGACGATATCCTCAAGCCGCCGATAGCCAGTAATGAGATTTTGGTCAGGGTGCTCAAAGAAGGTCATCGCCAGATCGATGATTCTGACGTCAATAATAGAGAAGGGAATTACTGATGGAAAGTTTTGCCAGAAAGCCCTAGACTTCTCACTCTGCCAATCTTCTTCAAATACGTAGTCGGGCCAACGGCTGGGCCGGACTGGTTTAGCATTCTCAATGTCATCCATATCGCTCATGGTGAGCGCCGATTGATCAAGCCTCTCAAGCAGTCCCTCGCTTACGGCGTATTCCACAAGCTCTGTGCCATAAGATTTGAGAAGTCCAAGGACAAATGAAAACGCTCTCGGCCCTTCTCCACTATATCCCGAAGCAAATCCAGACTTGATTGCGACAGTGTCATCGTTAACTGTGAGCAGAAGGCAATGGCTATTTTTATGGGTGAGAATTCGCGCACGCGATATCCGGTCTCCAAATTGAAAAAATCGCATGACAGCGTTTTTGCATTCTATTGAAATCCCCGCCTGCCCTGCATATTGAATCTCGACTGGCAATTTCTTTCTGCTTCGCATTATTTTTCCGTTTCGACGTGTGGTAACCCGTTCTGCGCCATGATTATTGCTCGAAAATCCGCTACCCATAATTCGGGCTCCCGCATTTCGTACAATTCTCGTTACCTGCCTCTTTTATGTCAAGGCCCAATCATACAGGCCCAATCATACAACCGGACCTTCTCTGCCACCGCCATGATCCTTCCTGTCTGTCGACCTTTGAGCCATCCGCATTGACATCGAATTCATCGAGGACTGCCAAAATGCGCGTAATCTTGCCTCCACCGTCAATTCCCCCCTCCTTATATCCCTCCTTCCTTTCTCCTAAGCTGAAGTCAGTACATTACAAAACTTCACTTGAGAAAGGAGAAAACCACATGGGAAAGACGGTCAAAAAGATTGAAGTGAGGACGGCAGACGACAAGCTCATTCTGAATCTCTACCTCGTCGAAAAAGAGGTAGATTCGGAGAGCAAACAGAACACTTCCGGAAACAGAAGACAGGAATCAAGATCGGGAAACCAGGGCAATGGTTCTCAAGGCAGCGAAGCCATGACCGAGGCCCAGAGGCGCTATCTTTTTCGCATCCTGGCCGAGCAAGGCATCGAGGGCGATGCAGCCTTTGAAAAACTCATATCCCTCTTCGATGTTAATGCTTTGAAAGACGTGTCCAAGCGTGACGCCAGCAAGATGATCGAGCAGCTGCTCGAAAATCAGGGAGGATGACGCCATGGACCATCTTTCCGCCAGTCAAATGAATCTCTATTTTCAGTGCAGCTTGAAGTACAAATTTCAATACATCGATAAGCTGCCCAAACCCTTCAAGGCATCCGGGCTGGTCTTCGGAGCCGCCATCCATTCGGCCATATCGTGGTTTCATAAAAACCAGTTGGCCGGCAGGCAGGTTCCGATTGAAAAACTCTACGCCATTTTCACCGCCGATTGGTACGGCCAGAAAGTGGAGAGTGTTATTCGCTACAAGGAGGGCGAAACGGAAACGGCCCAAATGCTTCTGGGCCGGGAAATGCTCAACCTCTATTACCACCAACCGCGAAAACAGGTAAAAGGGACGGAGATCCCATTCACCGTTCCCCTGGTTGATCCCGGAAACGGGCAAAATCTGGGGATCAACCTGGAGGGCTACATCGACCTTCTGGAAGAGGGGGATAGCATCGTTGAATTTAAAACGTCGGTCAAGACTATGGATTTAAGAGATGTGAACCTCCAACTCACCGCCTACAGCTACGCCTATGAGATGCTTTACGGGAAACGACCCAGAAACCTTCGGGTAGTTAATTTTCTCAAACTCAAGAAACCCAAGATGCTTTCCCTGGATGTAAAGAACGGCACCGTCGACCACCAGCGGTTCTTCTATTTAGCCAAGGAGGCGCTCAAGGGAATTCGCTCCGGCGTTTTCTTCCCCCGGCACAACTGGTGGTGTGATGGGTGTGAGTACGAAGGGCACTGTCAGGATTGGCAGGGAACGTAAACAAGCATCCAATAAGCCGAATCCTGCCTTTGAGATTCTTTTGAAGTTTCCGCGCTAGTTCATTCCGTCAAAAGAAGTAGCCTGAAACGGTCTGCCGATCATCATCTTAGCAGATGTGGAGGTGAACCACGTGCGTTATCTGCTATGTTATTTGAACTGATGGCTGCCGCAACTATTTCTCATATTTCTGTGAGAATGATGTACTTCTGAGCTTTTCCTTTTTTAACGAGTTCATCTTGGACAAGTGTCTTCAGTTTTTTCCGGAAAAAACCGGGAAGAGATCAAGTGGGCTATAAAGGAATGAAATTCGGGGCAGGTGAGATTTCACCTGCCTTTTTAAGACCCAAGTCGCAGAGTTCGATTTTACTAACAAGATGCAGTTCGCCGACCCCTTATCTTGCCCTGGTTTGCACAGAACAAGACAAGCTTCACGCCAACGATGGAAGTGCATGTTTCACACACTGTCCATCCACCCATTTTCGTTCAGTGGGTACGTAGACTCTCGTGTGGACTTCAAAGCTGCGAGATGAACTCACGGGGTCGTAGAAACCAATCGTTACTATAGCGTACTGGCGTACTGGGGTTCCAGAGTCAGGCGTTCCATTGAAGGTTGGGGCACCTATGAAAACCATCTCATTGTTCTCCTCTTGGCGTTCATTTCCAAATGAGTTCAATACCTTAAACCTGTGCCAATGAATGCATGAAAAATGAGCATGGCCATGCATAACCAACTGGATACCCGCTGCACGCAGCTGATGAAGAGCTGTCGCGTGATCCATTAGGATTCTTTCCTCAATTTCCGAATGATCAACCGGAATTGGAAACATGTGATGGTGCAGCAAAGCAATTCGTAATTGAGAACCAGGGAATCCGTGTTTGCGCATACGTGTCTTGAATGCCGACCATTGTTCATTGCCGATCAACCCTGTATGGCCGTTATCCTGATCAGGATTGACAGAGTTAAAGGCTACGAACAGGACTGAAGCATCCTTACCTTGAGAAATTGCCAGAAGATCACGTTGCTTTTGAAACGTCCCCAATTCCCCAAGCTCAGGTCTGAAAGTGGAAAATCGGCGAAAAATTGCACTGTCAGATTCGCCCAATGCTTCTATAAGCCCCTGGAAGCCCTGCCAAGGATTGTGCTCACCTCGGAAGATATCGTGGTTCCCAGCACAAAAGTGTAATGAAGCACTTCCTTCTATGTTGAGGGCTTGCTGAGTCCTTCTCAAAAAGAACGCTGCGTCTCTCAAGCCCTGTGGCTTGCCCTTCAAGGCAAAATCACCAGTCACACATAAGTAATTGGGCTTAAAACGGATACGCATTTCACTAAACTCGAGTTCCATGTCTCGTGTGAAATCATTGAGGGTTTGACCTCGTTTAGAGAGCGAACCAAGATGAAGATCAGACAATAAGACAATCACCGCGGGAGGTTTTGATACGAATTCGGAAATGAATTGGACCAATTCATCTCTGCCCCGGTCGGTTTTACTGAAGGCACGAAGATATTGGTCTTTAAAATTACGTAAGTCGGATTCAAAATGAAGGCGTCGCGTTTCGTCAGCTCG
>Ga0187784_10001919_pt1 | contig 16593 bp, 17 predicted proteins | sample 1015_SJ02_MP15_2_FD_132964 | JGI IMG/M metagenome (GOLD analysis project Ga0187784, IMG submission 132964) | Tropical peat soil microbial communities from peatlands in Department of Meta, Colombia - 1015_SJ02_MP15_20_MG | ecosystem: Environmental > Terrestrial > Soil > Wetlands > Peat | place...
CCCGCGGATTTCAGGGCTGCCTCTCGGGACGCCGTGTGCAGGAGCACATGTCTCGCTTCGGCGCGAGCGGATAAGCAGACGATGAGTGGCCCACCCGCCCCTCATGACGGTCCAAGGTGTACTGAGAGTGGTTCGTTGTGATTCTGTTTCCAATTGCGCGATTCAAAAGGTCGCTAAATGATGCCGCGAAGCCCTAGTCTACTCCAGCCGCTGTTGAGTTGCTGTAGGAATCCCAAGATTACTGAAGGCTCTGATTGCGCTCGGCCAGGTTTTGTGTGAGTTTCACATTACTGGGGTTGGTTCCTACATCGGTCAGTGCAAACCAATATCCGAAAGCGGCCAGAGATGTATATTCGCAATGTAAAGAATCTTCTGGCGGGCAAGCCCTATAGGAAAAACAAACCTGACGGATACCGACACATCCACCGCGAGTTGGCAGACGCGCTGCGTAAGGGCAAGGCCATAGAGTTTATTTTGGTGGAGAATTGTGAACTTGCTGACATCTATCGGCGCGAACGTGAACTAATTCACAAACGCGGTAATCTAAATGATCCAGAAGGACGATAACCGCGCCGAAGTCTTGCGGAAGGGTAGGGAAGGAAAGTAAAGCCCCCAAAAACTGTGCAAGGATTGAACACGCTCATGCGATTCTATCGTTGTGGTCAGTTTCCGCTTGTAAGAATGAATAACTTACTTTAGCTCAACACCCAGTTGGAGTTCGACTCCCACACGCTTCCGCCAGGTTTCTGATACTCATACGGTTTGGAGCGGAGTCGACGGGTTGCTTTCGAGCGGCTGCCGAAGAAAATTGAAGAGGCGATCGCTCGCCTCTTCCAGTCCGAGTCCCTCCAGCGTCAATTAGCGCGTCGGCATTTTGCTGAAGGGCATCCAGACCAATGCCTCGTATGTTTGCGCCGGAACGGCAACTATTTCGCCTCCGCGATAATCGCCAGAATCCCCTTTTCCATTTCCGCGGCAGTTTTCTCGATCCCTGCGTTCGGGAAGAACTCCACAATCGACGTCGGTAGCATCGTGCTGATTTGCGTCTTCCCGCCCTGCACGTAGACGCTGATGGGACACGGCATCATCAGCGCCACCTTCACGTCTTTGCCCAGCGCTTGGCTGGCGTATGTTGCGTTGCAGACCTCGATGATTTTCAGCGGCTCTCGCGCGAAACCTTTTGCGGCCAGAGTCGCCGCGATATCGTGGGTGTAGAGTACTTGGAACCCCTTTTCGGCCGTTTTCTTTTCCACCGCCGCGACGGCTTCATCAAACGATTTACTTGTGCTAATGGTCTTCTCGAATGTTTTCACGGGCGCCTCCTGAGGAGCGGGCATTCACGGCATTGGAGCACTTGTCCAGCAACATCGTCTGAGAACTCTCCAATGCAGTCTGTGATTCGGGTCACTGGCAGCCGTGAAGCCCGGGCTGCTCGGCGAAAGGGGTCCGGCTTGCCCTGAACCTCCCGCAGGCAAATGAAGGGTGGCCTCGTGGCCTTCAAAGCCATTGATTCTGTCCTTCACGGCCAGAATGGTGGGTTCGACTCCCACACGCTTCCGCCAGAGTCCTGTTGGCCCCGCTGCCTTTGCTCTCGGGAACCAGCCCTGGTCTTTAGGCCATCGTTACCGATTGGGGTAGCACAGCCTCGCGAACGTCTTCGCAGCGCCTGTAGTGTGGCCTACTCAAGATTAGGCAGCATCTCGCAACCAGACTTTCTCTATGGGCAATCTTTCGCGAAGGAGCACGTCATGAGACGAAGAGTTTTGTTCGGCGCAGTGATGATTCTCGGTGTTGGGGCTTCCTTTGCTCTGAGCGCGGAGCGGGCGGCGGCGCAAGGGCCGTCGGGGGCGGGCGCGTCGGCCGTGGTGCATGACAGCTCGCATTCGATGAATCCGATGAGTTGGCTGAAGAAAGACTCCAGCGATCCTCACGATGGTCCCGCATTGAGGAGCGAGTTCGAAACGAAGCTCACGCCGGGCTTGCAAGCGCAAGGCCTGCTGGGCGCGAACGCGACGACTACAGAGGCGTGCTCGACGTTCACGGCGCTCTATGACTGCCTTGCCGCTCTCCATGCGAGCCACAATCTCGGAGTCGATTTCAACTGCCTTCGCGCGGCGATGACGGGCGTTCACACCAGCGCCGATGTGTCCGGCTGCAAAGTCTCTGACGAGGGGAAAACCAAGGTCCTGACCAGCGCGATCCGCGAACTCAAGCCGGATGCCAATGCCAAGCAGGCCACCAAAGACGCCGAGCAGCAGGCGATGAACGATCTGAAGGGAATTGGCGGGTAACGGCCTAGAACCCGCCCTCACACCGCGAGGGTGGGGCACCCGGCGAATCGTCGAATGCAAGCAGCCATTGCTTGGATAGTGCGCCAATCTGGTACCTGCAGCCCACTCCGGCACGATTGGTCTGTGTGACGCAGAACACATCGGGATGCCTGTCATGTCACTGAAGATTCTGCTAGTCTCGGCTATACAGAAAGCGAAAGGAGCCGAATGCCATGCTGCCAGCGATGATTGCCGTCTGGGCGGTGGTCACCGTAATTCTGATCGCGCTGTCGATTCACCGCTCCATCTTCGTAATGCGCGAGGAAGATATTATTTTTGTTTCCGAAGCGGAGCGCGCGACGAAAGCCGAATACGCGACAACCATGCAACGGCTCAAGCGGCTAGAGGTTGTTCTGAAAGTCTTTTCTTTTGCGTCCGGTGCTATGACGCTGTTGGTGGCCGCGGTGTGGCTCTACGAAAAGCTGTATGGCTAGCGAGTTCTGAAAAAGTTTCAGCAGTATGTGCTTCCGCCAACAAGAAGTTTACCGTACGCTGGCGCGCGAGATGGCCCGACGAAAGAAGCCGCGGCTGAAGGTCGCAAAAGAAGCGCGGAGGTGTGCGCGGGTGGGAATTGGTTTGCCTCCCACGGAGCGGACGATTCCGAACAAGCGCGAGAAGCTGGAGACGCTCGAAACCGGCCCGGACCAACCGAGGACCCTTGGCCTGCGGCCAGGGCAAGTGGGGGCCGCGGCTCATTCTGCTGCCCTCAACTCGGTGCCGCGGGGTACACCTTCTGCTTTTCCTCGATTTTGATCCGGAATCTTGCACGCCACAGCAGCCTATAGCAGTCCAGCGTTGAGTAGTAGAAACAGGTTCCCCGATCGCACCATACCGCGATCGACTCGTGACGTGCCAAAGAAAACCCTCCATTTTGAATCTGTCTCGCGGTCTCTCTCAGGCAAAACTCCACAGCTTCGGCTTGCCTGTCGGCGAAGGGACGCACATCCCAAATGAACACGTCACCGCTTTTTCGTTGTACGACCGTCTTGCTGAATTCTTCGGCTGTCATGGCGCGCCCTTTCGGAGCGTGCTTCGCGCGCTCCGGGCGAAGGAACAATCGATGTCGCTAGTTTACTTCGTGGAGGACAACCGACGGTTGCTCAGCAACCAAGGCTTCAAGTGAAGCCTTGTCCGCCGGCGATCATGTAGGCCGCCGGGCGCGGACGAAGCGGAAACGGTGTTCGCGGTTTCATTGCGTCCACTCAGCGGACGCGAATGTACCACAAACTGGGCTGTGAAGATGGCGCGCCGGGAACTCACGGCGTACGCAGAGCCACTTTTCAGTTCTACTCCCATGCGCTTCCGCAGACGCCAACTTTGCCGTATGCTGGCGCGCAACATGGCCCGAGGAAAGAAGCCACGGCTGAAGGTTGCGAAGGAAGCGCGCAGGCGCGCGCGGCTCGGGATTGGTTTGCCTCCCACCGAGCGGACGATTCCGAACAAACGAGAGAAGCCCGAGAAGCACAAGAAGACGATGAGGGAGTTGTTGGGCGAGCAGTGACAGGGGCAGGGGCTGGGGGTTAGGGCGCAGGGGTGAGGGGCGCGCCTGCCCGTCAGTGGATGTTGCGGTTCTTGCGGTTGACGTAGTCCATCAGCAGATACTGCCCGAGGGTGTACGGCGTGGTGAAGTAGGCCTTGCCGCGGCAGAGTTCCGTCACCTTCTGCACGAAGTGGACGAGGCTGTAGTCGCTCGCCAGCATGAACGTGTTGATCAGGATTCCGGCGCGCTTGCACTTGGCGACCTCTTCCATCGTCTGCGTGACGACGAGCGGGTCGAGGCCGAAGGCGTTCTTGTAGATGCGGCCGTCTTCGAGCGTGAGCGCCGAGGGCTTGCCGTCGGTGATCATGACGATCTGGCGCATGTCCTTTTTCTGCCGCGCCAGAATTCGCTGCGCCATGCGGAGCCCTTCGCGCGTATTCGTGTAGTACGGCCCCACCTGCACGCGCGCCAGCTTCCCGAGCGGAATCTCTTCGGCGCTATCGTGGAACAGCACGCAGTGCAGCGAATCGCCCGGATATTGCGTGCGGATCAGGTGCGAAAGCGCCAGCGCAACGCGCTTGGCGGGCGTAAAGCGGTCCTCGCCATAGAGAATCATGCTGTGGCTGCAATCGAGCATCAGGACCGTGGCGCAGGAGCTTTGATATTCGCACTGGTGGACCATCAGGTCTTTGTAGTCGAGATCGATGGGGATGCCCGCGCCATTGCGCTGGACGGCGTTGAAAAGCGTGCCGCTGATGTCCATGTTGAGCGTGTCGCCGAACTCGTATTGCTTCGACGTGCCGCCGGACTCGATGCCGGTGGCGAGATCGCGCGTGTCGTGGCGGCCGAAGCTGCTCTTGCCGAGCGACGCGAGCAGGTCTTTGAGCGTCTTGAAGCCGAGAAAATCGAGGGCTTTGTCTGTGATTTCGAAGCGCGCCTCGACGTTGGGCTGATCTTTGCCGATTTGCCCGCCCGGAGTTTGCGAGGGCGGCGGCGTGACCTGCGCGTTCTGCTGCTGCGTGATGTAGCCTTCCTGCTCCATGCGCTCGATGATCTGATCGATCATGTCGCGGAGTTCCTGGTTCTGGCTGAAGTCGGCGTTTTCGCGCAGCTTTTCCATTAGCTCGGGCGGGATCAGGTCGCCCTCCTGCAGCGCGCGCAGAATCGCGCGACGAAGCGCATCCATGTGCTGCTCGCGCGCGTTCTCCATGTCGAGCTCGTAGAAGCCGTACTGCGAATTGAAACCACTCTGGAGGAAGAAGTCGGAGAGGCGGTCCATCAGATCCTGCAGATCGATGTCGTCTGCGGCGCCCGGCAGGTAGCGGGAGTACTTGGTGTATTTCATCCACGCTGCCTCAATTAATTAAATTGCCTGCGCGGCGCGCGGCCCGAAGGCTCGCGCGGATCGCGCGGCTCGGGTGTCTTGCGCGCCTCGGCGAAAAAGCCGCGTTCCTCGCTGCGGTTGATGCGCTTGTGCGCCCAGAGCCCCTCGAGAATGAACTCTGCGGCGCTCGCCTGCAGCGCGGCGTCGTCTTTGGAGCGCACGCCAAGCGCGTCGAGATGCTCAAACAGGCCCTGAATCTTTTTCAATTGGCCGAGCAGCTCGGCGCTCGAGGCATTGGACGGAACCTTGAGTTCGCCGCCCATCTCGAACCACTGCACGACCGACTGGAAATTCGCATTCGCGAAGTACTTCGTGAACGTCTTGCCGACGGCGGCGCGAATCAGCTCGCGAGCGATGTTTTCTGCGCCGCGCATTTCGCCTTCGTACTCAAGCTCAAACTTGCCAGTCATCGCGGGGATCGCGGCGTAGACATCGCCCACGCGCGCGACAACCGACGAATCGCGGCTGCGCACGGCGCGCTGTTCGGCGTTGCTGAGCACATTTTCGATTGTGCTGATCGGCAGCCGCTGGCTGACGCCGGAGCGGCGGTCGACGCGCTTGTCTTCTCGCGCCTGAAACGCCACTTCCTCGACCACCTCGCGGACGTACGCCGGAATCTCGACGCGGCGCTTGCCGTCGCGGCTGGTCCACGATTCCTGGGCTGTGATCGACATTCCCTCCGCAATGGTGGCGGGATAGTGCGTGCGAATTTCAGACCCGATGCGGTCCTTCAGTGGCGTGATGATCTTGCCGCGGGCGGTGTAGTCCTCCGGATTCGCGGTGAAGACGAGCAGCACGTCGAGCGCCATCCGCACCGGGTAGCCCTTAATCTGGACGTCGCCTTCCTGCATGATGTTGAACAGGCCGACCTGAATCTTGCCCGCGAGATCGGGCAGCTCGTTGATGGCGAAAATGCCGCGATTGGCGCGGGGCAGCAGGCCGTAGTGAATCGTCAGCTCGTCGGCGAGATTTCTTCCGGAGCGTGCGGCTTTGATCGGATCGACGTCGCCAATGATGTCCGCGATGGTCACGTCCGGGGTCGCGAGCTTTTCGACGTAGCGATGGTCACGCGCAAGCCACGAGATGGGCGTCAGATCAGCTTCCTCGGCGATTCGTTCGCGGCACGAGCGGCAAAGCGGCCGATACGGGTTATCGTTGATCTCGCAGCCGGCGATCACAGGAACTTGCGGATCGAGAAACGAAACAAGCCCGCGCACGATGCGCGATTTCGCCTGTCCGCGCAGCCCGAGCAGAATGAAGTGGTGCCGCGAGAGAAGCGCGTTGACGATTTGCGGGATTACGGTGTCGTCGTAGCCGTGCACGCCGGGAAAGAGCGCCTCGCCCTTCTCCATTTTTCCTAGGAGGTTTTCGCGCAGCTCCTGCCGGACCGTGCGCTGGGCGATCTTCTCTTCCGACCATGGGCTGCGGCGAAGCTCGCCCAGATTGCGAGGCTGAGGGCTCATGCGGTCACCCGTTCCTTATCGCGGCGCGGTTCGTCGTGCGCGCGACCTCCGGTCCATTATAGTGGAACGCCGCGCGCGGACATAATCCTCGATGCGGCGTGGATTGTGGATAGTTGTCGAAAAAAACGCTGGCTGCGTCAATTCGGGCCGTGGCCGTTGCCGGCGGCGCGTTCCCGGATGCGGTGCTGGGCGAGGAGTTTCGGCAGGAATTCGGCGATCCACTGCGAGACGAGTTTGCGGCGTTCGGTCTCGGAGCGCATTTCGAGCAGGGCCTGGCGCTTGTCCAGCTCCATCGGCAGCAACCCCGCCATCCGATAGGACAGCGTCTCCGGCTGGCTCGCGTGCTCGTCTACCCATGGGCGTCCATAGAGCAAGCCCACGCACTTCACGAACGGCTCGATAAGCCTGGCCTCGGGTTGCGGATCGACGTCAGCAACTTCGTCTCCTACGTACTCGACGTTGCCCTCGTAATACTCCTTCTCATCGATTAACTCATTCAGCCGGAAGACCGCGCGGCCCTCCGTGAGGATATCCATTCGGCCGTCCGAGTAGTCTTTGACCTTTTCCAGAATCTCGGCGGTACAACCCAGCGTCGCGACAGCCTTGCTGGCCGCCAAGATGATGCCGAATTCGAGATGCTCCCGCAGGCACAGGCTGATCATGGTCTTGTACCGCGGCTCGAAAATGTGCAGCGGCATTTTCATGCCCGGCAGGAGGACCGTATCGAGAGGGAAGAGCGGAATTCGGCTGGGCCTGGCCATTTGCCGGGATTGTAACCCGGAAAACTAGCGCAAGAGCGTTAGCGCTGCCTGCATCTCGTCGCGCGCGTGGGCATCGCCAGTCTTTTGCGCAACAACGATTCCATCGGAGAGGGTTTTGCGCGCCTCATCGAGCCGCCCCATGCGCGACAGCAATTGGCCGTACTGAAAGTAGCCGGCGACGTATTCGGGGTTGGATTCGATCAGCTTCTTGAAGTGGATGACGGCAGCAGAATCGTCCCCCAGCTTCACGCATTCGAGCGCCAGCCCGTACCGCGCGAACGCGTCCGCCGGCTTCTGCGCCACGAACTGTTCGAGCATTTCGCGCCGGGATTTCTGCGTTTGCGCCATGGAATCGGGGAACGGATTATAGCGCAGCTTTGCAGCGGAACCGTCGAAGTCAGTCCACTCGGATATCGTGCGAAAAACTCATCGCGCCGTGGCCATGGCTCCGGTTCGCAAGTAGCTTTGAACGGCTTCCGCTGTTTGAAAGCCGCATTCGACGCATTTGCCGATGGAGGGGCCTTCCAGGTAGTTCCCGCCGAAATAGAGGCCTGCAAGGGAGCGCTCGGCATCGCGCATCGCGCGCACGATATGACCATGGCCGAGGTTGTATTGCGGCAATGCCTTCTGATGAATGCAGACCATCGACGCGACCGGAGAGCCGGTCACGCCAAGAATCTGCTCGTGATCCTTTTGGACGATCGCGGCGATCTCGCTCTCTGTCTTCCGAGCGATCTCGGGATCGGTCGCCCCGCCGATGAAGCTGGCAAAAGCCATTTGCCCCTCAGGGGCACGACCGGGAAAGAGGGACGAGTTCCAGACAATTCCGAGCGTGCGGCGGTTTTCGCTTCGCGGAACTAGCACGCCGAAGCCGTCGAGATCCATGGTGCTCTGCTTCTTGTAATACCCGGTCCCGAGAACCGCGAGAGATGCGTAAGCAATCCCCGAAAGTTTGTGACCGAGATCGGGCGCGATCGTTGCGACCAGATGCGAGGCCACATGCGCAGGAGTCGCGATCACGACGGCTTGTGCTGCCAGGGTAGCCGCGCCGTCTTTTCGTGCTACGCGAATCTGGAAGCGGCTACCGTCTTGGCCGTTTGTCGGTGTGATGGCTTCGACCCGAGCGCCTGTGCAAGCCACAGGGCCCAGCTTTGATGCAATCGCCTTTGTCAGTGTTGACAGCCCGCGTTGAAAGGAGCACAGGGGAGGCGCGCTTTTGGCCGCCTGATCTTCGCTCCGCGACTTGATGGCGCCGCGCAGCACGCTGCCATATTCGCGCTCCCACTCTTCGAGGGTCGGGAAGGCCGCCCGAAGGCTGAGCTTTTCCGGATCGCCCGCGTACACGCCCGAGACAAACGGTGAGACGAGGTACTCCAAAATTTCATGTCCGAATTTTCGGCGGACGAACTCGGCGACGGATTCCTCATCGTTCGGCGGCTTGCTCTTGCGGAAAGGCTCGGACACGATCTTCCACCGCGAGCCGACGCCAAGCAGGGAACTGGTCAGGACTGCTTGCGGCGACATCGGAATCTTCTCCAGGTGGCCATGGCGTAAGACGTACCGCGGGGCGCGCGGATCGGCCTTGCACAGCTGTCCTTCGATTCCGAGGTCGCGGATCAGGCCGAGGAGCACGTCGGTTCCTTGAAAACTCTGCGGCCCGGATTCAAAGAGGAATCCGTCCTTCTCCACGGTGTTGACGAGACCGCCAAGGCGTTCGCTCGATTCGAGGAGCGCGACACGCAGGCCCATCTGCTGGAGTCGCGCAGCGCACGCGAGGCCTGAGATGCCCCCGCCCACGACGACGACTTGTCCGGATTCAGCCATTGTGTATCGAGCGTGCTAGAGAGTTTTTGAAAACAGCGGCTTCTGATCCATCTGCTGCTCGTGCAGATAGCGGTCGAACACCATCGCCACGTTGCGGATAAAGATGCGTCCCAGCGGCGTGACGCGGATTTCTCCGTGCGCGAGCGTCACCAGCCCGTCTGCGGCCGAATCCTCGAGCTTCGCCAGCTCCGTTTCGAAGTATTCATCGAGGTCGATTGAAAATTCCTGCTCCACCTCGCGCTTGGGAATCACCGTATGGCACAGCAGGCGGCCGATCACCGCGCGGCGAATCACGTCGTCCGCTGAGAGTCGGTAGCCACGCATCGTCGCCAGTCCGCGTTCACTGACGGCGGTCTGATACGCGGGGACTTCGCGGCGATTCTGCGCGTACGCCTCGCCAACCGAACTGATGGCGCTGACCCCCATCCCGTAGAGATCGGCGCCGGCCTTGGTGGTGTAGCCCTGGAAATTGCGGTGCAAGGTGCGGTTCTGTTGCGCGATCGCAAGTTCGTCGCTGGGCCGTGCGAAGTGGTCCATTCCGATGTAGAGATAACCGCCCGCCAGGAACTTCTCGAGTCCAGTGCGGAAAATCTGAAACTTTTCGGCACCTTCCGGCAAGTGACTGGCAAACGAACCTTGCTGCTTCTTCAGCCAGGGCACGTGCGCGTAGCTGAACATCGCGATGCGATCGGGAGAGATGACGAGGACCTGGTCGATCGTCTTGCTAAACGTTGCGGCGGTCTGGTAGGGCAGCCCGTAGATCAGGTCGATGCTGATGCTCTGGAAGTCGAGGTTGCGCGCCGCAGCGATCAGATCGCGCGTCATCTCATACGGCTGCACGCGATGGATCGTCTCCTGCACTTTCGGCTCGAAATCCTGCACGCCCATGCTGAGGCGGTTGAAGCCGAGTCTGCGCAGCGTTTCCAAATGTGCGAGGCTGGTGACGCGCGGATCGACTTCAATTCCGATTTCCGCGTCCGGCGCGAAAGAGAATCGCTCTCGCGTGTAACCGAACAAATCCTCCATCTGTGCGGGACTCAGATAGGTTGGTGTGCCGCCGCCCCAGTGAAACTGAATTGTGTGGCGGTTTTTCGAGACCATTCCCGAGACGTGCTCGATCTCACGTTTCAAAGCCGCGAGATAGGGAGTCAGAACGCTCTTGTCCTTCTGGATCGATACGTTGCAGGCGCAAAACAGGCACAGGCTCTCGCAGAAGGGAAGATGCATGTAGAGCGAAACCGGTGTGCCGCGCACGTCCGCCCGCGCGCAGTATTGCTCGAAATCAGCCGGACCGAAATCGTCTTTCCAAACCGGCGCGGTCGGATAGCTCGTATAGCGCGGTCCGGGGCGATTGTATTTTTCGAGCAATCGCTCGGTGACCGAGCCGATCTCGACGCTCGCGCCCGATCCTATCCTCATGTTGCTCATTCGCGCGCCGCAACCATCGCTGTCTGTCCCGCTTCGACGAAGGCCCTGGCGTTTACGACCGGTGTCGCTGGCAGAATCCCGTGTCCAAGATTCAGAATGTGGCCTACGCCGCCCGTCTTCTCGATCGCCTCACGCGCCGCGCTTCGCACGACGGTCTCGTCTCCGAGCAGGATCGACGGGTCCACATTACCCTGCAGGGCGACGCTCGTTCCGAGCTTCTGCCGGGCTTCGCCGAGGTCTGTCTGGCAATCGACGCTTAGAACATCCGCTCCAGTGCGCGCGAGGCTGTCTAGATGCCGCGCCGACCCTTTGCCAAAAAGGATCTTAGGCACGCCGTTCTCGCCAATCGGTTCGAAGACTGCCGCGGTAGCGGGCTGCTCGAATTCATTGTACTCATCCGGCGTCAACTCGCCCGCCCATGTGTCGAAGAGTTGCACCACGGCGGCGCCCGCTTCAATCTGGAATTTCAGGTATTGCGCCGTCACTTTCGCAATATGGCGGAGAAGCTCGCGTAGCAGTCCAGGTTCCTCGCGGAGCAGCCGCGTGGCCAGCGAGATGTCCCCGCGCGTTTGCCCTTCGATCATATAGCACGCCAGCGTCCAGGGCGCGGCAGCGAAGCCGATTACTGGCACGGTAGGTCCCGTTTCACGGCAGATGGTGCGAATCGCCTCGCCGACGAAACGCGTCTCCCGCGCGGGGTCGAAATCGCGCAATCGCCGGACGGCGCTGATGTCTCGGAGAGGGTTCGAGAGCACCGGGCCTGAGTCGGGCACGTCGAGCGGCATGCCCATTGCCTCCGCCACGACCAGAATGTCCGAAAAAACGATAATCGCATCCACGCCCAGCACCCGAAACGGCTGAATGGAGACTTCTGCCGCCAGCTCCGGCGTCTTGCAGATTTCCAAGAACGAATGGCGCGCGCGGACAGCTTGATACTCCGGCAGATACCGCCCCGCCTGCCGCATGATCCAGACCGGCACGCGATCCACGGGCTGAAATCGGCACGCCCGGAGGAACAGCTCCTTCTTGTTTTCCTGATTTTGCGGCATCGGATCGGCGGCTTCGACACCATCATAGCAGAAGCCCGCGCTCACCCGCAGATTGCGCTCCTCCGCGGCCGCGGTGTCCCGCAGACCCGCATCCTGTTCCCGGACGGTGCTTTCTGTGCATTCCGCGCCCCTGCGAACTGTCTATATGGCGCTATAATTCTCGAACGGGGGACGCTGCGGCTGCCATGCTGAACCAGACGGCCTATTTGAGCCTCGCGCTGTATGCGGCCAGCTTTTGCTGCTACCTGCGCATTCTGTACGCGCCGCAGGTGTGGCTGGGGCGCCTCGCGACGCTGCTTTTGGCCGGAGGGATCCTATGTCACTACTACGCCCTCCTTGAGCGCTCGCATGGCATGCATACGGTTCCCTACGACGATCTCTACGGCTCTATGTCACTTTTCGCTTGGCTCCTGGGTATCACGTATCTCGCTCTAGAACTGTTTCACGGCCAACGGTCTGTAGGCTCGTTGGTATCGCTATTCATGTTGGTTTGGATGGCCGGCTTGGATTGGCTAGCGCCGCGCGGAATCCCCGCACCGCCGGCAGCGAAGGGCCCGCTGTTCGCGTTGCATGTGACGCTGAACATCTGGGCCTACGCGGCATTCGCGCTTTCCTTTTTACTGAGCATCGTGTATCTGCTACAGGACCACGTCCTAAGATCGCATCGGCCCGGAGCGGCGTTCTGGCGATTTCCGGCGCTCGAGGTGCTCGACCGAATGTCACGGAGCAGCGTCTTCGTCGGCTTAGGGGGCCTAGTGTTCGGAATGGTCAGTGGATTCGTGTGGCAAAGACGGTTGACGGGCACGTATTCCTGGGGCGATCTGAAGGTTATTGTGACGCTCTTGATCGTCGGCGTTTACGTTGCCTACCTTCTGCTTTCGCGCACCGCGAGCTGGCGCGGCTCGCGGGCCGCTTTGATTTGCGCGCTGAATTTCGTTCTCGTGCTTTTCAGTTACACACTGGTGAATCGTTATTTGACGGAGTTCCATCGCTACTTCTGATGGCCACCACAAAGAACGCCAAGAATCCTGCCGCCTCCCGCATAACGGGGCCGATCCGTGTTGCGCTCATCGGCTGCAATCACCGAACGGCACCAGTTGAGCTTCGCGAGCGAGTCGCGTTCAGCACGGAACAAGCTCTGGATGCTGCGACGCAGTTGCGCAAGCAAGGCATCCTCGAAGAAGCGGTCGTTGTTTCCACCTGCAACCGCAGTGAAGTCTATGGCGTAGCGGGTGACCCAAGCGCGTCGGTCACTGACGCGATGGAGAGGTTTCTCACCTCCTACCATCGCATCCCGCGGGCTGATCTGGAGGGACGCACGTACCGCTGGATCGGAACCGACGCCGTGCGGCATCTCTTTCGTGTCGCGGCGGGGCTTGATTCGATGTTGCTCGGCGAAGCCGAAATCCTCGGGCAGATCCGGTCTGCGTACGGGCGCGCGCTCGAGCACGGTGCTACCGGCCCGATTCTCAATCGTGCGTTTCAGGGTGCGCTGGAAGTAGGGAAGCGTGTCCGCGCGGAAACCGAAGTCGGCGCGCGGCCGATGTCGGTCTCGCTTGCAGGCGTGAAGCTCGCCGAGCGCGTATTCGGCAGCCTGAAGGGCCGCTCCGCGCTGATTCTTGGCGCGGGCGACGTGGCGGAACAAGTCGTCGAGCACCTGCGGAATCGCGGGATTGGCAGCCTGCGCGTCGTGAACCGATCATTGGACCGCGCGAAGCATCTCGCCGAGCGCATGGGCGGTGAGGCGGTCGCGTGGGATTCGCTCGACAGGGTTCTATCCGCGCCCGACATCATCGTAACGTCGGTCGGCGAAGCGGGCGTGGTCCTTACGCGAGAGAGGCTCGTGCGCGCGCTCGCTGCTCGGGACGGTCGTCCTGTCTTCGTGGTCGATCTCGGCGTGCCGCGCAACGTCGCGCCGGATGCGGCCGGCCTCTACAACCTCTACCTCTACAACATTGACGACCTTGGCGAGATCGTCGAGCAGAACAAACGCGCCCGTGAGGCCGAGATCCCCCGCGCAGAAGCGATCATTTCGGGGCACGTCGCCAAATTCGAATCCTGGCGGACGGCGCTGGAGGCCAGCTCGATCGTCGACGACTTGCGCGGCCGGTTCCGCAAGGAGCGGGAGATTCTGCTGCGGGAGTGGCTCGGCACGGTGCAGGGCGTCTCGGCCGAAGAGCGCAAGCGCATCGCAAACATTACGGAGGAACTGATCGAGCGACTGCTCGAAGAGCCCAGCGTGCGTCTGCGCAGCGGACGCGGAACGCCGGGCCGTCTGGGTGCGATTGAGGCGCTGCGGCAGGCCTTCGGTCTCGAGGGCAACGCCGACAAAGACGAGGAGCCGGAGTGAAGCCGATTCGCATTGGAACTCGCGGCAGCGCGCTCGCCCTCTGGCAAGCGAATTACGTGGCGGACGAGCTAAAGCGTCTGCACGGCGTCGAGACCGAGCTCGTTCGCATCCGCACTTCGGGTGATCGCATGCAATCCGCGTCGGTGGCTCAAATCAACGAGCAAATCGGCTCACAGAATGGCTCGAAAGGCATCTTCATCAAAGAACTCGAAGAGGCGTTGCTCGCCGGCACGATCGATCTCGCGGTGCACAGCATGAAGGACGTGCCCACCGAGACTCCCACGGGCCTTGCATTTCCCGCAATCACGCGCCGCGAGGACCCGCGCGACTGTCTGATTTCGCGTGCGGGCCGCACGCTCAGATATCTGCCGCCCGGCGCGCGTGTCGGCACCAGCAGCCTGCGCCGCCAGGCTCAGATCCGGCATCATCGGCCTGATTTGGATCTACTGGATCTGCGCGGCAACGTGGACACGCGCCTGAAGAAACTGGAAAGCGGCGAATTCGACGCGATCGTCCTGGCGATGGCCGGCGTGAATCGCCTCGGCTTGGCGGGCAAGATCACGCAGGTGCTTGGCGAGGACGTCATGCTGCCGGCGGTGGGCCAGGGTGCTCTCGGCATCGAGACGCGCGTGGATGACCGCGCCACATCACAATTCGTCGCCGCTCTCGACGATGCTGAAACTCGCGCGTGCATTACGGCTGAACGCGCACTGCTGCAGGCGCTTCAGGGTGGCTGCCAGGTTCCGCTGGGCGCGCTGGCGACCTTGCGTGGAGGCGAGTTGCACCTGGAAGCGGGCGTGTTCTCCGCCGCAGGATCGGAGTACGTGCGCAGCTCTGAAAATGGGCTGCCCGAAGAGGCGCAGCAAATTGGCGTGCGCCTCGCGACCGCGATGATTGAGGAAGGCGCGGATCGAATTCTGCGCCTCGCAGGAAGAAGCGTTGGACAGGGATAACAAACCGCTCGCTGGAAAGCGCGTCGTCGTCACCCGCGCGCCTGACCAGGCCGATGAGCTCATTTGCTCTCTTGAACGCCTTGGCGCGAAAGTCACCCTACTTCCGATGGTTTCGTTCGCGCCGCCGGAAGACTGGACCAAGCTGGACGAGCAGCTTCGCCGTCTCGATTGGTATGACGCGATTGTCTTTCTCAGCAGGAACGCAGTGAAATACATTTTTGATCGTTGCGCTCAGTTGGGCATAAAGTGTGAAATGCTTGAGTCGTCGAATCGATTGATCGGAGCCGTGGGACGCGCGACGGCCAAGGCGCTGGTGGAGAGGGAAATCAAAGTGAGTTTCGTCTCCCAAGACGGGACTGGAGAAGCCCTCGCTCGGGAACTGGGCGAATCGCTCGCAGGGTGTCGCGTTTTGCTGCCACGCAGTGACCGCGGCGATGAGCGCGTTCCGCAGGCCTTGCGCAATGCCGGTGCGGACGTCACCGAAGTGGTTGCCTATCGCACGATCACACCCGCAGCGCTCGATCGAAGCGCCGTTGCGACCGTTTTACGCGGCGACGTTGACAGCATCATTTTCGCAAGCCCTTCCGCATTTCAGAACTTTCGTTCCCTCGTGGGAGAAGCAGAGACCCAGAAGCTCTCGGATCGCACGGAATTCGTCGCGATCGGCCCGTCGACGGCCCGCGCAATGCGGGAGTCGCACGCCGTGGTGGCAATCCAAGCGGACGAACCGTCCGTTGAAGGGTTGGTTCGCGCCCTTACCAAACATCACGAGCGGCCGCCAGCCGCGGCGAGGCGCGCATGACATTCCCAACGCATCGCCCACGCCGCCTGCGCCGCACCGAGGCCCTGCGCGGTCTCGTCCGTGAAACGCAGCTCTCCACGCACGGCTTGATTTATCCGATGTTTGCTTGCCCCGGCAAGAAAGTTCGCATCGAAGTCAGCTCGATGCCCGGTATCTACCAGCAATCGCCCGATCAGATCGTCGAAGAGTGCAGGGAGGTCGCCGACCTCGGCATCCCCGGGGTAATTTTCTTCGGCCTGCCCGAGCACAAGGACGAAACCGGCTCGGAAGCAGCGTCGCCAAAGGCTGCCGTGCAGCGCTCGATCGAAGCGATTCGCAAGGCCAAGCTCGATCTGCTCGTCGTCACCGACGTCTGCCTCTGCGAGTACACGAGCCACGGCCATTGCGGCGTCATCAAGGACGGCCAGATCCTCAACGATCCGAGCCTCGCGCTCCTGGCGGAGGCCGCCCTCTCGCATGCGCGGGCCGGTGCAGATATAGTCGCGCCGTCCGACATGATGGACGGCCGCGTCGGTGCCATTCGACGCAAGCTTGACGAAAAAGGCTTTCAGGATGTTGCCATCCTCGCGTACGCCGCCAAATACTGTTCAGCGTTCTATGGCCCGTTCCGCGAAGCCGCGCAGTCCGCTCCGCAGTTCGGTGATCGCCGCAGCTACCAGATGGATCCGGCCAACGCCCGCGAGGCCTTGCGCGAGGTCGCGCTCGATCTCGAAGAGGGCGCGGACATCATCATGGTCAAGCCCGCGCTGCCGTATCTCGACATCATCGC
>Ga0187784_10001920_pt1 | contig 16592 bp, 13 predicted proteins | sample 1015_SJ02_MP15_2_FD_132964 | JGI IMG/M metagenome (GOLD analysis project Ga0187784, IMG submission 132964) | Tropical peat soil microbial communities from peatlands in Department of Meta, Colombia - 1015_SJ02_MP15_20_MG | ecosystem: Environmental > Terrestrial > Soil > Wetlands > Peat | place...
ATGCCGCGCGGCTGCGGCGAGCGATCGGTCACAGTTTCACCAGACTCAGAAATTCTCGGACTGATAGACCACGCGCCCGCCGACGACCGTGCGCAGCACCTTCACTCGGGCGATGTCCTCCGCCGGAATTTCGAGCACATCGCGGTCGAGCACGATGAGATCGGCGAGCTTGCCGGCCTCGAGCGAGCCGGTCGCGAGCTCTTGGTGCAGCTCGTACGAGGAGTTCATGGTGATGGCGCGCAGCACCTGCGCTCGTGTGAGGCCGCTATCCTCGCCGAGGCGTCCCGCATACTGGGGCGGTGCCGTCGGGGAGTTCGTGCGCGTCACGCCCACCTTGAGCGCGAACCATTCATCGAGCGGATCCACCGGCCAGTCGCTTCCGTAGGCGATCCGCGCACCCTGCGCCGCGAGGTACCCGGCGGGCTCGAGATACTTGAAACGCGCCGGGCCGAGGTAGTCGCGCAAGCCGTCGATCGTATCGGCAGCGGGCTTTTCCCACTGAAAGGACAGCACCGGAATTGCGTCGAGCTTGCGATATCGTGCGAAATCCTGCGGATCCACGATCTCGTCATGAGCGATGGCCGCGCGAATGTCCTTGTCCGCAAAGCGCTCGCGCAGCGCCGCGATGCCGTCGAGCGCCTCGTGTACCGCGCGGTCGCCGTCCGCGTGCATGTGCGGCTCGAAGCCGGCGCTCGCCGTGGCGATCAGGACCTCGCGCAACACCGCTGCGGGAAAATACACATCCGGTCCGCGATTGCTCCCCTGCACCCAGCGTCGATTCGTCCCCGTGCCCTGGGGAGTGAAGTAAGGCTCGAGCATCGAGCCGGTGAGCGCGGGCGCGGCGATCACCCCGTCGAGGAACAGTTTCACGTTACGCACGGTGAGCTTGGGCTCGACGTCGACCGGGCCCTGATCGTAGCGGCGCGCGAGCGAGCTCACCTTCGCGGTCGCGCTTTGCGCATCGCGTCCCTCGGGCGGTGTGATCAAGACGGCGAAGTGCGCGCGCGCGGTGAGATGGCCGCTGCGCTCCACCGCGGCGAACGCGGCGAGCATCTGCGGCAGTGCCATCGCATCCAGGAACGTGGTGATGCCTTGCTTGCGCATGGCCTCGAGGGCCGCCTCGGCGGATTTGAGGTCATCGCTCGGGGTGGGCTTCGGCAGCCGCTCGCTCACCAGCTCCTGCGCGGCATCCTCCAGGATGCCCGTGGGTTTTCCGGACGAATCGTGCGCGATACGCCCGCCGAGCGGATCCTTGGCCGCGGCGTCGATGCCCGCGATCGCGAGGGCACGGGAGTTGGCGAGCGAGGTATGTCCGAAGGAGGAGGTGACGAGGATCGGGCGCTTGGTCGCGAGCGCATCCAGGGTGGCGCGCGTCGTGGTGGTGCCCGCGGGCCGCATGCCTTCTTGAAACCAGTTGACCACCTCGAGCCAGGCGTCGGGCTCGCGCGAGCGGGTCCGATCGAGACACCCTTGGATCTTCGCCTGCATCGCTTCGATGGTGAGTTGCTCGTAATTCAAACTGCATTTGAGGAGTGCCGCGCCGCCCATCAAAGGATGCATGTGCCCGTCGACCAATCCCGGCATCAGCATGCGTCCCTTGAGGTCGACGACCTCGGTGCGCGCGCCGATGAACGGCCCGAGGCTCGTGTCGCTTCCGACATAGACGATGCGCCCGCGGCGAATCGCGATCGCCTGCTGCACGCTGTCGCGTGCATCGACGGTGTAGACGAGTCCGTGGCGGTACACCGCGTCCGCGGGCTCAACGGGCGCCGGGGGCGAGGGGCTCAGCGCCTGCGCGGGGGCCGCGGGCCCGGGAGGCTGGGCGGCGGCCATCTCGGCGCAGCGTGCCGGCGGCGCGGCGAGCCACTGTGCCGAGAGGAGCAGGCCTGCGAACGCGACCTCAAACCGCACGGAGCGCTCGCTCCAGATCGGCGATGAGATCGTCGGGGTCCTCGATGCCGACCGAGATCCTGATGAGCGCATCATCGATTCCGATCCGATCGCGGGTCTCCTTCGAGAGGCCCGAATGCGTGGTGCTCGCGGGGTGAGAGATCAGGGTTTCCGTGCCGCCCAGGCTCACCGCCAACTTGATGACCTGCAGCCCGTCGAGCAGTCGGAACGCCTCCGCTTCGCCACCCCTGACCCGGAATCCGAAGGTCGAGCCGGCGCTCTGGCATTGACGCTCGAACACGCCTTGGCGCGGATCGTCCGCGGCGAGAAATCCGAGGTAATTCACGTCCGCGATCTTGGCGTGCCTTCGCAGGAAGCCTGCAACCTGCGCCGCATTCTGCGCCGCCCTGTGCATGCGCAGGGACAAGGTCTCCATGGAGCGCATGATCATCCACGCCGTATTGGGATCGAGTTGAGTCCCGAGCGCGCCGCGCAGCCTCTTGATCGGATCGACGATCGCCCGTGCACCGACCACCCCGCCCGCCACCAGATCCGAATGCCCGCCGACATACTTGGTGAGCGAGTACAGGACGAGATCGGCGCCGTGCGCAAGGGGGCGCTGAAAGACCGGACCCAAGAACGTGTTGTCCACCAGCACGGGCGGCCGGCCGCCCGATTGACGCGCGCCGATCGTCTCGGAGATCTCGCGCATCAGGTTGAGATCCACGAGACCATTGGTCGGATTGGCCGGGGTTTCCGTCATGATGACGGCCACTCGGCCGCGCTTCTCGGCTGCGCGCGCGAGTGCCTGCGCGGCGGCATCCTCGACGGCCTTGCGATCGTACCCTTGGGTGAAGCCCACGGCGCTCACGCCGAATGTGGGCAAGGTCTTCTCGATCAACGTCTCGGTGCCTCCGTAGAGCGGCTGGCTCATCAGGATCGTATCGCCGGGACGCACATGGGCCCAGAGCGCCGTGGAGATCGCGGACATGCCGCTCGAGAACACTCCCGCGGTCTCTCCTTGCTCCCAGAGCGCGAGGCGATCCTCCAGCACCTCGAGATTCGGATTGTTGAAGCGCGAATAGACCAGGCCCGCGGCCTGGCCGGCCTTGGGCTCGCGGCGCCCGGAGGTATAGTCGAAGAAATCCTTACCCTCCTGCGCCGTCTTGAATACGAACGTCGATGTCAGGAATATCGGCGGCTTGAGCGCGCCCTCCGACAGAGAAGGGTCGTAGCCGTAGCCCATCATCTGCGTCTCGGGCTTCAGCACGTGGTCGCCGATTTTACGTTTATGATATGCCTCGTAGCTCACGTCGCCTCCGAAAGCTCGCGTGTGATGGGGCCATATTACCCGCTGGCCTCGAGGCGGGGAATTCGCGCCGGCGGAGCCAAAAGGTACTTGATCGTGCTGCTCTTGAGTATCGCGCTCCTCGCCTTCGTGAGTACTCTGGCCGGTGGCTTGCTGGCGCTCGGGCTGCGAGACAAGCTGCACTTGATATTGGGGTTCAGCGCCGGGGCGGTCATCGGTGTGGCCTTCTTCGATCTGCTTCCCGAGGCGGTCAACCTGGGCGTCGGGTTCCACCCGCCGAGCGCGATCCTATCGTGGACTGCGCTCGGCTTTCTCGCCTATCTGGTTCTCGATCGGATTCTCCTGTTTCACGGTGAGTCCGCGCCGCGCGCCTCGGTGGGCGCCGGCGTATTGTGCTGCCACAGCCTTCTCGATGGAGTCTCGATCGGGCTTGCATTCCAGGTTTCCCGGGCCGTCGGCATCGTCGTGGCGATTGCGGTGTTGACCCACGACTTTTCCGACGGAGTCAACACGATGAACGTGGTGCTCAAGAATGGCGGCGATCGGTCCCTCGCGCTCCGCTGGCTCCTGCTCGATGCCGCGGCGCCGGTGGTCGGCGTCGCGGCGACACGGCTCGGCGCGCTGCCGAGCGAGGGAGTCGGTCTGGTGCTCGCGCTACTGGCTGGGTTTTTCGTCTACATCGGGGCGAGCGATCTGATTCCGGAGAGCTATCACGCGCACCCGAAGTTTCTCACCACGGCGACGACCCTGGCGGGCGCAGCGACCCTCTATGTGGTGATCGCACTCGTCGGTTGACGGCCTGGGCCGCGGGTGCTCGCGATGGACCGCGCTCGCTCAATCGGGCAGGCTCGCCGGCAGCCTCGTCCGACTCGTCGCGGCGCTGCCGCTCGAGGCCACCATGATGCTGGCGATCGCCGCCCACTGAAGGCCCGTCAGGCGCTCGTGCAGGAACACAAGCCCCGCGAGCGCACCGAGCGCCGGCCCTGCGCTCATCAGCACACCGTACGTGCGGGCTGGCAAGCGTGTCAGGGCGAACATCTCCAACGAATACGGCAGCGCGCTCGATAGCAATGCCACGCCGCACGCAGCCGGCAGCAGGGCGGGAGCTAGAAGGGCCGCCCCGGCATGCGCGATGCCGATCGGCCCGACGACCAGCGCGCCCACGACGGTACCGAGCGCCGTGCTCGTGCCCCCGTGCGCCGTTCCCGCCTTCTGCCCGAAAACGATATACAGCGCCCAGCAAGATCCCGCGGCGAGGCCAAATGCGATTCCCGCAGGCGATACGGGTTTTGCTTCCAGCCCCAGAGGGAGCAACGCCGCTATGCCGAGCGCTGCCAGCGCGATCCACAGAAAATCGAGCGCTCGGTGGGATGCAGCCATCGCGACCGCGAGCGGTCCAGTGAACTCCACGGCGACCGCAATCCCGAGCGGAATGCGCGCCAGCGACAAGTAGAAGAACAGGTTCATCCATCCCATGGCGATGCCGTAGATCAGGATGCTGCGCGCATCGCGTGCCGTGGGCCACCGGCGCCACGGACGCCACACCGCGAGCAGCATGAGGCTCGCCAGCACCAGCCGCAGCGCCGTCGTGCCCGACGCTCCCACCACTGGAAACAGCTCCTTGGCGAGCGCGGCGCCGATCTGAAAGCTCACCATCGAGATGACCAGCACGCCGACGGGGAGCGCCGTCGAAGATGACTTGAACGGTGCGGTCGCGACCACAATAATTGCAACTTAGCCGAGTGCGTGCGACTTTGCACGAGCCGCGCCGCTGAAGGAGCCGAGAAGATCGCCGCCAACCCCATTGGGGAGTCGCAGTCCGCGCTTGCGCCGCCCCCACCGCTCGAGCGTGACAGCGTTCCGCGCGACACCGTGGCGCTCGCGCGCTTCTTGCTCGGCAAGATCGTGGTGCGCCGATTCGGCTCGAGTTTCGCATCCGGTCGAATCGTCGAGACCGAAGCCTACCTCGAGGGCGATCCGGCCTGCCATGCGTATCGGGGCATCACGCCGCGCAACCGCTCGCTGTTCCTCGACGTCGGCCATGCGTACGTCTATCTCTGCTACGGCACCAGCTATCTCCTCAACGTGTCGAGCGAGGCGGCGGGCACGGGCGCGGGCGTGCTGTTGCGCGCGCTCGAGCCCCTGTCGGGCATCGAGCGGATGCGGCGTGCGCGCGGCAGCGGTGCCTTGCGCGATCTTGCCAGAGGTCCCGGTCGCTTGACGGCGGCGCTCGACGTCGATAGGCGCCTCGACGGCATGGACCTGTTCCGTCGCGGGAGCTTGTGGATCGGCAGCGATGACCTCACAGTCGGTCCGATCGGTCAAAGCGTGCGCATCGGACTCACCAAGGGGGCCGATGCGCGCCTGCGCTTTTTTCTAGCCGGCAGCGCCTACGTGAGTGGCGCGCGCCACCTCAATGCGGCGCCCCCTTCACACTCTGCGGCGCGAGCGCGCGCGCCTGGCGAAGCCGCCGGGCATCGCCCCAATGCGAGGAGCCCGACTGAGTAATCCGCGCGAGCCTCATCGCTCTTCGAGTCCGATCGCAGCGTTGCTCGAGGATCGGCCGTTCCTCATCATCGATGGTGCACTCGCCACCGAGCTCGAGCGCCGTGGTGCGGATCTCAACGATCCTCTGTGGTCCGCGAAATGCCTCCTGGAGCGTCCGGACCTCGTTAGCGCGGTGCATCGTGATTACTTCATGGCCGGCGCCGATCTCGCCACCACGGCGACCTATCAAGCCACCTTCGAGGGGTTCGAGCGGCGCGGCATCACGCCCGGTGGCGCCGCGCGGCTGATGCGCGAGGCGGTGGCCCTGGCGGCTGCAGCCAGAGACGAGTTCTGGTCGGCACTCGAAAATCGCGGCGACCGTGCTCGGCCGCTCATCGCGGCGTCCATCGGCCCCTACGGCGCCATGCTGGCCGACGGCTCGGAGTACCGGGGCCGCTACGGCGTGAGCGATGCCGAGCTCGCCGCATTTCATGCACCGCGCCTGCGTCTCTTGGCACAATCGGGCGCGGACCTATTGGCGTGCGAGACGATCCCGTGCCTGCGCGAGGCGATCGTCATTTCGCGCCTGCTCGAGGAGCACCCGGCGATCAGCGCCTGGGTCAGCTTCTCGTGCCGGGACGGCGCGCACAATGCCGAGGGCGAGCCGATCGCGGATTGCGCGGCGGCCATGGATGGGAACCCCCGGATTTGCGCCGTCGGCGTCAATTGCACGCGCCCCCGTGAGGTTGCTTCCCTGTTACATCGAATGCGCGAGCGCACGGATAAGCCCTTGGCCGCATACCCGAATTCCGGCGAGCGCTATGACGCGCTCCGCAAGAGCTGGAGCGGGGAGGCTGTGCGCACCTCGTTCGGTGATTACGCGCGCGAGTGGTATCGCGCGGGGGCGCGCTTGATCGGCGGTTGCTGCCGGACGACGCCGGATGACATCCGCGCGATCTACGCCGCGCGCAACGCACTCTGAGCGCGCTCGTCGTGCTCGGCTTCGAGGCGCGCGGATCCGATTCAGGACACTAGTGGTCCGAGAAGTTCGGCTCGCGCTTTTCGAAGAACGCGCGCACGCCCTCGACGCAGTCATGGGTCTCGAGCGTCATCTCCTGAGCGCTGCGCTCGGCACGGAGCTGCTCCTGCAGCGAGTTGTCGAAGGTCGAGGCGTGGAGCGAGCGAATCTGACCGAGGACCGCACAGGGCCCCGCGGCGAGCTTGCGTGCCACGGCTTGCGCGCGCGACACCACCTCGGCGTCCGACACGACGGCGTAGGCGAGGCCCCAGTCGAGGGCGGTCTTCGCGCAGATCTTCTCCGCCAGCATGAGCGCGGACAGCGAGCGACCGCCGCCGATGCGACGCGCCAGGTGAAAGGTGACGCCCGCATCGGGCACCAGCCCCAAGCGAGCGAAGGAGGGGCAGAAGTAAGCGCTCTCTCCGACGACGATGATGTCGCTCGCGAGCGCGAGACTCATCCCCGCGCCGACCGCCGCTCCATTGACTGCGGCGACGATCGGATATCGAAAACCGCTGAGCCGTAGGATCAACGGATCCATGAAGCGGCGCATCTCGAAATGGGCGCGCTGCCTTGCGGCCTGGGTTTTCAAATCGACCGAATGCAGGTCCAGCCCGCTGCAAAATACGTCGTTGCTTCCCGTGATGACGACGGCTCGGGCGCCTCCCTCGCCTTTTTGCACCTGATCGAGCGCGAGATGCATCGCCCGAATGATCGAGATGTCGATCGCGTTGCTGACTTGAGGCCGTTGGATGCTCAACGTCGCGACACTGTCGGCGATCGTCACGCACAACGAGGTCATGTGCACACCCTCCCACGCCAGCCGGCGGCATGTATTGTCAAACGCTCACTCCTGCGATTTCCGATCATGCGCCCCTCGTCAAGTCCCTGCAAGCGCACGGCCTTGTGCGGCGCGTACAGGGCGTCGCGACGCGAGTAGCGATGAGGGAAACTGGCGACGTTGCCGTCGACGCGGTGATCAACGGTGGCTACATCCGAGTGCTGCAGGATGTGCGAGGCAAGTACGGCTCCGAGGGCGACTACCTCGTCCGCTCGTTTCAGCCGACATCTTGCGCGGCCGTTATCGCGACTCCCGCAGACCTACGTCGAGAATATCTTCTTCGCAAAACCGGGCGACTATCGAAAGGCGGACATCAGGATCTTCGAGGGAGGCTTTTCCGCAAGCTTCGTCGAGCTCCCCGTGCTGAGAGCGGCGCCCGCGCGCGAGCGTTGAGCTGCGCGGGCGCCTCTGCCTGACCGGCGAGCTTCCTCGAGGCGCGCTCCTCTTTACGCGCCCTCAGGGTTTCTCGCCTTCCCGCTTCTCGCTCTGCTTCTTCTCTTGAGGCGGTTTCGACGGTTTTGGCGCCTTCGGCGGCGGTGGCGCCTTGGGCGGCGCCTTGATCGCCTCGGTCTGCGCGCGGGGCGGCGGCTGATTGGGCTGCGGCCTTACCGGCTCCGTCGGGCGAACGGTATTGAAAGTCTCGTGCCCAGCGGCTGGGTTGCTGGGCTCGCGCATCCCGCCTGCGCTGATCGGCTCATGCCCGCCGACCGGTGTCGGGGCATGGGCATTCAGTGGCGGTACCACCGGCTTCAAGGGCGGGGCGCCCTTCGCACCGACCACGCCGCCGGTGAACACCGCCGGCCGGGCGGTCGCAGCAATCGCCGGATGACCGCCGTTAGCGCCCGCGGAGAGCTGCGGATTACGCAGCGCCTCCTGCACGTGCTGTGTCTGCAGCGGCGTGGCAGCCGTATGCGGCTCGGCCATTGCGGTGCGCTCCGCGGCGGTGGGCTGCGCGGTCACGCCACCGGCGCCTCCGTTGTAGCTCACGCGGTTCACGGTGATGTTGTTGACGGTCACGTTGTTCACATAGGTGTTGTGAATGACCGTGGTGTTGACGTTCGTCACCGCAGTGTTATACGAGAATGAATTGCCGACCCAGCGCCCGCCGGCATAGCCGACTCCGCCGTAGCCGAAGCCGTAGTTCACGCCGCCGTAGAACCCGATGTGCGGTCCCCAGTATCCGCCATGCCAGGCGTAGACCCCACCCACGAAGCCCCAGTAGCCCGGGGTCCACAGGACCCCCACGGCGGGCGGCGCGACCCAGGTGCCCGGAATCCAGTAGTAACCGGCCGAGGAGAAAGCCCAGTAGCCCGGCGTCCAGAGGAACCCCACTTCGGGGCAGGGTGGCTGCGTGTATTCGGGTAGGGCTGGCGGGGGCTGAGTCGCCTGAACCTCGACCGCGGGTGCGGGAGCGGGCGCCACCTCGACGGCGGGCGGCGGGGGCGGAGGCGGTACGCGCACTTCCGCCACGCACGCTGCGAGCAGAGCCGCCGCCAGCGGCAGCGCAATCGCATTTCTTAGCGTCAGGGAGCTCGGCATGGGGTGTGGTCTCGACATGTTGGCATCCTTGTGACCTTGTGAGCAGTTACGGGCACAATAAGACAAATTCGTCTCTCCTGTACGCATATAACGTCACAGTTTGCGAACCAGCCAGCTCTGTGAAGCAATTGTAACGACCGAGCGGCGCGATCGTGCGAGAGCCCTCGAGCGGCTGCCGAGCACAGCGACGACGAGCAACGCGAGCACATCGTCGATGTCGAGCGCGCCGCCGCCACCGGAGCGGGTCGGACCAGTATCATTTCGATGCACGATGCGCACGTTCGCTTGCCCCGAGCGCACGGACTCTTCGAACCGAGTGAGCGCGCCATCGAAATTCTCGACGAGCTCGGCGCCCGCCGTATCGAAGCCCGCGCCGCTTGCGGTCCTCGCATCGCGCTCCGCATCGAGCAGCGTCGAGGCCTCATGGCGCGTGTCGGTGCCGCCCGCGCGCAGCACGAGCGAGCGGGTGGCCGGATCGACGACTGCGAGATCCATGAGCGTGGAGACGTCGTGCGTGGTGCCTTTCACCACGTAGGTGCCGAGAATCGTCCAATAGAGTAGCGATCTCTTGTTGTCGTCGAGATGGGTCACCTGATCGTACGACACCAGAGCCATCAGGTCGATGCTGTAGAGCCGCTGCACCCCCTTTAACCCCTCGAAGCCGTGCGCCGATGCGAGGTAATAATCCGGGACGATCACGATCTCGCTGACGAACTTGCGGTCCGCGAAACGGGCGCGAATGCGCTCGAGGATTTGCTGCTGGTGCGCGGCATCGAGACCGTTCGCGCCGCCGTCGTGTTGCGAGGGCAGGAAGGCGAGGCCGACGCGCAACGGCAGGTGCAACTCGGGGGTCGCATCTTGCGCGGGCAGCGCATCGCCCGGACCATAGAGGAAGCTCACCAGGCTCGATGAGTTGTGACTCGACGATCGACACGCGGGGGCGCACAGCAGCCGATCGATCGGCGCACATCCCGCGAGCAAAGCGCCGAGCATCGCGAGCGCGGTCATCTTGGTCAGATTCATTGGAGGCTCCGTTGGCTGGTTTTTCGGGCGCGTGCACGCTCCCACGGTCGCGCCCCAGCGCGCAACGCCGCCTCCACGAGTCGCTCGGCTTAAGGCGCGTGGTATCGAGTGGCGATACTTTTCCGCCGATCGGGGTGATGAGAAAGGTGTGAGTGCGGACGGCCGCCTCGAGGGCGGCCGCGGCAGTCAGCGCTTGGGCGGCGGCGCCGCGGTGATGATCGCGCGCAGCTCCGTGAGCTTCGCCTTGATCACAGCCGCATTGTCGGGTCCCATCCGCAGGAGCAGCTTCTGGCCGGCCGGGCGCCCCTCGAGCTTCGGGTCGGCGAATACGTACATCACGTTCGGCCGGGTGAGCTCGATCGCACCGCCCGGCTGTGGAGTCGCGAGCAGCGAATCGATGACCTGCACCAGCCGATCGTTGAAGTAGCCGGCCGGATAGCCGAGATCCTGATACGCGCCTTGAAACAGCGGATAAAAGTGCAGATACACCTGCGCGACACGCTGCACGTCGAGCTTGCGCACGACGCTCACCATCGGCTCGTAGCGCGCGAAGTTCTTGGGATCGAGCGTCGAATGCAGCTCATCGCCGTTCGCGAGAAACGGGCCCGGTGTCGCGACGATCGGACGCTTCGCAAACGGCACCTTCTCGCGCGGCAGATTGTCGACCGTCACTACGATGTGCCGGATGATGCTCTCCGGAATCAGGTACTGCATCACGGCGTCGTTCCCGAGTACGCCGGCGAGGGCATCCTTCATCGCCGGATCGCTGTCGCCGAGCGCGGGGAGCGGCTCCGTCGGGCCGGAGGGGCTCGGCACCGGGTGCTCGATCGCCGGTTCCGCCGGGGGCGCGGACGGCTGGGTGGCCACAGGCACACGCGGCAGCGTCCCGCGGCTATGAAAGTAGTAGGCGATCGCCAAACCCGCCACCGCGACGACCGCTGCGATCACGATTATCGGCTTATTGTCCATCGGCTCTCCCGCGCTTCGGCGCATTCTCGCGCAATTGCGCGAAAAAAACAGCGCCTGCTCGCAGTCAGCCGACCTTCGCCGTGCGGATCTGCAGTTCCTTGCGTTTGTAGTCGATGATCAGCGTGTCGAGCGTGCCGAGCGCATCCATGCCGATCATGATCGCGGGCTCGCTGGTGAATTTCCAGTGCTTGAAGATGTACATGTCGGCGTACGTGACCCCGGGGTCGTGTATCTCGATCGGTCCGAGGGTGATCGCGGGCGTGTCGATGAGCTCGCCGTTCTGCACGGCGAGCGTCGCGCCGATGATTTGATCCGGCCGGCCGCGAAATCCCAGCTGGTGCTCGGACAGGGCATCGCGAAGCGCCATGTTGCCGATCGTGCTTTGACCGCCCGTGTCGATGATGGCCTTGGCGTGCACGTTGCCGATCTTGGCGTCGACCACGATGAGCTGGCCGTGAATCAGCCGAAACGGCACGCTGTAGAAGCCGCGCCCGATGCGCTCATCGCGCGAGTAGGTGATGACGATTTGATCGTGGCGAAAATCGATGAAGATACGCTTACCGGTGAGACCTTCCGATCCCAAGATCCCTTCTGCTCCGCCCAGCGCATCCGGCACGATCGGCAACACCGGTGAATCCACCGCCAAATCTCCGACGCTCAACGTGTCGACGTGAATGGTCGGCACGGTCGCCGCGCCGGTCACCCCCCGCAGCAGCACGGGCGGTGAGAGATCCGTGGGCATCCCGAGCGCCACGGCGACCATCGCGGTCACCGCGGAGCTGCTCGCGCCCGTGTCGAGCACGAGGCGAAACGGACCGCGGCCGTTGATGAACACCGGCGCCCAGATCCGCCCGATCTGATCCCGGCGGGTAGGCGCAACGTAGCGCGGCTCGCGCGCCTCGACCATGATCTCCGCGAGCTGATCGACGGCGTCCGCGGTGCTCGCTGCAGGCGAGCCCGGCGGAGGCGTCGCTTGTATGGTTCCGGGAGCCCTTTGGGGGCCGAGCCCCAACGCGGCCGCGATCAGAGCGGCGGCGCTCCAGACGAGAATACGATGGGCCAGGGTATGAGAGATGACGGCGTGTTTCATGGCTGACCGCCTCCGCGCTTCGAGGCAGCCAGATCTTCATCGACCTTTGCCCCTTGGGCCCGGATGTCCATTGGCTGATTTTATACTCCCGCGCCGGTCCCGGCATCAGGAGGCAGCGCTCGACGCGGCGGTCGGAACCGGCAGCCGCCAGGCACCCGGAGCGGATGGAGCACGCGGTGCGGCGTGCGCGGCGCAGGCTGCGATATGTCCACACGGAGGACGCTTCGAGGTCGCGTTCAGGCCCGATCGGTACGCACTGCATACCGATCCGCCCCTCAATTTTTGTTAAAATATCAGTATGATAATCGTTCTGCTCACGACCCTTGCGGTGAGTCCGCGGCCCCTGACCACCCATGGCTATTGATGGTCCAACCCGGCGGATTATTCCGCTGAAAGTGGAAAAAACCTCTTCCTTGGACCCCGGTGAGCTGGCAACGGTGCTTCGGGCCTGCGAGGCGGGGAAGGACATGCCGGGGGCTCTGCTGCCCGTCCTACACGCGGTGCAGGCCGTGCTCGGCTATGTGCCGCCGGACGCGGTGGGCCTCATCGCGCGCGAGCTCAACTTGTCGCGCGCGGAAGTCCACGGCGTGGTGAGCTTCTATCATTATTTTCGCACCCACCGGCCTGGCCGCCACGTGGTGCATTTGTGCCGCGCCGAAGCCTGTCAGGCCCTGGGCGCACAAGCGCTGGAGGCCCACGCGAAGCGCAGCCTTGCGATCGATTTTCACGCCACGACCGCAGACGGGGCGCTGACCCTGGAGCCGGTGTATTGTCTGGGCAACTGCGCGCTGGGTCCCTCGCTCATGATCGATGAGCAATTGCAAGGACGGGTGACGCCCGAACGCTTCGACGAGCTGATGGCACCGCTCCAGGCCGAGGCCCAATGAGCGCCGTCAAGGTCTTCGTGCCCCGCGATGCTTCCGCGCGTGCAGTCGGGGCGGATGCGACGGCGCAGGCGCTGGTTGCCGAGAGCCGCCGCCGGGGAGTGGAGATCGAGCTGGTCCGCAACGGCTCGCGCGGCCTTTTCTGGCTCGAGCCGCTGGTGGAGGTCGAGTCCGCCGGACGCCGCTACGCCTACGGGCCGGTGCCCGCAGTGGCGGTCGGCGGATTGTTCGACGCCGGGTTCACCGATGCCACGAGGCCTGCGGCACGCCAGCATCCCTTGGCTCAGGGAGTCACCGAGGAAATCCCCTACCTCAAGCGCCAAGAGCGCCTTACCTTCGCGCGCGTCGGCATCACCGATCCCGTATCGCTCGCCGATTACCTCGCTCACGGGGGCTACCGCGGCCTTCGGGCAGCGCTCGCACTCGCACCTGCGCAGATCGTGGAGAGCGTGACCGCCTCGGGGCTGCGCGGGCGTGGCGGAGCGGCGTTCCCCGCCGGGATCAAGTGGAAGACCGTGCTCGGCGCACCGGCGGGCCAAAAGTACGTGGTCTGCAACGCCGATGAGGGGGACTCGGGCACTTTCTCGGATCGGATGATCATGGAGGGAGACCCCTTCGTGCTCATCGAGGGCATGACGATCGCGGCACTCGCCACGGGCGCCGACCGCGGCTACATCTACCTGCGCTGGGAATATCCGGATGCGAAGCGTGCCCTGGATGAGGCGATCCGCAGCGCCTACGAGGCCCACTATCTCGGCGAGAACCTGCTCGGCAGCGGCCGGCGTTTCGATCTCGAGGTGCGCATCGGCGCCGGCGCCTACATTTGCGGCGAGGAGACATCGCTCCTCGAGTCGCTCGAGGGCAAGCGGGGCCAGATCCGCTTCAAGCCGCCGGTGCCTGCGATCGTGGGGCTTTTCGGTCAGCCCACAGTGGTCAATAACGTCATTACGTTCGCCTCCGTGCCGATCATCCTGGATCGCGGGGCGGCGTTCTATCAGCACTTCGGCATGGGGCGATCGCGCGGCACGCTGCCCCTGCAGCTCGCCGGAAACGTGAAGCGCGGTGGCCTGGTGGAGGTCGCCTTCGGCATGACGCTGCGCGAGCTCCTCTACGAGTACGGCGGCGGAAGCTTGAGCGGCCGCCCGATTCGCGCCGTACAGGTGGGCGGGCCCTTGGGGGCGTACCACCCGCAGTCGCAATTCGACACCCCGCTCGACTATGAGGCGTTTGCCGATATCAAAGGGATGCTCGGTCACGGCGGCGTCGTCGTGTTCGACGACACCGTCGACATGGCCGCTCAGGCGCGCTATGCGATGGAGTTCTGCGCGATCGAGTCGTGCGGTAAGTGCACTCCCTGCCGTATTGGCTCCACCCGCGGGGTCGAAGTGATCGACCGGCTGGTCGCGGGCGAGAATGCCGCGGGGCAGGAAGAGTTGCTTCGCGATCTGTGCGAGACCATGACCTATGGCTCGCTGTGCGCGCTCGGCGGCCTGACGCCCTACCCGGTACTGTCGGCCCTGAACCATTTTCCCGAGGATTTTGTCAAAGTAGACAGTTCCCGAGCCTCGGCCTGAGGGAGTCTGTCAACCGGAGGTTTCACCGATGTTGTCCATTGTCGAGCACGATTACGGCACTCCGGCGCGAACAGGTGAGCGACTCGTGACGCTCACCATCGACGGGCGCGAGGTCACCGTACCCGAGGGCACCTCGGTGATGCGCGCCGCCGCACTCTCACAGATCAAGATTCCGAAGCTCTGCGCCACCGAGCAATTGGAGGCGTTCGGCTCCTGCCGGCTGTGCCTCGTCCAGATCGAGGGCATGAAGGGCTTGCCGGCCTCGTGCACGACCCCCGTCGCGCAGGGCATGGTCGTGCACACGCAGAACAAGCAGCTCGCCGACATTCGCCGCGGCGTGATGGAGCTTTACATCTCGGATCACCCGCTCGACTGCCTGACCTGCCCCGCCAACGGCCATTGCGAGCTGCAGGACATGGCCGGTGTGGTCGGCCTGCGCGAGGTGCGATACGGCTACGCCGGCGCCAATCACCTGGATGCCAAGAAGGACACCTCGAACCCCTACTTCACCTTCGACCCGAGCAAATGCATCGTCTGCTCGCGCTGCGTGCGTGCCTGCGACGAGCAGCAGGGCACCTTCGCGCTCACCATTCAAGCGCGGGGATTCGATTCGAAGGTGGCCGCGAGCCAGGATGAGCCCTTCATGGACTCCGAGTGCGTCTCCTGCGGCGCCTGCGTCCAGGCCTGTCCCACGGCGACGCTCTCGGAGAATTCGCTCATCGCCAAGGGCCAGGCCGAGCACAGCGTCATCACGACCTGCGCCTACTGCGGAGTCGGCTGCTCGTTCCGCGCCGAAATGCAGGGCGAGGAGGTGGTGCGCATGGTGCCGAATCTCGACGGGCACGCGAACCACGGCCACTCCTGCGTCAAGGGCCGATTCGCGATCGGCTATGCCACCCACAAGGACCGCATCTTGAAGCCCATGATCCGCAGCCGCATCAGCGATCCGTGGCGCGAGGTCACGTGGGAGGAGGCGATCGGCTACGCCGCGAGCGAGCTCAAGCGCATTCAAGCCAAGTACGGGCGCGACTCGATCGGCGGCATCACCTCTTCGCGCTGTACCAACGAGGAGACCTACCTGGTGCAGAAGCTGGTGCGCGCCGGCTTCGGCAACAACAATGTCGACACCTGTGCACGGGTATGTCATTCCCCCACCGGTTACGGGCTGAAGAACACCCTCGGAGAATCGGCCGGCACCCAGAACTTCGATTCCGTAATGAGAGCCGACGTGATCTTCGTGATCGGCGCGAATCCGACCGATGGGCACCCGGTGTTCGCGTCGCAAATGAAGCGGCGGCTGCGTCAGGGAGCGCGCCTCATCGTCGCCGACCCGCGCACGATCGACCTGGTGCGTACCCCCCACATCCAAGCGCAGCATCACTTGAAGCTCCGGCCGGGCACCAACGTCGCGCTGATCAACTCGATCGCGCACGTCATCGTCACCGAGGGTCTCGTCAAAGAAGACTTCGTGCGCGCGCGCTGCGAGGTGGATTCCTTCGAGAAGTGGCGCAAATTCGTCGCACAGCCCAAGAACTCGCCCGAGGCGATGCAGGAAGTGACCGGCGTACCGGCGAGCGAGGTGCGCGCCGCGGCGCGGCTATACGCCACGGCGGGCAACAGCGCCATTTACTACGGTTTGGGCGTGACCGAGCACAGCCAGGGCTCGACCATGGTCATGGGTATCGCCAATCTCGCCATGGCCACCGGCAACCTGGGCCGTGAGGGGGTAGGCGTCAACCCGCTGCGCGGGCAGAACAACGTGCAGGGCTCCTGCGACATGGGCTCCTTCCCGCACGAGTTCCCGGGGTACCGGCACGTCTCGGACGATAAGGTCCGCGCACAGTTCGAGAGCGTCTGGGGCGTCGCCTTGCGCAGCGATCCGGGCCTGCGCATCCCGAACATGTTCGAGGCCGCGCTCGACGGAGAGTTCAAGGGTCTGTACCTCGAGGGCGAGGACATCGCCCAGTC
>Ga0187784_10001921_pt1 | contig 16582 bp, 15 predicted proteins | sample 1015_SJ02_MP15_2_FD_132964 | JGI IMG/M metagenome (GOLD analysis project Ga0187784, IMG submission 132964) | Tropical peat soil microbial communities from peatlands in Department of Meta, Colombia - 1015_SJ02_MP15_20_MG | ecosystem: Environmental > Terrestrial > Soil > Wetlands > Peat | place...
ACCCGCATCAGGTCCTCCATGTATTGCTGTTTGGACAGCTTGGGCATGACGATCTGATTGACCTCGGCCTCCGAGAGATCGACGAGAACATCCTTGCGCAAGTCTTCGATACCGTCGTGGACGAAGCGAAACCCGCCGGCCGTGAAAAGCGAATTGCCCCCGCGCTCCTCGAGCGGCGCCTTCTCGAGCACCAGCACCCGGGATCCGCCCTCACGCGCCGACAGCGCGGCGCACAGCGCCGCGTTGCCCGCGCCCACCACCATGACGTCATACTCTTTACGTTCCGACATTCCCCTCACTCCAAGTTGCTGCTCGTGGCTCGACCGCGCGCATAGACGGGGCGAATCGATCGCCAGCCGCCGCCCTCCCCTGCGCCATGGCCGATGCCTTAGGGGGCAGAAGCGAATAGCTTCTGCATCCTCGCTTTCTGTGCGTTTCGAATATGCGTGCGCAGCGCCTGCTCGGCCGCCTCGGCATCCCGGACATGAATCGCTGCCACTACCGCGCGGTGCTCGCGCAGCGTTTCGGCTGCGCGCTCGGTGTTGTCGAGCGTCGTGCCGCCCAGCAAGGAAAGAGCGTCGTGCAGAACGGTCACCATGTTCAAGAGGTAGCGGTTATGGCTGCATCGATACAGCGTCTCGTGAAAGCGTCTATTGCTGACGCTGAGCGCCGCCGGGTCACTCAACGCCGCTTCGTACTGCGCACAGAGGCCATCCAGTATCGAGATCTCCACATCGGAAGCATGCTGCGCAGCCAGACGCGCGGCCGTCCCCTCGAGTACCTCGCGCATGGTGTAAAGCTCGGTCACCATCCCGTAATCGAGCTCCGCCACGACGACGCCGCGCGTCGCATCGTGCGCCACGAGACCTTCGGTTTGCAGCCGACTCAGTGCTTCACGAATCGGGGTTCGGCTCAACCCGATCTGCTTGGCGAGCTCGATCTCGCGCAAGCGCTCGCCAGGTTTGAGGTGACCGCCCTGGATGGCGCTCCTGATGTATCGGTACGCCGCCTCACCCCGCGGAAGGCTCTCTCCGTTGAGCTGGGTCGATTTCTTACCCTTCGCTGCAGACCCCATCAGGTCGCCTCCGCAATGGCTCAGCCCTGAGTCCTCTGCCACTCGATGAGGCGGTGCATTCCCTCCTCGATGCTCACACGCGGCTCCCAGCCAATCTCGCGCGCTGCTTTCTCGCGACTGAACCCGAGGCGCGTCCCTGCCGCCGAACGAACCGTCCGACGGTCCTCCCGGTAGCGGGGTTTTAAGTCCTGCCGGCGGTGGAGCTGCAAGGCGATTTCCGCCACTCGAGCCGAGCTTGTGTCCACGCCCGTCGCCACGTTCAACGCATGGCCGTGTGAGGCGCTGTGCATGGCCAAGAGGCATGCGTGCGCCACATCGGTGACGTGAACGTAGTCATGCACTTCGCTCCCGTCACCGTCGATCACCGGATCCTCGCCACGGCGTACTTGCTCGCAGATCTGCGCGACGAAGACGGCGTTGACCGCGCGCGCGTGCTGCCGCTCGCCGTACACCGATGCGAAGCGCAGCGCGTTGAACTCGAGGCCGAAGCTTCGGGCATAGCGGGCGCACAAGGCCTCGCCCATGAGCTTGCTCGCACCGTAGAGCTGCGAGGAGGGCTGGAGCCCCGCGCTGACGTACCCGGTCTCCTCGGTGATCGGGTGCTCGACCGGCGCGCCGTAAACGGCGACCGAAGAGGAGAACACGACGCGACGAACCCCACTGAAGCGACAGGCTTCCAGGGTGTTCACCATGCCTAGCGTGTTGACCGACACGCCTGCCAAGGGGTCCTGCGCCATCGGCAGCGTCAGGTATCCCGCCAGCGCGAATACGCCATCCGCATCCCTTGAGGCCTCGAGGACATCCGGCAAACGCAGGACATCCCCTCGCAGGCGCCGAGCGCGTGGCTCGTCGTTCAGGTGAGCAATCGTCGCCGGGGTGCCCAGGGAGTAGTTGTCCAGGAGTCGAACCTCCCGAGCCCCCGCGGCAAGCAGCTGATCGGCGATGTGCGAGCCGATCAGGCTCGCGCCACCGGTGATGAGATAAATACCCTTCGCCACGATCGATCTCCAGGGCACCTGCGCACGGCAGGCTGGCCTCCGGGAGCCGCTGCGGCTCCCGGTGCTGTCGTACGGCGAGCCGCGTCGCCGCGCTCACAGTTTTTTGTATACAACCGAATACTAAAGAATACTGAAGCGCGGGTCAACGCTTCCCAACAACGCTGCGGCCGCCGGTCACTTCATCAACGGTGGGTCGCCTGCACGGCCGCGGTGCTTGCGAGCTTGCCCTGCCGCGGGGCTCCCGATACGCTTCAACCGACCTCAAGGTCATGGAGTCAATTGCACATGGAAGCCAAGAAGCTTGCAAAACCGGCGCCGCATCCCTTTCATCTGTCGATTCGTATCCGCCATCCCTCGATAGATCCTGCGGAACTCTCGCGTGAGCTCGGGATTGAGCCGGAGCATTCCTTTCGAGCCGGCGATCCGCGACCCTCGCGCAGCGCAATGACGCCCGCCTCCGTCCGCACCGAAAGCTACTGGCTCGGGGCGCTCGATTCGGGCGAGCTCGACGTAGCCTTTCTCAGGCACCTCAAGCTCGAGGCAGCGCCACAATTTGCCACGGCAGCTGCCGCCGCGACGCAATCGCTCGGCTGGGCGCTCTCTTTGAAAGCCAGCCGTTTCTTCAATGTACACTCGGACTTCCTGCGCCGAATCCGCACCGATGGTGGCGAGATCAGCCTGCTCGTCGCGCTGTCACCGGATCGAGTAATGAGCTTCACGCTCGCGCCCGAGGTCAGCCGTGTCTTCGGCGAGCTCGGTGTCACGGTGGAATTCGAGCTCACGAACGAGTGACGGATCCAGCGCATCGATCATGGATCCCCACCCGCAATTGCTCGAGAGCCTGCGTCGCGCGAAACACGTCGTCGTTCTCACCGGTGCGGGCGTGTCGGCCGAGAGCGGTCTGGCCACCTTCCGCGATAAGCAAAGCGGGCTGTGGGAGAAATTCGACGCACTGGAGCTCGCGACTCCCGCGGCATTTGCTAAAGATCCGCCGCTCGTGTGGGGCTGGTACGAGTGGCGTCGAGCGGCCGTGCTGCGCGCCCAGCCCAACGGCGCTCACAAGGCGATCGCGGACATGGCAAACGCGGTGCCGCGACTCACGCTGGTGACCCAGAACGTCGATGATCTGCATGAGCGCGCCGGAAGCCCGAGTGTCCTGCACCTGCACGGGCAGCTCGCTCACCCCTATTGCGAGCACTGCCGCCGGGGGTACGAGTTTAGGTCCGCCGAGATGAGCAACCTGCCGCAGGAGGGCTATCGGATGGAGCCGCCGCGCTGCGAGAGCTGCGGCGGGAGAGTTCGCCCGGGTGTCGTGTGGTTCGGCGAGCCGCTTCCCGCAGCCGAGTGGCACGCCGCGCTCGGGGCCGCGGAAGCGGCCGATGTCTTCTTTTGCGTCGGCACATCCTCGACCGTGCAGCCCGCCGCCTCTCTAACCGACATCGCGATCGAGGCGGGGGCGCTCACGGTGCAGATCAACCCGAATGCGACGGAGGTGGATGCGAAGGTGGCGTTCGCCTACAGGGCACCGGCGGGCGAGATGCTCCCGCAGATCGTGCGACGAGCGTGGAGCAAGGGCTAGCGGCAGCCGCGCGCACCCAGGCGATTCACGCGCCCTCGACCTCGAGATCGACGCGTACGTTGCCGCGGGTCGCATGCGAATAGGGACAGATTTTCTGGTGCGCTTCCTCTGCGAGCGCGGAAAGCTCCGCCTTGGGCACTGTCATGTCCTTGACGTGAAGCTTGACCGCGAGCCCAAACCCCCCGCCCTCTCGCGGCCCGATGCTGACGCTGCAGGTGACGGTCGCGCCCTTGGCATTACGCTTTTTCTGGGTCGCCACGTAATCGAGCGCACCGCCGAAGCAGGCGGCATATCCCGCGGCAAACAGGTGCTCGGGCGTCGATGTATTGGGCTTGCCCGGTCCGCCCATCGCCTTGGGCACCGACAAGTCCACCGACACGGAATGATCCTGCGCCTCGGTGTGACCGTTGCGGCCCCCGGTCGCAGTCGCTACAGTTGTGAAAAGCGGTTTGATGTTGTCCACGATGACCTCCGAATGCGCAGACCTCCGAGGTGTCGATGATGAACCGCAGAGGGTTGAATGAGAAGTCCCGCTTGCGCCTCATCATGCGGTCGAGGTGTGGTCGTGCCTGGGCTACTCGCCACTAGTCGACCCTACTCGCGCATCCCCGACTTGAGATGGGTCGCTGCGCTATCGATAATCGGCGCATGAGTGAAGCCCGTCACGCCGGCGGCTGCCTATGCGGTGCGCTGCGCTATGAAGCCCTCGGCGATCCCCGGTACGCCGGGTACTGCTACTGCGAGGACTGCCGCAAAGCATCCGGCTCGGGGTTCATTCCGTTCATGGTCTTTGCAGCGAGCGCGGTATGCTTCACCGGCCGAACCCTCGAATTCATATCCAAATCCGCACGCGGCCGCGATGCTGTGCGCAATTCCTGTCCCGTCTGCGCGAGCCTCGTATTCGGCGGCAAGGTCGGTGAGGCCGAGGAATTTACGATCTATGCCGGCTCGCTCGACGACCCGTGCGCGTTCCGGCCCACCATGGCCATCTTTACCCGCGGTCGCCCGGATTGGGCCGCCCTGATCCCCGGTCTCGCGGTCTACGAGCGGTTGCCCGCCTGATCCGTGGCCCGGCCTGCGAAGCACTGGCTGCGCACGGCTCTCGTGCGCCTCACAACGCCCCGTAGGCCTCGCAAGGCGGGCGATGCGGGCTGGCTCACGGGCCGCTTCCCGAGCACGCCGCGCGCAGGCCTTCTTCGGCGGCAGCGCGAGTTCTTTCTGTACGTTCCCGCCCAGTTGACCGCACGCGAGCGCGTTCCGCTCATGGTGATGCTGCACGGATGCAGCCAGGACGCGCACACTTTCGCCGAGGGTACCCGCATGAACGAGCTGGCCGACTCGCAGCGATTCATTGTCCTGTATCCGCAGCAATCCCGCGGTGCGAACCCGCTCGGCTGCTGGAACTGGTTTCACCGCGATGTCGAACAAGGCGGGGGCGAGGCGCGCACGATCGCCACGCTGGTGCGCAGCGTGACCCGCCGATACCCCGTCGATCGCTCGCGGGTGTACCTGGCAGGAATGTCGGCCGGCGGCGCGATGACGGCCGTGATGGCCTTCCGACACGGGGCACTCTTTGCCGCCTGCGCGATCGTTGCGGGCGTGATGTACCGTGGGGCCGACTCGGCGGTCGGCGCCGCCCAAACCATGCGCTCCGGTGCGCGCCGCTCACCGGAGGCAGTCGCCGAAGAGGCGGTCGACGGAGCCTCTCCCGATCTCGGATTCGTGCCGGCCTTGGTGATTCACGGGGAGAACGACAGCGTCGTCAATCCTCGCAACGCCAAGCAAATCGTTCAGCAATTCTTGCGGTTTGCCGAGCTCGTAAGTGCGCCCGCGGGGCCGCTCGATCCAACCGTCGAGCGGCTCATTACGGATCGGGGTCGCACCTATCGACAGCGCGACTATCGGCGCAACGATGAGGTGGTCCTGCGTGCGGTTCTCATCGATGGGCTCGGGCACGCGTGGAGCGGCGGCGACGAGCGGCATCAGTTCAACGACGGGAGGCCGCCCGATGCGACCGCCCTGATATGGGATTTCGTCTCGCAGTTCCGCCGGCCGGCACCGGATCGCTGGCCCGTGACGCGCTTTTGGGCGAAGCAGGTCGGTCGCTGGCGGCGCGTTCGAAAGGCGCCGCTGCGCCTTTAGCGCAAGGCCCCGAAGACCCTCTTGAGCAAGTTGCTGGCTTGCCCCAACGGATCCTTGCGGATTGCGCGCTCCTCCTCGGCCATCATGTAGAAGAGACCGTCGAGCGTCTTGTCCGTTACGTAAGACTCCAAACTCGCGTCTTCGGGCTTGAGAACTCCCAATTCGACCGCCTTCTTGGCCACCGCATCGTAGGTCTCCGCAAGTTTCACCCGGGCCGTGGCGCGCGCGATGATGGGCGCGAATTTGACTTGCAGCGGTGCATAGGTTACGCGCTTGAAATACCGGGTGGCCGAATCGTCGCCGCCCGTCAGGATTTGCTTCGCGTCCTGCCAGGTCATTTGGTGAAGCGCCTCCTTGAGCAACACCTTGCTCTCCGGCACGGCCGCTTCGGCGGCTCGATTCATAGCGACCACGAGCTGGTCCGCCTGCTCGCCCGCGCCGAGCATGCGCATCACCCCTTCCGCCTTCTCGAGCGTCGGAGGCAGGGGTATCTTGACCGCCGGATTTTTCAAAAACCCGTCCGTCACGCCGAGCTTGTCGACGGCTCGGCCAATGCCCTGGTCGAGCGCCTTCTTGAGCCCCGCCGAAGCGTCTGCATCCGTGAGCGAGCTCAAATCCGCGGCCGAGGCCGTGCCCGCGCAGGCGCAGGCGCAGGCAAACATGAGACAGCCGGCGATCTCCTTGATCCTCATCGTTTCCACTCCTCTCCTCGATAGACCACCCGTCCCCCGACCATCGTCATCAGCACACGGGTCTTGCTGATCTCAAGGGCGGGCACAGCTAAAATGTTCTGAGACAGCACCGCGAGATCCGCCTCTTTCCCGCGCTCCAGCGTCCCCACCTGATCGTCCAGGAACGCCGCATACGCGGCTCCCTGTGTGTAGGCATCGACCGCCTCCTGAATCGACAGCCGCTCCTGCGGCAGGTAGCTGTCGCCGGTCGCGACGGCACCCGCCTGCGCAGACCCATCGAACGGCTCACCGGCGACGCCCACCAGCCCCGGCGCGCGCCACACTTGGCGGGTGACCGCCTCCTGCATCCCGACGAACGGATCCGGAGGCCACGTGCAGGGCCAGTCACTGCCGAACGCGAGGGTTGCGCCCGCGCTTTTGAGACTTCTCCACTGATCCGTGGGAACAGGCTGCGGCAGATAGTTGAAGCTGCCGTTCTCGCTGCAACAAAATGTCGGTTGCATTGCCGCGATCACGCCGAGCTCGCCGAAGCGGGCGATATCTGCGTTCTCCGCCAGGAACACATGCTCGATTCGCATTCGCCGATCTCTCGGGGGATTGGTCTCGAGCGCGCGCTGGTAGGCGTCGAGGATCATGTGCAGCGCATCGATCCGCTGGGTGTGGGTCATGATCTGATAGCCGCGCTTGTCGAGCTCCACGACGAGATCGGCAAACTCGTGCGGCTCGTACACCAGGGGCGGGACGAGCCCGGTGCTGCCGTCGGCAAATAACTTCACCAGGTTGGCGGACACCCACGCGTCGTGATAGCGACGCCGCGCCTCCTCGAGAGCGGACAGAAACTCGGGGGTCAGCCGTTGGCGCACCGCCACAGCGCCGAAGGCGGTTCGCGTACGGACGGTCAATTGTCCGCGCTCTTTGAGCCTCGCGAACAATCCGATCTCCCGAAGGTTGCCGGTGGCATTCACGACGCTCGTGATGCCATAGGTGTTCAGATGATGAACGGCGACGCGCAGCATCGCGAGCTGCTCCTCCTCCGCTACCCGAGCGAGGATTCCGCGATAAACGATCTCCATGGCGGCCTCGAAAAACATTCCGCTCGGGTTCCCGCTCGCGTCGCGGATCACGCCGCGCTCCTCGTCGGGATCTGCGACCGGGCGGTTGGTGACACCGGCCGCGCTGATGGCCGCCGCGTTCAACCAATACGCGTGACCCGATGTATTGAGAATGACGATGGGTCGGTCGGCGAGCGCACGGTCGAGTTGCTCATGACCGGGCGTGGTGGGCGGGACGGTGCTGAAGTCGGCCCGTCCGAATACAATTGGCTCGGTCCGATGTGCGGCCGCGTAGGCCCTGATGGCCTCGACCAGCCGCTCGTCTTGATCCGGGGTGATCGTCCACTCGGGAGTCGATAGATTGAAGCCACGCAGCGCGAAGGCTCCCCAGAGCACGTGACTGTGCGAGTCGACGATTCCGGGGATGACCGTGCGACCGTGCAGATCGACGACCCGCGACTTGGGACCTCCTCGCTTCACGATCTCCTCGTCCGTTCCCACCCCGTCGATCCGCGATCCGCTGACCGATAAGGCCGCGGCCCACGGTGCCCGGGGATTACCTGTGTAGATGTGCCCGTGCAGAAGCAGCGTCTCGCTCGCGAGGGCAAGCCGGCCGGGCGCGGTGAGGAGGATGAGCATCGCGAGGCTCCACGAGCGCAGTCGCATGTCGCCTCGGCCTGTGCCGCGATGAACTGATCGCAGGCGTGGCAGGGCCGCCGTCATTTCTTCAGTGTTACCCAGATGAGGTCGATCGGCTCCTTACCGATATTGCCCGACTCGTGGCCGACGCTTAAGTCAATGGTCGGCATCCACCCCACCTCGCCGTCCGGCGAGGGATGCGGATACGGATGCTCGGGCTCGGTCTTCGATCTCGCCGCCCACTGTCCTCCCCTGACGTGGATGTAGAGCATGTCCGGATGGTGGGCGTGCACGCCCTCCCACTGACCGGGATTCACCGTAAAGCGCTGCACGATCACGAAGTCATTCTCGAGGAGGTCCTCGCCCGGGATGTTCGGATAATTGAGGTAGCGGTATTTCGGGCTAGCCGCGGTCGCAGCGGGCGCGGTCACCGGTTTCAGGCTGACGCAAATCATCTCGATCGGGGTGGTGCCGGTATTCGTGCTGCCTGCCTCCGGTGGATCGGTCGCGTTCTGCCACTGAACGCGACCGTCCCTCCACAGGACGGATCGCCCACTTGCGGAGGTGAGCACGCCACCCTTGATGAACACCAGCAGCTGATCGCTCGGATGGCTGTGAAGTCCCGTCGACTGCCCCGGCTGAACGATATACTTCTCCACCAGAACTCGCGGATTGTCGAGCACGACCTCGCCCTGGAGATTGGCGTAGGTTGCCGCGCGTCCCTCGAACGGCGCGGCAAGGGGCGAGCAACCGAGGTACAGTGCTGCGAGCAGGCTCGCTGAGAACCTATCACACCGCGATTTGCTCATCACACACATCCCCCGGCTGAGTTCGATCACATCATATCGAGTCTGCCCTCGATGGCCTCGGCCATTCAGCCGTAGCGTGCATAGAGGGGGTTCGGCTGGTGCGCCCGGCGCACGACATAGCGGCCCGCTGGCGCGACCAGGCTGGCACGAATCATGGCTAGCCGTCGCCTTGGGCCTGCCCGCATAGACTCATGATGCCGATATTCGGGTGACGCGAGTCAACACAACGGGCCTGGGGCACAATATATTGATTCTGAGGGCGCTCAACAACGCCTGTCGATAAAACCAAGACCTCGGGGAAAGTCGAGCACACCCGCATGAGCACGCCGACATGAGCAAAGACACTAGCCGCGAGAATTTCCTGGCCGCCGCCCTCACTCTGACGGCGTTGCTGACAGTCGCCGCCGCGGCACGCGCCGCCGATGCTCCGCGCGCGCGCGACCTCGGAGTACCCTTCGATGGAACGCCCGGGCGGTGGAATGCGATCACGGATGTGCCCGGCGTCGCGGTCGGGCTCACGACGCTGATCGAGGGCGAGCCGCCGCTCAAGGAAGGCGCCGGGCCGGTGCGCACCGGCGTCACGGCGATCCTGCCGCGCGGTAAATCCTCATACGGCGATCCGGTCTTCGCCGGATGGTTTCGCCTGAACGGCAATGGCGAGATGACCGGCACCACCTGGGTCGAGGAAGGAGGGCTTCTCGCAGGACCGGTCATGATCACCAACACCCACAGCGTGGGCGTCGTGCGCGACGCGGTGATCGACTGGCTCAAGCAGAACGATCTTCTCAAGCAGGGCAACTATCCCTGGGCGCTGCCGGTGGTTGCTGAAACCTGGGACGGGGCGCTCAATGATCTCAACGGATTTCACGTTCGCCCGGAGCATGTGTTCGCCGCCCTGAGCTCCGCGGCCTCGGGTCCCGTGACCGAGGGCAACGTCGGCGGCGGAACCGGCATGATTTGCTATCAGTTCAAAGGCGGCACCGGTACGTCCTCGCGGGTTCTCGAGAGCCGGTACGGGGCCTACACGGTGGGTGTGCTCGTCCAGTGCAACTGCGGCGGCTTCGATGAGTTGCGTGTCGCGGGCGTGCCGGTGGGACGCGAGATCAAGCGAATCAAGGTATGGGGGAATCTGCAATCGCCCGCTCGCGATGCCGCGATGGGCTCGATCATCATCGTCGTCGCGACCGACGCCCCGCTCTTGCCCACCCAGCTCAACCGCATGGCGCGCCGCGCAGCGATCGGCCTCGCACGCACCGGCACGGCGGTGAGCGACGGCGATGGGGATATTTTCATCGCATTCTCGACGGCCAATGCCGGCGTCGCCGAGAATGCAGGCTTCGATGCGCCCTTCTCGCTGCGCAATGCCGAGATGGTGCCGAACGACTATGTCGATCCACTGTTCTCGGCCACGGTCGAGGCCACTGAGGAGGCGATCGTCAATGCCATGGTCGCCGCGCGCGACATGACCCTGCTCGATGGACGCACGTTGATCGCCCTTCCCCACGATCAGCTGCGCGCGCTTTTGAAGAAGTACGGCCGCTTGCCGCATTGACCGGTCAGCGCATGTACCTCCCCTCCACCGCACCCCCGGCCTCCGTCTTCTACCGCTACGAGATTCATCCGTATCGGCGAACGCCCGATCGAGACACAGGTCGGGCCAGTGCGCCGGTGGTGATCGTTGGCGCCGGTCCCGTTGGACTCCTCACGGCGCTCGATCTCGCGCGCTTCGGGGTCGCCTCGATCGTATTCGACGAGGACCTGTGCGTCTCGCACGGCAGCCGTGCGATCGTGCTCACGCGCCGCTCGCTGGAGATTCTGCAGCAGATCGGGGTCGAGAAACCGTTTCGCCTGAAGGGCCTTCCTTGGTCGTTCGGTCGCTCCTTCTATCGCGGCAAGGAAATCTACCGCATGGTTATGCCGCACGATGAGGACGATCGCTTTCTTCCGGGACTCAATATCCAGCAGCAATACATCGAGGAGTACTTGGTCGATTTCTGCAAGAAAAACCCCCTCATCGATCTGCGCTGGGGACAGAAGCTCGTGGGGATTTCCCAGACTGCGAAGGGCGTGAGGCTGCGCCTCGATACGCCCGAAGGGGAGTACCCGCTCATCGCCGACTGGGTCGTCGCCGCGGACGGCGGACGCTCGACGATCCGCAAGCTCCTGGGTCTCAAGATGGAAGGTCGCTCCTACGCCGGCAATTTCGTGATTGCAGACATTAAGGCAAAGATCGATCTGCCCACCGAGCGACTGTGTCATTTCGATCCTGCGTGGAATCCCGGCAACAATGTGCTGGTTCACCGTCAGCCCGACGATTTGTGGCGCATCGATTTTCGGCTGCCGGACGGCGAGACAGCGGAGGCGGCGCTCGAGCCCTCCGCCTTGAGCCAGCGCATCGACGCGGTGCTCGAGATGATCGGGCAAAAGACGCCCTGGCAGCTCGATTGGGCCACGGTGTATTCGGCCAATACCTTGACTCTCACGGAGTTCGTGCACGGCCATGTTCTATTCACCGGCGATGCGGCGCATCTTCTGCCGATCTTCGGCGTCCGGGGCTGCAACACCGGGCTACAGGACTGTAACAACATGGCCTGGAAGCTCGCCTTCGTCGTCAACGGCTGGGCGACCCCCGCGCTGCTCGCCACTTATTCCAGCGAGCGCGTGCGGGCTGCGCGCGAAGTCTGCGAGGAAGGCGGGAAGAGCACCCGATTCATGACCCCGCCGACCGCCGGCAGCCGGTTGATGCGCGATGCAGTGCTGTCGCTCTGTCTCTCCGAGGATTTCCCGAAGGATCTGTTGCATTGGCGCACCTCGCGGGCTCACGAGTATCGGCTTTCCCCGCTCAATAGCTTCCCCGAAGCCGACGCGGCCTTCACCGGCGGGATCGCGACCGGACACGCCGTGCGCAATGTCAAGCTGGGCGCCGACGACTACCTGCTCGATCGGCTCAAAGCGAGAGCGGGGTTCCATGTGCTGGCGTTCGGGGGCGACGGGGGCAGGACCGCCGATATCGAGCGGATTTTCCTCGAGGTGGCGCGGCTTGAGTTTCCGGTGATCCGGGTTTTCATCCGCGCCCCGCCAGCCGCCGACCGCTCGTCAGGCGCCGCGAGCGCCTCCCACGCGGATGTGACGATCGACGATGACGGGCGTATCGCGCGCAAGTACGACGCCGCGGCGGGCACCGTCTACGTGTTGCGGCCGGACCTGCACGTGTGCGCGCGCTGGCGACGCACCGACGCCACCGAAGTTTGCCGGGCGCTTGCGATCGGCGCCGGCTCAATCGTGGAAGGTTGAGAACTCCTCGAGCGCCGCCCGATCGGCGCGCAATTGATTGATCGGCGCAGAGTAGTCCCCGTACCCGAGCGCGAGGCCGCAGAACAGCATGAGCTCCGCCCCTATCTGCAAGAACTCGCCGACCTCGCGGTACCACGCCGACCACGCCTCCTGAGGACAGGTTTCGAGCCCCTGCTCGCGGGCGAGCAACATCAGGCTCTGAATGAACATCCCGAGATCGGACCATTGCGGTGGCCCCATCGTGCGGTCGACGAAGAAGAACATTCCCACCGGAGCGCCGAAAAAATCATAGTTGCGGGCAAACTGGCGCACACGTGCCGGCTTGTTCTGGCGCGTGACTCCGATCAGCGCATACATGTCCTCGCCCACTTTGAAACGTCGCGAGCGATAAGGCTCTTTCAAGTTCGGCGGATACACCTCGTACTCCGCGCCGGTGCCGAGCGGAGCGGCCTCGACCTTCGGGGCCATCACGGCCCGAAAGCGCGCGAGCGAGCTCCCCGTGAGCACATGCACGATCCAGGGCTGCAGATTGCCACCGGAGGGAGCGAAGCGCGCGGTATCGAGCAACTTGTGAATGACGGCCGGATCCACCGCTCGATCGATAAACGATCGGCAGGAGTGGCGCGAGTGCATCGCCTCGGTCACCGAGGCAGCCGCGCTCACCTCGCCCACCCGACTTGCGGGCCGTCTCGATACGATGCCATGGTGCGCTTCCCCTTGCTCGCGGCTACAGATCTCGCAGCGCCGACTCCACGGCGCGCCTCACCTCACGTGCATCGCCGATCAGATTGGCCAGAGCCAGACTCAGCTTCGCGAGAAAGAGCTTGGCCTTGGCCTCGCCCGCCCGATCGATACCCTCCGCGATGAGATCGTAGACGTCCTCAAGCGTCGCAGTCGAGAGCCTCTTCTCGAGCACCCTACTCTTCCTCCACGGCATCGGTGAGCACGGCCTTGCGCCGAGCGATGAACTCGAGCATTGCCTCATCCGCCGCCTGATCGATGCCGGGATCCTGGTACTCGGCCAGCATTTTCTTCCACACCGCATTGGCGCGCTGTTCCGCCGATAAACAGCCTTCCGTCGACCACTGCTCGTAGGAGGAGTAGTCCGCGATCGTCGATTGGTAGAACGCGGTCTCGAAGTTCGCCTGCGTGTGCGCACACCCCAGGAAGTGGCTCCCGGGGCCGACCTCGCGCAGCGCATCGAGCGCCTGGCCGCGTGCCGTCATATCCATCCCCTGCGCGAGCACCTGCATCATCGCGAGCTGATCGGCGTCCATGACGAACTTCTCATAGCTCGCCACGAGCCCGCCCTCGAGCCACCCCGCGGCGTGAGTGACCAGATTTACTCCCGCGAGCAAGGTCGGTAGCAGGGTGTGCGCGCTCTCGTATGCGGCCTGAGCGTCGGCGATCTTCGAGGAGCACAGCGACCCGCCGCTGCGCACCGGGACGCCCAGCCGCCGCGCGAGCTGCGCGGTGGCGAATATCATCTGCGTCGCTTCGGGCGTGCCGAAGGTCGGTGCGCCGGTGCGCATCGAGATGGCTCCGACGAACGATCCAAGGATCACCGGTGCGCCCGGTCGCACGATTTGGGTGAGGGCCATCCCAGCGAGCGTCTCGGCGAGGATCTCGGCGAGGCAGCCGGCCGCGGTGACCGGCCCCATCGCTCCGGCCAGCACCGCGGGCACCACGATCGTTCCCTGGTTCGCGCCCGCGAACTCGCGCAGCGCCCCGAGCATGCGTCCGTCGAACACCAGGGGGGAGTTGGAGTTGATGTTTCCGAGCACGACCGGGTGGGTATCCAGATATTCCGCGCCGAACAGCACGCGCGCCATCGCCACGGCATCGCGCGCATGGCCCGGCGTCTCCGGGGTCGCCTCGCAGCCCTGGTCGCTGTAGCGGAAGAACGAATACTGTACGTCCAGATGGCGCTTATTCGGCGCAATTTCCATCGGCTCGCACATGCAGCCGCCGCAGAAATGGATGGCGGGAGCCATGTGCGCGAGCTTGATGAAATTCTGCAGGTCCTCGAGCGTTCCGTAACGCCGGCCGCGCTCGATGTCGTAGACGAAGGGCGGCCCGCCCACGGGCGAGAACACGGTGGCATCGCCCCCGAAACGCACGTTACGCGCCGCGTTACGCGCATAGAGCGTGAACTCGCGCGGCGCGTTCTTGAGGAGGTGACGCGCGAGGCCGCGTGGAATGTGCACGCGTTCGCCGTCCACATCGGCGCCCGCCGTGCGCCACAGCCGCAGCGATTCCGGATCGCGACGAAACTCGATGCCGATCTCTTCGAGTATGGTCTCGGCGTTCTCTTCGATGATCTCGCAGGCCTCGCTGCTCAACAGCTCGACGACCGGGAGCTTGCGCTGGATGTAGGGATACTTCGCTGTTTGCGTGCGGGCACGTGCCAGACGGCTTTCGCGGCTGCGTCGCGGGGCAGGTGAGGCTTGGGTCACGGCATCCTCTCCTATGGCTAAAAACTTACCGACGGCGCGGCGGTGCACGCCCTTGGGTGTCGCACTATGCCTCGGCAGCGCTGCCTGATCAATGCTTGTTGAACGATCGCTCGATTAGGGCATGGGCCAATCCTTATGCTAGCTCAAAGCCGAGACGACTGAGCGCGCCCGCCGCGCGCTCGCTGTCAGGATCGCGGCCATGCAGCTCATCACCCAGGCGTCGAGCCCCGAGGCTCTAAGGAAGGCCGCTGACGCGCGCGCGTGCGCCGATCAGCTTGATTCAGACGATTGGAAATTATCTTAAACTTATTTGGAGATAGTATTTTCATGGCTATGTTTTTGCTTAATTTATTTATAGTCTCGGCCACTTCCAGCCCAGCGCACATCGACACCGGCCGAGAGGCTGCGCTTGCGGTGCCAGCGCGGCGGCGGCTGCGATCGCTGGTCCACGAGCGCAGGCGGTCAAGCTCGTGCGCGTGCCTATCACACCCATGCCTACGCTAGACTATCGAGGCTGGCATCCATTCCTCCCCCATCAGCCCAACGAAGCCGAGACTGTCATGAGCAAGAGCCTGTATTCGATTCCGCCGAGCTTCGCGACGGACGCCCTGGTCACCAAAGCCGACTACCGGCGCCTGTACGCCGAATCGATCAAGGATCCCGAACGGTTTTGGATGGGCATCGGGCGTCGAATTGATTGGATCAAGGAATTCACCAAGGTCAAGGATTCGAGCTTCGATGCGGACGACTTCCGTATTCGGTGGTTCTACGACGGCAAGCTCAACGTATCGGCCAATTGCCTGGATCGCCAACTGGAGAAGCGCGGCGACAAGACTGCGATCGTCTGGGAGCCGGATGATCCGCGTGGCGTGGCGGAGCACATCACCTATCGTCAGCTCTACGAGCGCGTCTGCCAATGCGCCAACGCCCTGAAGTCACTCGGCGTCGAGAAAGGCGATCGCGTGACGATCTATCTGCCGATGATCCCGGAGATCGCCATCGCCATGCTCGCCTGCGCGCGGATCGGGGCCATTCATTCGGTGGTGTTCGCGGGGTTCTCCTCCGAGGCGCTCGGTGGCCGGATCGCCGACTGCAAGTCCTCGGTGCTCATCACCGCGGATGAGGCACTACGCGGCGGCAAACGCATTGCGCTGAAGCAAATGGCCGACGGTGCGCTGAGTATCCCTGGGACCGACTGCGTCAAGCACGTGCTGGTCGTGCGCCGCACGGGCGCCGAGGTTCCGATGTACGCCGCCCGCGACCGCTGGTACATCGACCTCGTGTCGCAGCAGGCGAAGTCCTGCCCGCCGGAGGCCATTGACGCCGAGGACTCACTCTTCATCCTTTACACCTCCGGATCGACGGGAAAGCCCAAGGGCGTGCTGCACACCACGGGGGGATATCTCGTCTACGCCGCCTTCACACACCAGACCATCTTCGATATTCGCGATGACGATATCTATTGGTGTACGGCCGACATCGGCTGGGTGACGGGTCACAGCTACATCGTCTACGGGCCACTCGCTAACGGGGCGACATCCCTCATGTTCGAGGGGGTGCCGAACTACCCGGACTTCGGCCGCTTCTGGCAGGTCGTCGATAAGCACGGGGTGACCATACTCTATTCATCTCCCACGGCGATTCGCTCGCTCATGAGGGAAGGCGAGGCGCCGGTGAAGGCCTGGTCACGCAAGTCCTTGCGGCTCCTGGGCTCGGTGGGAGAGCCGATCAATCCGGAAGCCTGGGAATGGTATCACCGGGTCGTCGGTGAGGGCCGCTGCCCCATCGTCGATACCTGGTGGCATACCGAGACCGGTGGAATCCTGATCACCCCGCTCCCGGGCGC
>Ga0187784_10001922_pt1 | contig 16580 bp, 9 predicted proteins | sample 1015_SJ02_MP15_2_FD_132964 | JGI IMG/M metagenome (GOLD analysis project Ga0187784, IMG submission 132964) | Tropical peat soil microbial communities from peatlands in Department of Meta, Colombia - 1015_SJ02_MP15_20_MG | ecosystem: Environmental > Terrestrial > Soil > Wetlands > Peat | place...
ATGACCGGTGACGCTAGCCTAATTTTGCAGCATTCGGGAAGAACTGGATTCTTAATGGCCCGCGGGCACGAAATCCTGCTGCTGCACCTTATCGGTCACCGTGCAGGGCTTACCATCGGCACCGAGGTAGAGCTGCTGCATTTCGGGCAGGGTGAACGGGCGTGATCCGATGCGGCCGAACACGGCAATCTGGTGCCCGGTCTCGTCGACCGCGCGGTCGCGTTCGAGCCCGCGCGACAGCGACAGCGCAGGTGAGTCGGTCGGGTACCAGGCGATCAGCTCGGGTTTCGGGGTCGGCGAGAACCCGTAGAAATTGGGCTGCGATGCGGGCGAGGTCAGCTGAATCACCTTGAGGCCGTTCACCCCGTCGGCCACATAGGCGAAGCTCGATGCGTTGGTCGCGCCAATCACCACATCGCGCGCATCGTTGAGTTTGCCGTCTGCGGTGTACATCTGCACGACGGCGGGATGTTCGGGCTTCTCGACATCGATGATCGCCAGCCCGTCGCGCCCGTCCGCGACATAGGCGTAGGTGCGCGCCACGAACACATGGTGCGCGTCGTTGAGCGGCACATGCGCGGTCGGGACGATTACCGGTTTGTCGGGGTTGGTCACATCGACGACGTCGAGCCCCGCCCCGTCGGCGACAAACAGGTAGCGGAACTGCACCACCGCGGAGCGTGGATCGCTGATCGAGACCACTGTGACGAGACGCGGGTGCAACGGGTCGTTCATGTCCAATTCGACGATTCCGGCATCGGCCAGCACATAAAAGCGTGTCCCGGCAATCGCGATATTGCGCGCGCCCTTCAGGATGCCGTTGTCGTTCCAGGTTAGCGCGCGGCTGAAGAAGTTGTTGCGCGGCTCCTGATCCTGCAGCGTGTTGACATTGACGACGATCAGCCCCTCCGCCGCGTCGGTGACGTAGGCGTAGTTGTAGATCGGGTGCATGACCTGTTCTTCGTTCGCGCCGCGCATCAGCGAGGCATAATTTCCGCTGAAATTGAGGGGCTGATTGAGCCCGGCATTGCGCGGCGGGTTGATTGGCTGGTTCGTCGGTAGCACGACGCAGGTGGCGTCGGTCGAAGCGATGTGCGTGTCCTGTCCAAGCGGCGAAAACGGCGCGGTGATGATGCGCTCCGAGAAGCCTTTGTTGGCAACGCTGGCGACATCGTAGACGCGCATGCCCTTGCTGCCTTCGGCGACATAGAGGTACTCGCCGCGCTGCTGGATGCAGTTCGCTTCGTTCGAGGAATGACCATACGCTTCCTCAAGCTTGCGGCCGTTCGCGACGTGCTTCGCGAAATTATCCGGGTAGGCATACCTGTGCAGATAACTGCCGATCACCGCCTGCGGCTCGTCCCATTCGGTGACACGCACCGCCTCGAGGTCGCTCGCCTCGCCGACCCAGGCGTCGTAGCCGACGAGATTGACGAAATCGGTGCCCAGCAACAGCAGCTGCGCCATGATCGCGTTGTTATCGTTGTCTTTCGAGATGTGGCAGTCGGTGCAGGTCTTGGTCTCCGCGCGCCGCTCTGTGTGCGGATAGTGCGGCGAGAAGGCCTGACTCGAGAAACCGGCCGACGACACCGGCGGCTGTTGCACGTAAATATGCTCTCGATTGATGTTGGTGGACGACAGCACCAGCGCCGAGCGCGATGCGATCGGCGCGATAATGTTGTTCTTGACCGTGCTGTGGCGGCCGAGCTGGAACATGTCCTCACGCGCAATCTCGGGATTGTAGGTCGCGTAGTTGCGTGTCGTCTCACCCTCGAAATGATGCCGTTCGGTGTGCTGGTTGGCCTCGATCGGCAGGTGACAGCCGGCGCAGCTGGTCGTCCATGAGAGATGGCAGGTGTAGCAGGCCATGTCGTCGGTCGAATGAGCGAGGTCGTCCTTCGGGACACCGGGACCCCATTTCATCGAGGTGCCCTTCGACATCAGCTTGGCGCGGGCGGCGATCGGGTCGTATTTCGGGTTGCCTGGGGTCACCGTGTCCTTGACCAGCGTTACCTCCCATTCGAGGCCGGGATAGACCGCCGAGCGCTGGAAGAGCTTGCCGTCGCGCCACTCGAACTGAGCGCGTCCGTCGGCGGTGCGCAGGATCGAAAGGTCGGTCCCGCCGGGCGGCGCCGCCGGGCCGTGCGTCTTCAAATCGGGATAGCGCGCCGCGGTGCCGTGGCAATCGGCGCAGGTAATCTCGATCGCCGCCTGCACCTCGCCGTAGATGTGGCCGCTGCCGTGAACGTCTTGGGTAAAATGGCAGTCGACGCACTGCATCCCGAAATCGACATGGATCGAATCGAGATGCACCGCCTTCTTGAATTTTTCGGGGTCGCTTGCCGGGATGACGTTGTTCTGGTCGTCGAGCAGGTTGCCCTTGCGGTCGCGCTTGAAGATCGCGCGGAAATTCCACCCGTGGCCGTGGTAATCGGCGAATTGCGTATCAGCGAGCTTGGGGTTCAGCTCGTTGACATCGGCCGAGAAATTGGGGTCGGCCCAATTGCCGCGCACCACCGCGCCTTCGGGGTTGCGCTCATAAGCGGCGCGCATTTCGGTGTCCGTGGGATAGCGCTGCTTCTTCGGCCACATCTGCGGTGCGGCCGTCTCATAATCCCACATCGTGTAGCCGAGCATGGTGTTGATGAACAGGTTCGGTTGGTGCATGTGGCAGATCATGCACTGGCTGGTGGGGATCGCCGTCGTCATGCGATGGACGATCGGGTGTCCGGTCTGGTCGCGCGGGATGGTCGGGTCGGTGCCGAAGCCCATGCCGCGATTGCCGAACGCAGCATAGGGTCCACCCTCTTGCGGGTCGCGGTCGTTGGCATAGACGACGTGACAGCCGGCGCAGCCCGAATTGCGGTAGTCGCCCGGATTATCGTTGGTCCCCATAAACCACATGTCTGGGTCATTGAGCCGGGTCTTGGTGATGTTAAGGATCGGGATCGAGACCCTGAGCCCCGTCCCCGGACCGCGCTTCGATTGCCGGAGGTCCGGCCGGCCCGGCTCGTCGAGTTCCTGGATATCGCCGGTCGAGTTCGGATTGCCAATCTCGGGAAACTGCGTGTTGATCGTCCGGCCGCCGCGCTCGAAAACGCGAAAAACGTCGGCCGGCGGCACCGTCTCCCAGGAGGGCAGCGGCACCAATCGGGCTTCGATGCCGTGCAGTCGCGCCATTTCCGGGCTCGGCACCTGCGGGTCAACGAGCGCCGCCGGCTGGCCGTCATGGGTATAGGCCTCGCCGACGATCGTGTGCTTGAACGGCAGGATGCCGTTGTTGTAAGCGCCGGCCGCCCAGAACATCGCGGTCGTCGACATCAGACTGCGCTCGGTCTGCGAAATCTCCCTTTGGTGACAGGCGCCGCAAGCTTCGCGCACGACGCGGTAGTCGCTCGGGTTCATAAAGCGGATGAACTCGGGCGATTCTTTGTTGAGGAGGGTGTAGGTGCGCGGCGGCTTGACGCTCGACGGATAGTTCCATTCCTCAGGGTGCAGCGGGTGTACATGCGCGGCGTCGAGGACGCGGCGGTATTCCGGGCTGCCGGGCGGCGTGCCGGGGGAAAGGACGGCGGCGGCGTTGCCGCCGTGACAATCGGCGCAGCCAAGGTTCACCCCGGTGCTGGTGTGCATGGTCAGCGAGTCGGTCGTCGTATGACAGCTCATGCAGCCGGCGCTGTTGAGCCGCGCCTCGGCCTGTGTCTCCTTTTGCGGCGCGGGTGGCGAATCGGCGCGCGCACCGCCGGCGAGGCTGAAGCCGATCAATGCGAGGAAGATCAACGCGCGGCGCATCGCATCAATACGTGAAAATGACGTTGCCCATGACCGAATAGAGCAGGCCGCCGGTGTTAAACAGCGCGGCGCCGCCATTGGTGTTGAAGAGCGCCTTCATGCCATCGCCCGGAACCAGAATGCCGCCCGAGAGGCGGAGCACGATGTTCTGGGTGAAGAGCGGCCGGTAGGTGAACGCCGCCGACAAATCCCAGCCGACATCGTTGGGGATGTCCGCCTGGTGACGCAGAAATTCGAGCGTCGTCGTGTTGTAGAAGTCGAGATGGTTGAAATTGGTCGCGAGTCGTAACTCGGGCAGCAGGTCGAAATCGCCGCCGACGCCGGCCAGGATCAGGCCTGGGTTGTCGAAATTCGATTGCCCTTCGCCCTTGGACGCGCGCAAGTCGGCGAGCACGCCGTTTTCGGTGTTGAGCGCGACCCCGCCGCCGCCAATGAGCGGGATCGATTGACGGATCCAGAAGCTGGTGTCGGCGCCGGCGAATTGCGGGTTCTCAAAGGGTGAATCGAAACCGCCGATATGCCCGCTCTGCGGGTTGCCGGCGCCGCTCTGGATCAGCCCCGACAGACGGAACCGCGCCCAATCGAAATCGATCGACGGCTCGGCTGCCGCGAAGAACCCGCTGATCGTCGCGCCATTGTTGCCCGGCGAGCCGAACTGGTTGTGCGACTGGTGGCCGAACTCCCAATAGCTCGACACGGTCAGATTGACGCGGCCGAAATGCCCGTCGCCGTTATAGCCGAGGTAGTTGACGTCATAGTTGTAACCGCGGTCGTCACCGATCTGCGCCGGCCGCACCAGGAAGCCGTTTTTATCGTAATAGAACTCATCGCCCTCGCGGTTCCAGTTGAAGAGGTCGATGATCTGCGAGGTGAAGCCGGACACCGGCATGTCCTGGCGGAAAAGATTGGCGACAAAAATGCCGTCTCGGCGCACCGACTCGCCGAGATCGTTTAGGCCGCTATTGGTGTCTTTTTCCAGCCGCTGGAAATAGGCGAGATTGTACTGCCAGCGATTGGCGTCGCGGTCGCCGAAAAAGCGGATGCCAAGCTGGTTGTCCTGAAACAGAAAGCCGCGGAAATCGGCGTTGAACGGCTGGATGCCGACGCGCACGGAGTCGAAGTCGTAATACTCCGACACGTTGCGGATGTGATAGTCGATGAATCCTTCCTGCAGCCCAACAAACTGGTCCGAGCGCGTCTGCCCCTTGGCGGGATTGACGTTAAGCACGCCGATCTCACCGGCCGTGGTGTAGTTGTAGTTAAACGCCGGGGTGATGCGCAGCTCGAAATCGGGCGGCTTGAACGCGGTGTCGCCCTTGATGAGCGCCAGTTCTATAATATCGGTCTCGAGAACCTGGGTGCGGCCATACCGGCCGAACGTGTTGCTCTCGTTCGGGCGCGCCGTGTATTGCGCGCCGATCCCGGTCGGATCGCGCGCCGGCTCGTAGGTCGTGTCGGCGATCGCGCCAACATTGAAGAACCAGTCATCGCCGAAGATCGGCTTGTCTGCCTTGAACGTGTTGTTGTTGTAAGGGTCGAGCGGGTTGTCGCCAGGCCGCAGCGCATCGAGGATGCGCCAGCGATCCTGCACCGGCATCTCGCCGCCATGCTCAAAGGCTTCCGGCGGCGGCAGCGCCTCCGGGTTGACCACCGGCTCGACGCCCGGGATCGGCGGCGGCCGGCGGCCCGGCGCGCGGCGGTTCTCGGCACCGGGATATTCGGCGCCGATCATCTTGTCGATACCAGCGCGATACGCGGCCCAGTAATCGGCCTCGGCGCGGGCATGCGACGCCATCGCCGTCAGCGTGTCGTCCGATAGCTTGCGGTTCAGCGTCTGCTCGAGCTGACGGCGCAAGTCCGGGGTTGTCAGCGCCTTCTCGAAGGTCGCGGCATCGCTGGTTGTCGCCTGGAAGAGCTGCTCGGCCATACGGCGGTCGCGGCGCAACTCGTCGATGCCGACGCGGGAGCCCGGGGGCGCGTCTGGCGGCGGCATCGCCGCAGCGGCCGTGCCCGCCGTCACGACAAGCAATACGAACGCGACCGACCATCGGCGCGCATAGAACCGCCCGCGGCGGCGGTCCGTTATGCCTATGGCGGGCACGGGGCCTGGTTGCTCGAATTGAGGAAAGGCGCGGCGGGGCAGTTGGCGTAACGCAGATTACCGCCATTTTCTGGGTTGAGATTGTCGGAGCGGATGCCGAGAGGCGCATTGCCAATCGCCGCACCAGCCTGAGTATCATCAAACAGCCCGAGGAACGAGATCAGGCTGTCCTGCTGGATGCCGTCGCCGGAAACCCCGATCCCGCCGACGAGCGTGTTGCCGCGATAGATCGGGAAACCGCCGGAGAAGATCTGCATCCCGTCGGCGAGCTGGGTCTTGCCGCCGGACCGAGCCGGAAGGCCGGCCCCGAGTGTGCCGCCGGTGCCGCAACCCGCGGCCGGCGCCGCGGCGCCGGTCACACCGGCGAGAATATCGGGCGCGATCAAATCGAGCTGGATGCCGTCCGAAAAGATGCTCCAACGGTTGATCGGCAGGCTCAGCGGGCCGTAATTGAGCGGCGTGAGGGTGCTGCCCTGCTGACCGTCAAGATAAAACGGCCGCGCGATATCGCCGATGCTGACTTCGGACCAGGCGATATTGCCGACAAAGGCCGGCGCGGAAGCCCCGAGGAGCGTGTTCGAATCGTTATTGTATTGGGTGAATGTCCCGCTCGTGTTGCTGGCCGGGACGGTGATGTTCTGGATCGTGGTTGCGGTGTCGGCGCGCGAGAAGAAGACCGCGGTGCGCGCTTTCTGCCGCGACACGTCGGCGCCAAAGATCGGCGCGTCCGGGGTACGCGCCTGAGCCAGGATGTTGCCGTCGAGATCGACGATCGTCACCGTGACCTGAGCGAAAGTATTGGTCGGGATGCGGATCGCCGCGCGCGCCGAATAGGCGACGTTGAGCGCGTTGGTCATCAGCGCTTGCGCCTCGGCAGCGGTGATCGCCTGGCCCGCCGGCACGAGACCGTTGGTCGGCGGGTAGAGCACAACTCCCGCGCCGTTGGTGAAGACGAACGACGTGTAGGTCGTGCCGGGGTAGAGCATCGGCCCAAGAGAACCGTCGGGGGCGATGCCCGAGGCGCCATCGGTGCTGCCGTAAGTCAGGCCCGCGATCGATGTCTGACCTGGCGCCGGTCCGGCGAAGTATCCCGGTATCGCGATCGGCGTAAAGGTGCCGGCGGCTGCGACCGATGTCGCGAAATTGGCGCTCGTCGCGTCGGTATATTGCAAGGTCAGCCCGCCCACCGCGATGTTGTCGGCGTCAAGCGCGGGCGGCGCCTGGTAACCGGTCGAGCCGGCAAGCGCGATGACCTCGTCATTGAACGATCCGGACGAACCCGAGGACGTCAGCGGGTTCAGATTGTCCGAATAGGTAACCTCGCTCATCACCCCGATGCCGCCGGCGAGAATGCCGTTTTTATAGAGCGGGAGCCCACCGGCATCAGCCGAGAAGCCAAGCGCCGAGCGGTGCGGCCCAGCATTGGTTCCGCCGGGAGCGGCGGACGCCATGGTGTTGAAATCCGAGCAGGGCAGCTGACTGAACTGCACGCCGAAGAGCGGGCCGGCGGGCTGATTGTTCACGCTCGGCGGGAAATGCTGCTGGACAATGTAGTTGGCGGTGCGAGTGCTGAACGCGTTGCCGTTCGACGACAGATAGGCGCCGGTCAGGGCCTTGGAAAGCGCTCCCAGCGTCGTCGGGATCACGGCCGGCGGCACGACGGCGGTGTTTTCGAGACCGGTCCCGGGATTGAGGCCGGAGGTGACGGTCAACGCCGTCGGCGCGCCCGGCATCTGGGTCGCCGACAAGACATTGCCGACGCGGTCGACCACCACGATCGTCGCCGGATGGCCCTCCGCGGCCGCCTCATGCACCGCCTGCAGCATGATCGTGTTGACGTCGGCCGCGGTGAGGGCCGGCGGCACACCATCGACCAGCGCCTCCGGATTGAGGGCCGCGTTGGGCGAGATCCCGGCAGTCGACACACCCGGCCCCCCTCCGCCGCCGCAACCGCCAGGCGCCATGCACCACACCGACAGCACCGCCATCGCCGCGCGGAACGCCGGATGCCCGAAGAAACTGCGTGAACGGCGTCCGGTCATTGCATGGCCCCTGCGACCGAGTTGCGCATGAGACCGAACTCGCTGTGATGGAAGTCGTGGCAGGTGATACAGGTCGATTGAGCGTGAAACGACGCGTCGCCGGCGCCGTGGCACTGGGTGCAATTGTCGAGGCCGGGAACCATCAATCGCTCGGTACCATTCGAGACCGCCACGGCGACGGTATGGCAGCTCTCGCAGGTCGCTCCGCGGTGCGATGCGTGGTCAAAGACAGCGTTAGGTAGGAAACGCACCGGCAACTTTACCGCCGCGACGACGTGCGCCGGATTGGCTTTCGGCGGCAGTGCGTCCGCCAAGATCTTGCTGGCATCCCACGTGCCGTTATCGCCGGTGCTGTAATGGCAGAGCGCGCAGCCGCGCTTCTCATCGAAGACGACACGCAACGCCGCGGCGGCCTGTGCGCTCACTTGGGCCTGAATGTCGGTGGGAGCTGGGCTCGGCGCCGGCGAGGCTGCCGCTCCGGCCCGCAGCGCACGGCCGGCGTAGTCGTTCCACACGGCCGCGATGACGCCGGCGTCGTCGCCATGCGGCACCCTGCCGTCCTGCCAGGGCAACGAAACCGCGTCGAAGGTTAGCTGATGGCAGCTCCGGCATTGGTTCTTGTAGGTAATGGGCAGAAAACCCTGGCCGGCCGGCTCTGCCACATGGCAGTCGCCGCAGTCCTTGACCGCCCGGCCAGCCTGCACGAGCACCGGGTAGTTCATCGTGTCCATGTGAACCTTGTGCTCGAATTTGAGCCCCGGCCGGTCAATCGCCGGCGGCGACCCGCCGAGTTGCACCCGCCGGGTCGCGTTCTGCGCGGCATCGGCGACGACCGTCGCGCGGAATTGCGGGTGAGCGTTGGGGAACCCGCCAACATTTTGCATGTCCGCCGCCGGCGCGGCCTCCTTGAGGTTCCGATGACAGCCGAGGCACAAGCTCGCTTCGCTGACCACACTGCCTGCGATGCCGCGATGCTCGGTATGGCAGTCGGCGCAGCGCATCGACGCCAGCCGATCGCCAAGCGCGGCAAGCGCGGCGCCGTGTGGCGTATGCGTGCCGACATTGGCGTGGCAAGCAAGGCACGCTTTGTCGGCGACACCGGCAAAGGCGCCTTCATGACATGTCGTGCAATCCGCCGCGAAGAAGCGATGCGCGTTCGAGAACGAGCCGGGGTTCCATGACAGCCCGACCAGGGTCGGCAGCGTCGCGTTGGGCGCGCCCTTGTGCCAGGAATGCAGCATCCCGCCGCTCAAGACGAAGATGGGCACCGCGAGACAGACAATCGTGATGACGACGAACCCGGTCCAGGCATAGAGCCGCTTGTTCGCCCCGGTGCGGGCGAGCCCGATCGGCAGCCCGGCGCCAAGCCGATCGGCCACACCGGCGGTCGGCTGAACCGTCTCGATCTGGATCGCGCCGTCACAACCGTCGGGCGGAGCGAGGATCTCGATCCGATAGGGCCCGAGCCTGATCTCGTCGCCGGGCTTGAGCGGGGCGGTGTCGACCAGGGAGCCATTCACCTCGAGCGGCGAGTTATCGAGCCGATCGATCGTCAGCACGCCGTCGCGCAGGATGAGCGCCGCGGCGCGCAGCCCGACGTGAATGTCGTTGAGCGGCACCTCGTTGTCGGTGCCGCGGCCGATACACACGCGTTCGCCGCTGGCGCGTTGCGACCGGCGCATTATCGCGGTGCCGCGTCGGCTGAGAAAGGCGACGTCAACCTCCATACGCTCCGTCGCAATCGAGGTACTTCAGGGTGAAGGGAGTCCGTCCGGTTGCCCGGCGCGGACGGCGGACTAGAGATAGAAAACCGAGACGATGTGCGCCATGAGCGCGGCAAGCAGGGCGAAGGTTAGCGGAACGTGAACGTAAAGCCAGATATCCATCAGCGCCTTGAAGCGGACATCACGGCGCAGCCGGAACACAAGCGCAGCCTTCTCGTCGAGCTTGGTGCGCAAAAGCCGCCAGGTATCGTCGATCGCGCCGGGCCCGGCGTCGGGCATCGCCTGCAGGCGCGCGATGGCCTGGACGGTGCCGCAATCCGGGTAATGACCCGTCACCTGGCGCCACATTGAGCCGCCGATAGGCGTGTTGTCGAGAGACCCGCGAATGATCGTCGCCATTGCGTCGTCCATCGGCATTACCCGGCGGCGCAGCTCGGCATCGATCGCGACGACCTGCGCCTGCAACTGTGCCATCGTCATGTTCTGGCGATTCTCGGTCATCTGCCGCGGGTAGCGGACATAGGCGACGACGCCATAGACACCGCTCGCGATCACCAGGCACATCAGCGCATAGGCGAGCGTGTGGACGTTCCAACCGAAATGAAACCCGGTATGCAACGTGGCGATCACCACAAGCGCCAGCCCGAGATAGACATGGGCTGACAGGCGGCGCGCGAGACGGCTCGGGTCTTCGGCCTGATGGGCCGAATCCGGCGCGCCCGAGCCGTGCGGCTGTAGGTACTTGCGCTCGGGATCATAGGTGCGCTTCTTGTAGCCGAACCAGGTCAGCCACAGGATCAAGAGCGCGCCGACCGTGCCGAGCGTGTACCCGGCCCAACCCCCGCCGTAACGCTCGCCGTAGGGCGGCACGGCGACGTAAAGCACGATCGACCCGGCAACCGCGGCCAAGGCCAGCTTCAAATAGCGGAAATTATCGTAAGCGAGGAACGAGACGTGGCGGCTGAGCCGGCCTCTCGTAGCGGCGAGGGCAGCGGTGTCGCTCATACTCATCGGGCGTTCCGCATCACTTCGATGAACTGCGCCGGGTTGACCCGGATCGCCGCCCCGGTCGGGCAGGCGCGTACGCAGGCGGGGCCGGCGAGCCCCTTGCACATGTCGCATTTGACTGCGTGGGCCGAACCCTTGCGGTGCTTCATGCCGTATTCCGACTTGTCCTCGCCGGGGCCGGGCCCGGCGCCGAAAAACAGCCAGCTGAGAAGGCTCGGCTTTTCCTCCGGCATTGCCGCCATCTGGATGACGCCGTAGGGGCAGTTGTTCTTGCAGTTGCCGCAACCAATGCATTGATCGTTGATGAACACCTCGCCATTGGCGGCGCGATGGATCGCGTCGGGCGGGCAATCGGTCATGCAATGCGGGTCTTCGCAGTGCCGGCACGAGGTCGGCACGTGCACCATCGCGAAGGTCGGCCCCGCCTCGCGATTGAGCCGGCTGACGCCGTGATGCGTCTCGGCGCAGGCCTTCTCGCAATTGTCGCAGCGCACGCACAGTGACTCGTCGATAAGCAGCACGTCGGTGCCCTCGCCCATCCCCTCGCGCACCAGAAAGGTAATGAGGTCACCGGCCTCGGCGTTGCGCTGCATGATCTCGCGGTCGCTGATCCGCTTCTCGTATTCGTCCTCGACGCGCCGGCGCAATTCTGGGTCGCGGTCGAGCAGCTTGCGGAAGACAGCACTGTCGATCGCGATCGCCTCGGTGGTGCTCGCCGCGGTCACGGTCGCGACGCGCGGCTGATGGGTCAACAGCGCCATTTCGCCGACATAGTTGCCCGCGGCGACATAGTTGAGCACGACCTCCTTGCCGCCGACCCGCTTCGACACCGTCACCGAACCTTTGCGGATCAGGTAGACCGCGTTGTCGTCGGCGCCCTCCTGGATCAGCACCTCGTTGCGCTCTTTCGAGATGATCTGCGACGTCGCCACCACTTCCCGCAACAGCTCGTCCTCGACATGCGGCATGAGGAAGGTCTTGATCTGGCGAATGACGGCCGCGTCTTCGATCGTCTTCTTGACCGCCGGCTCCGAGCGCTCGAGCTTGAGGATCGTGTTGCGCTCGACCTCGAAGAGCAGCACCGGCTCCGTCGCCACCACCGTGGCGGTGCGCTTGCGGCCCGAGATCAGCCCCATCTCGCCAAAGAAGTGACCGGGCCCAAGCCGCACCAAGTCGCCGGGGTTCTGCGGGTTGATCTGGATGCCGACCTCGCCGGCCAGCACGGTGTAGAGCGAGTTCGTCGCGTCACCGCGTTCAAAGACCACCGCGCCCGGCTGCAGATAATGCAGCCCGGCATGGATCAGGAACTCGCGGATCTGTACCGGCTGCAGCGTGCTGAACATCGGCGCGCGCGCCTTGATCTGCTCGATCAGCTCGGCGCCGGTCAGCGCATTTTTGCTGGGGTCGAGCGTGCGGACGATGTCGGGAGTGAGCTTTTTCTGGATCAGCGGCTCATCGGCCGGCGGAACTGGATTGCCGAGGATACACTCGACGACCTCAAAGCCCTGATTGAGGCAGTTCTTGATCAGCGGATAGCCACCCAGCGCGCCGATGATGTAGAGCCCGGGAATCTGCGTCGACTCGTAGGTCTCGCTGACCGGCGGCAGACCGCTCACCTTGATGTTGCAGCGCTCAAGGAACCGGCTTGGCGGCTGGGCGCCGATGCGCGCGATGACGCGGTCGCAGGCGACGTTGACGACGGCACCGTCGGTGCCGCGCAGCACGAGCATGCCGTCGTGCACCTCCTCGGTCTTCACGTTCTTGACGTGATTGATTGAACCCGACTGATCGGCTTCCTTCTCGATTGCCGCCATGATCAGCGCCCGGTTGGCGGGCTTGGCGCGCGGGAACTCGTCACCCGTGTTGATCAGATAAATCTCGTTCTTCGTCGCGAGCGCGAGCGCGTTCTCGATACCCGCGTCTCCAACCCCGATCACCGCGATCCGCTCGCCCTCGTATGCGTCGGGGTCATCTAGCTGGTATTGCACCATCGGGTGACCGCTCGAATGAGCAATCGTCGCGCCCGGAATGGTCAGCTGGTTGAGGTTGCCCTGCACACCGATGGCGAGCACGACGTATTCAGCGGTGATGGCTTCGCCGCCGACAAGCGCCAGCTGGAAATTGCCTTGCTCGCCGGTAATAGCGTTGACCTCGGCGCGATAGCGGATATTGGCTTTGGTATCGGCGGCGGTCTTGGTCCAGCTGTCGATAACCTCTTCGCGCGATTCTTCCTTGAACTCGAGCTCGAGCCCCTGCTGCGCTGGCAGCTCGACGGGCGTCGCCATGACGAGCTTGCGTTTCTGGTACTTGTAGATCGTATCGTTAATGTGGTCGGTGCGTTCGAGGAGGACGTGCGAGACGCCTCTCGTGGCGGCATGAGCGGCGGCGCTGAGGCCCGCCGGCCCCGAGCCGACGATGGCGATCTTAAAATCCGTGCTCAACCTAACGGCCCCCATCCAGGCCCAGAAAATCTACCAAGCGGCGACAGCAAGCGGTAGGGCAAATCGCGGGTTATCCACTCTCTTTCCTGCGTCTTGCCGCGCCCCTAAGAAGCGCGCACGCTGCAAGCCGACGAGAACCAACGAAACCCCTAGGGAGTCCGCCCAGATGGCCGAAACTCGCGCGAGGCTCGCGCTCTACGCCAGCGTCGCCAACGAGCTCACCCATTACGACATCGATGTCGCCGCGGCGACTTTGACACGCCGCGACTCGGTGCGTCTGCCCGCCAACGTGCAGTATGTCTGGCCGCACGCGTCGCAGCCCTTTCTTTATGCCGCGACCAGCGACAGCGCCTCGGGCATGGGGCCGACCGGCACGAATCATCATGTGAGCGCGGTCCGGATCGATCCCGGGTCGGGCGCGCTGTCGCTGCATGGAGAGCCGATCGCGCTGCCGACGCGGCCCATCCACATGGCGACCGACATGCCGAGCGAGCATGTGCTGGTCGCGTTCAACAATCCGAGCGCGATCCACATCTACCGCATCAACGCCGACGGGACGCCGGGCGCCGAGGTGGCGCAGCCAAATCCGATTGACGCCGGCATCTTCGCCCACCAGGTGCGCGCGACGCCCGACAACAAACAGGTGATCCTCGTCACCCGCGGCCACGACCCGGCCGGCCCCCGGGCCGAAGAACCGGGCGCGCTGATGCTGTGGGATTTCAAGGACGGCGTGCTGGCGAACCAGCAGAAGGTCGCGCCGAACAGCGGCCTCGGGCCGGGCTATCTGTTCGGGCCGCGCCACCTCGATTTTCACCCCACGAAGCCGTGGGTCTATGTGTCGCTCGAGCGCGAGAATCGGCTCGACATGTTCACGCTCGAAAGCGGCCGGCTGTCCGAGAAGGCGGCGTTCCGCAAGAACAATCTGTCGCAGCTCGGCGTGCCCGGCGCGCGCCAGGCGGTCGGCACCGTGCATGTCCATCCAAACGGCCGCTTTGTCTACGTCGCGAATCGCGCGTCGACCATTGTGGAGGAGGGCGAACGGAAGGTTTTCGCTGGCGGCGAAAATACCCTTGCCGCTTACGCGATCGATCCAGCAACCGGCGAGCCGAACGTGATCCAGCATGTCGACACGCACGGCATCCATTGCCGCACCTTCCATATCGATCCGTCGGGCAAGCTGCTCGTCGCGGCGCATATCCAGGGGATCACGCTCAGAGACGGCAGCGAGGCGCCGTGCTGTCTGTCGCTGTTCGGCATCGGCGATGACGGGAAACTCGGCTTCGTGCGCAAATACGATGTCGACGTCAGCGGCGGCCGGACGATGTGGTGGATGGGGATGGCGAGCTACTAGGCGCTCAAATATCCCGTCTCGTCCCACAGTTTGATCACCGGCTCGTGCATGTTGTGCTCGTAGCCAAGCGCGCTGAGGCTCGTGGTGCTGAGCACGAAGTAGCGACCACCGCCGGCGCCGAGGCCGAGCCAGCACGCCGCTAACGCGCGCAAAAAATGGCCGCTCGAAAAGCACAGCACGTCGCCGTCCACCTCGCGCAGCGTCTCGATCACCCGGTTGGCGCGCACCGTCACCTGATGCACCGACTCGCCGCCCGGACAGCCATGCTTGAAGAGATCCCAGTCCGGCCGTTCCTTGTGGATGTCGTGTGTCTTGATCCCCTCGTAATCGCCGTAGTTCCATTCGACGAGATCGGGCAGCTTCTCGGCGACCGCACCGAACCCGGCCAATTCGCAGGTCCGCGACGCGCGCTGCAGCGGGCTGGTGAAGACCTTGGCGAAGTTCATCCCGTCGAGGCGTGCTTTGAGTTTGAGCGCGAGCTCCTCTCCATGCGCGGTCAGCGACAAATCGGTCAGCCCGGTGTGTTGGCCGGATAGGCTCCATTCGGTCTCGCCGTGCCGGGCGAGCCAGATCGTGGGATGCGGCATGACATTCCCCCTGCGACAAGCGCCTCGCGCTATATGATCGCACAATATGACAGGAGGAAACCCGATGAGCGACGAACTGCCGACCGCCGCACGCGTCTCCGACCCCGGCATCCGCGCTCTCTACAGGCTGGAGAACCGCTGGCAGGCCTGGCTCGATGTCGAGGCGGCGCTGGCCAAGGCGCAGGCCGAGCTCGGCATCATCCCCGAGGCGGCGGCCGGCGCGATCGCCGCCGCGGCGCATTACGAGAAGATGGACCGCACGCGGCTTGACGAGGGCTTTGCGCGCACCGGGCACACGATCGTGCCGCTGGTGTGGGAATTGTCGCGGGTCGTCGGTGAGGCGCATGGCGGCTGGGTGCATTGGGGCGCGACGACGCAGAACATCACCCAGACCGGCGACCTGTTGGTGCTGCGCCAGGCGCACGGGATTTTCCTCAAGCTGATCGCCGACGCACTCGATGCTGCGGCGGCGCTCGCGGAGAAGGGCGCCGAGATGCCGATGGCCGGACGCACGCATGGCCAGCACGCGGTGCCGGCGACCTTTGGCTACAAGGTCGCGGTGTGGGTCGATGAGCTCTGCCGCCATGTCGAGCGCTTCGGCCAGCTCGCCCCGCGGCTCTTCGTGGCGATGCTCGGCGGCGGCGGCGGCACCTATGCCTCGCTCGGCGAGATGGGGCCAAAAGTGCAAGCCGGGATCGGCAAGCATCTCGGCTTTGGCTCGATGCGCGTGCCGTCGCGGGTAATCCTCGACCATCTGGCCGAAAACGTTTGCCTGTTGGGCATGCTGGCGGCGAGCTGCGGGCGGATCGGCCGCGAGATCTACACGCTGATGAAGACCGAATTCGGCGAGGTCGAGGAACCGGTGCCGCCGGGCACGGTGGGCAGCTCGACCATGCCGCAAAAGCGCAACCCGAAGCTCTGCCAGGACATCATCGCCGCGGCGGCGGAAATCCGCTCGATCGTGCCGCTCGCGCTCGAAGCGATGCAGACCGAGCACGAGGCCGACCGCACCACCAGCCTGATGATGGATTCGGCCGAAAGCCGCGCCTGCATCGCCACCGGCGATATGCTGAGCCGGCTGGTCGAGATCTTCCGCGGGCTGAAGCTCGATCCCGAACGGATGCGCGCCAATCTCGACCTCGGCGGCGGGCTCATCATGGCCGAGGCGGTGATGCTCGATCTGGGGCAGGCGATCGGCCGGCAGCACGCGCACGACGTCGTCTACGACGCGGCGATGGAAGCGGCGACCACGCGCAGATCCTTTGGCGATCTGCTCGCGGCCGACGAGCGCGTTACCGCGCATCTGTCGAAGAGCGAGATCGACAGGCTGCTCGACCCGACCGCCTATACCGGGCTCTGCGCCCAGATGGCGCACGACGCGGCGGCGCGAGCGCGCGAGACGGCCAAGGCGATACGCGCCGGCTAAAATCCGGCTGAAGAACAGGAAGGCGACGGCGAACGCGAACATCGACGCAGGGTCACATCAGCGAATGCACCGTATTTGCGTTCACTATACGTTCTCCGCAAGAGTGGG
>Ga0187784_10001923_pt1 | contig 16576 bp, 12 predicted proteins | sample 1015_SJ02_MP15_2_FD_132964 | JGI IMG/M metagenome (GOLD analysis project Ga0187784, IMG submission 132964) | Tropical peat soil microbial communities from peatlands in Department of Meta, Colombia - 1015_SJ02_MP15_20_MG | ecosystem: Environmental > Terrestrial > Soil > Wetlands > Peat | place...
CGCCAGCACCGCCGAGCTTACGGCGGCCGACGCCGCGCCCGGCGGCGGCGAAGATCGCGGAGCACAGCCGCTCGCAGTTGCGGCGGAAGGGGCGTGGCCGGGCGGCAAATCCGACAAACGCTTCCGATTGGTCGTCGCCGGCACCAGCAAGTTCGCCAGCAACGAGTATTTCGCGTACGTATCGAACGGAGAACTCGCGGTCGGCATGATACGCTGGCTTGCCGCCGATGAGGCCATACCGACCGTGCGCCCACAGACTTATCAGCTGCCGGAGATCGTGCTCACCAGTCGGCAGATGCGCGACGTGTTCATCGCCCTCGAGGTGCTGCTGCCGCTGTCGACGTTGCTGTGCGGCGTGCTGGTTTGGTGGAGACGGCGCTGATGCCGTCCGAGCAGCAACCGGCAGAGCAGCACTCGTCGCCACGCAGCCGGATGCTTCTCGGCTTCGGCGCCGGGGTGCTGATTGCGTTGCTCGTCGCGCTGGCGTTCAGCGGGCACGTCCCGGAATTCGGCGCTCTCGTGCACTTTTCGTCCAACGGCGGCCTCGTCTCGGTCGCGCCGGCGGCGGTGACGCAGGTCGAAATCCGTGCGGGACGCGAGAACGTTGCACTGCGCCGCAACGCCGGCGGCTGGACGATCGACGGCGCGGACGGACCGATTGCCGTACCGGCCGAAATCGCTTCGCACGTCGAGATGGGATTGCAGTTCCTCAACGTCAGCGACCCGATGCGTGAGATCCCGGCAAGCGAGCTTAAGCCCGCGGACTTTACCGAATACGGACTCGATCCTCCGGCCAGCGTCGTTGTGATCGGCACTGCCGGGGGGACGGCCGCGACCATAAGCTTCGGCAGCCTCAACCCGGTCGGCACCTCGCAATATCTGCGGTTGTCCGGAGCCGGCACGGTCTATCTGATGCCGCGGCACGTCGGTACCGAGTGGCAGGTAGCCGGCGACATGGTGCGCCGCTTGCGGGGACAGGCCGAGGTTGCGAATGCCGGGCCCGGCACCGGCTTGCTGCTTCCCATTTCGATCGCACAAGTCTGGGCGCTGGAAATCGTGTCGGCAGGAAAGCTCACCCGCTTTGAGCGCGACAGCGCGGGCAATTGGTTCCGCCACACCGGCCAGCACACCCATAGCGGCGGAGCCAACACCCACATGGCCGATTCGGCGCAGGCCCGCGCCATCGCCGCGGCACTCGACGCTTTCGACCAGACCGCGATCGAGTCGCGCGTCGCGCGCCCCACCGACGATGCGGCTTTGGGGCGGTTCGGCCTGGCATTGCCGTCGGTCATCGTTCTGCTCTATGCCCGGGACGGCTCAGCGCCGTTGGCGCGGATCGAGATCGGCGCCGCCACGGGCAATTTCGCCCGCTATGCCCGCCTCGCGCCGAACGGCGAGGTGGTGACCGTAGCCGAGTTCGAGGTCACCCGTCTCACCGAACTCCTCAAAGCGGTGGGAGCGGGTTAGTGAACTGGTTGGTGTGGAGGCCGCGACGGCTGGGCATCGTTGCGGTCCTGCCGCCGCTGATCGCCATCTGCAGCGGTACGCTCGCCCAGGCGCATCAGGTCAATCTGTCGACGGCCCGAGTCGAGTTGCGCCCGCAGCGCGTCGTCGCCGTCGAGGTGGCGCTGAAGGGAAGCGATGCCGACCGGCTGGCCGGCACCCACGTGTTCGAAGAGCAGAAGGGGCTGGTCGACCCGGAAAAGGTTGCGGCCTCCGCAGCGCCTATCGCGACCTATGTGGACGCCCACATATCCGTCACCCGCGCCGACGGTACCCCGTGCGCGGCGGGTGCTTCCGAGGTAGCGCCCGACGGCGACGGCGTGATCGTGCGCAAGACCTTCTCCTGCGGCAATGGCGGCGGAGACCTCATCTACCAATCGACCGTGCTGACCTCGACCGACCGCACCGCCCGGCAGATCGTGCTGGTCGGCTCGGGCGCCAATGCAGCGCAGGCGTTGCTCGACGACACACACACGACGGTGACGATCTCGGCGCCCGCGCCATCGCTGCTCTCGACGATGCAGCGCTACACGCTCACCGGAATCGAGCACATCTTCCTCGGGTACGACCACATCGCCTTTCTGGTCGCGATCGTGCTGTGGGCGCGGCGGCTCCTTCCGGTCATCAAGATCGTCACGGCATTCACGCTGGCACATTCGATCACGCTTTCGCTCGCGGCGCTGCAGATCGTCGTCATCCCGAGCGCCATCGTCGAGCCGGCGATCGCCGCTTCGATCATCTTCGTGGCAGTAGAGAATTTCTTCTCCCGCAATGTCGACGGACGCTGGCGGGTGACCTTCGCGTTCGGACTCATTCATGGCTTCGGCTTCGCCAGCGCGCTACAGGAATTCGGCCTGCCCGCCAATGCGGTGGTCCCGGCCTTGGCGGCGTTCAACATCGGGGTGGAGATCGGACAGGTGGCGATCGTCTCGATTGTGGTTCCGGTGCTCGTTCTGCTCGATCGGCTCATCGCCACCGATCACGAGAAACCGGTACGGGCAGCGGCGCTCGTCTACGCGTTGTCGGCGGTGATCACGGTACTGGCCGGATATTGGCTGGTGACGCGCATCCTCGAAGCGTAGCGCTCGACCCCACCGGACCTCGGCGGTCACTCCTCGAGCGTTCCGCGGAGCGGCCAACGACAGGCAAAAATGGCAGCACCGGCCAGCACGGCAATGCCGGCGATCATCAGAAAGAACTCGGGCCTTTCCATGCGGCTCCAGAAGCTGCCGAGCCAGCCGGCGAGGAAATTGCCGGCAAAGCTTGTCGCCAGCCACACACCCATCATCATCGACATGATGCGCGCCGGCGCCAGCTTGGTCACCAGCGAGAGTCCGACCGGCGAGAGATAGAGTTCCCCGAGGGTGACGACGACGAAATATCCGACGAGCCACAGCCAACTGGCCTTGGCACCGCCGGCCTGCACCGCGGCGGCCGCCATGATCAGGTTCGCGGCCGCGACCCCGCAGCAGCCCAGCGCCATCTTGGTGATGGTCGAAGGCTCGGTTCCGAGGGTGGCCTGGCGCTTCCACAGCGCCACGACGAGCGGCGTGAAGGCGAAGATCATGAATGGATTGAACGCCTGGAACCAGGTCGTCGGAATCTCGGCGCCGAACCCGAACAGTGCGACGGTGCGATCGGTGTCGGCATTGGCCCACAAGGCGATCGTGTTGCCTTGCTGCTCATAGGTCGCCCAGAACAGCGTGTTCGGCACGAACAACACCAGGAGCGCGATCACGGCGCGCGATTCGCCGCGGTCGAGCGGCTGCCATTCGCCGTCCGCCGCCTTGGCCTTCTGCAATTCGTCCGGCGGCAAGAACGGTATGGCGTAGAGATAGACCGCAAGCCCGATCAGCATACCGACACCCGCCGCCGCAAAGCCGTAGTGCCAGCCCGCCTCCTCGCCCAGCGTGCCGCAGACGAGCGGAGCGAGGAAAGCGCCGACATTGATGCCGACATAGAAGATCGAATAGGCGCGGTCGCGGCGCGGATCGCCGGCCATATAGAGGCCGCCGACCTGCGTGGAAATGTTCGGCTTGAAAGCGCCGTTGCCGATGATAAGCGCGAACAGCGCGAGGAGGAACAGCGGCTCCACCGCCATCATGAAATGGCCTATGGCCATGACAACGGCACCGACGATCACCGTGCGGCGCCGGCCGAGCACACGGTCGGCGAGAAGACCACCGAAAATCGGCGTGAGATACACCAGCGCCGTGTAGAAGCCGTAGATTTGCGACGATAACGGCTGCACATCGAGGCGGCCGAATATCCCCTCGAGCGCGCTCCTCACGGTAGCCAAGCCGACCACGCTTGCGGCGTGATCGCTCGGCAGCAGATACTTGGTCATATAGAGGACCAGCAGCGCACGCATCCCGTAATACGAGAAGCGCTCCCACATCTCGGTCGTGAACAGAAAGGTCAGGCCCCTGGGATGGCCGAATATCTCCGCGCTCGGGGATTGCCCGCCGCTCGGCGGCGATTGAATGCGCTCAACCAAAGCCGCGGTCCACCGGCGCCTGCGCCGCGGCCGGCTTTTCCCGGCCGCGGGGGCCGCTATCTGTGCGGTGCAAAGCCGAACGTGCGCTCGAAACGTTTCGCGTAATCCGACCATACCTGCGGATTGACGACCCGCGGCACCGGCTTGCCGTCGAGCGCGTCGAGCACCTGCTCGGCGGCGATGCGGCCCATATTGACGCGCGCCTCGCGCGTCACGCCGGCCATATGTGCGGTGGCGATGACGTTGTCGAACTGCAACAGCGGATGATCGGCCGGGGGCGGCTCCTTGGCCCATACGTCGAGACCGGCGCCGGCGATCTTGCGGTCGCGCAGCGCCTGCTCGAGCGCCGCCTCATCGTGGATGAAGCCGCGCGCCGTGGTAATGAAATAGGCGTGCGGCTGCATCAACGCGTAGTGGCGCGCGCCGATCATGCCGCGCGTCTCGTCGGTCAGCGGACAATTGATCGAGACGAAATCGGCACCGCGAAGCAACTCTTCGAGCTCCACTTTGGCGGCGCCGCGCGCGCGCATCTCTTCCGCGGACAGGTAAGGATCGTAAGCGAGAACCTGCATGCGAAAGAGGCCGCCGCACAATTCGGCGACCCGCCGGCCGACGTTGCCGAGACCGACGATTCCGATGGTTTTGCCAAGAACCTCGCGGCCGATGAAATCGAAGCGGCGGGTCAACGTACCGGTGCGCAACGCCCGGTCGGTCTCGCCCATGCGCTTGACCAGATAGAGCATCATGCCGAGTACATGCTCGGCGACCGCCTCGGAATTGCCGCCCGACTGGTTGACGACCAGGATTCCGCGCGCGGTGCAGGCCTTCACGTCCACAGTGTCATAACCGGCGCCATTGCTCGACACGATCAAGAGGTTGGGGGTCTTCCGCAACAGGTCGGCGCTCGCGTGATAGTGGCGGGCTAGTTCGTCGCGGGTGGCGCTCGTCTGGTAGACGTGGGCGGCCGAGAGAATCGGCGTCGCCTTATCGCCGGCACCGTCCTGCTCCAACTGGTCGAGCCGCACGTCGCCGCGGCGGCCGAGTATGTCGGCGTAACCAACCAGGGCGTGCGGCGCCACGTAGAATACCCGCTTGTTGTTGACAGCATTGTTCATTGCTTCACCTCCCGCATCGCGAACGTGCCGATGCGCGCACCTGCCGTCAACCACCGGCTTGGACCGGGCAGAACGGCAGAGGCGGCGAGGCGGTCGCCGGCGAAGCGAAACCGGTGAGCAGTTCGGGGGCGGGCGGCTGCGGCCTTGAGCACCCGGCGGCAAGTACGCGGGCACGGCGCCGAAAGATTGCGGCCGACCGACCAGTGCGTCTGTGGAAGAAAGAACCGCCTCTCCCTCGACGGAAAAGGCGGTTCTTTCTCGCAGCGCCAGAGCACGATTCGGAAGAGTGGCTACCCGATTTCCGAAAGGATTCTGCTCCCACCGAAGGATTTAGACCATGATCCGATTCAACCCGATCGGATCATGGTCTATAGGGCATCATTCCGCCGGCACGGCCTCCGGTATGGCCTCGTGCGGCGCCGATTTGTCGAGCGCGCTTGCCGGCGCACGGCTCAACCCGAAGAGGAACACCGCCACGATAATGTAGGCGACGGCGACCACGGGGGTCACCGCGATACCGACCGATTCACCGTGCATGAAGCCGAAGAAGGTAAGAACCGCGCCGGCCAACGCGAAGGCAGCGGCCTCCGTGAACTTCTTTTCGATCACGAACACGCCGATTGCAGCCAGCACCAATCCGCTCAAGATCGCGCCGCCGCCCATCACGCTCAGTCCTTCATAGAGAACGCCCACATTGCCGAGCTTGTCCATGCCGATGGCCGCGGCGCTGGTGCCGGCGGCACCCAAAGCGCCATCCATCAATGTCTTGCACCAAGCGGCAAGATGGGGCGTCAGCCCGAGCACGATGGCCGGCGCGTGGGTCTTCGGCGTGCTCTGGAAGGCCTGCGCTCCGATCAGCATGCCGATGTAGAGCAGGATCGGCGAGATCGCCACCACCGGAATGATCGCCAGCAGCAGCGAAATGATGCCGAACCACGACAGGATGATCACCATGACGCCGGTCGCAGCCGAGTAGCCGATGCGCCCACCCATGGCCTTCCAGCCGGGATGGCCGATGTACACCGCGTTGATGAACGGGTTGCCCATCAGGCAACCGATCAGACTCACGACGCCGTCCGCGGTCAGCACGCGTGTCGTCGGGTAGGGATCGCCGGCCGCTTCCGCGCTTTCGACGTTGTCCATTGCCTCGACGAGATCGTAGATGCCGAACGGTATCGCCGTGACCAGGATGACGCCGAGATATTCGAAGCCCGAGAAGATGTGACCGACCGCGGGTATCGGCACCGAAAAGCCGAAATTGGTGAACGCGTCGGTGATGCCCTTGAGGCTTAAACCGCCGTAGTCAAGGCCGAAAATGTTGGAACCCCAACCGATGATCATCCCTACGATGATCGCCACAAGACCGGCCGGAATGCCCCGCGGATATTTGAAACCGCCAAACCAGCTCACCATGATGACGGCGAAGCAGGTCAGGCCGATTACCGGCGTCATGTACATCTGCAGTGCCGGGCGCATCGAGATGAAGGTGATGGACACGCCGGCGAGCGTGCCGAGCAGGGCGGCGCGCGGGGTGATGCGGCGGACGATCGGCGCAATGAACCCGCCGATCATCAGGATGAAGCTCTGGAAGAAGACCCAAGTAAGCCCGGCTTCCCAGCCCTTGATCGGATCGTTGGTCTTGAGCGCGATCGGCAGCATGATGACGAAGGTGACGATGAACATGTGCGGCACGCTCACGCCGGACGGCAGCGCGCACACGTCTCGGCGCCCCGTCGCACGGCCCAAACGGTAGGCGAGGAACGCGTAGTAGAAGGTCGACAGGCAGAGCATGAGACCGAGCGCCGGCAAGATGCGGCCAAACACGATCGCATCCGGCATCTTGATTACGAAGCGCAAGAGCCCTGTCAGCACCAGCATGTTGACCAAAATGTTGGTGCCGAATCCGAAGAAGGCATTGAAGTCGCCGGCCGTCCACAGATACGGGCGAAATGCCGTTGTCGACGTGGTCGTCGTCATTGCATGCTCCCCTTTGCCTGTCGGTGAAGATTGACGCGATTGCCCACGTCGTGACCATTGGTCCGCTTGTCTCGCGCAATGACCTCGCGACGTGGAAAGCCGGTCTCCCGCCGTCTCCCTGCAGAAAATCCTCAGCAATTGCATCCGGGGCCACGCAAGGCGCGTGCCAAGCGCCATCTGTCGATCGAAATCGCCGCGCCCAGAATGGCGAACGTGATGAAGCGACAGTGGAATCTAACTAAGGCATGCCGCGTCGGTGCCGAGGAGCGTCGCCTGCCGATCCGAACCGCGGACGGACGGCATCGATCAAATAACGGTCATTTTGCTGTTATAAAACGTGCAGGCTGCTTCCGCGCTGTTCTGAAACAGCCGACCTTCTGCCTTCACGATAGAGCAGAAAATGCGTCTTTTGTTTCGATCAAGGTATCGCTGCCAGCGAATTAAGCAGCGGCTGCGAGGCAGTGACCGAGCCAAATATGCCGCCCTGCGCCTTGATCATAGCGAGCCCGGCCTCGTGGAATTGCGGGAAATACGAGGCGCAACAATCCGAAAGAACCACGCAGCGGAAGCCACGGTCGTTGGCCTCGCGCACCGTGGTATTGACGCAGACTTCCGTGGTCACGCCGCAGACGAACAACGTGTCGATGCCGCGGTTGCGCAACATCAGTTCGAGATCGGTCTGATAGAAGGCGCCCTTGCCGGGCTTGTCGATGACCGGTTCGTCGCCGAGCGGATAGAGCTCGGGAATGATGTCGTGACCGGGCTCGCCGCGCACCAGGATACGCCCCATCGGCCCGCGCGCGCCGATGCGGTTTGCCGGATCGCCACGTTCGACCTTGTGGGGCGGCGCGTCGGATAGATCGGGCCGATGGCCCTCACGGGTGTGAATGACCAGCACGCCGTGGCGGCGCGCGGCAGCGAGAACTTCGCGGCAGGGCGCAACGGCCGCCTGCAGCCGCGACACGTCGTTGCCGAGAGCGGCGCCAAAGCCGCCGGGCTCGAGGAAATCGCGCTGCATGTCGATGATCACGACCGCGGTCCGATCCAGGTCGACGGAAAGCGGCTCTGGTTCAGCGGCAAATGTCACGCTCGGCATGGCCTAGCCCTCGCATTGCTCTGCAATAACTTGCAAGATCAGGGCCAAAATAGCATGGGGCCCCGGGTCCGGGATTTTGGCCGCGAGTACCGAAGCGATCACACCGACGCCTTCTCCTTCGTCACGAAGGCCCGCCAACCGCCGAAGCTGGAAATGTCGCGAGCGCCCTCGACTGCTTCTGCCTCGACCAAGAAGCCCTTCGCGGGACGGCCGCCATCGAGTTCGAGCGTGCCGATCGACAGCGGTGGCGGCACGGCGGCAACGAAGCGGCCGAACGCGGTTTCCGAGAGCGCCCAAAGCTCGACTTCGATCGCGGTGCCCGCACCATTCTTCACGCGCAACAGCCCAGGCTTGGGAGGTCGCGTGCCAGAAAGGGCATAGAGCCGATAATGCGGCGCGGTCACGGTGCGCTCGAGGAGCCGCGCGCCGACGGCGCGCAGTTCGCCGTTGAGCGGCATGCCGGAGAGATGCGCACCGACGACCGCGATCGCGATCTCGCTGGCCTCGGGCGCGGCGGCGCCGTCGGCGAGACGCGGCTGCGGGACCTCGAGCGCCCCGAGCGGCAGACCGGTCGCGTGATGGAAGTCGCGGCCGATAGCGGCGAGCGCCGCGTCCTGCCCTGCGGGCGCCAGCAGCGTTACGCCGAACGGCCGGCTATCCCCGCCCATTGTCGCCGGCACCGCGAGAGCGCACAGGTCGAGCAGGTTGACGAAATTGGTATAGGTGCCGAGCCGGCTGTTGAGCCCGATCGGGTCGCCGAGCACCTGCGCGATCGTGTAGATCGTCGGTGCCGTCGGCAGCACCAGCGCATCGACGGTGCGGAACGTGTGATCGCTGACCCGCCGCAGCTCCTCGATCTGATAGAAGGCCGCAAACGCGTCCGCAGTTGTCCCATGCGCCCCGGCAAGGATCACCTGCCGCGTCACCGGGTGCAGAGCTTCCGGTGCGGAGGCGATCAGCGCGCGCGCGGTCAAATAGCGCTCGGCCACCCAGGGTCCGTCGTAGAGCAGCCGCGCCGCGGCATAGAATGGCTCGATGTCGATCTCTACGATATTGGCTCCCAGGCCGGCGAATTGCGTGAGCGCCGCCTCGTATGCCGCTTGTGCGGCGTGATCGCCGAAAAACAGGCGCCCGCCCGGTATCGGCACGCCAAGCCGCAGCCCCTGCGGCATTGCCCCAACCGCGTGCAGCGGCCGCAGCCGCGAGAACGGATCGGCGGGGTCGGGGCCGGCGATCACCCCGAGCGCTGCCGTCGCATCGTCGACCGTGAGCGCAAATACCGAGACGCAATCGAGCGTGCGGCACGCGGGCACAACTCCAGCGGTCGACACCAAGCCGCGGCTCGGCTTCAACCCGACGATGTTGCTGAAGGCGGCGGGGATGCGGCCGGAGCCGGCAGTGTCGGTGCCGAGCGCCAGCGGTGCGATACCTGCGCCGACCGCAAGCGCGGAACCGGTGCTCGATCCGCCCGGAATGAGTGCCGGATCGAACAGATTGCGGCCGACGCCATAAGGGGTGCGCACACCGACGAGACCGGTGGCAAATTGATCGAGGTTAGTCTTGCCGAGAATGAGCGCCCCGGCCGCGCGCAGCCGGGCGACCGCGGTCGCGTCCTTGCTCGGGCGGTAGCTAAAAGCCGGGCAGGCGGCGGTCGTCGGCAGGCCCGCGACGTCGATATTGTCCTTGACGGTTACCGGAATGCCGTAGAGCGCCAGCGTCTTATCCCCGGTGTGCGCGAGCTGGCGGGCCTCGGCGCGTACATCCGCCTCTTCCCGCAAAGTGATGAACATTGCTGGATCGTCGTGGGCGCGGATACGGGCGAAACTGCGCGCCACGATATCCTCGGGCTCGAGGGCCTCGGCGCGATATTGCTCGAGGATTTCGGCGACCGTCTCGGTCACATCAACTCCGTATTGGCCGAACAAACCGACCCGGAAGCAGGGCTACTCAGCTCCTTTGTGCCAATTCCGGGCCGCTTCGCAATGGGGCATGCCAAGCGCGGGGCGCCGCCCAACCGGCATGCTGTTCGGCGCGACTGGTCGCCGGGGCCGTTGCACGGGGTGCATGAGCGGCCTATATTCCACGTTAGTTTCCAGTCATCCCTGATGACGTGAGTGGCTTCGCCCAGGCAGGCGGGCGGAGCACGGAGGAGAATTATCCATGACTATCGTGCCCTTGATGCCGAAGGCGACGGCGGTGTGGCTGGTCGAGAACACGGCGTTGTCGTTCGACCAGATCGCGCAATTCTGCAACCTGCATCCGCTGGAGGTAAAGGCCATCGCCGACGGAGACGCCGCGCAAGGCATTAAGGGTCTCGATCCGATCCTGACCGGCCAACTGACGCGCGAGGAGATCGCCGCGGGCGAGGCCGACAGCAGCCATCGGCTGCATCTGGCCGATCCAAAAGTCAGGCTACCGGAGGCCAAACAGACGAAGGGCCCTCGCTACACGCCGGTGTCGCGCCGCCAGGACCGGCCAAACGCCATCCTTTGGCTGGTTCGCAACCATCCGGAACTCAAGGATAGCCAGATCATGCGGCTCGTCGGCACGACGAAGTCGACGATTCAGGCGATCCGCGACCGCACGCACTGGAACTCGGCCAACTTGACGCCGCTCGATCCGGTGACGCTCGGGCTATGCTCCCAGATCGACCTCGATCTCGAGGTGCAGCGCGCGGCCAAGGAAAAGCCGGTTCCGGTCGAGGCACAGGGCGCAACGCTGCTGCCCGCTGCGCTCACGACGGCCGCGAAGGAGGAGAGGGAACTCGAGCCCGCCGCCGGCAAGAAGTCCGACGAGCTCGACGTCGATGCGGTGTTCGCCAAGCTGAAGCAGCTCGGCGGAAAGAGCGAGTGACTGGCGTTTTTGCCCGCTTCGCCGGAGCCGACCTGAACGATAATACGATCCGGTTGAATGGGGATAACGGTCTGTATTCTTGGCTGGACTTCAACCCCGCCCGATGCTGTTGCGGAGCACGACGCAGGCGCCGCCTGCCGCAATCAGCCGATCGCAAAGCTTTTGCAGGTACGCGCGGCTGTCGTCGGCGATGCGGATGATGTAACGGGGCGCACTGCCCATTCCGGGCAGCCGGGCGCGCAGCACGATCGGTTCGCGGTCTCCGATCAGCGAGGCGTATTGCTTCTGCAGCTCGCGGTAGGTCGCCCAGGCTTTGCTTTCCGACCAGTTCGCCGTCAGCTGCGCTCCCCAGCGCGGCACATAGGCGGCAATGCGCTGCGCCTCCTGCTTGGGCGCGAGAATAAGGTTGGCCAAGCGCGTGCAGGGGACGCCCTGCGGAATGATCGTTTCCGACGTCTGCGGCGGCGACGGCGAGGCCCATTCGTCGGCGGTCCAGCCGGTGATGATCGCTACGTAATTGCGCGTCTCGCTGGGCAGACCGCGTTTGCCGGCCAGCCATTCGCTGACCCGCCCGGGGCCTGCATTGTAGCTTGCGGCCGCCAAGCCGAGATTGCCGTACCGGTCGCGCAACTCGCGCAGATAGCTCGCCGAATGGCGCAGCGCCTCGATCGGATCGAAGGGATCGGAAAGGCCGCGCCAATCCGCCGTCCGGGGCATGAATTGGGCGATGCCTTGCGCACCCTTGTGGCTGACCGCCCGGGCGTTGAAGCGGCTTTCCTGCCAGATCACGCGGGCAAAGAATTCGACCGGAAGCTGGTTCTCCGCCGCGGCCTCTTCGAGCGTGCGACAAATGTCGTCGGCGGTCGGCGGGTTGTGCGCCGGCGCAGGTCTGTCATTGGGCGTTTCGCCGGCCGCGGGCTCACTCGCCTGCGGCAGGGACGGGCATTGCGCGGCGACGCGCACACTCGCCAGCGCCAAAGCGAATATCATCAACGATCCGGCCAAGCGCAGCATGCGGATCAACGTGCAAAACCGAACACAGTGCCGCCCACGCGGCGGATCGATCAGGCCGCCCGCCCGGCCGCGCGGGCATTTCGCCGCGCCGGCCGTCTAGCTCAGGCGGGCAACGGTGGGCGACCTGATACCCATGGAATCGGCGAAGGTTTGAGCGCGTAGGGGCCATCGCCCAGAAGCGCCTGCGCGGCCAACATGATCGTCCAGGCTACGGGAAACTCGGCACCCCCCGCGGCGAACCAAAAGCCTTTGCGGACCAGGCAAAAGTGCGCCGCCCCGACCATCAGCGGCAGCGCATAAAGACTGGCCCAGCGGGCATAAATGCCGGGTATGATGAGAAAGGCGCCGACGATCTCGGCGGATACCGCGTACCAGGGAACAAACCAATAATAGCCGTTGATGGCGAAATTGTCCCACCACTGGTGAAATCCGCCCGGATAGAGAAAGAACTTCAAGTAGATATGCGCCCAGAAGAATGCACCCAGCGTCAAACGCATCAGCAGGATGCCGTACGGCGCAGTGCGTTCGTCAATCATGGTCAGATGTCCTCGCGGCTTTTTGCTACGCCTACATCACCGCATCGGCATGACGCAATCCTGGCTGCCACAGCACGCTGATGCGCTTCCGAACGGGCTCATCCTGTTCGATGGTGTTTACGTGCTGTGCTCGCGCTCGATCCGGTTCGTGCTCGAGTGCGACAGCGAACGCTGGTTTTGCTTCACGCCGATCCAAAGTGCATATGGGCGCGTGCTGGCGGCGGCGACGGCGATCGCTTCACGTTCGACATCGACGTGAGCTTCCCCGTGGTGGGGCACGTCACCCACTATGGCGGCTGGCTGACATGGGACGAGCCGGGCAGGCGCCGGATGTTTCCGCCCGAGCGATTGCGCGCGCTGAGCTAATCCGGCTCTTCGGTGGTCCACTTCCAGGCCGGGTTCGTTTCTATGACCTTGACGGCATTTCTCATCGCCGCCGGCGTCGCCGTCTCGAAGACCTGCCCCTTTGGACCGGCAATCGTAACGGCAGCGTTGATGACGAGCCACTTGGTCGCGAAGTTGCAGGCGTAGGGCGCCGCGCGCATTCCCCCGAGATGGACCCATCGACTGGGGAACCGAGTCCCGCCGCAGATAATCTCGTCGGCCGTTTTCTTGGTCTCCGCCAGCGCCGCTTTCACTTCCTGTTGCAGCTTGGCCGACCGGCCTATCAGATCGTTGATGTCGCTCAGCGGCAGAGAACCGCCCTGCCCGAGCTTGCCGGTGTCGAACGCCAAGGCGGGCGAAGCTGCCAGCATCGTCGCGATCAGCACATGGCTCGGCCGCATTTTCGTTTCCACCTCACTTCACCACGCCCTTCCCCTTCAGAGCTCCGTCGATCTCTTCCAGAATCGCCGGATCGTCGATGGTTGCCGGCATGGTCCAATCGTCGCCGTCGGCGATCTTCTTGATCGTTCCGCGCAGGATTTTTCCCGAGCGCGTCTTCGGCAGCCTCGCCACCGTCACCGCGAGCTTGAAGGCGGCCACCGGTCCGATTTTCTCGCGGATCAACGCGATGCATTCCTTCTCGATTTCCGCGGGCGGGCGGTTGACGCCGGATTTGAGCACGATGAAGCCGCACGGCACCTCGCCCTTGAGCTCGTCCTTGATGCCGAGCACGGCGCATTCGGCCACGGCGGGGTGCGAGGCGAGCACCTCCTCCATGCCGCCGGTCGAGAGCCTGTGGCCGGCGACGTTGATGATGTCGTCGGTGCGGCCCATGACAAACAGGTAGCCGTCCTCGTCCTTGTAACCGGCGTCGGCAGTTTTGTAGTAGCCGGGGAATTCGTCGAGATAGCTCTCGCGCATGCGCTCGTCCGCCTGCCACAGCGTGGGCAGGCAGCCGGGAGGCAGCGGCAGTTTGACGACGATCGAGCCCATCCTGCCCCGCGGGACCTCGCGGCAGGCTTCATCGACGACGCGCACGTCATAGCCGGGCATCGCCACCGTGGGCGATCCATGTTTGACCGGCAGCATGCCGAGCCCGATCGGATTGGCGACAATCGGCCAGCCAGTCTCGGTCTGCCACCAATGATCGATCACCGGCACCCGCAGAAGATTTTCTGCCCACACGACGGTATCCGGATCGGCGCGTTCGCCGGCGAGGAACAGCGTGCGGAATTTCGACAGATCGTATTGCGCCAGCAGCTTGCCGTGGGGGTCGTCTTTCTTGATGGCGCGGAACGCGGTCGGTGCGGTGAACAGCGCGGCGCAGCCGTGCTCGGAGATGACCCGCCAATACGCGCCGGCATCCGGCGTGCCGATCGGCTTGCCCTCGTAGAGGATGCTGCTGCAGCCATGAAACAGTGGCGCATAGACGATATAGCTGTGGCCGACGACCCAACCCACATCGGAGGCGGCCCAATAGACCTCGCCGGGTGCGACGCCGTAGAGATTACTCATCGACCATTTGAGCGCGACCAGGTGGCCGCCATTGTCGCGAACCACGCCCTTGGGGCGGCCGGTCGTGCCCGACGTATAGATGATGTAGAGCGGGTCGGTCGCTTCGACCGGCACGCAATCATAGACCGAGCGGGCGTGAATGAGCGCATCGTCGCGCACTGCCGCCCAATCGTGGTCGCGGCCGGCAATCATCGTCGCCTCCGCCTGCGGCCGCTGCAGGATGAGACAGCTTTGCGGCTTGTGCTGCGACAGCGCGATCGCCTCGTCGAGCAAGGGCTTGTAGGCGACAATGCGGCCCGGCTCGAGTCCGCAGCTCGCCGAGAGAATCACCTTCGGCTTGGCGTCGTCGATGCGGGTCGCGAGTTCGCGCGCGGCGAAGCCGCCGAACACGACCGAATGGATGGCGCCGATGCGTGCGCAGGCGAGCATGCCGATCGCCGCCTCCGGCACCATCGGCATGTAGAGGATCACCCGGTCGCCTTTCTCGACGCCGAGATCGCGCAGCATGCCGGCAAGCACCTGTGTCTCGGTCTGTAGGCGGTGATAGGTGATCGTGCGCTTGGCCGCCGCGAGCGGAGAGTCGTAGATGATCGCGGGCTGCTCGCCGCGGCCGGCATTGACCTGACGGTCGACGGCGTTGAAGCAGGTGTTGCACACGCCGCCCGCGAACCAGCGGCCGTATACGCCGGAGTTCTGGTCGAAGATCACTTTCGGCTTTTCGAACCAGTCGATGTCCTCAGCCGCCTCCGCCCAGAAACTGAGCGGGTCGCGCCGCCAGCGCGCATAGACCTCGTGATAGCGGCTTGAACGAGCGTCCATGGCGTCGCCTCCGATTGTTGTACTCCGACGCCGATAGCATACCCGAAAAGCCGCGATGCGGCGCTGCGCACTCTCGGAGCCCGGTACAGCCAGCGGTCGGCTCTCGCCCTCGGATAACGAATGCAGCGCGGGCTGTGCCACCCGTGCTGCCGTTCTTCTTCGGTCCTCTCGTGATCTGCAGTAGGTTATTCTATCATGCTGGCTTCGAGATTACGGTGCGTGGATTGCGGGGCTGCCCGGTCGATCAACCCGTCGCGCCGGATTCACCGGAGCGGCACCAGCGGCCTGGAACACGTCGGGATCGAACGCCTGCGGCTGAGGCCATAGTGAGAATGCGTACAACGCCCTACGACCACGATCTGGACCGCAATGCGGCGAATTTCCAGCCGCTCACGCCCCTGTCGTTCCTGGCACGCGCCGCCGAAGTGTATCCGGACGTGACCGCGATCGTCCACGGCGCGCGCTCGTGGAGTTACCGTCAGTTCTACGCGCGGGCGAGACAGCTTGCCTCGGCGCTGGTGCGGCACGGCATCAAGCGCGGCGATACCGTCTCGGTCATGCTCGCCAACACGCCGGCGATGATCGAGGCGCATTACGGGATCCCGATGGCGCATGGCGCCGTGCTCAACACACTCAATACGCGGCTCGATGCCGCAATCCTCGCCTTCACCCTCGATCACGCCGAGACCAAGGTCGTGATCACCGATCGTGAATATTCCCGGGTCATGAAGGAGGCGCTGGCGCGCGCCGAGACAAAGCCGCTGGTCATCGACTACGACGATGCCGAATTCACCGGCGCCGGCGAACGTCTCGGCGGAATCGAATACGAAGACTTCTTGCGTGCAGGCGAGCCCGGTTTCACCTGGCAAATGCCGGATGACGAGTGGGATGCGATCTCGCTCAATTACACCTCCGGCACCACCGGCGATCCCAAGGGGGTAGTCTATCATCATCGCGGCGCGTATCTGCTCGCGCTCGCTAACGTGATCACCTGCGGCATGGGCAAGCATCCGGTCTATCTGTGGACGCTGCCGATGTTTCATTGCAACGGCTGGTGCTTTCCCTGGACGCTGTCGGTCGTGGCCGGCACCCATGTGTGCCTGCGGGCGGTGCGCGCCGCGCCCATTTTCGATGCCATCGCGGCGCACGAGGTCACGCATCTGTGCGGCGCACCGATCGTGATGTCGACGCTGCTCAACGCGCCGGAAGCCGAAAAGAAACCTCTGCCGAACGGCGTCGAATTCGTCACCGCCGCGGCGCCGCCGCC
>Ga0187784_10001924_pt1 | contig 16576 bp, 11 predicted proteins | sample 1015_SJ02_MP15_2_FD_132964 | JGI IMG/M metagenome (GOLD analysis project Ga0187784, IMG submission 132964) | Tropical peat soil microbial communities from peatlands in Department of Meta, Colombia - 1015_SJ02_MP15_20_MG | ecosystem: Environmental > Terrestrial > Soil > Wetlands > Peat | place...
GACGCCTGAATGCCGCTGATCATCCGGCATTAACCTTAATGGACGGTTATGAGGGGTGAGTGGTGAGGGGTGAGTAGCGAATAGCGAATGGCGAATGGCGAATAGCGAATAGGGGCTAGCGGAATTCGGCGCGGACCGGCGCGTTCACCTCCAACCACTCACCACTCACCACTCACTACTCACCATTCACTACTCACTACTCACTATTCGCCACTCGCCAAAAAGCAAACGGCGCGAGCTCCCCGCTCGCGCCATCTGCCGTTCATCCGTTCGGAGCTGATCAACCCTTGCGCATCAGCGGCGGGTAGCTCGGCGGCGCCTGATCCGGAACCAGCATCCAGCGCAGGCCGAGCTTGAAGTCCTGCGAGGTCAGGTTCGTGAAGGTGTAGTAGGCGTCCGGCCCCAGGTTCTGGGCGCAGCCACCATGCGTACAATCGATCACCCCGGTGTCGACATTGCCGAAGTTGATGTAGCGGTAGGCGAACTCGAGCTTGAGGTTGTTGCTGACATTATAGGCGACGCCGGCATGCAGCGCCCAGGCGAACTTCCATTCGGAGGAGTCGGCGCCCGAGTAGCCGAAGCCGGTGGTGCCATCGGCGATATAGCCAACGTCGGTGACGCCGGTGAAGCTGTGGCGCGCCATGCCGGCGCCGACGCCGACGAACGGCGTGAGGCAGAACCAGGTGCCAAGATCGACATAGGCGTTGGCCATGAACACCATTGCGGTATGCTGGCCCTCATAGACGTCGAAGCAGTTGCTGCCGTTCGGACAGAAATTATTGTAGCTGCCAATCACCTTGAAGTTGGCCGTATTGCGATACTCGGCCGTGGCGTCGGCGCGCAGCCAGGAATTGAACTGATAGCCGACACCGACGCCGAAGAAGGTGGTGTCGCCGAAGGTCTGCTGAACGATCTGCCAGCTCGAAGGCCACACGAAGGCCTGGTTGGTCTGGGTGTGATTGAAGTTGTCGAACTGCTGCAAGCCGACGCCGATGTCGCCGCGCAGATACCAGCCGCTGGACGCCGGCTCGACCTGCACCGGCTGCACCGGGGTCGCTTGCATGATCGGGCCGAGGTCGGCGGCCTGGGCCGACGTGAAGGCCGCCGCGAGCATTGCGCCGGCAATCAGGGTGATCTTGAAACTGCGCATGACTCCATCCTCTGGAACTCGAGCGGCCGCTCGGGCCGCACACGGACGAACGATGGAGCGGATGCTGCCAGCCAAACTTTAAGCTCGGCTTAACGTTAAAACTTAACCCTGATTTTTGGTTGAATTCGTTCACACGGATGCGTGATAGGCCTGCGCTCTGTTGCGCGCTGGTCGCGGCTTCTCTTATGCGAGATTAACGCGCACCCATGCCATTAAGGGTTCCTTCACGCGTCGTTAAAAGTGCATTTACGCCTGCGGCACCTGCGCCTTACGCGCCGCGCGACAACAACGTCAGCACCATGATGCGGAAGTCGAGCCAAAGCGACCAGTTGTCGATGTAATGCAGGTCGCACTCGACGCGGCGCTGCATTTTCTCGTCGGTGTCGGTCTCGCCGCGGAATCCGTTCACCTGCGCCCAGCCGGTGATGCCCGGCAGCACGTTGTGGCGGCGCGCGTAAAGCGCGATCTTCTGCTCGTACTCGCGATTGTGCGAAAGCGCGTGCGGGCGCGGGCCGACCAGCGACATGTCGCCCTTGAGCACGTTGATCAGCTGCGGCAGCTCGTCGATGTTCCATCTGCGCAGGAAGCGCCCGAGCGGCGTGACGCGCGGATCGTTGCGCCGCGCCTGCGGCACCACCTCGCCATCCTCGAGCGCCGTCATGGTGCGGAATTTGATGATGCGGAATTCCTGCTGGTTGAAGCCGTAGCGACGCTGCCGAAAGAAGATCGGCCGCCCGGTTTCGATCAGGATCATCAGCGCCGTGACGGCGAGCAGCGGCGCGAGCACGATCAGAACGCTCGCCGCGATCGTTACGTCGAAGGCGCGTTTCAGCATCAGCTCCGACCGGTTGAGCGGCGCGCGCGTCAGCTGCAGGCTCGCCATCGGGCCGTGCTTGGCGATGCACACATGGTCGAAGCGATCGAGAATGCGCTCGGGGCCGAGATGGATCTCGACCGGCATCTTGAGGAACTCGTCGACGCAGGCCTCGATCGTGCCGGTCTCGGACCAGGGCGAGACGATGTAGACCGCGTCCGGCTTGAGCCGCCGCGCCTCCTCCACCGCGCTGTGCAGGTCGGCGGCGAGCGTTTGCGCGCGCTCCTCGAGCGTCGCCCAAGGATCGAGGCGGGTGAGCATCGCGGCGCCGACGGCCTGCAGGCCGACGTTCCACGGCTGATAGCGCCGCACGAACACCGCGATGTCCTCGCCGCTGCCGATCAGGAACACCCGCTGCGCGGTGACGATGCCGACCTTGCTGCCGAGGATCACGGTCGAGACCAGCGCATAGCGCGTCAGCACGATCGCCGGTACGCCGGCGAGGTAGAACAGGATCATCGAGGCGCGCGAGTAATCCTCCAGCGCACGCGTCACGAACGCGGCCACGAGCAGCACCACGAAGGTGACGTTCCAATAGGCGAAGGCACGCCGCGCGTGCTGGCTGAACGAGAGATAGTTCACGAAATCGTATTCGCCGCGCAGGATGCCCGGCAGCAGGAAGATGCTCGCCGCGCTCGCGCCGAGCGCGACGAAGCCGGGCACCGGCCCGACATCGCCGTAGACCGCCAGGTGGTAGCCGAGCCCGGCCAGCATCGAGGCGGCAAGGATCACCACGGCGTCCGCCACGACGGCAGCAACGCTCACCGTGTAGCGCGTAAGGCCGCTCCACCAGCGCAAGGGGCGCGCCGCGGCGGGCATGAACTGAGGCAGGATCGACATGACCCGTTCGTCCCGATACGGGACGGCCCTGTGAAACTTGCCGACGCTTTCGCGAGAAGCATGCCATCCGCACGAGGGCTGTCTCGCAAGCGACGTCAAGCATTCATTTGCATTAACGCGCGGCGAGCGGCCGCACCTTTCGGTGATTGGGCGCTGATCGCCGGTCGTGTTATGGGTGGGATGCGGCGGCCAGGAGCCCCGCCAGACCCGGCATCCGTCCCGCGGGAAGCCGTCCCACCGGAGAACGCATGCCGGCGCGCCGATTCGTGAAGCTCCTCGCCTGGCTCTGCCTTGCGGCGATCGTGGTCCTGTCCCTGGTCAAGCCGTCGCTGCGACCGGTCACGGCGCTGCCGCACAATCTCGAGCACGCCGGGATCTTCGCGCTTGCGGGGCTCGCGGTCGGGCTATCCGGGCCACTGGCGGCGGAACGCGCTGCTGCTGAAGGTCTTCGCCGGCGCGATCGAGCTTGCCCAGCTCTATACGCCGAGGCGTCACGCGCGGTGGATGGTGGAACGCCTGACGCCGTTGCGCGGCAGCTAGTGCATGATCCCGAAAAGTGGAAACCGGTTTTCGGAAAAAGATCATGCACCATCGAAAGATAGCGATGAGTCCGATTCGACTTCGTCGAATCAGACTCTAGCGCGTCATCCCTTTGCAACCAGAACCACGCCGCGCACCTTGCGGTCCGAAAAATCGGCCGAGCGCTGGAAGTCGATCACGTCGCGCGCGCGCGTCACTCCGGCGGTTACCACCAGCACGGTGAGATCGACGGCCGCCGCAAGCGCGGACCCGAGCGGATCGAGCCGGTCGCTCGGGCCGTCGATGATCACGGTATATCCGGGACGCGCCATTGCGAGCACGCGCAGCACGCTTTCGGGCGCCGCCGGCTGACCGGCATTTACCGCGGCTACCGCGGCGGCGCTGCCCGCCTGCAGCAGCATCAGCCCGGTCTGCTGCTCGGCGATCAGCGCCGCTTCCAGCTTCGCGCGATCGGCGGCGACGTCGAGCAGGCCCGCGCTGCTGGCGCCGATCAGGCGGCTCGACACATCGCGCTGTGCGAAGTCGGCGTCGATCAACAGTGCCCGCGGATGGCTCATCGCCCATGCCAGCGCAAAGTTGACCGCGACATCGGCGCGCGCCCCCGGCGCGCCGGCCGCGAGGAACAGGATGGCCCGCGGCGCGCTGCTCGGTCCGGCCGGACGCAGCAGATAGCGCAGCCGATGAATGCCGGCCGCGAAGCCGGACTTGGGCGCCTCGAGAATCGTCGCAGCCGAGCCGCCCTCCGGGAACGGCGGGATCTCGCAAAGGATGGGCAGGTCGCAGACCGTCTCGAGCTTGCCGCGCGTGTAGATGCGGTCATCGGTCCATTCGCGCGCGAAGCCGAGGCCGGCGCCGGCGGCGACGCCGAAACCTAGCGCGGCAGCCATCACCAAAAGCGAGCGCGGCGGCCAGACGCGGCGGTCCTGCCGGATCGCCTCGGAAAGCACGCGCACGTTGGTCGCGTTGACGCGCTCCTGCTCGCTGGTCTCGCGCGAGCGCACCAGGAACGCCTGATAGACCGCCCGGCTGGCGTCGACCTCGCGCTGCAGCTCGCGCAGCCGCACCAGCGCCTGGCTGGTATTGACCGTTTCCTGCTTCAGCGCGTTGAGCCGCGTCAGCAGCGCCTGGCGCGTCGCGAGCGCGCGGTCGTAGTCGCCCTTCGCGGCCTGCGCGAGGCGCGCCACCTCGCGGTCGATCCCCTGCTGCCCGTCGCGCGCCTGGGCGTTGATGTCGACGACCGAAGGATGCCGCGCGCCGAGCTGCGCGGTCAACTCCGCCTTGCGGCGCAGCACCTCGGCCTGCTGCGCGCGCAGCGCCGCGATCGTCGGCGACTGCACCACCTCCGCGGTAGCGCCGGAATCGGCGTCGCCGCGCCGCAGGTGCTCGATCTGATCAAGCCGCGCCTTGGCCTCGTCGGCCTTGGCGCCCGCAAGGGTCAGCTGGTTGGTGAGCTCGGAAAGCTGCTGCTCGTTGACCAGTTGCCCGTTCGTGGCAACGATGTTGTTCTGCGCCTTGTAGGCCTCGCTGCGATCCTCGGCCTCGCGCACGCGATCTTTCAGCTCCTGCAGCCGCGACGAGAGCGCATCGGTGGCCCGCTTCGCCGCGCCTGCGCGCGTCGCGGCCTGATCGTCGAGATAGGCTTTCACGATCGCGTTCGTGATGCGCGCGGACTTCTCGGCATCAAACGTCGTGACCGAGAGGTCGACGACGTAGCTGCGCTCCTGCCGCTTCGCAACGACCAGCGGGGCGAGCGTCTGCAGCGCGAGCTCGCGCGGCTCGCGCGGCTCGCCACGATGTGCCGCCGGCGCGAGCTCGAGCGTCGCATAGACGGAGTCGCGCACGCGGGCCAGCAACGAGGGCGGCGGGACGAATTCGGGATCCCGCTCGAGGCCCTGCTGCGCGATGACGGTGCGCAAGACATTGTCGGAGGCGAGCACCCGCACCTGGCTCTCGACATAGGCGCTGTTCGCGTCGCTCGGCGTTCCCGAGGCGGTGACGGCGTTGTCGACGACACGCAGGTCGTTGGGATCGATCAGCAGCTGCGCGACCGCGGTATAGCGCGGGGTCACGAGCGCGAGAAACAGCCCGGCCCCGGCCAGGCTCGCGAGCACGCCGAGCACGATCCATCGCCGCCGCCGCCACAGCACGGCGAAGACCTCGCCGTGCGTCGTCCGTTCCGGCAGGCCGGCGGACGGCGTCCGCTCGGGCGAGACAACCGATGGGTAGGGTCCCGCGGCGCTTGTCTGCTGGAACATGGATGCCCTCGTTCGTTACGCAGCGAGGCGCGGCCAGACGGACCCCCGTGTTGAATCGGGACGGGTGGCGCACCTGGCCGGAACGTCGCGCTTTGTCCAGGCAACACCCATGCCACCTGAGGCCGCAAGCGGTTCCGCGAGCTAACCTTAAGCCGACCGGCCGCAGGAATTCGCGCGCATTGCGCGCCAATGCCAACCCGGCTTGCCTGTTAGGGTTAGCCCGAGAAATCCATTCACCTTTGCGGGGTACAGGTGATTTAACCGCGGGCGGCCCGTACAATCAAATATCCGCGATCACCGGGCGGTCGGTGAGGCAGGCCAAGCAGGCAAGATGACGAGAAGATAACGACTCATGGGCGCGTTGTCGGCGGCGGCTCTCTCATCGGCAAGGAAGCAAATCCGCTCCTCCATCAGGAGCGTGCTGCCGAGCGTCGCGTATCGATCCGGCATCAGCCGGGCGATTGCGCCGCGCTATCGGGGCCGCGGCGTCATTTTCCTGCTGCACAGCGTCGTCGACGACGACACGTTCTATCCGGAAGAGCTGTTGCGCTGTCCCGCCGGACGCCTCGACTGGACCTTGCGGTACCTGAAGGCGAACAATGTGGAAATCGTCAGTCTCGACGATGCGGTTGCGCGCCTGAGCACACCGGACACGCGTCCGTTTGCGGTATTCACCTTCGACGACGGCTACGCCGACAACCTGACACGCGCCCTTCCCGTCATGGAGCGGCACAACGCGCCGTTCGTCGTCTATGTGACGACCGGAATGGTGACGGGCGAGATCGACGCGTGGTGGCTCGGCCTCGCCGAGCTCATCCGCGTCACCGATCGCGTCGAGGTTGCCGGCAGGCGGTTCGACTGCGCCAGCCGAGCGGCAAAGCGTCGCACCCTGCTGGCGATCGAAGCCCTGACCCAGACGGAGTGCGCCGCCCTTCCGGCGGTGCGCGACGTCATCAAGGCGCACGGGATCAGCTGCCAGGCGCTGGCCCGGCGCGAGGGGCTGAGCCAGGATCAGTTGCGCGAGCTCGCTCGCCATCCGCTGGTGACGATCGGCGCCCACACGACGACCCACATCAACCTGGCGCAGGCGTCGGCAGCGGCAGCCGAGAAAGAGATGCGCCTCAATCGCGCCTTTCTCGAGCAGGCGCTGCAGCGGCCAGTGACCCACTTCGCCTATCCGTTCGGTCATGGCGATGCGTGCGGCCCGCGCGAGGCCGCGCTCGCCAAGTCGAGCGGATTTCACAGCGCCGTGACCTCACGGCACGGCTGTCTCTTCCCGGCGCATCTCGATCATCTCCACGAGCTGCCGCGCGAGCCGCTTTTCGCCAAGGACAACGCGGCCTCGTTGCAATGCAAGCTCAACGGCTTCTACCGCGCGGTGCGCTCGCGGCTCGGCGACCCGATCGCCACGATGAGCAGCGCGTCGTGACGGCGCGCGCGGCGCGCGGCCGGCACGCCGGCCGCTGATAAGTGCCTGTCAGGCCTTGAGCGGCGGGCGCGGCCGCGTCGCAGGCGCAACCGTGCGGCAATCGATGCCTTCGATGATGCCGACCAGCGCCTCGGCGGCACGGTCGACCGTGTGCATGCGGCCGCGCGTGCGTAGAGCGGTGCGGTCGGGCGCGCTCGCGAGCGCCTGAGCGATGGCGTCGGCGAGCGCCGCCGCATCGCCGACCGGCACGAGGGTGCCGTAGCAGCCGTCGGCGAGGATTTCGCGTGGCCCATAGGGGCAATCGGTTGCGACCACCGGCGTGCCGCAGGCGAGCGCCTCGACGATCGCGTTGCCGAAGCCTTCATAGCGTGAAGAGCAGACGGCAAGCGCGGCGCGACGCAGCGCCAAGAACGGGTCCGCCACGAAGCCGGTCAGCGTCACGCGTTCGCGCAGGCCGAGCTCGTCGATCAGCTGCTGCAGCGGCACGCGCAGCGGCCCGTCGCCGGCAATCTCGAGACGCAGGTTCGCGCGCGCGAGCTTCGCGAAAGCGCGCACCAACGTCGCATGATCCTTCTCGGGCGAGAGCCGCCCGATCGACACGATGAGCCCACCCTCGCGCGGCGTCGCCGCGGCATCGCTCGCGTCGGCGATTACCGCGTTGGCGGTCATGCGCACGAGTTTTTCTTCCGGCACGCGGAAGTTCTCGGCGAGATCGCGGCGCGCCCCCTCGGTCAATGTCACGACGCGGTCAGCAAACCGATAGGTAAAGCGCAGGACCCGGTAGGCGATGCGGTTCTGCCAGTACGGGTCGAGCTTTTCCGCCAGCGAGGGGCTTGCGACCTCGCGCGCGACGACGCACGGCCGCAGGTCGCGCGGCACCAGACGCGCCGCCAGGATCGCGACCAGGTTGGGGGCGGCCTCGGCACTCACCAGCGTCCGCGGCCGCAGCGCGATGAGCGCGCGCCGCAGGCCGGTCACCGCGGCACGCAGCTTAGCCCCGCCTACTGGCACGATCGCGACCTGATCGCTCAGGAGCGCGCGCAGCGGCCCGTCCGGTACGAGCGTGAGCAGAGCGATCCTCTGTCCGCGCGCCGCCAGCGCGTTGGCGAGCAGGATGGTATCGCGCTGCGCGCCGCCCCCCTTCATCGCGCGGATGAAGAACGCGATATCGGTCGCGCCTTGTCTCATTCGGAGGCGACGCGCTTCCGCTTCAGGCGGCGCACGAGCGCGTGCAACGCCGGAAACTGCCGCAGCAGATGTTTGGCGCGATCGAAGGCCGCGAGCGGCAGGCCGAGCGGCGTCAACGCCACGGTCAGATCGTAGAGCGGCTCGCTGCGCGCGCCGAGCCAGCGCTTGTAGGGATATTCGCCGACCGAGAAATCGAACACCCGAAAGCCGTCGGCATGCAGCGTCTCGATCGTCTTCGCAATGACGAGCCGTCCGGGCGAGCAATGGGCCCAGCGATCCGCGCCGGAGGCGATGCGCACCATCACATAGGTATCGCGGCGCGCGAGGCCGAGCAGCGCGGCGACGACCTCCTCGCGATGCGTCAGCACGGTGAGGATGACGCTGCCGTCGGCCACGCCCTCGGCGGTGACTTTCTGATAGAAGGCGGACATTTCGGGCTGATCGAGGCAATAGGGCTCGCCTTGCGCGCGCAGCCGCGCGCCCTGCTGACGGTCGAGCTCGGCGAGCACGCGCAGCGCCTCGTCCGGATCCGAAACGCGCCGGAACGCGGCGCCCTCGTTGGCGCTGAACAGCCGCCAGGTCTTGCGCAACTGCTTGCGCAACATTCCCTTCAGCGAGGCGAGGTAGTCCTGAAAGCTTCCCGCGATGACCAGCACGTTGCCCGGCAGCGCGGAGAGCCGCGCGGCGGGCAGGAGCGCGAGCGGATTGGCGCGGCCCTCGATCTGCGGCGGCATCTTGCGCAAGCGCACCACGTCGGCGTCGAGCGCCGCGCACACCGCGTCCCACATCAGCCTGGCATCCGCCGCACTCGCAGGCGCCGCCGGGCCGAGCAACGGGGCATTGCTGTCGCTCACGCCCTGATCGGCAAACTCGATGATGCGCAGGGCGCGCTGCCGGCGGCGCACCAGCGGCAGCACCGCGACGAGCCGATGGCGGTCGAACACGGTGACGATGCGCGGCGCGCCGACGGTGGGGCCGATCGTGGCGTACCAGGCCGCGATCCATCGCTCGGCCTGGAACACGGTCGCGGCATATGGCGTCGCATGCAGGGCGCGCACGATGCCGCCGACATCGTGCACGACGGCAACATCGAAGCGCTGCTCGCGCTCCCCGCTCAGCCCGGTGCCGGCGCGATCGGACAGGTTACGGCGTGCCGGCAGCGACCTCGCTTCGGCATCGGACATCGCCGGCCCGCAATCACTCGGCCGCCGCGGGAAGCTCAACGATCGCGCCGAGCTCGGTGCGATCGAGGCGGAACTCGATCTGCGCATTGCGGGTCTTCTTCCGCTTGATCCAGGGAACATCGCGCAGCGCCTTCTGCAGTATGGCCTTGGTCCAGAACGACGGGCCGATGATCGTGCGGCTGCGCGGCGTCCAGCCGAAGCCTTCGCGCAGGATGCCGTTCGCGTAGTTGACCATCTGCGCGCGCAGGATCGGATCGGTCGAGAAGTCGACCGTCATCGACACGTTCATCACGTCGTAGTTGACGACGCGGTGCGGCGCGAAGTGCGGCCAGTGCACCATCTCGCCCGGCTCGAAATCCTGCACGCGGGCATATTCGTCGTACCAGGGCTCGAACTTGATATCGACGCCGAGCCCGGTGATCGCGGTGCGCTCGAGCTGCTCATGCGTGATGAACGGCTTGTGCGCCGGATAGAAATAGAGCTTCTTGCGGCCGGCGATCTGGAACAGGAGCTGGCCCGGCAGGTCGACGTGGTAGTAGACCTGCGCCATTGGCGACGAGATCAGGATGCCGGAGCCTTTGCGCTTGGCCTTGAAGCCCGGCATGCGGGAGGCGAGCTCCTCCATCAGCGCCTCGAGCAGATCGGCGTAGCGCTTGTCGACCTTGTTGACGTTGCGCAGGTTGAGCCAGAGCCGGCCCTTCGCGATCGCCTGCAGCACGTCCTTGCCGGACATGCCGTCGAGATCGCCCTGGCGCCAGTACCAGGCCTCGTTCTTCTGCGAGCCCATCGCGAAAATGTTGTAGTGCTCGCGCGGGTAATGATCGATCAGCTGCGCGAGCGCGTCGCTGCTAAACAGCGGCGATTGATGCAGGTTATGGCCGATGCAGATCGGCTCGTTGCCCCACATGATCGCGTCTTTCTCGTCGAACTTCGTGATGATGCCCATGATCTTGCCGTCTGATCGGTTGCACCGGAGATTGAGTTTGCGCCTGTTCCAGCGCCGGTTCCAGCGCCCGGGCTAGCAAACACCATACCTACCGCGCCGCTTCATTCCTGCACATCGCCTCGCGGCGATAACTTGCCGGGTAACCTTGACGACCATACTAACCCCGCAGTGGCCTGAATCTTTCATGGCGTCAGGCGCTTGCGTGAGGCGTGTCCCGTTTCAACGCGCCGGGACGGACCGCATGCGCGCGGCCGGCAGATGTTGCGCGGAGCGGCGACGAGGCTTATCAGAGTGCGGGCCTTCGCATGATCACGGAGCACGCTCTTCTCTATATCGGCGCGCGGGTGTTTGCCGCGGGCGCAAATCTCGCCGCGGTCGCGATCTTCACGCGGCTCGCCGCCTCGGACGTCTACGGCGGCTACCTGCTGGTATTCTCGTGGGCCTTCGTGCTCTACGGCTTCCTCGGCCAATGGCTTGGCGCGGCCTTCTTCGCGGTGTTCAAGAATGAGACGGCGGCGGCCCAGATCGGCATGCTGTGCCGTCTCGTGCTCGCTGCGCTCGGCATTGCCGGCGCGCTGATCGCGGCCGCGGCGCTCGCCGGCATCGTCCCCTGGCCGGTGGCCGGCGCGCTGTTCCTGGTCGTCACCGCGCTGCTCTTGTTCATCACCGTGATGGAAGCCGAGCGCACGCGGCTGGAAGCCGGCGTCGTGTCGATCATTCTGGTGCTGCGCGCCGCGCTCGTCGTGATCCTCGGCGCCACCACGCTGTGGGCCGGCGGCGGCGCGCTCGCGCTCGCGGTGGCGCTGGCGGTTGCCAATATCCTCGCCGCGCTGCCGGGCCTCGTGCGCCTCGTCCCCTACATCACCGAGCCGGCGGAGCGCGCGCTGCTGCGACGCTTCCTCGCCTACGGACTGCCGCTGGTGATCGCGTTCGGCGCCACCGCGCTCGGGCAGAATGTCGACCGCCTCATGCTGGCGCACGTGGTCGGCACCGCCGAGCTCGGCTCCTATGGCGCGACCTCGGATTTCCTCAAGCAAAGCTTCGGCGTCATCAGCGAGGCGATCGTGCTTGCGGTGGTGTCGATTGCCAAGAACGCCGCGATCCGCGGCGACGAGGCCGGCGCGCGCCGCACGCTCGAGGATGCGTTCCGCGCGCTGGCGATGACGGTGCTGTTCGGCGCCGCCTTCATGGTCACGTTCGCGGACCAGCTGGTGCAGGTCGTGTTCGGCCCGGATTTCCGCGAGACCGCGCGCGTTCTCGTGCCCTACCTGATCCTCGCCAACGGCGTCCTGATCTTTCGCGCCTTCTATTTCGGACAGGCGATCTATTTCGGCCAGTCGAGCCGCAACGAGGTGATCGCCGCCACGCTGATGCTGTCGGTGACCGGCGCGCTTTCGGCGGCGCTGATCCCGCGGTTCGGCATTTTCGGCGCGGCCTGGGCCGCGACCGGCGGGCAGCTGATGGCCTGCGGCGTGTTCGTGTTCGCGCGGCCGCGCATGCCGATTCCGGTCGCGAGCCTGATCGGGATCGTGGCGATCGCGGCGGCCATTCTGGCGGCCGACGCCACGCTCGATCACATCGCCGTCCTCGGCAATTTCATGCGCACCGGCGTCAAGCTCGCGATCTTCGTCTTGGCCGGCGTGTTCGTGATCTGGCAATTCAACATTCTCGGGCTGCGCGACTTTGCCGGTGACTTCATCGGCCGCCGCCTCAGTCGCGCAACCTGAGCCAGACGATGCGCGTGTTGCAGATCGTCCACGGTCCCGAGGCGGGCGGCGTCAAGACGTTGAGCGAGCTGATCGGCGACGGGCTTGGTCGCCGCGGCTTCGCGGTCGAAACGACGATGATGTTCCCGGCGTCCGACGCGAGCCTTGCGCGCAAGGTTGCCGGAACGCTGCGCGTCGCCTGGCGCATCCTCACCGGGCGCCACGATGCCGTCATCGCGTATCAGGCGGCCGCCTCGATCCTGACCGGCGTCGTCGGCCGCCTGACCCGTGCGCGCCGCATCGTGCATCAGACCGCCTTGCCGGCGGCCGTGAAGGCGCCGCTGCGCCGGCTCGACCGCATCGTCGGCACGCTCGGCCTCTACGGTGCCAACGTCGTCAACTCGCAGGCGACTGCTGCAGCCTTTGCGTCCTATCCGGCGCGCTATCGGCGCGCGATCGTCACGATCGACCATGGTGTCGCGCCGCTACAGCCGACGCACCCGCGCGCCGAGACGCTCGCGCGCTTGGGGATTGCCGACCAGGGGCGCATCCTCCTCAACATCGGCCGGCTGACCGCGCAGAAAAATCACGAAGTGCTGATAGCGGCGCTCGCGCATCTGCCGGATGCGCGGCTCATCGTCGCCGGGGGAGGCCCACGCCGCGATGAGCATGCGGCGCTCGCGGCACGGCTCGGCGTCGCGCCGCGCGTGCACCTGCTCGGCGACGTGACGCCCTGCGATATCGCGGACCTGCTCGGCGCGTCGGACCTGTTCGTCTTCCCCTCGTCCTGGGAAACCTTCGGCATCGCCGCCGTGGAGGCCGCCCTTGCGGGCCTGCCGATCATCGCCGCCGACCTGCCGGTGCTGCGCGAGGTGCTGGCCGGCACCGATACGGTCTTCGTCTCGCCGTTCGACCCGACAGGGTGGACGCAGGCGATCGGCGCCCATGCGGCCCACGCCGGCGCCCGGCGCGATGCCGCACGGGCGATCGCCCACCGCTACTCGGTCGAACGCATGATCGACGCCTATGTGGCGTTGCTGCAGCGCCGCGCGGGCGCGAGCGAGCCGGCCATAAGCCCGCGTGCGGACGTCCAGGCGACCTGAGGTGTTCTTGATAGAGCATGATCTTTTCCGACCTGTCTTCGCCCGCCGAAGCTTCGATTTCGCTTGAAAAGATGGTGCGAGGGCTCCGCGCAGGCGGAGAACCGCTGTGCACCCGGATCAAGTCCAAGGGCCGGGCTGTTTTGGGATCATGCTCTGGCACCGCGGTTGCGTAGGGTGACGGCAAGTCCTACCCAAGGGCCCGACCTGTCCCGATCTGGGACAGCGGAGCTGCGGTCGCGTGTCGTGTGAGGCGTCCATGGTTGAGGAGACGGGCACTGTTTGCCGTCAATCGGGACCCGATCGGCGTGCGGTTCTTGCCGGCGCGCTCGGCGCGCTGGTCACCTCGGCGCCACCGGCGCAGGCTGCCCGCGCACGCTTCGAGATCGCCGGGCCCGATCTGAGCTTTAACGGGGCGCCGGCGCGTCTTGTTGGCGTCGCGGCCGGCGATCCGCTCTACATCCGCAAGGATCGCCCGGCCTCGGACTACGCCGTCATCGCGGAGGTGTGGCGCGCCAATACGGTGCGCATCAGCCTGCATCCGGGGCACTTTCGCGCCGACCGCGCCAAGGCCATGCGCGCGCTCGCCGATGACGTCACCGCGGCACGCGCGGCCGGGCTGTTCGTCATCGTCGACTGGCACGTGATCGGCTTTCCGGGGCGCTTTACGGCAAGGCCGGAGCCCGACTGGGGCCTGCCGGTCGATGCCTACGACCCCGACCTCGCGCTGGCGCTCGCGTTCTGGGGCGAGGCGGCGCAAACGTTCGGCCAGGACGGCGGCGTGATCTTCGAATTGTGGAACGAGCCAGTCGTCGATCCGAAGCTCTGGATTTCGACCGGCGAGCACTGGCCGCTGCTCAAGGAGACGTGGCTGCGCCTGATCGAGGCGATCCGCCGACACAGCGAGAACCTGGTCCTCGCAACCGGCGGGCGCTGGGCGCATGATCTCAAGGGCGCCGCGCGCACCCCGATCGAGGACAATCGCGTCGCCTATTCGTGGCACGCCTATCCGCCCGAGGATCGCGGCCGGCCCGGCCGCTGGCTCGACAGCCTCGACGGCATTCAGCGCGTGCGCCCGGTCGTCGTCACCGAATGGGGCTTCTGCCGCGCCTGCCCGGACTACATCCGCGGCACTGCGCAGGACTTCGGCCAGCCGTTCACGCAGCTGCTCGAGGAGCTCAACCTGCACTCGACCGCCTGGTGCTGGGCGGCCGGCGCCGAGCCCGCCATGCTCGAGCGCGACTGGGTCTCGGCCACCGAGTTCGGCCGCTTCGTGCGGCGCTACCTCGAAACCGCGCGGCGGCCGCGCAAGGTGCCGTCGTGACGTTGCGCCTGCACGCAGAGCCACGGGTCGGCGCGGCGCCGGCACCGGACGCGCTCGCGCGCGTGCCGCGCATCTGGCTCGGCGGCCTGCCGATTGCGGTGCTCGACCGCGCCGCGACCGCCGATCTCATGATCGCGGCCGCGCGGGAGCGCCGCTTCGGCCGGCCGCTGATCATGACCTCCGCGAACGGCGAGGTGATCTCGCGCTGCCGCCACGATGCTTCGATTGCGGCGCTGTTCGGTGCGGCCGACCTGATCAGCGCCGACGGCCAGCCGCTGGTGCTCGCCTCCCGCCTGCTCGGCGGACCGGCGCTGCCGGAACGCGTCGCGACCACCGACCTGTTCGATGACGTTGCGGCGCGCGCCGAACGGCGCGGCGTCTCGTTCTATCTGCTCGGCGCCAGCGAGGAGGAGAACCGCAAGGCGTGCGAGAACGTGCGCGCGCGCTTTCCGCGGCTGAAGATCGTCGGCCGCTCGCATGGCTACCTCGACACGCCGGCGCTTGAGCGCCGCCTCGACGAGATCGCGGCGCTCGCACCCGACATCCTGTGGGTCGCGCTCGGGGTGCCGCGTGAGCAGGAGCTTTGCGCGCGCTACGCGGCGCGGCTCAACTCAGTGGCCGTGATCAAGACCAGCGGCGGCCTGTTCAACTTCCTTTCCGGCACACGCGCGCGCGCGCCGCGATGGGTGCAGCGGGGATCGCTCGAGTGGGCGTTCCGCCTCGCGCAAGAGCCGCAACGCTTGTTCTGGCGTTATGCGCTGACCAGCCCGCACGCGATCTACCTGCTCGCGCGCTCGCGCGCGCTGGCCCCGCCGGAAGCCAAGCCGTGAGCATGGAGGCGCGCCGCGCGCCGACCTCGCCCGATGCCACCGTGGTGGCGGTCGGCGCGATCCTGTTCTTCGCAATCCTCATGCTGTCGTGGATTTCGGTCCATCCGTTCCAGAGCATGGCCGACGAGAAGCTGATCACGGTCGGCGACACCTCGGATCTGGTCAATCAGTTCGCCTATGTGACGCTCGCTGCCGTCGCGGCGATCTATTTTCTGCTGCTCGAGCCGCGCCAGCTGCGCCCGCTGGTGCGGCCGGTCTATTTCGCCATGCTGGCGTGGCTGCTCGTCTCGGTCGCGACCTCGACCGATCCGGCCTTGTCGCTCAAGCGATTGATCTTCGTGCTGCTGGTCATCGCGCTCGCGGCCGTCCTGCCGCTGCTGCCGACCAACCTGCGGCGCTTCGCCGACATGACCGCTGCCGCCGCCGGTGTCGTGCTCGTGCTCTCCTATGCGGGGCTGTTGTTCGCGCCGGAGCTCTCGATCCACCAGGCCGACGATCTGGTCGAGCCGACGCTCGCCGGCAACTGGCGCGGGGTGTTCTCACACAAGAATATCGCCGGCACCATGATGGTCGACTTCGTCTTCGTCGGGCTTTTCGTCGCGCGCGTGCGCAGCATGCTGCTCGGCGCCGCGATCGTCGTCGCGTCGGGGGTGTTTCTGTTCTTCTGCGAAGCCAAGGCCGCGACGGAGCTGTTGCCGCTGGTGCTCGTGCTTTCGTTCGCGCTGTTGCGCGTGCGCTCGTGGCTCGTCTCGGCGGCGCTGGTGCTCGCGCCGACCGTCGCGCTCAATCTGGTGACGGTCGGATCGCTCTATTCCGACCGCATCAGGGAATTCAATCAGGCGGTCTTGTCCGACCCGTCGTTCACCGGCCGCAACGACATCTGGCAGTTCGCGCTCGACAATATCCACGCCGGGCCCTGGGTCGGGTATGGGTTCGGCGCGTTCTGGGAAACGCCGCTCAGCTTCTATCAGAAGGCCGCGGACGGCAATCTCGCGATGCAGTCCTCGCACGCCCATAACGCATTCATCGACCTCGCGCTCACCATTGGCCTGCCAGGCCTCGTCATCGGCCTTGCCTGGACCGTGCTGCTGCCCTTCCTCGACCTGCAGCGGGCGAAGCACGCGGGGGCCGAGGTCGCGCTCACGACCTTGTTCACGCGCATCTGGCTGTTCGGCCTCTACACGTCGAGCTTCGAGAGCGTGCTGTTCGA
>Ga0187784_10001925_pt1 | contig 16571 bp, 18 predicted proteins | sample 1015_SJ02_MP15_2_FD_132964 | JGI IMG/M metagenome (GOLD analysis project Ga0187784, IMG submission 132964) | Tropical peat soil microbial communities from peatlands in Department of Meta, Colombia - 1015_SJ02_MP15_20_MG | ecosystem: Environmental > Terrestrial > Soil > Wetlands > Peat | place...
CTCGACGACGATCCCGATTGGGCGGCCGGTGCGGTGTTGCAGCTTGCGAGCTGCAGCACGCTCGCGACCTCGGTGCAGAAGGACGGCTGGGCCTACGCGCTCGATGCGAATACCGGGCAATGCCGCTGGCAGTTTCCACCGACGGCGGAGGCAACGGGCTGCCAATTTCCCTCGGGCGGCCCGAGTGATCACGGCGACACCCACTACAAGCGGCCGCCGGCGACCTGGGGCGACGTGCAGTTTGTCGTGGCGGGCGGCGAATCGCTGGTCAGCGACGGCGCCACGGCCGGCTATGGCCGGCTGCACGCGCTCAACGTTTGCGCACCTGATTCGCAGCGGGTGCGCTGGCTGCTCGACGTGCCTCACGCCACGCTGGGCAACGGTTACTCGCTGGGCGCGCCCACCGTCACCGGCGGGATCGTCTATATCAGCACCAACCAAGGCCACGTCGTGGCGATCGCCGATCCCGCGATCGTCCCCACCAACAACAGCCGCTGCTCCAACGTCGACTTCACGACCCCGGCGGACTGCCTGGCCGCGGGCTACGCGAAAGTGTGGGTTCCGACGGTGCTCGCCGATGTGGCGCTGCCGGACGGCTCGAGCGCGGCGGGGCTGCGCAACGAGCCGGCAATCGCCAACGGTCAGCTTTTCATCGCCACGGAGGGTGGCCATGTCTACATGCTTTCGCCCTGAGATGAGACGGGTACGCCGGATGAACGCGGCATATCGTGCCGCCGGCGCGAGTTGCCTCAGCCTCCTTTTGTTGGCAGGCACTGCGGCGAATGCGGCGGCGCAAAAGGCGACGACGGCACCGGCCGCCGGCCAGACGGTGATGCTCGCCCCCGACGTCGAGGCGCATCAGCGGCTGGCTGAGCAATTGACCGTTCCCGTTGCGCGCGGGCGAACGCAAGCGCTGACGGTCGGCCTTGGCGATTGGCAGCTCCTGGGCCACAAGGGGGAAATTCGCGTGCCGGCGCAGAAGTTCTTTTACGTGGCGGAGCTGCGCACCGGCAGCGTGACGACGATGATCGGGAGTGAGCGGGTCACCCGCAATACTGGCGACATCTGGACGGTGCCCGCGGGACAGGTGATGACCGTCACGCTCGGCCCGCGTCAGGAAACCGGCCTGCTGCGCATTCTGACGCTGGAACCGACGCGGTAGGCGTGAACTGCTTCGAGCGATCGCCTGCGAACTTTCTCGGCGGGATCGACCGCGGTAACCCCTGAGGCGCCGGCGCTTCTTGCCGCGCCTGGCCTCTCGCCTCGCCCTCCGCAAAAGCCTCGCATATCCCGGCGCACCGGCCGCCTCTCAGCCGAGCTGCTCGTTCTGGAACTTGAAGAAGAACCAGGTGCGCTTGGGATTGCCCGTGCCGGACTCCACGGAATAGATGAGGAGCGCCCCGTCCTGGTTCGCCTTCCCGGGATTGAGGTGAGTGTCGTGGATGCCTTTGCCGTCGGACCCGCCGTCGTCGAACGTCATGCCATAGACGGCGATGAAATGCGCCGCGTTCAGCGCCGCGCGGAGCTGCCCGTCGATCCGATAATAGGGGAGCGGAGCGAAGTCGCCGTTGTTGAGGCCCATGGCTTCATAGCTGAGTTGGGCGTTCGGGAAGACGCCGTAGGCCGGCGCCCCGAAGGGCTCGTCCGGGTTGGTGCCGGTGGGATTAACGTCCTGATCCGCGACATAGACCCCGATCGCCGACCCGTCGCTGGACTGGGTGTTGACGTCGACCTGGTAACGGGCGCCGCCGCCCACCTCGACGTAGAATTGCAGGTGGTCCCCGGCGCGGCCGGTGATCGGCCGCTCCGAGCTTTGGATGATCGTGCCGACCACCGCGGCATAGCTTTCCGGCGACTTTCCGGCACGCAACTGCGACCGCACATTGGCGGTGTGGTTGTGATCGTGATGATAGGACATGGCCGGGATTCCGATTGATCGTGGATAACGGGAACAGTTTACTTTTTCCATCGACCGGTGTGCGCCACAAAATGATCTCTTTTTGTCATCTGTAAACGGTCACCACCGCAGACAGGAGCACCGCGCCGCTGCCGCGCGCAGGCGCGGGCGCGACGTAACCGCTCGAGCCCGCGTCAATCGTCGCGATGATCGTCCGGCGAGGGCGCGCCCGGCCTTTCGGCCGAGGCGAGCCCCGCCAAACGCGCCGTCAGTCCGGCGCCGATCGGAGGATTGTCCGCCCCTTTGGCCGGTTTGACAACCGGCGCGGCCGAGGCCTGCGCTTGCGCCAGGTTGTCGAAGGCGGGGCGGATGCGACACGCCTCGGCCTGGCGCGCCGCTTTCGAGCAGCAAGCCATCTCGATGGTTCGGCGCAGCGTGCTCTGGCATGTGAGCGCCCGCCGCGGGCCGAGGACGGGCCGACGCGCGGTTGCGTGGGCCGTCGTGGAACCGCAGAGTGCGCGCCATGCCGGCCTCCGTCCGCCTCGCCTTCTTCTACATCGCCATGTTCCTGCTGAGCGGCGTGCAATTGCCGTTCTGGCCGGCCTGGCTCGCCGGGCGCGGCCTTTCCGCCGGCGAGATCGGCACGCTGCTGGCGCTCTGCCAATGGATCAAGCTCGCCGCCAACCCGCTCGCCGGCATCGCCGCCGATCGCAGCGCCGCACCGCGCCGCATCATGCTGGCCCTCAGCCTCGGCGCCATGGCGGGATTCGCGCTGCTGTTGCCGGCGCGCGGCTTCGCTCTTCTGCTGCTGACGGGGACGCTGGCCACCGCCTGCGTCTCGGCGCTGCTGCCGCTCGGCGATCACCTCGCCCTCGCGCTCGCCTATGGCGGCAGGCTCGATTACGGCCGCATCCGCCTCTGGGGATCGCTGAGCTTCATCCTCGCCACCTTGCTCGCCGGCCGATTGATCGCGGCGCGCGGCGCCGAGATGGTGGCGCCGCTGCTGCTGGGCGCCGCGACGCTCATCGCCGCCGCTTGCGCCGGCCTGCCGGCGGGGGACGGCGATGGTCCGGCCCAACATCCTCCGTCCTGGCGCAACCTGGCGCGGCCTTCCTTCCTCGCCTTTCTCACCGCGGCGGCCTTGATCCAGGGCAGCCATGCGGTCTTCTACGGCTTCGGCACGCTTCATTGGCAGCGCCTCGGTATCGCCGACGACGCCATCGCGCTGCTCTGGTCGGAAGGCGTCGTCGCCGAAATCCTGCTCTTCTATTGGGGCGCGCCGCTGCTGCGGCGGCTCGGGCCGCGCGGGCTGATGGCGCTGGGCGGCGGCGCCGGAGTGTTGCGCTGGACGCTCACCGGCTTCGCCGCCGGCGTGCCGGCGCTCGCGCTGCTACAGCTTCTGCACGGCCTCACTTTCGGCGCGGCGCATCTGGGCGCCATGCACCATCTCGCCCGCAGCGTGCCGGCGGGGCAGGCGGCAACGGCGCAGGCGCTCTACGCCACGGTCGTCGGCGGCATCGGCCAGGGGCTGCTGCTGCTGCTGGCGGGCCTACTCTATGGCGCGCTTGGCGGGCGCGCGTTCCTTGCCATGGCGGCGGTGGCCGCCGCCGGCGCCGGGCTGGCGCTGCTGGGAGCCACCAAATCTTAAGCCTTTGGCGCCAGACTGGCGGCAAGGGGGACCGTTGCATGACCCGGCGATTAGAGGCGCCACAGCGCCGAGCCCGACGCGCCGCAAGGCGCAACCGCGAAGGCGGCGAGCCCGAATTCAATCTCTTCGCCGTGGCCGCGCGCAGCGCCCGCGAGCCCGGCATGCCGGCGCGCCGGTGGCCCAGCAACGACATCGGCTTCCTCACCGCGGTACTGGAGTCGCACAACCTGCCGGCGGCGCTGACCCGGCGGCTGGCGCGGGCGGCGGCGGCACTGCCGCTCAACACGCTGCTGCTGGAGCGGCTCAGCGCGGCGCTCGCCGACCAGATTCATTTCTCCGAGCTTGGCGAGCTGCTGCGCCAGCCGGCGCTGCTGCTGTTCGGGCCGCCCGGCGCCGGCAAGACGACGCTTGCCGCCAAGCTCGCCGCGCGGCTCGGCGACCGGCAGGCGCTTTTGGTCAGCACCGATACCGGCCGCCCCGGCGGGATGGCGCAAATCGAGGAATATGCCGACGCGCTCGGCGTGGCGACGGCCGCGGCCGAGGACGCCGCGGCGCTCCAACGCCTGGTGGCGGGCGCCGCCGGCCGGCGCGTGGTGATCGACACCGCCGGCCTCGCGCCCGGCGACGCAGAAGGGCGCGAAGCGCTGGCCGCGCTCATCGCCGCCGGCGGCGCCGAGCCGGTGCTGGTGATGCCCGCCGATCTCGCCGCCGACGAAGCGGTTGCCATGGTGCGCTTCTTCGCGCCGCTCGGCGCCAAGACCTTGCTGCCGACGCGGCTTGATCTCGTGCTTCGCCTCGGCGGCATGCTGGCGGCGGCCGATGCCGGACGCTTGGCCTTGCCCGCTTCGGCCTCCACGCCGCATTTCGCCTTCGGCCTCCGGCCGCTGACGCCGGAGACCCTGGCGCGCCACATGCTCGCCGGCGCGCTGCGCGAGCAGCGCGCCCTCGTCACCGCCGCCTGATCCGTGGCGCGGGCAATGCCCGCCCTACGATCATCGCCCGTCCCGCCCCGCGCGCGTGCCGCGCCGGGGTGAGCGAGTCACCGTGTCGTAATGATCGGAACTAATCGCGGCAGCGGCGATCGCCGGTGTCGGCGGCAACCTGGACGGCCGCCTTTTCGGCAACGTAGTGGCGGAACTGGTCGCCGGCGAGCGTCTCGGCGGTGGCGAGGAACTCCTCGGCGTTACGACACATGGTGGCCACCGGCTGCGCGCCGACGCGCAACGACACTTCGTTGGCGAGCTGCGTCAGGTAGGCGTCGAAGCGCGCCTCGGCATGGCTTGCGCCGGCGCGGCGGAAACGCTCGATGATGAGCTGCTGGTAGTCCACCAGCGCGTCGCGGTTGCGGCGCGCGAAGGCGGTGTAGGTCTGCGCGCCGCAGGTGTCGCTCACCACCATGAGCTCGGTCTGGAAGCGAATCGCCTGCTCGGCCTCGACCTCCGCGCCCTGCAGGCATTGCGGCGTCGCCGCCGCGGCCCACGCGGCCGAACCAAGCAACAAAACGGCAGCCGTTGCGACCTTGATCATCCCCCACACCCATGAGCTGAAGAGAGCGACGCGATGAATGATGCCGCGTCACTCGTTAAGGGGCAATTGCGACTCGCGCCGCCGCGGAATTTGACACAGACCGGGACAATTTTGCCGGTATGCGCCCAACCGGCGAGTCACGAGGACGGCAAAACCGCCGCCGCCGCCGCCGCGCGCCGTCGCCGCCGGTGGCGGCGCCACAGTTGCACGCCGGCGGCGGCAACAACGCCGACGACGAAGACGGCGAGCGCGATCATGCTGAACTCGTCGGCGATCTCGCCCAGCATGCGCTCGAGCGCGCGGCCGCAGAAATAGCCGCTGCCGACGAAGACCGCGGCCCAGAGGAAAGCGGCGAGAAAGTTGAGCGCGAGGAACCGCCGCCAGGAGATGCCGCTGATGCCGAGCGCGAAGGAGGAGAAGTTGCGCACGCCGTAGATGAAACGGAAGCTCAGGATGAACCACTTGTCATAGCGCTTGATCCAGCCGAGCGCGCCATCGACCGGCGATCGCCAATGCGGCCGATGCGACATCAGCCGCAGGCCGTAGCGCCGCCCGATCCAGAAATAGCATTGATCCCCGGAAAAGCTGCCGATCCAGGCGGCGAGCAGCAGCAGCGGCGCGCTGAGCAGGCCTTGCGCGGCGAAGAAGCCGGCGACGAGGACGAAGGTCTCGCCCTCGATGAAGGTCCAGCCGAAGGCAAGCGGGTAGAACCACACGCCGTATTGGTGGATGAGGCGCGGCACGTCGGCGTCGCGCATCAGCGTGCTCAGCCACCAGACGATCGCCGACAACGCCGCGATGGCGAGGCCGCCGGCGAGCAGTCGCAGGCGATTTGACCAAATCGAGGAAAACAACGTCTAGGCGCCCTCTTCGGTTGTATCCTTATGGGTTAAGTGAATTTACGCGGTCCGGGTGATCAAGGTCGAGGGGAGAATAGCGCCGATGCCCGCTCGATAAAGTATGCTGCAACGCAGCAACGCGGCGAACGGCCGGTCCCCGCCGGCAGGCGCCGGGAGGCGCGATCGCCTCGTGGCGCGGCGCCCCGCCGGCCGGTCAGTCGGCCGCAGCATAGCGCGCGTCCGTCGCGCGATGGAGCCACCAGCCCTGCTCGTTGATGGAATAATAGGGCCGGTAGAAATCGAGGCTCGAGGCCGGCACCACGTCGCGCCGCTGGTTGTCGAGAACCAGCGCCTCGCCCTCGACATAGGCGACGGTGACGGCATGATCGAGGCCGAGACGGGTGTCGCGCAGCACGACGACGCGCAGGCTCGAGGCCGGCACGCCGGCGGCGCGCAGCAGCAGGTATTTGGCGATGGCGTAATCCTGGCATTGGCCGCCCTTGACGAGAAACTCGAACGGCGTCTCCCAGCGGTTGCTTTCGTGCCAGTTGACCGAGGACGGAACATAGGGATGGCGGTTGATCGCGGCATTGACGCGGTCGAGCTTGGCGCGAAGATCGAGCCCCTTGAGCGCGGCGACCAGCGCCCCCCACTCCGCCGGCTCGCAGCGCTCGACGGCGCGGGAGGCGCAGGCTGCCGCGGCCTGCCGGCGCTCGGCGGCGAAGCGCTTGAGCATGCCGTGCCATTTGACGAAGGCGGCGCTGTCGGGCGAGAAGGTTTCATGCGTGCCGAAGAGGGCGGGCGTCTCATGACCCGCCGCCGAGACGGCGCCGGGCAAGGCAAGGACAAGAAGCAAAGCCAGAGAACGCCGGAACCGCATCGGGGGCCTCGTTCGGGAGCCCCGCTATCTCCCGAAGAGACCGGAGGCTTTGCGTCCCCGGGTCGCCCCGGGTTTGCCGCTTCGCGATGCCGCCCCGATGAGGGGACGCCATCCGCCAAGGCCAGTTCACCACGGTCGCCTTAAGAACCGATGAATTCCGCTTTAACCGCCGGAGAAAGCAGGGAAATCCGCAACGCGGGCGGCGCCGCGCTCAGCGCAATCCCGCGAGGTAATCGGCCAGGAGGTCGATGTCGGCGTCGGACAGCGGCTGCGCCGCCGAGGTCATGAGCCCGTCTATATCGGCGCGGGTCGCCGCCTTGAAGCCGCGGAGCTGCGCCAGGACATAGTCGCGATCCTGGCCCGCGAGGCGCGGGATATGTTCCTGGCCGAGAAGCGCCGGGCCATGGCACTCGACGCAATGGTTCTGCTGCGCCAGCGCCGCAGCCGCCGTCGCGCGCGCCGGGTCCGTCTCATGGCGCGGCGGCGCCGGCGCTTGCGCCGCGAAATAGGCGGCGAGATTGCCGAGATCCTCGTCGGCCAGTGGCGCGGCGAAAGGCGTCATCGCTTCGGACTGGCGGCGGCCGGCGCGGAACTGATAGAGCGCCAGGATCAGATAGCGCGGCGGCTGCCCCGCCAGCGACGGCACGCCGGGAGTGGTCGAGTTGCCTTGCGGCCCGTGGCAGGCGGCGCAAGGCTCCGCCTTCTGCCGTCCGGCCTCGGCGTCATAGGGCCGCGCCGGCGCCGCCGGCAGCGCGAGGGCGGCCGCCAGCGCCAGCAGCAAGGCGCCGCGGCGACGCCGCGGCGCCCGGGAGCGACACGTCATGTCTTCTTATAAGTGATGCGGTATATGGCGCCGTTCCAATCGTCGGAGACCAAAAGCGAGCCGTCGGGCAGCACCAGCACGTCCACCAGCCGCGCCCAGAAATCACTGCCTTGCAGGATGCCACTGAGGAACACCTCGGTCTTGACCACCTCGCCCTTGGCGCCGAGCTGAACGCGCGTCAGGTTGTAGCCGCTTTTCTGGTTGCGGTTCCACGAGCCGTGCTCGGCGATGATGATGTTGTTGCGGTATTCGGCGGGAAACATCTTGCCGGTATAAAAGCGCATGCCGAGCGAGGCGACGTGCGGGCCGAGCTTCGCCGCGGGCGGCACGAATTCGGCGCAGCTCCGATATTTGCCGAACTCGGGATCCGGCAGGTCGCCCTGATGGCAGAACGGATAGCCGAAATTCTCGCCCTTGCGCGTCGCGTGGTTGAGCTTGTCGGAGGGGATGTCGTCGCCGAGCCAGTCGCGGCCGTTATCGGTGAAATAGAGCTGATGCGTCACCGGGTGGAACGCCATGCCGACGCTGTTGCGCACGCCGCCGGCGTATTGCTCCAGGACGCGGGTCTGCGGATTGACGCGCAGGATCGAGGCCTGGAGGACGTTCGGGATGCCGATGTTGAACGGTGCGCCCTGGTTGAAATAGAGCCAGCCGTCGGGCCCGACGGCAAGGAACTTCCAGAAATGGTTCGGCTGCGCCGGCAGGCCGTCGATCACCACCGACGGCGCCGGCGGGTTGTCGAGATGGTTCTCGATGTCGTCGAAGCGCAGGATGCGCTCGCGCTCGGCGACGAAGAGCGTGCCGTCCTTGAAGGCGACGCCGTTGGGCGCGGCAAGCCCGTGCGCGATCTTCTTGATCTCGCGATGATCGCCCTTGTCGACGACGGCGAAGACCTCGTCGCGCAGCCGGTTGCCGACGAAGATCGTGCCCTTGGCGCCGAGCGCCATCTCGCGCGCCTCGGGCAGGCCGCTCGCCCAGATCTCGATCTTGAAGCCCGGCGGCAGCTTGGCGTTCTGCAGCGGAATGTCCTTGGCCGGCGTGCCGATGAGCGCCGGCAGGTGCGGATGAAGCGGCGATTGCGCGAGATCCGCGGGGCGCCCCTGCTGCCAGGGCGGCGGCGCGGGAGCGGCGGCGGGCGGGGTTGCCGGCGGCGGCGCCTGGGTTTGCGACGCGGCAAGGCCGGGGACAAGCACGAGCGCCGCGAGCGTGGCAAGGCTGGCGCCCCAGTGACGGGACCTCATGGCGGGATTCCTCCTGGCAGGTGGTTGTTGCGCGATCTCGTTGGCCGCGCCGTCCTCCCCGGGCGCGCGGCGGTTGCATCTTCGCCGGCTTCGCCCCGGCTGTAAACAGCGCCGCGTCGATCCGCGGCGCCGGCCGGGCCTATCTCGCCGCGCCGCGGGGCGATATGGTAACGGCCGGCGGCGGAGGCCGTCGCCGTCCCGCCTCGATCGCCGCTATCGCCGAGGAACTATGAACCAGCTCCCCCTCTCCCGCTTCAAGGTCGTCGACCTCACGCGCGTGCGCGCCGGCCCGACCTGCGTGCGCCAGCTCGCCGATTGGGGCGCCCAGGTCATCAAGGTGGAAGCCGCCGACGGCGATGGCGGGCTGGGCGGCGCGCGCCATGGCCCCGACTTCCAGAACCTGCACCGCAACAAGCGCAGCATGACGCTCGATTTGAAGCAGCCCGAAGGGCTCGAGATCCTGAAGCGCCTGGTGAAGGACGCCGACGTGGTGGTCGAGAACTATCGTCCCGACGTCAAATACCGCCTCAAGGTCGATTACGAGAGCCTCAAGGCGGTGAACCCGCGCATCGTCTATGGCAGCATCTCCGGCTTCGGCCAGGACGGGCCTTATCGCGACCGGCCGGGCTTCGACCAGATCGCGCAAGGTATGGGCGGGCTGATGTCGATCACCGGCCTGCCCGGCCAGGGGCCGGTGCGGGTCGGCATCCCCGTCGCCGACCTTACCGCCGGCATCTTCTGCGCCATGGGCATCCTGGTGGCGCTGCTGGAGCGCGAGGTCTCGGGCGAAGGGCAATGGGTCCAATCCTCGCTGCTCGCGGCCCAGATCGCCATGCTGGACTTCCAGGCGGCGCGCTGGCTGATCGCCAAGGAGGTGCCGGGCCAGGCCGGTAACAACCATCCCACCAGCATCCCCACCGGCGTGTTCAAGACCAGGGACGGCCACATCAACATCGCCGCCGCCGGCTCCGAGATCTATCAGCGGCTGTGCAAGGCGCTGGGCGCCGACGGCCTCGCCGGCGATCCCGATTACGCCACCGACAAGCTGCGCTCCAAGAATCGCGACCGGCTCAACGCCGCCATCGAGGAGATCACCAAGACCAAAAGCTCGGCCGAATGGATCGAGCTCATCAATGAGGCGGGCGTGCCTTGCGGCCCCATCTACAAGATGGACGAGGTCTTCGCCGACCCGCAGGTGCGGCACATCGGCATCGCGCAAGGCGTGGACCATCCGAGCCTTGGCCATATCGAGGTGGTGGGCCAGGCGGTGACCCTGAGCCGCACCCCTTCCGCCATCCGCACGGCGAGCCCGGAGCGCGGCGAGCATACCGAGGCGGTGCTGCGCGAGATCGGCTATGACGACGCGGCCATCGCGGGCTTGCGCGCCCGACGCGTGATTTGAGGAGAAGCGGATGATTTCCCCGAGCGAGCGCATGATCGCGCAGCAGGACGGCGCGATCGGCTGGATGATCTTCAACAATCCCGAGCGGCGCAACGCGCTGTCGCTCGACATGTGGCAGGCGATGCCGGTGATCCTCGAGCATTTCGAGCGCGACCCCGCGGTGCGCGTCGTCGTGCTGAGGGGCGCCGGCGACAAGGCCTTCATCTCCGGCGCCGACATCTCGCAATTCGAGCAGCAGCGCTCCTCGCCCGAGACCATCGCGCAATACGACGCCATCGCCGAAGTGGCGAATACCAAGCTCCAGCAGCTCCGCAAGCCGACCATCGCCATGATCCACGGCTTCTGCATCGGCGGCGGCGTCGGCGTCGCCTTGCAATGCGACCTGCGCATCGCCGCCGACAATGCCCGCTTCGGCGTCCCGGCGGCGCGCCTCGGCCTGGGCTATCGCTGGGCCGGGGTGAAGAAGCTCGTCGACCTCGTGGGCCCGAGCTTCGCCAAGGAGATCTTCTTCACCGCGCGGCATTTCTCGGCCGCCGAGGCGCTCGCCATGGGGCTGATCAACCGCGCGCTGCCCGAGGCGGAGCTCGAGGCCTATGTGCGCGACTATTGCGCGCTCATCGCCGACAACGCGCCGCTCACCCTGGAGGCGGTGAAAGGCGTGGTCGCCGAGTTGGCGAAGCCCGGCCCCGAATTCGACCGCGCCCATTGCGAGGCGCTGGTGGCGCGCTGCTTTTCGAGCCAGGACTATATCGAGGGCCGCCGTGCCTTCATGGAAAAGCGCAAGCCGGCCTTCACCGGACGCTGAGCCGGAGCGCGGCGGCGCCTCAGCCGGCCGCCGCCGGCGCGGGGCAGCTCACGCCGGTGCCGCCGAGGCCGCAATAGCCGCTGGGATTCTTCGCCAGATATTGCTGGTGATAATCCTCGGCGTAGTAGAATTCCGGCGCCTCGCGGATCTCGGTGGTGATGGCGCCTTTGCCGGCGGCGGCGAGCGCCTTCTGATAGAGGTCGCGCGAGGCTTCGGCCTGGCGCTGCTGCTCCGTCGTGGAGGCATAGATCGCCGAGCGGTATTGCGTGCCGATGTCGTTGCCTTGGCGCATGCCCTGGGTGGGATCGTGGCTCTCCCAGAAGGTCTTGAGCAGAGTGTCGTAGCTCACCTGCCGGGGATCATAGACCACCAGCACCGCCTCGGTATGGCCGGTCATGCTGGAGCAGACTTCTTCATAGCTCGGGTTGGGCGTGGCGCCGCCGGCATAGCCCACCGCGGTGGTGTAGACGCCGGGCAGCCGCCAGAAGCAGCGCTCCGCGCCCCAGAAGCAGCCGAGGCCGAAGATCGCGGTCTCGAACTCGGCGGGGAAAGGCGGCGTCAGGCGATGGCCGTTGACGTAGTGGGCCTCGGCCACCCGCATCCTGGCGGCGCGGCCGGGCAGCGCCTCCGCGGCCGAAGGCAGGGTCGCCTTCTTGCGCATCCACATGGCTCGCCTCCCTCTTCTCGCTCCTCCGAAAATCTAGGAGCCGCATCGCCCGCCCGCAACCGCCATTGACGGCGATGGGAGCGCCGGCTAGGCGAGCGGCCGCCACAAAGAGAGGACAAGCGCGATGAAGGTCATGGAGATGCGCGACGGCTGGGGGCTCGAGCACCTCAAGCCCGGCACCCGGCCCGAGCGCGAGCCCGGCCCCGGCGAAGTGCTGGTCAAGATGGCCGCCGCCTCGGTCAATTACCGCGACTTCATCGTGACCCGGCGCGGCTATGGCAGCCTCAGCGGGGAGCTGCCGCTCATCCCCCTCTCCGACGGCGCCGGCACGGTGACGAAAATCGGCGCCGGCGTCACCCGCGTCGCCCTGGGCGATCTCGTCTGTCCCGCTTTCGCGCAAAGCTGGATCAGCGGGCCGTTTAAGGAGGAGCACCGCGCCGGCATCCTCGGCGGGTCGCTCGACGGCGTGATGCAGGAATACATGCTGCTGCCGCAGCAAGGCGTGGTGAAGGCGCCGAAAGGATGGAGCGCGATCGAGGCGGCGACCTTGCCCTGCGCCGCGCTCACCGCCTGGAGCGCGGTCATCGGCGGCGGCGTCAAGGCCGGCGACGTCGTGGTGACGCAAGGCACCGGCGGCGTCTCGCTCTTCGCGGCGATGTTCGCCCGCATGCAGGGGGCGCTGGCGATCGTCACCTCATCGAGCGAGGAGAAGCTCGAGCGCGCCCGCGGCTTCGGCGCCGCGCTCGGCATCAACTACAAGACCCACCCGGAATGGAGCCGCGAGGTGCGCCAGTTGCTGGGCGGACGCGGCGCCGACCTCATCCTCGAGCTGGGCGGTGCCCAGACGCTCGACCAGTCGCTGCGCGCCATCCGCGCCAGCGGCACGTTGGCGATGATCGGCGTGCTGTCGGGTGCCGTGGCCGAGCTCAATCTCGGCCGCGTGGTGACGCAGAATGTTCGGCTGCAAGGCGTGACGGTGGGCAATCGCGACGCTTTCGAGGAGATGGTGCGCGCCATCGACCTCAACGGCGCCAAGCCGCCGATCGACGAGAAGCGCTATGCCTTCGACGCGGTCGCCGAGGTCATCGGCGCCATCGCCGCGGGCCGGCATTTCGGCAAGATCTGCATCGCGTTCTGAAGGACTCCTCAGCAGGCGACGGTGAGCCCGCCGGCGTCGAGCAGCGGGTGCCGGCCCTCGCGGCAGACGGCGGGAACGGCGTCGCGGGCAAGCGCCAGCGGCGTCCGCGTTTCGGCCGTCGCCGGCGTCGGCGGCGGCACGGGCCGATGGCCGGGAAAGGTCTCGGTAAGAACCACGGCAATCAGCATGACCATCGCCGCTCCCCAAATGAACTGCCCAGGCATTCGCACGCCCCTTCAATAGTTGCTGCCAGTCCCGCCGGCACCGGCGGCTCATTGGGCGCGGAGTTTATTGAGCCGGAGGCCGCCGCTCTCGTGTCAGAATTGGGGCATTCCTTGGCAAGACCGCCGTTTTCCGTGCCGGAGCTGAGGCATTATTTGGACCCGGCGGGAAGCGCGTCGGCCGCGAGGATCGCCTGCGCCAAGCGCTTGGCGTCGATGGGGAGGCTGCGCCGCGCCGCCGTCTCGACCGCGGCGGCGGGATCGGCGACGATGCCGATCTCGGCGAGCCGCACCGGCAGCCCCAGCGCGCGGTAGAGCGCCGCCAGCTCCGCCAGCAGCGCGGCCGGGCGCGCCTCGAAGACGAGTTGCGCCAGCAAGGCGACGGCGACGAGTTCGCCATGGAGCGCGGTGCGGCAGGCCGGCAGGCCGGCAAAGCCGCGTGCCAAGGCATGCGCGATCGACGAGCCGCCGCTCTCATGGGCGATGCCGGAGAGCAGCATCATCGCCTCGCTCACGCGCTCCAGCGCTTCGCCGCCGCTGCGCCGCGTGCGCAGCGCCAGCGCGGCGACGGCGTGTTCGCGGATCGCGTGCCAGGCCGCCTCGGCGGCGGCGGCGGCAAGCAAGGTGGGGCGGCCCTCCAGCAGGTTCGCCGCGCCGGCGCCGGCGGCCTGCTCCACCTCGAAGCGGCGCGCCAGCGCGTCGCCCATGCCGGCGATCAACAGGCGCGGCGGCGCCGAGGCGAGAACCGTCGTGTCCACCAGCACCGCATCGGGCGGCAGCCGCATCGCCCGCATCGCGCCGGCGCGCCCCTCCTCGCCGCCGATCTCGACGAAGCGGCTCACCGGCGCGTGGCAGCACGGCACGGTCGGGATGGTGAGGAGCGGCAGCCCCGTCGCGATGGCGAGGCCCTTGGCGATGCCGATCGCCGCACCGCCGCCGAAGCCCGCCAGCAGGTCGGCCTCGAGCGCGCGCGCGGTCTCGATGAAGCGCGCGATCTCGGCGTCGGTGCAGAGGGCGACGGCGAGGCCGAAGATGACGCGGTCGGTCGAGGGCTTGAGCTGCTGCTCGATCTCCTGGCGCAGGGCCGCGCTCGTCGCGGCGTCGGCGATGATGAACGGCCGCCGGCCATACCGCGCCACGAGCGACGCGAGCTGCGCCAGCGCGCCGGCACCTTGGATATAGCGCGACGGCGCGCCGAAGACGCGGTCGGTCATGCCTGCTCCTTCCCGCGCATCCTAATCGGCTCAAGCCGCCGGCGCGAGCGGCGCGCGCCGCCTCACCGGCTGATCATGCCATTGGCGAGGCAAGCGGGATCGAAGGGGAAGACGATGGCGCGGTCCGGGCGGATCAGCCGCTCGGCCCGGTGGCGGTAGTCGAGCCGCGACAGCAGGTCGCGGATGAGGTTGAGCCGCGCCAGATGCTTGTCGTCGGCGCGCACCACCGTCCACGGCGCGTCCGCGGTATGCGTGCGCTCGAGCATCGCGTTCCGCGCCTTGCTGTAGTCGCGCCAGAGCGCCGGCGCCTTGGCGTCCACCGGGCTCAGCTTCCACTGCTTCAGCGGGTCGCGGCGGCGCTCGGCAAGGCGCTTCTTCTGCTCGCGCCTGCCGATGTCGAGATAGTATTTGAGAAGGCGGATGCCGTCGGCGGCCAGCATGCGCTCGAAATCCGGCACCGTCTCGAGGAAGGCGCGCGTCTGCCCCTTGGTGCAGAAGCCCATCACCAGCTCGACGCCGGCGCGGTTGTACCAACTCCGATTGAACAGCACCATCTCGCCCGCGGCGGGGAGGTAGCGGACGTAGCGCTGGAAATACCAGGAATGGCGCTCGCGGTCGGACGGCGGGCCCAGCGCCACCACGCGCGTCTCGCGCGGGCTCAGATGCTCGACGATGTGCTTGATCGCGCCGTCCTTGCCGGCGGCGTCGCGGCCTTCGAGGATGACCAGGACGCGCCGGCCCTCGGCGATGATCTGTCGTTGCAGCTTGACGAGCTCGATCTGCAGCTTGACCAGCTCGCGGCGATAGGCGTGCACGCTCGGCTCCCGAGCGGCCCGACGCGGCGTCTTCGCCATCTTCCCTCCTCTCATGCGCCCGCGATGACCATCCACGCCGCGACGGCGAGCCCGACCGCCGCCAGCGCGATCAGCGCGGCCGTCGCCGGCAGGCTGGCGCGCAGCCCGGCGAAGGCGGCAGCGTAGCCCGCCTTGAGCAGGTTGTTCGACGCCGCGGCGATGAGCACGGCCGCCGCTGCGCCGCTCTCCGGCAGCGGCCCGGCGACGCCCTGGGCGAGGCTCAGCACGAAAGGATCGATATCGGTGAAGCCGACGATGGCGGCCAGCATCTCGACGCCGGTCTCGCCGAACCGGCTCTTGACCCAGCTCGAGGCGATGGAGATGACAACGAAGAGCAGGGCGAAGAGCGCCGCGGCGCTGAGCTCCAGCGGGTTGCGCGGCGCCTCGCGCGGCGCTTCGGCCGGCGCGGCGCCGGCGCGCCGGTACTGAAGGAAGGCCAGCGCCAGGCCGAGCGCGGCGAGCGACAGCAGGCTCGGCACGAGACGGGCGGCGAGCGGCAGGTTGAAGAACGCGATGACCGCCAGCACGCGCGGATACATCAGCGCCGTGGCAAGCACGATCCCGGCGCGCGCGCGCGGCAGCGCGGCGCGGTCGGCTTCGGCGCGGCGGGCGAGCACGACGGTGGTGGCGGTGGAGGAGTAGAGTCCGCCCAGCGCCGCGATCCAGAGATCGCCCTCGGGCGCGACATAGCGGCGCAAGAGGTAGCTGCCGTAGGAGATGGTGCAGACCGCGAGCAGCGCCAGCCAGGCCTTGTAAGGCGTGATCTGGGTGAGCGTCGTCACCGGCTGGTCCGGCAGCAGCGGCAGCACCAGGCCGGTGAGGATGAGGAATTCGCCGGCAATGACGATCTCGCGCAGCTCCATCCGGCGCGCGAAATCGTGCAGGCGCTCGCGGCCGGTGAGCAGCAGCACCGCGGCGACGGTGATGCCGACCGCGAGCCAGGCCGGCCCGCTCAGCGAGATCGGCCCGAGCAGATAGGCGAGAAGGTTGCAGACCGGGACCATCAACTCGCCGTGCGGCGTGCCGTCGGCGTCCACGGCGCGAAGGCGGTCGCGGTAATAGACGACGAGCCAAGCGCCCAGGATCGCCAGGCCGGCGACGAGCGGCAGCAGGCGCTCGCTGTCGAGCCGGTAAAGCGCGGCGACGGTCAGCGCCAGCAGCGGGAAGGTGCGGATGCCGCCCGGCCGGGATTCGCCGCTGCGGGCGTAGAAATCCTCGAAGGCCAGGCCGAAGAAGAACGACAATCCCAGCAGCAGGGCAAAGTTCGTCAGCAGCGGTACCGGCATGGAGCGCCCGTCGCGATTGCCTCAGGGCACGCAGAATCGCCTGATTTGCCGGGCTCCCGCAAGGTGCAAGGCGTCAGCCGGCCTGGCCCAGGAAGTCCTTGAGGCGCGCCTTGGCCTCCGCGACCTCGC
>Ga0187784_10001929_pt1 | contig 16550 bp, 14 predicted proteins | sample 1015_SJ02_MP15_2_FD_132964 | JGI IMG/M metagenome (GOLD analysis project Ga0187784, IMG submission 132964) | Tropical peat soil microbial communities from peatlands in Department of Meta, Colombia - 1015_SJ02_MP15_20_MG | ecosystem: Environmental > Terrestrial > Soil > Wetlands > Peat | place...
CCCTTACGACGTTCAGGGCGTCAGGCTTCCTGAAGTCACTGGCAATTTTTGCGACGAGCTTGTTCGAGGCAACGCCGATTGAGCAAGTTAGCCTTTCTTGCCACAGAATCTCATGTTTTATGCGCGCGCGCATCTCAACGGTTCAATTTGAATGCTTTCCAACAACTTTGCAATGAGAATCGTCCGTATCACGAAAGAGCCCGTTGGTTTGTTATTCGGTCTAAAAGTGGACTTGAACAAGAATTGAAGGAACTTTAAGCTAGCATGGATACGTACAGCAGTCTACTGGATAATGCGACTGCTCGTGGAGGATTCAAGACCACAAAAGATTTCATTAGGCTCAATTAGGAAAGAAGCAAATTAAAGTTGAAGGCTCTAGAAGCTGTTAATGATTATCCGAAATTTATCGACGACTTATTCCATGATTTTTCGCGCGCTACCGCGTCAGATAGCTTCAAACTTTTCCTGCATTTGACCTTGCTTGCTATTAAGAAGTGGCTTAATTGGGATTGAAACGTGTGGTTACGGGAACGTTAATCGTCGACGAAACCTTATATATCATTAACGTTAAACCATGTTAACTATGCCGCAGTCTAGCTATCTTGTTGCTGCGCAACAATTTATGACAAGGGAGTTAATCTCCTATGAAGATGAACTTTTCAGTGTGCTCTATCACGACATCGGGGATTTTGCATCGGCGCAAACGACTAAGATAGTTAGTCAGAAACGCAGGACCTCAATATATGGATCCCGAGGTGTAGGAAAGACAGCTGCAATGCAAGGCGCTCTATTTCAAGCTCTGACGAGCTCAAAAGAAGTAGAAATTATGCCTATCGCTGTCAAAGTGAGGGGTGCTAGGGCAGCCTCAAATATTAAGGAACTAGAGGATGCTTTCTATAGATCTGTGCTTTCAGGAATTTTAGAAGTCTCAGAATTTAAGAGAAAAGAAAAAAGACTGAAAGAAGGAACAAAGAAGTACGCTCCATGGGTGGCTGGGAAAATGATGGAGGCTTTCAGCTTAGTCTTTCCGCCTCTAGCTCTGGCCTCTGGCGCGGCTGAAAAAGGTACGAAGTGGCTCGTCGGGAAGTTAAATAAACCTGATATCGAATCAATTCTCGCTTCAACCCTCACTGACGCGAAACATGCTACGGACATTCTCCTCAGCCATCTTGAAAAGAGTGGAACATTTCCTGTATTCGTTATTGATGAACTCGACAAAGTGAACTCCGACGTGATTCTCTCGGATTTCTTTGACGGAAACCAGCTATGGTTTCAGGGAAAGCCAGGAATAATATCGCTAACGTATACCTTCGGTGAATCAATCAAACTTGCGGCAGTTTCATCGGCGAAAAGGGTTTCGACAGTGGAAATGTGCACTGGAGTAACCAGGCTGGAAGATGCCGAGACGATAATCCACTCGAGAGCATTCCAAGGTATCTCTCAAATATGTCCAACTGAAAAGGCCGCAATTGAAATGACTAGGGAGCTTCTCCCGTCGGAGACAATCAAGGCAGTTTTGAACGTTTCAGCACCGAACACTTTTCAGATGCTGGAAAAAACATACGAAGCCATTCAGAAAGCCATTAACTCAGCCTCCAAAACTGTAACTCCTGAACATGTTTTGGAGGAGGAGACAGAAGCTGAAAACCCAACAGCACTGGAGCATGAAATCATGAAAGAGCTCAGTAAAGGAAGACTCACGCCAAGTGATCTAGGTGACCGTCTCGACAGAAAACAGCCGTCTATAGTTCGGACACTCAAAGAAATGATGAAAAAGAACTGGGTCCTCAGGGTGGGAATTGGAAAACGAGCCTACTATTCTCTGACAATGCATGGAGATTCTGCAATGAGGCGATATCAAAATAAACCTACGCAATAGTTAACCCCAATCTACGTTAATAATATATATATGAAATGGCCTGATTAGCATAGAATCAGCGCGCGTTATTTGGATTTAGAAACGAACGTGTTGTTCTTTATGTAGAATCTCAGTTTTCTGTTCTTGCCTTTCGAAAGGCCTATTCTGGTTGATTCTACGACTTCTCCTCTTTCAAGTGAGGAGTCTTCTATGAACAATTCGTTTTTTGTTAGGTCCAGTCCGTTGTGTCTCTTGTCTATCCCGAATGCCTTTGTCAGTTTTCCCGGTCCGTTTGTGAGGTTTCCTATGTCAGTGATTCCCCTGTTCTTTTTCATGGTTTCTATCCCTTCAAGCGGCTCTAGAGCCCTTATCAGAACCGCTCCGAGTCTTCCTGTTTTGGCGTTTACGTTTAGCATCCAATGGTTTCCGTAAGTGAAATAGACGAACGCGTATCCCGGTGGCATTAGCAACGCTTCGGGAATGTTTTTGACTCTTCTAAACCCGATGGCGCCGGGGTCACCGAGTCCCAGGTAGGCTTCGACTTCAACTATTCTTCCCTTCAGAGTCTTTTTCCCAGTTTTGAGAACGAGGGTTTTTCCCAGAATTTCCTTGGCGACTTCTTTCGTATCCCGGGAATAGAATTCTCTACCGAGTTTCATATGCTGGATGCGTCTCTGAATTCTCTTGTTTTGCAGGCTGAACCTGCTACAGATCCGTCAGTTCGGCTATAGCTTTTTCCGCACGCGCTCTGGATTTAGCATCTTATTTGAGAGCGCGTAGCGCGCGCTTCAGGCTCTTGTTTCGGCTACGGAGACGAATACGACGCGGCTTTGGATTCTGTGCTCCTAGAAGCAAGGCATGTTCGTTGATGAATATCCTAAGCCTTGCCCAAGATTTTAGAGGTCCATAGTTCGACGTCTTCTTTTTTTGCCCTGTAATCTTGAATAGCATCTTGATCTCTTGGGAGATCTTTTATGCGACTCATGACAAATTCGAGATCAAGTCTCTTAACTATCTCAGAGATGATTGCAGAATCTTGAGCCCCGTATCTTGGGTCCAGGAGGGCTAGAAGGTCTGTTTTGTCCTTTGCAATCTTTCCTTGGAAATAGTAATTCTCCTCGTCGGCCAGCTTCTCGTGCTTGAATGTCCATTCGCGATCTCTTAAAGCCTTGAGTTTGTATAGAAAGAGGAGTTCTTTTAAAGGCACCCAGACGAAGGTATCGTCGATCTGTCTCCTGTTGATGTAGTCTTTCTTGGCACAAAGACCATACGGCAATTTCTTCGCCACATTTTCCTTGAAACAATTTTCATCCTCAAAGCTGCATGCATCGATATGAATGTCCCCGATGCGGGTGCCTTCTTTAGTAGCATGCTTGACGAAGAACTTGGTTAACCCAGTTTGATCCCTTTTCACCAACTCATAACCATGTGAAGCCATGTACAGATCAAGCTGGGCATAGAAGGGTTCTCGAGGGCCAACACAATCTATGTCGAAAGAACCAAGATATGGGTTGTATGAAAAAACAGCCCAGCCTCCTATCACTATTATCGTGGTACCATGCACTAAACTGAACCAGCCTGCGAGGCTCTTCAGTTCAGCGAGGGACTCGTCTCGTATTAAATCTCCTGGAGCTGTCAAATCTGCTTTCACTTCCGAGAGGATAACTGTCTATAGAGTTCTACGGCAGCGTCCTTGCCTGTTTCGCCGTAAGACGAAAGATCAATCAGGACCTGTGTAGGTGAGCAGACTGAAAACCCGTCAAGTATCCCTGCTTCCCCCAGAATGTCAGGAGTGTCAACTCTGAAAAGCTCTATTCGCATGCCTTTCTCAGTAGAGCTAGCCGATTGTTCCATAAACTCTGAGACGCTACCAGCAGGCTCAATGTAGGAGTAGACCGTGTCATACCTCATAGAGTAAGCAGAGTATCGGTTTGCCGCCGAAAATAGCGTCAGTGCATACTTGATTTTATGCGGAGCGCAGGTATTCTTCAAATAATTTTCCGTTTCGTGAGTATCTTTGGTGAATGGTACGTAGATATCGCGGATTTTCAATTTCGGCATGGGCCTCTCCCACGAGACTTCATTTAGCAATCTGTACGGCTCAAGCAGAACGAGTGTTCTCTTCTTGTATGCCACTATGTCTCTTTCCGCTAGTATCGAAACAACTTTGTTGACCATTCCGATTGACACGTTGGCTTCTTGAGCTATCTTGATTTGGGTGGTTCTCTCATGCACAAGGATGTACCGCAGTATTCGCAGCGCCTTTGGCGAAACTAGGGAAGGCGTAGTGTGCTTTTCCATTGGATACACTGTGCTGTGCTCAAAGAAGAACTCTCGTTCGAGAATTTGAGTCGGAAATTCTACGAGTGCTTTCTTGACCAAATGGAATTTCAACTTGTCGTTTTCATACTCAATCGCTACTACCCCTATGTGGCTCGGTATCTCGTTCATTATCTGTTTGGAAGGTAGGATCTTCTCTGGTATGAGCAGATAAACAGAATCAACAGAACCTTTCCACCCCATTGCTCTGCCCAGACCATCGAAGAAATTGCTTGTCTTTATCTCGAAAGCTATAGTTTTTCCATTGCATGCCTGAAGTATATCAACCTCCATGTTAGCAACTTTAGCGTTCCTCGTCAATGTCGCGCCGTCTGTGTCTTCGAGGGCCTTATGCAGTACTTCTTCGATCTGTGAGTGGCTCATATCGGGTCTGATAGTGAAAGTTTTCACAGCAGATATTTAAGATTTTTCACAAGTTAGTGAAAGTGTAGAAAGAATGAAAGTTTTCACTCTTAATCATCTTTACCTTTCATAAATCAGTGAAAGTAAACAAGAAAACTAACGTGACGCCACAATGTCCTAATACCGTCATCATGGTCTCTAAGACAGCGAGCGTGCTATTGTTTAGTGCGCGCACGCAGAATTCTCTACTGAGTTTCATAAACTGAATTTGTCTCCGAATTCTCTTGTTTCGCAGGCTGAACTAGCTACAAATCCATCAGTTCCGCTATAGCTTTTTCCGCGAGCATTCGTTTAGAAGATATTGTTGTTGCTGAGTCTGTTGGTTTTTGTGAGAGTTATTTCGTTGCCTAGATATTTCTGGTTGCTCATCTTCTTGACCTTTAGGAATCTTTCTGAGCCTTTCTCGTAGATGTTGATCTCTCCATCAAACAACCCCAGAATTGCACGGACTTCTTGACGAGGATGCATCATCGGATCTATAACTGCTAGGTTGGTGAACCCTTTCGACCTCAATTCCGGAATAAGTGCACCCAGCCATCTTCTGGTCTGAACGGCTCCGTGTTGAAGTAGAACGTCTGGGATGATTTCTATGAATGCTCTTCTTGGCCCCTTCGTCGAATCGTCCAGCGTGCGGAAAGCTGAAGATAGGGCAATGTCGATGTCGTTTAGGTTTTCTACTCCTCTTATTTCGAATACGTTGAGGAAGTTTTTCGTGATTGCGGACGCCTGAGGATTGCAGATCAGAAGATAGAAGCGGGATTGGAGCTTTTCGGTGATGGTCTTCATTTCGAAGGGGTCGGTGGTTATGTAGAATGTGACTTCGCCCTTTTTTGCTCCTGTTTCGAGAAACTTTTCAATCAGTAAATCCCTTTCGTCGCATGGTGGTGAGGTTAGGATAACTGAATAACTCTCAGGTATCCCGCCGAGAAGCAAGCTGTCAACGTATCTGTATCCTGTGGTCATACGACCAGGAAGAACACTGCTCGAAGCTTCTGGTTCCAGAGGCTCGAGCACCGGAGCCATTTTTCGTTTCGATTCTTGACTGTAAGAGCTGAGGTCAGCTTGTTGAACAAGCTGTCTGTAAGCCGTCACATCGTATTCGGTTAAGATTCCAACAACTTTGGCGTCTTTAACTACTGGAATGTGCTTTACTGCGTTTTTGTTCATTAACTTGGTTGCTTGAAGAACCGAATAGTCTGGAGAACAAGTCACCGGAGACTCTGTCATGAACTCTCTTACCCTCACTTTGCTTGGATCCAGATCTTTGGCAACAACCTTTGTTAGTACGTCCCATCCGGTAACGATTCCGACGAGTTTTCCGTTTTCTGTGACTGGAAAACTATCTATCTTATGCTCAAGTATGAGCCTAGCTATTTCATTCGCTGTCAATGTAACATCGACGCTAACAACCATTTTGGTCATTAGGTCTCCTACTCTTGCAGAAAGAAATCGATCTGTGGACATCCTGACCTCGACCTTGGAAAGCAATGCTGCACTTAAACCTAGCGCGCGCGCTCTGGATTTAGCGTTTTATTTGAGAAAGTGTTTAATTTCTCTCTGACCTAGGTGAACTTCATGTTTCAAGATAAGACGATTCGTTATTTCGGCGAGCCTGGTCCTGAAAACACTGAGGTTTTGATTGAAGCTGCAAAAGAGAGGATAACCGAATTAAGAATTAGATTCGTCGTTGTCGCGTCTGATAGTGGAGGCACGGCGCTTCAGGTTGCCGAAGCCCTTAGCGGTATGGCCGTGAAGGTTGTGTGCGTCACCGCTTATGCCGGGGTCAGGCTTGCGTGGCCTAAGAATGGAAAGTGGCCAAGCATAACGGGAGAAGTTAGAAGCAGGCTCGAAAAGTTGGGGGTTAAGATTGTTGAGGAGACTCCTTGGATATTCAAGGGCGTAACGTTTGATGCACAGTTTCTGAAGAGAGCGGCGCCTTCGTGGATAATTCATGAATTTGTTTGCCGAACTATGGGTTACGGTTTCAAGACCGCGTTAGAAGTCGCCTTAATCGCTGCTGAAGCTGGAGCCGTGCCCATAGACGAGGAAGCTGTGGCCATAGCCGGAACCGGATGGCTCGGAGGAGGAGCTGACTGCGCAATAATCGTGAGACCGTCGGTGGTTCCCAAGACGACTGACGCCGAAGCAGGGCTAGAAGTCAGAGAAATCATAGCAATGCCACGAGTAAAATTCACTCCGAAGTTGATCAGCAAGATAAAAGACGCCAAAGAAACCGTGTAGACTCACGCACGCTAGTAAGAGTTTGATAGTTTGAGCGCAAGCTGCATTACAGCATGGTTCCAAGAGTGCTCGTGGGCTATCGTTTGGTTGTCTTCGTCTGGAGGCAACATTAGGTCGCCGAATAGCATTAGGCCGTCGCCTTCGGGAATCGAGTTAAACTTTCCCCCTGAAGAGCCTCCACAACTCGTTGAAAGAAAACAGTTTATGGGCTTGCAGGTTTATAATTTTGACAAGATTTGTGCGGGGCAAAATCGTTTTGAGAAAGGAAAGGGTGGGGCGTGAGCGCATAAAAACTAAGGAAACTTTCACAGTGAAGACACAGTATGGCGAAGTTGAAAATGTTCCTATGACAACTTGGAACGAACTTGCCCCCTACTGGCAACCGATCTGCAGAGCAATATTTGAAGTTCTTATTGAAAATGAATTCGCCCCTTATTCAGCAACGATAAAGAGACCTGACGGATTCGTGGCATCAAATTACTATTGGAAAAAATCCCTGAAAGATCCAGTAGCAGTCCCCCTTTCTGAAGCGAAATACTTCATGTATAAACTGAAAGAAAAGCAGTTCTTCTTGGATTCGATAAATGAATTCAACCAAAAGATACGAGCAAATTGGTTAGAAGAGAGCAATATTGCGGTTTTTGGTGGATACTTGTGCAGTTTCTGCTATGTTTTAAGGCCAGCGTTAAAGACGGTAAAAAAAGGGGATAAGAATTATCTGAAACCGAAGTTAAAGAGTAAGCTGTAGAGGTCCTCGACTTTGCACTTTTATGAAATAATTTTTCCTAGTATATCTTATTATAATAAGATATACTTCAATGCTTCGTTTCATATAAGTGAAATATTTATATAGTAATTTACTTTTATGAAATCTTATGAGAAGAAAACTACAGAAATATACCCTTAGCGTTATCGAAGTCAAAATACTAAAAACGATCACCGAAGGAAGCCATTCTCTATATGTGCTGAGGAAGAATCTTTCAATAAAGCCCAGTTTTCTTTCAAAGAATTTGAAAAAACTTCGCCAAAAAGACTTCATAATTGTTGAGAGAAGGGGGCCTGCACTAGAGAAGTCAAAATCTTGGAAACATGTTGATCTTAGCAATTCCAAGCATGCATCCTTAATGCGAGATTTGCTGCTAGCCTATAATCATATTAATTGGGAGAACATTCTTTCCGGCCTTGGAATCGAGGTTCTTTTCTGGATTTTAAACCATACTGAGATCAACTATGAGAGTTTCTCGAAAGTGGCGTTCTGGAGATATACTAAGGAATTTATGGGCTTTGGGTTAGTCACCCTCGATGACAGGGGCTATAGCATCAACCCCAGATTTTCTGTATTGACGGACTTCCTAAATGAATATCAGAAATTCTGGTTAAACAATCTCGTCCGATCAATTTCAAGAGACGCCTTGATTTTGTGGCAAAAGGGCTTCGAGATGCTGGTCCGCATGCCGAAGGATACAAATGTCTCTAACGGCCAATTCTTCAAAACAGCGACGTCTTGTTTCGATGAGTTTGGTATTCCAATTGTATCTGATTTCGATATCTATTTCTATTCAAACGTGAAAAAGAAGATTCGAGTAGAAGACGCCATTATTCACACTTTGTTGATTGAGAAGGACAACACTCGCTACGTGACTTATGCCCTGCTACTGCTGAGGAAGAAACTAGGAACTATCGATGAAGACTATTTGCTGAGAGAGGCGCAGAGGGTCGATACGGGTCTTCAGGTGAACGCTATGCTTCTCTTCTTGAGAACAAAAGGTGAAAGAACTGGCCGAACGTTGCCAACATGGGTTGAATTTATGACTAGAGTAAGAGAATATGAGGGAGTCGATTGATGGAAAGACCGTCTTTTGACAAGGATTACATTTTGAATGAACTCGACCGAATTTCGGTGAAAATGGCCTTTCCTGTTAATCTATTCGTAATCGGCGGTCTGGCTCTCATTCATTTTGGTCTTAAAGAGGCTACTAAAGACATTGATGTCGTAACCCAGAGCAGAACTGAACTTGACATCTTGACAGATGCATTAAAAAGCCTAGAATATCGTTCTCCTCGCCATGTAGAGATTTCAAGAGCATATGAAGCAATGGAAGCCAGCGAGATACTGGAAAACAAACAAGGGTTTCGGTGGGATATCTTCTTTGGAAGAATCTGTCATGCTTTGAGTTTTTCGGCAGAAATGAAAACCAGAGCGAATCTTTTCTATGAGAACAGGCATTTGCGTGTTGCGTTTGCTTCCAAAGAGGACATTTTCTTATTCAAGGGAATAACCGAACGAGAAGCTGATTTAGATGATATGCGGCTATTGGCTGAATCCGGGTTAGACTGGAAAGTTATCGAACAGGAATGCCACAACCAATCGATTTCCTCTGGGAGACTGTGGGAAAACGCACTTTTCCAGAAACTGGTCGATCTGAGAGAAAAACACAAAATCAGATCTCCCATAGAAAGAACGCTCAGAAGAATAACTGAAGAAAGATTGGCAAAAGATGCGATCATCCAAGCTGTGAAGACGGGAAAAATCACTATACAAGCAGTCGCAAAATCTGAAGAACTTCCATCATACGTCATAAGAGCAACCGCCGAGCAACTGGAAAAAGAGGGAGTACTCAAGATTGATAGAACAAAACGACCATTTACGCTGAGTCTGATGAATTGACGCGTGGGCATCATTGTACTTTGTTTGCATCAAGCATCAAAGGTTCTTCAGAAAGACTAATAGCGCCATTTCCTGAACGAGCTGAGCCATGGTTTCTGATTGCTTCCACCCACGAATTGCTATTCCGTTTGCGGTGGGAAGCTTGTGGGTCCTGCCTTGACGCTTATTCCGAAAGAGTTTAGTCGTCTTCGTCTGGTGGGAACATTGGGTCGTCGAATACCATTAGGCCATCGCCTTCGGAGTCTTCAACAGAAAAGTCTTCTTCATGCTCTTGTCTCGGTTTCCTCTGCCATTTCGGCTTGGATCGTGATAGAAGAGTGCGCTCGTCTTTATTGTTTGCCCATGAATGAGCGCTCAAGTCTGTTTCAGAAGTCTTATTTGTTGATCAATCTTTAGCTGTGTCAAAGGAAGGCAGAGCGTTTTGAGACGAGTAGCTTCAAGCCTTGTTGTGACAGTGTTATTCTTGAGTTTGTGTGTGTTCGCTTTTGGTGTCCGAGGCGCGAAGGCGCAGTTTGAGGATCCGATCGTCATCAATCCTAACGGTACCATAAGCAGCCCTGTAGCTGCAAACATTACCAATTCTGGCAATGTTACGTACACTTTCACTGGCAACAACTACTTGCCCATAATCGTGAACAGAAGCAACATAATCATAGACGGAAACGGCCACGCGCTCCAGGCCCTAGGGAATTATGGATTCTCTTTAACCAGTATGAGCAACGTGACCATAAAAAACACCACCATAACAAACAGCCTTTTGGGCATTGCTCTCGATGCTTCTTCTGGCAACGTCTTGTCTGACAACAACATCACACACAGCCGGTATTATGGCATTGGCCTCTACTCTTCTGACAATAGCACAGTGTCTGGCAACGACGTCACCTTAAACGTCGATGGTGGCATTTCTCTCGATGCTTCTTCAGGCAACGTCTTGTCTGACAACAACGTCACATCTAACGACAATGATGGCATTTATCTCTATTCTTCTTCTGGGAACGTCTTGTCTGACAACAACGTCATACAAAACCAGTATGGTATTGAGCTTGATTTTTCTTCTGGCAACGTCTTGTCTGGCAACGTGATGGCAAATAACACCGAAGGCTTTGGTTTCTTTGGCTTTGCTCTGAGCGATTTTGTGAATTATGTCCACACTTCGAACCTCGTAGATGGCAAACCCGTCTGTTACTTGATGAATCAGTCGAGCGTCGTGATAAGTCCGCAGAGCTATCCCGGGGGCGTTGGATACGTTGGACTTGTCAACTGCAAAAACGTGACAGTGCAAAGTTTGATACTCACACAAAATCTCCAGGGTCTACTCTTGGCAAACACAACCGATTCAAAAATCAACGACAACAACATCACATCAAACGGCAATGGCATTTATCTCTATTGTTCCTCTGACAATAACACAGTGTCTGGCAACAACGTCACAGCAAACATCGACAATGGCATTTGGCTTTACTCTTCTTCCAACAATACTTTGTCCAAAAACACCATCAAAGCAGACAGTATTGGCGGCATCTACCTCGAGTCATCTGACAACAACACTTTGTCCAGCAACAACATCACAGCAAACGGTGGCAATGGAGGAATTGCATTCGAAAGTTCTGACCGCAATACCGTGTCGAACAATGTCGTTTCAGCAAACAACATAGGCATCGAACTCTACTATTCCTCCAGCAATGTTCTGTCCGGCAACATGATTGCAAACGACACGTACTACAATTTTGGCATGTATGGCGTCAGTCTGGCCTATTTTATGAACAATGTCGATACCTCAAACCTTGTGAACGGTAAACCCGTGTACTATTTGATGAACGAGTCGAACGTCATGATGAGCCCCAAGACTTCTCCCGAGGGGGTTGGGTACGTGGGTTTCGTCAACTGCGAGAACGTGACGGTGGAAGGCTTGACGCTCACAAAAAACGTTCAGGGACTCCTGCTGGCAAACACGACTGATTCAAGAATCACGGACAACAACATCACCGCAAACTATGATGGCGTTGATCTCTACAATTCTTCTAGTGATGTCTTGTCTGGCAACAACGTCACAGCAAACACCTACTATGGAATTAACCTAGAGTCTCTTTCAGACAACAATACCTTAACCGGCAACAACATCATAGCAAACAGCGAAGCAGGAATCAGTTTTTACTTTTCTTCTGGCAATGTTTTGTCTGGCAACAACATCACGAGAAACAACGATGGCATCGACCTTGTCTCCTCTTCCGGCAATGTTTTGTCTGGCAACAACGTCACAGCAAACACCGATATTGGCATTGATCTCAACTCTTCTTTTGGCAATAAGATCTTTCACAACAATTTCTTAAATAACGGGCTGCAGGCAACACCTATAAACTCGAGCAATACTTGGGATGATGGATATCCTTCTGGCGGCAACTACTGGAGCGACTATCGAACAAGGTATCCAAGTGCTTCTGAGAATGACAGTTCAGGCATCTGGAATACGTCCTACGTTATCGACAGCAACAACACGGACAGGTACCCGCTTATGGGTCCGTTCCAAACTTTCGGCGTTGGCACTTGGAACGCGGTAGCGTACAGTGTGGATACAGTCAGCAACTCCACAATTACAGACGTCAGCTTCAATTCAACCGCTAAGACGCTGAGCTTCGACGTGACGGGCACGAGTGGCACTCCGGGTTTCTGCAGGGTAGACATACCTACGGGTTTGATGTCAGGTCGGTGGACACTAATCGTTGGCGGCATTCACTACAGCAACCAGACGATTGTACAATCAGGAAACTACACCTACATTTACTTCACCTACACGCAGGACCCGAAAACAGTCCAGATCCAAAGCGCCAATGCAGTCTCAGAACTCCAGCCCTTCATGCTGCTACCAGTGTTCATGATAATCACGCTGTTCGCAGCCATGATCATCAAGAGGAAAAGAAGCCCGAAAACTCAGGTCGCCGCAGTCGTCGCCAAGGAGCGCAAGCCACACCCGCGCGCTTCCAGTTCGTGAAGTTGGCCTTCTAATGCATCGAGTTGTTTGAATTCTTGGACGCGTAAGCTACGTGCACACGTTTCTACACCGTGAGTTTTGATGACAGTATGCGTGAGTTTCGGATCTAGACAGAGCCCGGTTCGAGCTTATTTCGAAAGACACAGCCTTATCCTAGCTTGATTCTGGAAAAATTTTTCTGCGTGCGCTTTTGTTTCGCGTTTCAGGGTTTCTTCCTTGCTTTCAGGAAGTACAGCGTTACGATTCCTGATGCTATAGCTGCTCCGACAAGTCCGCTTGCAGCTAGAAGCCATGCGGAAGGACTTGACGAAGATGACGAGAGAGATTTGAGTTGGTTTATGTTTGCGATTGTTTTGTCGTAGCAGTAGTAGGGATTAATGTTGAAGGGTTGGTTGCAGGGTTCTATTTGGCTTCTCTCGTGGTACTCGTTCCAGCTGTATATTAGCACGCACTTGACGCTGTTTCTGTGGCTTAACGTAATTCCATTGTTCGTCATACAAGCCCTGCGAGTAGGTTGAATCGAATACGGTGCTTATTCCTTGCCCTATGTGTGAACCGTCGTAGCGTGGTTCGATGACTACGACTCCGTCGTTTTTGTTGATAACTGGGGTGTCGTTTGAATCCACTGAGCAGGGTCTCCATGCGTACCAATCCACGTAGCTGCGGCTCTGACCCAGTATTTTGTCTTCGAACGTGGTGTCATTGTGTATCGCGTTTATGTTTGTCCAATTTGGATTTTGATTTAGACCAGTCATGTTTGGTGCGTTCCACCAGCATAGCAGAGGCCGTGTGCTATTGTTTAGGAAGAACCTCTCGTTTGGGTAGGCGTTGTAGAAGTTGGAGTAAATGTACGCCTTGATGGAATTGAAGTTGTAGGTTCCGGTTTCGTTAAAGCCTTCGACCATTATTACGATCTTGATGTTAGGAAAGCTCGCATTAGCAACCTTGTACAATGTCTCAACTGCCGCGTTAACAGAAGCTTTCTGTCCGCCATCGTATGGGGGCATTCCCCACCAAGATACTATAATGAAATTAATTCCCGCTATGGTCATCTCGCTTAGCTGCTTGTAAACAACTTCGGCATCACAAGAGTTGTAAAATCCGATGAGAGGAGTATCTTCAACAGCCCAATTCGAATTGGTAGAGCTATTCCAATGGCCTTGGTTAGGACAGATGCTAGAACCAGTACCGTTGTACCAAGCATAATAGAATACTCCTACTGGAATGGTTGTGTTCTGCTCACTAGATTCATGATACACTAGACCTGCTAAAGATACGATAAGAAGAACTGCAATGGCTATTGACAGGGACTTCCAAAAGTGCACGATTATTTCTCCCCACGCGCTACCAATTATTTGTGGATGGACATAAACTTACTCACAGACCTGTCATAGGTCTTCTCGACTTCCTTTGGAAAATAGCAAGCTGGCAACTCACCGTGCTTTCTATGGCTTCTTATGCATTCGCAGCATCTGCCCTTCAAATCGCAGCTATAAGTGCAGGAGCATTCTCGCAAGTTAATCTCCAAGTTGGGGCATTCGCTCATCTTCATCAACAACCATAACCTGAATAATCTTCCAGCAACAACTATTTAGAACCTACACAAAGAACGCATTCTGGCGCTCTCGGAATAAGGGAGATAGCGAGGTCTAGGTATTTGGAGGTTCTTTGACCAGAAGCATTTTATAAATCACAATCATAACAAAAATCACATGGGTTACAAGACTTGCGCTATATGCGGGCTTCAATTTCTCATTAAAAGTGTGGTCTGGTTGTACTTTCGTCTTTTGAGGGAAAAATAGATACCAACTGGAACTGCACCAGCTACTATCCCTATCAGTATTCCCGCCATGAAATAAGTAAATGGCTCAGTGTTGGCGGGCGGAAGTTGGGTAATTGTGCCCAAGAGCATATCGCCGTTTTGCATGGACGGTTCTACTGCAGTGCTTTCTTTCCATTCGTTCCACGATGTGATCATCATTATTAGCGCGGGCACTTCCAGAGCATCCAGCCTCAGTTCGTTCCATCAAGTATCGGATGATAAATACTCGATTTAGCTATTTTAGTTCAGATTGATATGTTTGGAGACGTGAAGAGCAAGCTAGAAAGGTATATTCAGATAGAACAGGCCCTGCTGGACCAATTCTCTCAGGTGATGCAACATGGCAGTGTTGGACAAGAAATTGGCAGAGCTGTAATAAGTGAAGGAGCGGCAGCAATTGCTTCAGGTATGTTCGAATCATCGTCGGCCGGAAGACTTGGTCGCAAAGTGACCACAGAGATACTTGATCAACAACAAAATAACCGGGTATTTTTCGAAAGAAGCAAATTGAAGAGCCAGCACGAATCCTTGGTGCAGGAAGCCAAAAACCTTCTTTCTTCGGTGTCAATCTACAGAAAAGATATTCGAGAACCAAACAGTAATTCTCTGATCGAAAGGCTCGATCGTGCTCAGGAGTTTCAGAGAGTTGAAACACGGATAAGAAGAACGATCATGGCGCTTAAAGGCATCGCTCGTAAACAGCTTGTCTACAACAAAGACATCGCGTCATCACAGATAACAACAGAGACCGTTGTTCCTCCCAGTCACACGTTTTCGGGCGTTCTAAAACTAAAAGAACTTCTACGAAGCGTACAAGGATACGCGAAGATTATCGATCCGTACGTTGATGAAACAACGCTGGAACTTCTTCTCCAAATCCCGGAGAATCGGCCTACCAAACTCTTGACAGAACTTTTGGGCGGAAAAGAAAAGGAAAAGCAGTTTCTCAAAGCCTATCAGAGGTTCAAAACGGAGAGACCACAGTTTCAAATTAGAAAGTGTGAGCATGGACTGATACATGATAGGTTCATATTGACTCCAACCCAAGGTTGGACCTCTGGATCATCTTTGAAAGATATTGGAAAGAAAATGTCCATAATAACAGAGATAAATGCCCAAAGTAAGACGGAAGTGGACAAGTGGTTTGACGAAATCTGGAAAAGTTCTAAAGACCTTCTACCTTAGTTGCAGCATAATGACTGCACTGAGAGCCGGCGTATAGGCTAAATATCGATACTATGTTGTATTCTAACTTCCCTTTTATTTAGGTTGACTCGCGGCGTCCATGCTGGGGGCGAGGAAGTTTTTGGAGCGAGGACGCGCTTGAAAATCATATCGTATCAGTGAAATCGGGAGTAACGTTGAATTGCTGACTCTAGGGCTCGCAGTTCATTGTCTTGAAGAATCCCGTTCGAGCTGGACGTTTTGATGAATTGGCAGAGTCTATCTGGTCTCAAAACAGTGACAGTCGGGTTGTTTACGCGGAGTGCCACTTCTCTGTTGGCGAAGACGACGATAACATTCACGTAGATGTCCTTGTTTGTCTTGTTTCGGATAAAATCCCTAAGTGTGATGGCATATCTCTTGACTTGCTTGCTTGGACAACCGATTTTGCCCAAGTATGGTGTACCTAGTTGGCCTACTTTGCGTTGAGTCCATGAGTCGCCATTGCACGTGACTAGCCCGTTGTGGTTTTTTGTCTCTATCACGAAGACGCCATTGGGCCCTAGTACTATGTGGTCTATATTTCCGCGCATACCCGGCAAGACCACATCATGAATAACATGGTACGGAAGACCCAGCGCGTTCAGGTGCGCTGCTATTGTTTCTTCTCCCACTGCTCCTATAGCCCATGTGCCTCCGCCGCTAAGGAAAGCCAGAATCGCAATCAGAAGAAATACGGACGAGACAATGAAGAAAGTATATTGAGATATTTCAACACCGACAAAGAAGAAAAATAGGGCTAAGACAAGGAGAACTACAGCGGTGACCCGAGCTTTTTTTCGCGCAGCGTTTGCCTTTCTCCTCGACTCAAACAACGATGCCCAACTCCGGCATTTAGAACTACTGAGCCACATCTGTTAGTAATCGTATGGTACGAATTTGGGATATTTCTCCATCAGCCATTTGGCCCTTTGTAGCAGCAACACCTTGGAACGTGGGTTCCGTGCCGATGGGGAAGTCGAACAAAAGAATAAATGCCTTGGAGTTGCGTCACCCAAGTCGAGCA
>Ga0187784_10001930_pt1 | contig 16547 bp, 13 predicted proteins | sample 1015_SJ02_MP15_2_FD_132964 | JGI IMG/M metagenome (GOLD analysis project Ga0187784, IMG submission 132964) | Tropical peat soil microbial communities from peatlands in Department of Meta, Colombia - 1015_SJ02_MP15_20_MG | ecosystem: Environmental > Terrestrial > Soil > Wetlands > Peat | place...
ATGCTGGCGGGCGATGGCGTCACACTCACTGTCGGCGTAATCAACGCGGGCGCCGTCACCGCAACCGTGCTCGCTCCCGTCGCGCTCGCGTACTTTGCGGCGCTGGTCGCGTCGGGAGTATACGTTGCCGTCAGCGTGTCTGTCCCTTTAGCCAACGATCCTGCAGGAACCGAGATCGTTGCGCTCCCGCCCGACAGCGTCGCTACCGCCGAAGTGTAACTCCCGCTGGTCAGAACCACTGAGCCGGTCGGTGTCGGGTTGCCGCTGCCTCCACTCACATTCACCGTTACGCCAAGCGTCTGCGCCGTAGTTATACTGGCCGGCGACGGCGTCACAGTCACCGTCGGTGTAATTAATGCAGGGGTGACATAACCGGCCGTCACCGTCGTGTTCGTACTCAACGTGACGGTGCAGGTGGCGCCGTCGGCAATGGTGCAACCGGTCCAGGAAGAAAGAGGATTGCCGCCTGCTGTGGCCGGCGCGGTGAGCGTGATCGTGGTCCCGGGCGAATAAGTGCGCGTAAAGCTCGTGACGCCGCTGGCCGCGCCATTGACGTCGGTCTGTGAAACGGTGATGGAAACACCGCTCGCAGGGTTCACCGAATTGACTGTGAGCGAGTAGACGGTGTTGAAGTGGGCTCCCAAACTGCACGCAGTCGTGAGCACGCTAAGCCCGGTTCCAACCCCGACGGCCAGGAAAGACACAAGCCTTTTCATTTCCAACCCCCATGTGCGGAAATGTCCAGCTCAAGGCAATCAAGGGTTCAGTTGTGGGCCCGTAAATGGAGGAGGGAGCAGCGTCTCGTGAGATTCAAAACGAGCTTGGCTAATATGCTAGCTCTTTTTCGCGCTTGGCAAAAAATCCAACGTTGATTACTAAAGTGCGTACTGGGCGCGAATCAGCCTTGACGTTATAGCTAAGCGAGAAAGTCTACTCTGGGGTATTTCTTCCGCTGTGCAGCCCATTTTAAGTTAGACAACTATCAACCAGTGGAATCCTCCTACCGGCCGAAATGCACCGGCTTTCCCAGAGGCGCCTCCGATTAGCCCAAATGTTCTGCGATCAGCGGAAGACAGCGGAACAGGGTCGTACTCGCCGTTTCCGCCATCTCCGGAATCACCGCCCTGCAATTACGTGCAAAAGCCGTGTGCTTGGTTGCAGGAACGAGCTGCCGCGAGAGCTCCAGAGACAGCAGAAGTTTCCGCACCTGCGCAAGAGGTTCTGGGGTCGGCATTTCTGGGCGCGAGGCTACCTCGCGATCAGCTTCGGCGCGATCACCGACGAGATGATCCGAGGGTACGTCGACGCGCACGAAGGCCAGCAGATCGTCGACGACAGTCGATTTCCAATCGACCACCCCGAACCTCTCGACTCCAAGTCGAGGATCGTTCAGTGGCAGAAACACAGTTTATTAAGATTCTTTGCCTATGATTGACTCACCGGTACCTAAGGCTCGGCCATTCTTTTGCCGCAAGCGGTCAGCCTTTGGTCGCTTCGACAATTTACCTCCAGCATGGCCGCGCGGTGGCGCAGGGAAAATGCAAAGAGGGGAAAAGGAGAGCGGGAGTGACAGGGCGGTAAAGTGAGAAGCCAATACTCAGAGATCGGCAAAGGCGGTAAGCCGGATTGCAGGGAACTCGCGGACGGTCTGCAATGCCTGCCGCTCGATATCGCGCGAAGCGCGTAGCCGCGTGCGCACCTGGGACAGATCGCGGTCATTGTACCCGGGATGCGTCACCAGCTCCCACGTCCCCTCCGGCAGCTGCCGCAGCAGGGATCGCAGCATTGCCGCATTGAGAACTCCGGTTCCCGCCACGGCAATCGTGCCGTCGGTGGTTGCGAACTTCTCCTCCGCGATGATTCGCTGCCACACCGGCTGCAGGCGGCGCAGCAGGCCCACCTCGGCAGGCCGCAGCCACGGGGCGCCATTGGTGGCATGAACCGCCCAGGCTGGCTCGAAAGGATTCCTCACCGCGCGGATTCCGTACTGTCGCGCCGCGCGCAATACAGCACACAGCACCGTGGGAAACATATGCGTGTGTTTATGGGTATCGACGTGGGTAAGCCTGACGCCCCGGCTTAGCAGGAATTCAATTTGCGCGCGAACCTCGTCTTCGATTTGGGCGGGGCGAATACGGCGTGTAGACAGGCGGGCCAGAAACCCAATGAGCGAGGCAGGAAAGCGGCCGCTGCGGCCGTCCAGGAGGGTGGGGATGCGGTGCGCCGGAAGGACGGGTTCGCCATCCACGAGAACAATATGGCAGCCTACGCCGAGCGCAGGTGTGGAGCGGGCCATTTCGATGGCTTCTTGGGAGGCCTGCGCGCGCGCCATCAGCGTCGTGCTGGTAAGCACGCCTGCTTTGTGCAGCTCGACAACGGCGCGATTCACCCCCGCCGTCAGCCCAAAATCGTCGGCGTTCACGATGAGGCGAGCCACTTTGTGAGTCTATCAAGATGGGAGGGCAGCGAAGTTAGCGGAGCTAGCGGGGTTTGCGGAGTTCGCGCGGTCGAGTCGGAAGACATAACACTGCTATCATGAAGAGAGTCGCGCGCAACGGTGCGGCGCGGTGGGCGGTTAGCTCAGTTGGTTAGAGCACTTCCCTTACAAGGAAGGGGTCCGGGGTTCGAGTCCCTGACCGCCCACCATCTCCAGATTCAGCAGTCAGCGCGACTGAGGGAAGGTCCGAGGCGGGCGAACAGCAGCAGGAAGGTGTGCCTTAGCCGGAAAGGTCATCGATGCCTATGGAAAAGGCGTATCCAAATTTTCCAGATTCGGGCCGGCTTTTCCACGCGTGGGCTGATTTGTACCACGCCTACAATAAAGAGTAAGCGGCGCTCCAAACGCCGCCGAAATCGGAAGAGGTCAGGGGTTCGAGGCGTCCAACACCCCGATGAACCTGACCTCCCCGCCCGTTACTGAGATTTTATGTTAGGGGCTCCGCTCCTGTGCAAGCAAGTGCAAAACCACGCTGAAATATCCGGAGTGATTCGCCTTTCCTTCTCAGCGGCGGGGTCGCGCGATTAGCCCTCCCCCTTAATCCGGCAACCTTTTTCCAGCACCGCCCACGACCAGACAGCGCGTCTTATAGAGGTTTATGCGCCGGTCCCGCGTACGCCGGCGACCAATCCCACCTTCGTCCAATCGAGAATGACCTTGCCCGCCTGCCCCGATTTCATCGCCGCAAAGCCTTTCTCGAATTCGGAATATGGAAAGCGATGAGTAATGACCGGCGAAATGTCGAGACCGGCCTCGAGCAGCACCGACATTTTGTACCACGTCTCGTACATCTCGCGCCCGTAGATGCCTTTAATGGTCAGCATGTTGAAAATCACCGGCCGCCAATCCATTGGCGTGGCCGCCTTCGGGATGCCGAGAAGCGCGATCTTGCCGCCGTGGCTCATGTTGGCGATCATCTCGCTGAGGGCCTGGGGACTGCCCGACATCTCCAGGCCCACGTCGAATCCCTCCGCCATTTTGAGCCGTTTTTGCACTTCGGAGAGCGGGATTTCGTTGGTGTTGACAGCGAGAGTGGCGCCCATCTTCCGGGCAAGCTCGAGGCGCGATGGGTTCAAGTCCGTGATTACGACGTGGCGGGCGCCGGCGCGCTTCACAACGGGAATCGCCATGATGCCGATCGGCCCCGCGCCGGTGATCAACACATCCTCGCCCAGGACGGGAAAGGAGAGCGCGGTGTGGACTGCGTTTCCGAAGGGGTCGAAGATGGCGGCCACCTCTTGGTCGATCCCAGGGCTGTGCCGCCAGATGTTGGTCATGGGCAGGGAAATGAACTCTGCAAAGGCGCCCGGCCGGTCGACGCCGACGCCCTTGGTCGTGGCGCAAAGGTGGCGCCGCCCAGCCAAGCAGTTGCGGCAGCGGCCGCACACCACGTGGCCCTCGCCGCTGACAACGTCGCCGGCGAAAAAGTCGTTCACATTCGAGCCGACCGCAAGGATCTCGCCCACGAACTCGTGGCCGATCACCATCGGCACGTGGATCGTTTTCTGCGCCCACTCATCCCAGTCGTAGATGTGGACGTCTGTGCCGCAGATGCCCGTGTGGCGCACGCGAATCAGCACGTCGTTGATTCCGTACTCGGGCTCGAGAGTGTCTTCGAGCCACAAGCCCGGCTCCGCTTTGCTCTTGATGAGCGCCTTCAAGGGAATGCTCCGTTTGTGAAACCAGTTGGCTCGAATTCTACTTGAATTGGGCCACGTTTGGCGGCCCGTCCGCCGAATGCCGGCTCGCCGTGGCGAACGTCAACGCCCAGCTCAATGCGATTCGAGATCGGCAGAGACGATCTTCATAGAAACATCGAATTTGTGGAAGTCGCTGTACTGGAGTCGATAGGCGAGGCTGCGCTGGCCCTTCACCTTTACGAATTCCACCCTCTTCTCCACGGGTAGCCAGTAGGTGGAGTTGTTGATGCTGACCGGGGCATACTCGATGTGCGGGGTAAGAAGATAATCTCCATTCGTTGCCGCGAATGGGCCGTTGAACATCAGCTCGTGTATCGTGTTCTTCTCGAGACGCACAACCTGTAGCGACTCGGAATCGATCCAGACCTTGGCCACCGAATAACCCGGAGAAAGATGCGGGCATTGAGGGCCAAGGCTCTGAAGGCCGGCTTTCGATTTGACATTCATCACAACTGCGGCGCGGCCTCGCACCACTTCGCGGCCGACGAGATCGAACTCGTAACACTTGCCGCTGTTCAAGTCGAAAAACGGGAATAGGTCTTCCGCAAAGCCGCCTCTCACGCCGACAGGAGGCGCATAGCTCTGCGCCTTCACCTGCTTTCCATTCTCGGTAGCCGAAATCACTTCGCGAGATTCCGCAAATCTGCCATCGTTTTGCCGCGGGTACTTCCGAACTGCGGTAAGAGTGGAAAGACGCTGGCTGGTTTTGACGACTTTCCCATTGACGGTTTCCTGCATGGTTGCTTGTTCTTTGCAAACAAAGTCGGGCAACTTGTCCCGAAGCGTGGCTACGTTCTTCTGGACTTGCGACACGACAGATACAAGATCGGAGTTGTCGCGTTCCTGCGCCGGCAAGAAGCAAGGAATGATGCACAGAACTACCAATGAGACGGTCGACAGTGCAATGGATCTGCGAGGGATCGAGGACATGCGTCTTACTATTCCTTTCGTACCTCTCCCAGGATGAACCCTGACTCTGGGCAAAGTCGAGGGGGGAAATCCCGGGATTGCGGTGCAACCAACATCGCTAGCCGCGGATGGGCGGCGCCGGAATCATAGGCGACGGCCCGCGTAACCATCTACACTGCGATAGATGTCCAGGGAGTAAATGCAACCTCTGCAGCATAAATCCGTGATCGTTGTGGGCGGCGGAGTGGCTGGGATGAGCGCGGCGTGCGCTCTAGCCGAGGCCGGCCTGCGCGTACAGCTCGTTGAGCGAAGAGGCTATCTCGGCGGACGAGCCAGCTCTTACCGGCATCCCGGCGTCGACGAAGTGATCGACAATTGCCAGCACGTGCTCTTCGGCTGCTGCACGAACCTCATCGGTTTCTACCGCCGCATCGGCGTGCTGGATCGCATCCATTGGACGCGGACAATAACCATGATCGAGCCGGGGGGACGGCGGTCGGTGCTGGGATCGGCGAGATGGCTGCCGGCGCCGCTTCATGGCTTGCCAAAGTTGATGACGGCGAAAGCCCTCAAGCGTGAAGACAAGTGGGCGCTGGCGCGAGCCTTTTGCGCCCTGATGCGGCCGGTTGCGGCGGAGTCGATGGAGACCCTGGGAACCTGGTTGCGGTTGAATGGACAGACGCCAGGCGCGATCGATCGTTTCTGGCGGCTAGTGATCGCCAGCGCACTGAACGCCGACGTGGACGAGATCGTGGTGCCCTACGCGGCCAAAGTGATCCGCGAGCTGTTCTTGAATTCGGCGCAGGCCGGAGCAATGGGGATGAGCACGGTGCCGCTCAGCGAACTCTACGTTGGGGCAGAGCAGTTCTTGCGTGAACGCGGCGGTGAAGTGTTTTTCAACGCCGGCGTCGAGAGCGCGGAGCGGGACGAGGAGACTTCGCAGTGGACGTTGCGGACGCGAGTAGGCGAACTGGTTGGCGAATTTCTAGTCCTTGCGCTGCCGTTCGAAGCGACGGCGAAACTGTTGCCGCACATGCCGCTGGCCCATGGCGCGAAGGCCCTGGCAGCGCAGATCGAGCGGCACCAGCACAGGCCTATCTGCAGCGTGCACCTGTGGTTCGACCGGGAGATTACAGAGCTAGAACACGCCGTGCTGCTCGACCGCGAAATTCACTGGATGTACAACAAGGGCCGCCTGCAGCCGTGGCGGACGACGAAGGGCAGTTACCTGGAGCTGGTGATCAGCGCTTCGCGCAAGTTTGCGGCATTGAGCCGCGAGGAGGCGATCGAGCTGGCGGTGAACGAGCTAAAAGAGTTCTTCCCATCGGTAGCGGCGGCGAAGCTGGAGAAGGCGGCGCTGGTGAAAGAGATTCGCGCAACGTTCACCGTGCCGCCGGGAATTGATGCGTTTCGGCCTGGCAGCGCGTCGCCCTGGCCGAATTGCGTGCTGGCCGGCGACTGGATTGCAACCGGCTGGCCGTCGACGATGGAGAGCGCCGCGCGCAGCGGGCACTTGGCGGCGGAGGCGGTGTGCGCGGCGGCGGGGGAGCAGCGAGAATTCCTTGTCGCCGATTTGAAGCCACGCGGGCTCATGCGTTTGGTGAAAGCCGACCGAGATTCTATGGCCGGCTCAAGGCAGGCTCTCCGCATTGGGAACAATCCGCGCGGTTGACGTGAACTTCCGGCAATCGTGGAATCTTAGAACATTGCGATAGCACGTGCCGCCTTTCCCGCACGCGCGAACTTCACCGTCCAGCGGAACCAGCACTCTCCCGAGGTCCGGGATCGCCGTCTCGCCAAAATTCACGAAGCTCTTGTAGAAATCGAACCACATCTGTGGCGCGGCGTCCGAGAGATTGGCGTCGATTCGCTGCAGTTGACCGTTCGCCTTATTAACCGTGATGGAGCCAGAGAGCCCAGGGTAGACTTCGCCGATGAAAAATGTCGTGTTGTTCTCCCGCTTGAAGCTGAAGGCGTAGACTTCCAGGGGGTCAGGGCCGGTATTGATCTCGCGCCGGAACTCGAAATGCGTCTCCGTGCCTGGCGAAAAGATCGTGGTCAGTTGGTTGCCGAAGAGCGCCGCCGAGACCCAGCCGCCGGTGCCGCGAAGACTTGCAGCGGGATGGCCATTGATGGCGAGATTCGCATATCGATCGTACCGGCCATTGATGAAAGTTACGTCGGCGGTGACGACATCCAGCAGCCGGTCGTTGACAAAGCGCTCGGTGTTTTCCTGGCAGATGTAGTTGGGCAGGTTTCGCCGCGAAAGGGCAAACGCGCAAGCCGAAGCCAATGGCCCGAAGTTCGGACCTATCCCAGCAATCTCGTCGCAACGGGGGATTCCCGATTCCGAAGCGATCGAATCCGGTTTGTTTGCCGCTCCTGTGGAGAGAGACTCGGCGGTTGGCGCGGACGAAGTCCGATCCTGAGCGGGCAGGATTGCGCTTGACTGCAATAATTGGCAGTTTACGCGGAACGGTGCGCAAAAGCCGCAGGCCAGCAGAAAAATCGCGATTGCCATCGGTCTTGAGCTGCATCTCATGCAAGGAGACTAGCACCAGCAACAGCGGATCGACTTCGAACCCGGTCTGGTTTCGGTTCAGTGGGCCAGCAAATACACGCCGATGCACACCAGCGCAGCCGCTCCCCATCTGCGCTTGTTCACGTTTTCCTTGAGAAAGATTTTCCCCGCAATCGCATTCGTCACCATGGGGAGCGACGCGGCTGCCGGCGCGACCAGGCTAAGGTCGAGGTAATTCAGCGCGAAGAGGAGCGAGAAAAAGGCCGCGGCAAGGAAGAAAACTGCTGCGAAGAAGAGTGGGCAGATTAGGACGGCGCGAACGGCGCCGACTAAACCCGATTGCGTGCGGATCGAATCCAGATTGCCGATGGATTTCATCGCGGCCGCGGTGAGCACTTCTCCTGTCGTGGAGGTGAGAACTACCGCTGCAATCATCAGCGTCGCTGGCCATACGCCCGGCACAGCTTGAACAGGCACAGCAGGGAAGGGGATTGTCATCGCGCTTCGCCCCCGTCTCGACAGATTCGTTGGCCCGCATCGGCTGATCGATTTCCAGAGCCCGCCGCCGCGTCGAAGAGGGTCCTTGCGCCACGAAACCAACGCCCACTGTGATCAAAACAATGCTGGCCCAACGCTCGAGTGAGATGGTTTCATGCAGCCAGAAGCGCGAGAGGAGAGCAACGATCACGTTTCCTAAAGCCGTGGCCGGCATCACGAATGTAAGATCGGCCCAGGAAAGCGCCGTGAGATAGCTGGTAAAGAAGCCGATGAGTAGCGCGATGCCGGCAGCGATCCAGGGAGTGAAGACGGCGGAAACGAGGGCGTTGGGATGCGCAAGGGCGATAGGCGGCACGCGGGTCATGCCGCGGGAGAGGCACGAGTCGCCGATCGGAGCGCAGATCGAGACGAGACCCAGGATCATGTACTGGCGCGGCGAAAGCGAGTCATGGGACATGGGGATCGGTCGGAAATGATGGAGCCGGATCTGACAAGGCTATGGGCCAGATTACGTCCCCGGCGCTGGAGATAAACGCAACCACGGATCCCCATTCGACTTCGGCCGCTGTCGCGACCTACGCTCAGGGCAGGCTTTCGACTCCCTCGGTTTGCCCGAGCAAACTTCGGTCGCTCAGGATGACAGCGACTGAAGGAACGAAACCCAGATCACGGCGCGCAAACTACGCGTCACACCGCGCTACGCGCCGGCACCAACCGGAGCGGTGGGTCCCGCCTGTTGGCTGCGCGCTTCCTTCACTATCTTGTTGCGCTGCGCGCGGAGCTTGAGGAACGACTTGGCTTCCACGTATAGTCGCGGCAGATCGCGATTCACGATGGCTTTCCAAATGACGCGAGCCGCAGCCTTGGGACGGAAGTAGTACTCGTCGTAGAAGCGGTGCACCATCTCAAGGACGTAATCCGCGGGCAGGCCGGGATACTCGATGTGCGCCATTTGATGGCCGCCGCCGTCCTGCATCGACTTGTTGGTGATGAATCCGTTCTTGGCGGCGTACTCGTAGAATTCGGTGCCGGGATAGGCGTGGGCGATGGAGACCTGGATGGTTTCGACGTCGAGCGACTTGGCGAACTGGATGGTGTTGCGAATCGATTCTTTGGTTTCGCCGGGCAGGCCGAGGATGAAGTCGCCGTGGATGGTCAGGCCGAGGTCGTGGCAGTCCTTGGCAAATGCCCGCGCACGCTCGACGGTCGCGCCTTTTTTGATGTTCTTGAGAATCTGCGGATCGCCGGATTCGAAGCCGACGATAAGCAGCCGGCAGCCGGATTCGCGCATGGCGTGCAAGGTTTCGCGATCCGTGGTTACGCGCGAGGTGCAGCTCCAGGTGAGGCCGAGCGGCTTGAGCTTTTCGCAGAGCTCGATGGTGCGCTGCTTCTGGATGTTGAAGGTGTCGTCGTCGAAGAAGAACTCCTTCACGTCGGGAAAGTTTTCCTTCGCCCATTTCATCTCGGCGGCCACATCGTCGCTGGAGCGCTTGCGCCAGGCATGGCCGCTCAAGGTTTGCGGCCAGAGGCAGAAGGTGCACTGCGCCGGGCAGCCACGCGTCGAATAGAGCGCGATGAACGGATGCAGAAGGAAGGGCACGTTGTAGCGCGTCACGTCGAGATCGCGCTGGTAGACCTTCGTCGCCCAGGGCATCGCGTCCAGGTTTTCGACTTGCGGACGGTCGGGATTGTGGAAGATCTTGCCGTCCTTTTTGTAGCTGATGCCGAGGATTTGGTTGAGCGGCTTGCCCTGCGCGTACTCCACGGTGGAAAAATCGAATTCGCGACGGCAGATGAAGTCCAACGCCGAACACTCGTTGAGGGCCCGCTCGGGATCGGTGGTCACCGGCGGCCCGACAAAGGCGATCTTGATTCCCGGATTCGCCGCTTTGATGGCCTCGGCCAGCCTCTGGTCGCCCTCCCAGCCCACGGTCGAAGTGAAAAGCACGAGGAACTCGTAGGCTTTTGAAATCTCGATGGTTTCCTCGGCGGAAACGTGATGCGGGGGCGCATCGAGCAGGCGCGAGCCCTGCAACATGCCGGCCGGATAGGTGAGCCAGACGGGGTACCAATAGGACTCGATCTCGCGCGTGGCCGGCCATCGCGACCCGGCGCCGCCGTCGAAGTTCTCGAACGATGGGGGATTGAGGAAGAGTGTTTTCAGGGGCATAGACATCCCTTCGATTCTATCATTCGGACATTTGTTTAGACGGTTGCGCAGCGAAAGGCGCGATGGGCGGTTCAAGACAAATCCGCATCGTATTTGAAGCGTGTAAATCCTGTGAAATCAATGGGTCTCCCCTGCAAAAAACGCCGAGAGAGTGGCTCGCAAGGAGTTGGTCGCGAGGTTCCCCGAAAGCGGATTTGTCGACCGTTATTTGGCGTGGAGTTCGTCGAGCCAATCTTGCATGTGGCCGAGGGTGCGCAGCAGGTTGAGGCGTGCTTTGCTCAGATCGAATCCCGCGTCGAGCGCATCGGCGAAGTCCTGGCGTTCGTCGATGCGGGCCTGCTGTTCGGCAGCAGGAGAGAGTTGCGGCGGCGCCCCGGGCGTGTTTTCGGCGCCGTTGCCCAGCTCGAGTTGGGACATCACGGCCTTGAGTTGTTCGCTGGCAATCTGCTGCTTCAGGCTGGCGACCTCGGCCTCCGCATCCAGCTCCTGAAGGCTGGCGCTCAGCGTTGCGATCTGAACATCGTTTTGGAACTGTGCCTGCTCGGCCTCCACCTTTGCCCGCAGCGCCTCGGCTGCCGACTCTTTCTGTTTCGACTTCAGGCCAAGATCGAAAAGCGGAACCTTAATGGAAAAGCCGGAGCTAAAGTTGGTCGCCGGAAGAGGTTTCGCAAAGAAGTTCCCGATGCTGTTCAGCAGCGTAGTATTGCGATTGTAGATGGCGCCAAACCCAACCTCCGGCAGCCACCAGAGACGTTCCTCCTCGCCCTTGGCAACCAACATCTTCGAGCGCGCAATATCGTCCGACGCCTCGATTCCGGCCAGAGTGCCTGGTTTCTCGCCTGCTGAGACGGCCGGAACCTCGGGAATGCTCGCATTGTCGGGGATGATCGAGCCTACCGGCAGCCCGGTGAGCGTAGCCAGTTGGTTGGCCAGTGTCGCCGCCCGCCTCTCCAGGTGCAGGCGCTTGAGCTTCATTTGCGCTGCTGTGAGCTTTGCCTGCAACAGCTGGCTCAGCGGGTCGACGCCGACATCGCTGCGCTGCTGCTCGATCTCGACGAGGCGAGTGGCATATTTTTCTTGCTGGTGCGCGGCCTCTAGTTCGCCGTTGACGGTGTCGAGCTCGATGTAAGCGGTAGAGGCATCGAGCGCCACCTGCTCACGCGCATCCTTGAGCAATGCCTGTGCCGCCTTCAATCCCTGGCGCGCCGCCTGAATATAGCGAATCTGCGGCACGCTAAAGACCATCGACTGCGCGGCGCCGTCCCAAATCGAGGGCAGGGAGCCGGTAAAGCCGATCTCGCGGAATGCCGGCAGGCCCGAGCCGAAAGAAATCGAGGGAATGAAGGCATCGCGAGCCTGCGACGCTTCCGCTGCAGCTTTTTGCACGTCGGCCTGCGCCATGCGCACTTGCGCGCTCTGCTGCTGCGCCAGCTCGACCACGGTTTTGAGGGAGATTTGGGCAGTGCCGACCGCAGGCGCGGCGACCAGGAGCAGCGTGGTCGCCGCATCGGCCCAAATCCTGCGCGATTTCTTACGAAGCCGCATGATTCATCTCAAGGTCCATCTCAGAGCGTATTGAAAAGCTCGTGCGCACGTCCCTCAGGGGCTGAAGCCCTCACTCATTCTTGCCGTACATGCGGCACGACTAAAGTCGTGCCCTTATTACAAAGCCTGCTTCGATCGAGCTTTTCAGTAACCAACGAAATAGTGCCTTTCAAAACAACTCCGGGCCTAAAGGCCCGCAGGTCGATTTCCAGGTTTAAAGGGGCCTAAAGGTCCCTGCTTCTTCCGTCGGAGCGGCCGAAAACCTGGCCAAATACTCCATGCCGTTCGGGCGAGTTCTTTCAAAGCCTGCCTTTCGCCAAGAACTGCTCGGCTCAACACTCGATTCAAGGCGCGGGATCCTGCGACGGCTTGAATTCCTGCGCCAGGTTCGACGCCGCCGCGAGCTCCTGCTGCGCGCCTGCGGCATCGCCCACTTGCTGCTTGAGGCGCGACAAACGAATGTGGGCAACAAAAGCCGGAGCTTCTTCGGTGAGCGACGAACCGGCGAGATAGTTCTCTAGCATCTGCGCGGCCAATTGCGGATTGCGTTTGGCCGCAATCAGCACGCCGGCGCCGTCATAAAGCGCGACACCTGTGTCCTTGTTCCTTGCTGCTGCAGCCACGCAGCTCTGAATGGCGGAGTCCAAATTGGTCCACTGCTTGCGCCCGCGATAGAAGTTGGCCAGAACGGTCCACTCATCGACGGATGCATTGTTTCCCGTCGCCGCCTGCCGGTAGTACTCTTCCGCCGCGGTGTAGTTCTTCTGAGCAACCGCGATGTCGCCGCGCAATTGCGCCGCTTTGGCCGCATCCACTTTGTCGAGTTGCGCGGCAACGGCCTGAGCCTTGTCCGTTCCTCCGCCGGCGATGCCGGGAGCCTGGGCGTAATAGTCGCCGAGGTCGAGCAGAGCCGGAGCGTTTTGCGGATTGAGTTTCACGGCAGCTTGCATCTCGGAGAGCGAACTCTTGGCATCGCCGTAAGCAGAGAAGATGTTTACGTGGCTCGCCTTTTGGCCCAAAACGCGCGCCAGCCACATGTGATAGTCGGAGTTGTCGACGTTGAGCTTTACGGCCAGTTGGCACTCTGTCGCGGCTTGGCTCCATTGCTGCAGAGTGATGCGCACGCGGCACAGCAGGTTTTGTGCCTGGTCGGCGCCGGCGCCGCTCGTTGGCAGCGGGGAGAGCAATGCGATGGCTTGGTCGGCCGCGCCAGCCTGCAAGTCGGCGTTAGCCTGGGCCAGAGTCGCGGCGGGAATCTGCGCGCATGCCACAATCGCCGGAGCCAGCCAGGCTGCCGCTGCTGCACATGCGTGAATGCGCGCCGCCTTCATCTCTCTTCCTTGATCGGAATCTCTTCCTGCAAAGGCTGCCCGTTGGTTGTTCCCGTAGCCACCAGATCGCCTTCCTCGAGGCCGGAAAGAATGGGGACCTCTGTCACGTTGGGCGAACCGATGTTCACCGTCACGCGCTGCAACTCGCCGTGCGCCACCTTGAAGACGAAGTACTTCCCGTTTTGCTCGTGCAGGGCCTCGCGGGGCATGGTGAGGGCGTTGCTCTCGCTGGAGATGGTGACTGTGACTGTCACATTGGTATCGGGCAATAAGCCGTCATCGGACTCGTCGAAGTCGATCAGCACCTCGCCCACATTCCGCGTGGTGTACGTGACGACATTGGCGGGCAGCCGAACGATATGCCCGCGCCACTCGCGGCCAGGTTCGGCGTCCCAATGGATCGTCACCTTCTGTCCCGTTGCCAAGCGGCCGATGTCCGGTTCGTCGAAGTACGCGCGCACGCGCTGCCGGTGCAGGTCCGCCATTTCCAGCAGCAGTTTGCCTTGCTCGGCATACTCCAACGGGGCGACATCCAGGTCGTATACGGTGCCGGAAACTGGTGCGTAGAACTCGGTTTGCGCTTCCACGTGCTGCGCGGCGGCTAAAGCCGCTTTTGCGTCCTCGAGCGCTGCCTGGGCGCGGGCAACATCCACCGGTGCAAAGCGGCCCTGCGCGCTCTTTTCGGCAGCCGCCAGGCTGGCCTGGGCCGTCTGCAACCGCTCGCGGGCTGCGGTCACTTCACCAGGCGCAGCCGCGCCAGTTGCGGCTAACTGGCTCAGCGCATCCAAATCGTGCTGTGCCTGGTCGCGCGCCAGACGGGCCTGTTCCAGCTCTGCCGCGGCGGCCTGCTGCTCGGCTTGGGTTCCGTTATGTGTAGCGGCGTAAAGAGCCGCCTCGGCCGTCTTTACCGCGCTCTCCGCGGCTGCGACCTGAGCTTTGGCCGCGACGTCGTCGAGCACGACCAGAAGTTTGCCAGCCGGAACTTGATCTCCTTCTTTCGCATCGACTGCTTTCACGGTGGTGGCAAGCGGACTGTAGAACCGGTAATTCGCCTCCGGCTCGACCTTGCCGTTGGTGCTCACCGTATTCTGCAGGGTCGCGCGTTCCACGCGAACAATGCGTACGGGAAGCCTCTCCCGCAGAAAACTCCGCGATACCAGAAAGACGACGATCAGGACGACGGCCACACCGGCCCAAAGCCACCTGCGGCTTGTCTGCGCTCTTGCTTCAGCCATGCGACGAACCAGAGTCAGTATATAGGACTCGAAATCATGGGCTTGGGTCACCGGAAATTGCGCGCTCAAGGCTTGGCGCGGCTCGTAGAATGTCTCCATGGCAACCAAGCGCCGATACACGGAAGCGCACGCCAAGGCCGGCCTCGACTTTGCCTTTCCCGTGATTGAGACCTGGGAGAACCAGTTTCCCGGCTACGAGATCACTATCGACGATCCAGAGCTGACCTCAGTCTGCCCAAAGACCGGGCTGCCCGACTTCGGCAAGCTGACCATTCGTTATATGCCGCGGAAGCGCTGCCTGGAGCTCAAATCGCTCAAAGAGTACCTTTTCAACTATCGCAACCTGGGCATCTTTCAGGAAAACATCGTGAACCAGGTCTTGGAAGACGTGGTGAAGGCGTGCCATCCGGTGTGGGCCGTGGTGAAGGGAGAGTTTCGGCCGCGCGGGGGGATTGGGACGACGGTGGAAGCGCGGTGGCCGAAGCCGAAGGCTTAGCAAGGATTCAGCCCTGGCATGGGGCGCGAGAAACAATTTGGCGATCCTCGCGGACCGGAAAATCGAGCGCAATTTTTCGGACGCACTAAACTAGGTGTGCGACCCTTTGTTTCTCTCAACTCAAACCCAGCGCATCCGCATGAACCCAGCTTTGGGCACATTCGCGCTGCTGCTCGCCCTCAACCTGCTCAACTACATCGACCGCTACATTCTTTTCGGCACGCAGCCGCTCATCCAGCGCGAATTTCGCGCCACCGACCAGCAGATGGGCGCGTTCACTACGGCGTTCTTCGTTACGTACATGATCGTCGCGCCCCTAAGCGGCTGGCTCGGCGATTGGTTTCGCCGCAAGCCGCTCATCATCGTTGGCGCGGCGATTTGGAGCCTGGCCACGCTCGCTTCGGCATTTGCGCACAGTTATTGGAGCCTGCTTACGCGCCGCGCTGTGGTCGGCGTGGGTGAGGCCACCTTCGGCATCTTTGCGCCGGCCGTGCTGGCCGACTTCTATCCCGACCGCGAACGCAATCGCATTCTTTCCGTCTTCTATCTCGCCATCCCCGTCGGCGCGGCGCTGGGCTACCTTGCCGGCGGCGAGATGGGCAGCCTGTGGGGTTGGCGGGCGCCGTTTCTCATCTGCGCCATCCCCGGCCTCGCCGTTGCGGCTCTCTATATTCCGTGGGGCAGGGAGCCCGAGCGCGGCGCCTTCGACCGCCCCGATGCCGAACTAACAACCATCGTTGCGCACGACCCGCTCGGCGGTTGCTTTCGCAGATTTGCCCAGCTCCTCGTGAACCCGGCCTTCCTCACCGCGACCTTCGGCCTGGCGATGATTACTTTCGCGCTCGGCGGCATCTCGGCGTGGGTGCCTACCTTTCTGCACCGCGCGAGCCGCCTCTCCGTCGCCAATGCTAGCCTTGTCGTCAGCGCCATCACGGTGGTAGACGGTATCGCCGGAACGCTCATTGGCGGATGGATCGCGCATCGCTGGCAGCGCACCGATCATCGCGCGCTCTACTACGTTTCTTCCTGGTCCGCCGCGCTCACGCTGCCCTTTGGAGCCCTCGTCTTTTTCGGCCCCCGCGTCGCCACGATCCCGGCGCTCGTCGCCGCCGAGTTTTGCATCTTCCTCAATACCGGCCCGCTCAACGCCGCCATCGTCAATTCGGTCAATGGGGCGATCCGCGCGACCGCCATCTCGGTCAATCTCTTCTGCATTCACTTCTTCGGCGACACGTTCTCCCCGCAGATCATCGGCGCGATCAGCGATCGAACGAATCTGAGCATTGGGTTGGGCGCGACGCTGATCTCGCTTGTCGCCGCTAGCGTCATCCTTCTCCTCGGCGCCCGATTCGCGCCGCCGCTCGTGGAGCCAGTCAGCGGGTCAGCGAGTTAGCGAGGCAGCGCGCTAGCCAACGCGTTCCCACCCTAGCGACAAAAACAAGTGCGTCGCGAGGGTGGGGCACCCTCGAATCGGCGAGTTTGTTATACGTGGCCGCAGGTTCCCACAGTACGACAAGGAGAGTGCCTAGCAGCCTGTGGTGAAAGTCCTGGTGCATTGTCGCGCGAATTTTCTGGTGGAGGAAGCGGCGAATCCGTAGGATCGATTCATGGGAATGGGCACGCGGCAGTCGCAGGAGAAGCAGGA
>Ga0187784_10001932_pt1 | contig 16539 bp, 17 predicted proteins | sample 1015_SJ02_MP15_2_FD_132964 | JGI IMG/M metagenome (GOLD analysis project Ga0187784, IMG submission 132964) | Tropical peat soil microbial communities from peatlands in Department of Meta, Colombia - 1015_SJ02_MP15_20_MG | ecosystem: Environmental > Terrestrial > Soil > Wetlands > Peat | place...
CGCCGAATATCGGCAACGATGTCGATTGATGGATCCTTTTCGGCCCGATTATGCATGACCACGACGGCGGCTTCGGTGGCCGCAACCGTATCGGCCATGGCCGCATCTTTCTGTAAGCCCCAGACGTCGTTCACCAGAACGGCGCCTTGCTTGATCGCGTGGGCGGCGACATTCGCCTTGTAAGTATCGATCGAGAGCGGCACTTCCAGGGTATCGGCCAGTTTGCCCAGAACTAGTTCAATGCGGGTGAGTTCCTCGGCTTCCGCGACCGGCAGCGCCCCCGGCCGAGTCGATTCCCCACCTACGTCGATGATGTCGCAACCCTCCGCGGCCATCCGCTTTGCGTGGGTCAGCGCCGCGTCGGCTGCAACAAACCGCCCGCCGTCTGAAAAAGAATCCGGCGTCAGGTTGAGAATTCCCATAACGAGCGGACGGGTGCCGATCTTGTCGAGAAACGCGTCACGCTTGGCGCGCTGGTCCGCGCGCATCGGCCTTTGCTTTCATGTGAGGGTACTCGCAATGGAAGCTCTTGACACTCCATTTGGGATGGTCGCCGATCCACTGGGCAATGTAGGGCTGCGCATTCATCACGCACTGCCTTAGCGAGCCCTGCCAGCTGAACTCAAGCCGCTGGTCCTCGCACTGATCCGGCTGCGCCAAGGCGCAAACCGTGACAACAATCGCTATCATCTCCATGAGGTCGCTCCGCCAAAAGATTGAGTATGCACTTTCGCCGAATCCTTTACGCCCCCCTCCAATAATATACGCAAATAGTTAGTTCCGGTTTCCAATCAAAATCTCGCCGTTTCCCCGGACGGCCATATCACCGGCCAGCCGCTGCAATGGTCGCCGCAGTAAAGACGCCCCCCGTTTGCTGTAGCCATCGATAAACCCCGCCAATAACCGCATACCGAGAAGCTCGTGCTGGCCGCAGTCCACGAAAGTCGGCGATATTGCACTGCAACCGGCGCCAAGGACGATCGTGCCGCGCTTCATAAGAAAGCCGGGAAGCGGCCCGGCCTTGCGCCCGACAATCAGCGTGCCAGCGATCATTCGGCTGCCGGCATAGGAACCGGCTTCGCCTTCAATGATGATGGTGCCACGCCGCATTCGGTCGCCGGCACGCTCACCTGCACGGCCACGAACGACGACTGTGCCGCCGCGCATTCCGGCCATTTCTCCCGCCAACGGCCCGCCGAGACAGTCCGCTACCGTGCCGAAGATTTCGATCACGCCGGCCTTCATGCCGGATGCAGCCCAAGGGCCAGCGGTGCCGTGTACTGTCAGGCGCCCTCCCCGCATCATTCGCCCTGCCCGAATGCCGACGTCGCCCTCGACAACAATTTCGCCGGCGGTCATTCCCTCGCCGACACGATCAAACCGGTCGCTAGCGCCTTCGATCCGAAGGTATTCGGCGTCGCCCATACGCAGGCGGAAAATCTCCGCGACATCGACCCGCACACGCGTCGTCTGCAGCTCGATCCGCTCGATCTGCGCGGCCGTCTTGCCGACGAGGAAATGCGGCACGAGCGACGACAGATCGAGCCGCTGCTCAGGACGTTGATGCAGCGTGAAAGTCAGCGGCTTCACGGTACAAGGTCTTTCAAATGGTAATGGTGGGGACCGAGCTTGCCACCATAATTTCCCGCGCTGATGCGCGCTACACCGCGTTTGGGACCAAGCTTCAAAATCGCTGCGATGCCGGCTCGCATAGCTGCAGCGACGGCGTCGGACGTAAGCCCGTCGATCACGATCTCCAGAACAGAGCCGGTATCCGCATCCAATGAAGTTTTCACAGCTCCGCGCAGTGTCGGACAAAAGGCGTCGTTGGTAGAAGCTGCCGCGCCCTTATATTTGCAGCCGACCTTGGAGCCGGAGCGGACGATCCCGCCTGGAAAAGGCGCAATGGCGTCTGGCACTTTGGCGATTGCCGCCGCGGCGGCCTCGGCCGCGGCGAGCGTCGCCTTCGGGGTTCGGCCAAGCATGATAAGATTGCCGCCGCCGACCGCTTTTTTCGTAAGGCCGGTCGTTGCTTCACAGACAAATTCGCCGTCCATAACCGGGATGCGCCAGAAATGCTTGGCACCAAAACGCTTGGAAATCTGCCAGCCGTCGCCGAAATAACGCAGCGCATTACCAAGCTTGAGCTTTTCCTCACCCTCGAGTGCGGCATAGCAGGCCGAGCCGGGACTCGTGAGCACGCATTGCGCCACGCGCGCCTGCAGTTGCTTCTGTAACTCGGCCGTTGATACAGCAAACATCAGAACCCGCACTCCCGGCCGCCCGTCCGGCGTTTGCCGGGGGCCGAGTTCCCGGTCGATGCCGGCTTCGCAGCCGCATCCGATCACCGATGTGGCAAAACCGGTCATGGTCAGCGCCGCTTGCCTCGCCCAACGCGCACTATCGGCGGTAACGATCACGGCAGTCGCGCGCATGCCGAATGCTTCGGCAAAGGTGTCGTCAATGCGCACGCCCTTGACGGTCACAGCCGGCATGGCACGACTGCGAAGGGTTCAGGCCGTCCCAGCGCATGCTCGGGGACTTTCAGAAACTCATCCGACAGGCCGTACCGATCCTCGTAATAGGCACGCATGCGCCGATCGATCGCGCGATCGCGTTCCGGCCGTACGGTAAGCGTGCGCCCCGAGCGCAGATTGGTGACGAGACCGTCGCGAACAACCAACTCGCCGTCCTTGAAAACGAGCGCGGCGGAACGGAACATCTTGGCGCGGTCGGCATCGTCTTCGTAGATCGCGACGTCGGCGATAGCGCCAGCGCCGAGGTGGCCGCGATCCATCAAACCTAGCAGCTTCGCGGGTGCGGCGCGGGTCATCGTGGCTATTTCGGTAAGCGAATATTCGCGTGCAATTAACGGCAGCGTCGTAACCTTGAGTGCAGCCGGCGGCATCTCCGCCATCCACTGCGCGCGCAAGTCGTGGCTCATCAGCAGCGCGAAAATTTCCGGATAAGTCGTGAACGATGCGCCATTGGGATGGTCCGTGGTGAAAAACACGCGCGACGAATCTCTAGTCAACAAGAATAATTCAAGTCCGGCCGCCCATTGCACCACGTTGTAGAAATCGTTGCGTCGGTAGTTGTACGGGACGATACCGAAACCGTTGGCGTCGCCGTCGAGGATCACCCATTTGCGCGGCTTGGCCTGATTGCGCGCATTGAACTGGCGCAGCACGTCCGATGAAATCGTTACCGTCTGGCCGAACATAACTTGGCCGACGTCGATCGTTACGCTTTTCGCCGCGTTCACTGCTTCGGCAAGAGCGGGGGCGGCTGAGGAGAAACCGCGCTCGCCTTCCTTGCCGTAGCTGTAAAACTGCAGGTGCGCGAGATGGAGTGGTAACGCTTCCGCGGCGGCGATCGTGGTCAGCGCGGTCTCGAAATTGCCGGCAAGGCCAAGATTGTTGCAGTGAACGTGCAGCGGGTGTGGAATGGCAAGCGCATGGACCGCCCGTTGCAGGGATTTCACGATCACACGTGACGAAACGCCGTAGGACGGCACCACATCGTCGAATGAAAATGCCCGCACATTTTCCTTGAATGCTGCGGCACCGCCGGCATTGACCACTTTGATGCCGAGCGCGCGCGACATGTCGAGCGTCCAGGCGACGTAATCCTGGATCGCGGCGTCACTTTCCTTCGCATGCAATAAGCCGAGCAGATAATCGTCGTTGCCAAGCACGGCGAGCGTCGCCTTATCAATGATAGGAATGTCGGCAAGTTCGAGGTGCGCGTGCAAGGCGTAGTGCGGTGACATCGCGGGCTCGACCACGGTCGTGAAGCCCATGGTGGCGTAAAGGCAGCCGATTTCATGCGTTGTCCACCCGACTTGTGACAAAGGGGTTTCAGCGGGACGCATTGCCGCAGCGGAATGGTATTCCGGCAGCAGCAGCCGCGCGGTGTTCACATTCGCGCCGGCGATGTGCGAATGGATGTCGATTGCGCCGGCCATGACGATTTTGCCGGCCGCGTTATAGGTCGCGTCGGCGCGTCGCTCTTGGGGCGCACTGACAATCTTGCCGTCCTGCATCCAGACGTCGCCGACGGAGTCGCGACCGTTGGCGGGATCGATGACACGGCCACCGCCAATGCGAGTCAGCACGGGCGATCTCCGTGATTGGGCAGGGCCGACGCAATGCGATTGATCGCGGCGGCGACGGAAGGCGCGGCGGCCGGTCTCCTCGCCGCGACGGCCGCTAGCGTGCCTGCCGCCGGGAGGTACTCGACCGCGTCGTGATCAACGCCGGGACAACCCACCTCGATGTGAACATTCGGCGGAACGCTAAAAGGCGCACCTCGGGCGGTCAGCGCGATCGTGGGCGTCGATCCGCGCCATGCGGGCGCCGCCGCGCGATAGGCGGATATCCAGAGCACACAGTCGGCTTCACCATCGGCGACGAGTCGTCCGCCGTCGAAAAGCCAGGGGTCGTGCTCGGCAAAGCCGCGGCCGAACGACGTACGCATCGGAAAGCCGTCGATCCAGCCGCAGGTTTGCAGAACGCCGACCGCATTGTCGGCGGGCGTGAGGGGCAGGCCGCAAAAACGCGTCGAATTGTTCAGATCGTTGACCAAGCCGCAGATCATCTCGATGCTGAGAGCATCGAGGGCTGCAGCCGACCAGACGGCGACGCCAAAAATCGCTGCTTTAAGCGCGTTCGATGTCTCCGCAAACTTTTTGGAGGAGACGGCAGTCCTGGCCGTAGGCCGACCGGCCACGCTCGCACGCAGAGACGCGAGAAGTGCCGGTAAATCTTTTAGGTCCTTGCCGATCGCCCCAATGTTCATTCGTTGAGGGGTCTGGGTTGCGAACTGGCGGCCCGGACATAACCAGATGATACGGCGCTCCCGCTCGCTTTCATTTTCCGCGGCGCGATCGAGCCATTCGGGCCACGCTTCAATCGGACCAACCAATAAAAGCGTATCAGCGCGTATCCGCGTCTCGCCGGGCGTGGTCAGTACGACGCCGGAGGATCGCATCACGTCTAGATCGCGCAACAAGGGGCCCGCGTGCATATGGTCGATGACTGCACCGGTGCGTTTCGCCAGGGCGATCGCAGCGCGTGCGCCGGCGACATCGGTACCAAGACCGGCAATAAGAGGCTGACGGCACGCGTCCAACAGCTTGGCCGCCTCGTCGACGGCAGCTTCGAACGCTGCGGGCTTGCCCGCAATCCACGCTTGGTGCATCCCCGGCTTCCGCACGCCAAAAGGTCAAACGTCGTATTTGAGATAAGCAAAACGCTGATCTTTTTCAGGTGTTCCTTCGAGCGCGCCGCCTTCCTTCGCCGGCTGCCACTGAATGACATCCTCGATCTTTTTGGCCAATTCGAAATCCTTGTCGGTAATGCCTTTGGCCGCGTGATTTTGTAGCCGCACCTCGACCCAGGCGTATGAGGCGGTGATGTCCGGGTGGTGCCACGCGGCTTCCGCCAAGTGGCCAACAGTGTTGATGACCATCAATGTCCCCTTCCAGCCGTTGGTGCGGTATTTGCGGCGTATCCAGCCGTTCTCAAGATACCAGTGCGGCAAGTCGCGTTTGAGGCGCGATTGAATTTCTTCGTCCGAATAAGTTCGTTCCTTGGCTTCGGCCATGAGCGCCCTCCGGCTTAATCGTCTCTCCGCCCAGATTGCCAATCGGAACGGGATGACGCAGTGTAAACCCGTATTTCCTTTCGAAAAACCCGGTCGCATGCAATTCTGGAGCTAGCGCTTGCGCAATCGCGCGTCCTTGCCCGCCGGTATCACCGTCACCGTTCCCGCACGGCTGCACTTAGGCTTTCTCGATCTGAACGGAGGACTTGGCCGCCGTTTCGGCAGCATCGGGCTTGCCATTGGCGGCCTTGGAACCAGCATTGCGATCCGCAGAACAAAGCACAATGAAATCATGGGCCCCGAAAGCGGTCGCGTGCGGCGTTACCTGCAGATAATGGAGCGATTGCTCGCGCTTGACGGCGGGCACGAATTGAATATTTCGAAAGTCGTCCCTGCGCACGCCGGTCTCGGTTCAGGCACGCAGCTCGCGCTTGCGGTGGCCGCAGGTTTGCGCCGGTTGCACAACCTACCACTCGATGTCGAAGGCGATGCATTGCATCTGGGGCGCGGAACACGCTCGGGCATCGGCATCGGACTGTTCTCGCGAGGCGGGCTGGTCGTTGATGGCGGCCGCGGTAATGGACCGAGGCCGGCGCCAATCGTCAGCCAGCTGCCGTTTCCAGATCGCTGGCGCGTCCTAATCATTCTCGATGCAAAACTCAGCGGAGTGCATGGGGCAGATGAGCTGGCGACGTTCGCTGCTCTCGCGCCAATGCCCGAAGCGGATGCCGGCCACATCTGCCGCCTAGTGCTGATGAAGGCATTGCCGGCAGTTGTCGAACAGGACCTTCCAAGCTTCGGCGCCGCAATCAAGGAATTGCAAGTTCGCGTCGGCGATTATTTTGCGCCCGCCCAGGGTAACGCGCGCTTCACCAGCCGCGATGTCGCCGCTGTTCTGCGCACTTTGGACGGCGCCGGCGCGTTTGGCATTGGTCAAAGTTCCTGGGGACCTACCGGCTTCGCGTTTGCGCCTTCGCCCGAGGAAGCTGAACGACTTGCCACGATCGCTCAGCGAGACCCGAACGCGCGGGGACTGGACATCCGGGTTTGCAAAGGGCTCAATCGGGGCGCCGAAATTGTCGCTCATGCGTCGATATAAATCTGACCAATAGCAAATGAAGTTTGGGAGGCGACCGTGGCGGAAAAGAACATCCTTCATATGGTTACCCCAACCAAGCACTTGAGCCCATTTGACGTGAACATGGCGCTCGATGCCGGTTACGATGCGGTGCTCACCTACACCAACGTGACGCTCGACGAAGTGTCGGGTTTGGTCCAGGACGCGATCTTCTCGCGGCCGCCAAAAGTCGGTGTCCGGACCGGAATGTTTTTCGGTGGCAAGAACGCGACGCTGGCCCTCGACATGATGGCGAAGGCCAAGAAAGCTTTGGTGCCGCCGTTCGGTATTTCGTTCTTTGCCGACCCGGCCGGCTCCTTCACTACGGCCGCCGCGATGATGGCGTGCGTCGAGAAGGCTTTGAAGGACAGGAAGAAGCGCGATCTCAAAGGGCTGAAGGTCGCTGTCTTCGGCGCGACGGGCGTCGTCGGTTATGCCTCGGCGGTGATTGCTACGCTCGAAGGCGCCGATGTCACCATGGTGGGTTATGACGGAATTAAGCGGGTCAGCGACAGCGTGAAGGAAATAAAGTCACGCTTTAACGTCGACGTGCGCGCGGCCGATGGCAGTGACGACGCCAAGAAGTCGGCCATCTTGGCCGAGAGCGAGGCTGCCTTGTGCGCCGGCCGCGCCGGCGTTCAGATCCTGTCTAAAGCGCAGATCGCCACCGCACAGCAGCTGCTGATCGTCGCCGATGTGAATGCAGTTCCGCCATCTGGCGTCGAAGCCCTCGACATGCAGGCGAATGGCGTCGAGCTCACGCCCGCGGGCGCGGTAGGATTGGGTCCGCTGGCGATCGGCAACATCAAATACAAGACCGAGTTCGGATTGTTCCAGAAAATGATTGCCGCCGCCAAGCCCGTGCAATTCGATTTTCGCGAAGCATTTGCCCTTGCGCGCGAGCTCGCCGGATAACGAGGCCGCAATCCTCATCGCCGCGATTTCTGGGCGGGCGCTCGCCGAGTCAGCGCGCCGAGGCGGCTACGTACCGTTAGTGACTGATTTTTTCGGCGACCAGGACACCCTGCTTCTCGCTGACGCGTATGTCCGCCTTAATGGCGAGCTCGCGGTGGGGATCGAAGGGCATGCGGTCGTTGACGCATTGGAGAAGCTCTGTGAGCGACATCGGCCTGCGGGCATCGTTTGCGGCACCGGATTTGAGCGCAGGCCGCAAATTTTACGCATCCTCGCCGAACGGTGGCGTCTGTTTGGTAACAACGCGAAGACTGTCGCCAAAGTCAAAAATCCCGCACTCCTTTCTTCGCTCTGCGCCGATTTGGCCATTCCGTTTCCTGAATGGTCATTGTCGCAGCCGAGCGCGCCGGCGGAATGGTTGGCCAAGCGGCGAGGCGGTGCCGGCGGCTCTCACATCAGCGCTGCGCAGCAAGCGCGCCGCGCTCGTGGCGAGATCTACTACCAGCGCAGAGTGCCCGGAAACCCGGTGGGCGCGCTTTTTCTCGCTGACGGAAGGCGTGCAAGCATCCTCGGCTTTAGTGCGCAGTGGTCTTCGCCGACGCCTCACCTGCCCTTTCGCTACGGCGGTGCGGTGAGGCCTGCTCCACTTGCGCCATCCACGGCCAAATTGCTGTCGGCCCTAGTCAATCGACTTGCCGGCGCCCTGTCGCTCGTTGGACTCAACAGTGCGGACTTCCTGGTCGACGGTGAACGTTTTTGGCTCTTAGAGATCAACCCACGCCCCGGTGCGACGCTCGATATTTTCGAACCACCGGAAGGATCGCTGTTCGCGATGCACATGGCGGCTTGTAGCGGTATCTTACCAGCAGCGCCGCGTTACCCCGATGGCGCAAGAGCGTCGGCGATTGTGTACGCCGAAACTGATATCCCTTCCGTGCCTGCGCTGGATTGGCCGAGCTGGACAGCCGATCGACCCGCCCCGGGTAGTACGATCAAGGCTGGTCAGCCGCTGTGCACCGTTTATGCTCACAGCGCGGCCGCGGTAGCGGCAAAAGCGATCGCCGATCAACGGCGTGAAGGGATTCTCGCTTGGGCGAGCGGGAGGAAATTATGACGGTTCCGCACCCGATCAGCGTGAATGAACGGGCGGCAAAGCTTGTTGCTCAAATGGTGGCGGACGCAGCTGAGCTGAGAATAGCTGTGACCCACGGCGAATTGGGCGAAACGCTCATCGACGCCGGTAGCAAAAACCTGGGCAGCATTGCTGCGGGTCTGCGCATCGCCGAGATCTGCACGGGCGGCCTCGCAGACGTCCGGCTTGGGCCATCACCGGCGACTCCGCGCTGGCCGTGGGCGATTATCGTTCGGTCCTCCAATCCGGTGATTGCCTGCTTGGCGAGTCAATATGCCGGATGGAGTCTCTCGCTGAAGGACGCCGACCATTCCTATTTCGCACTCGGCTCGGGACCAGCCCGCGCGCTCGCCCGGCGCGAACCGCTGTTCGAAGATTTGCCGTATGCCGATGCCGCCAACAGCGCCGCCCTGGTCATCGAAAGCAACCGGCCGCCGCCGGCAAAAGTCGTCTCCAAGGTTGCGCAAGATTGCGGAATTAAACCCGAGGACCTCACCATCATCTTCGCACCAACGCAAAGCTTGGCCGGCGGCACGCAAATCATTGCGCGCGCGCTCGAAGTTGCTCTGCACAAAGCGCATGAATTGCGTTTTCCGCTGGAACGCATCGTTGACGGTATGGGGACGGCGCCATTGTGCCCGCCGCATCCGGATTTTGTCACCGCCATGGGGCGCACAAACGACGCCATCATCTTTGCCGGACAGGTTCAACTGTTCGTCACCGGCCCCGCGAGCGAGGCGCGGACGCTCGCCGGCAAGCTTCCGAGCAAGGCATCGCGGGATTATGGCCGACCATTTGCGGAAATCTTCAAAGCGGTCAAAGGCGATTTTTATGCGATCGATCCGATGTTGTTCAGCCCGGCGGAGATCATTGTCACGGCGCTCGAAACCGGCGAAAGCTTTCAGTCTGGTGAAATCGATTTGAGGCTGCTCGATGCGTCCTTCACCTGAATACTTCGCGATCGCGCCGCGTGTGGCGCGACCCATTGTTGGTCTCGTGGGCGATCGCATGGATTGGCACGCCCGCGAGCTTGCCGGCGCGCTCGCGGCGCGCGGCGCAAGCACAAGGCGCATACGCCTCGAGTTGTGCGGATTTGCCACTCATAGCGCAAGCGGGCTGCACATCGATGGATTTGGGGAAAGTCTGCCCGACGCGGTGGTGATCCGCTCAATATCAGGCGGCACTTTCGAGGCGGTCACGCTCCGCTTAGGCGTTCTTCATGCCTTGCGGGAGCGCGGCGTGCTCGTATGGAACGATGCGCGTTCCATCGAGCGTTGCGTCGATAAGTCGACGACCAGTTTTCTGCTCGCGCGAGCCGGCATTGCGACGCCGGCGACCTGGGCAACGGCGTCATACGAGCAGGCTGCGCAAATCGCCCACCGAGAGACGGTCGCTGGGCCGCTCGTTCTCAAGCCGCTGTTTGGATCGCAAGGACGCGGCTTGAAGCTGATCCGCCACCCAGACGACCTGCCGCAACGCGCAGAGGTGGCCGGCGGCGTGTGGTATCTGCAACGCTTCGTTGCGGTTGAACGCGATGGCTTTCACGATTTCCGCCTGCTGGTGGTGCAGGGTCGCGTAGTCGCGGCAATGCAACGGCATTCAAGCCATTGGATCACGAACGTAAAGCGTGGCGGGCGGCCGGTTGCCGCGGTGGTCAATGACGATATGAAGGCATTGGTGATTAGGGCCGCCTCGGCGGTCGGGGCGGATTTTGCCGGAATCGATATCGTTTACGGCGCAAACCAAGAGCCGTTCGTGCTCGAGGTCAACAGCATGCCGGCTTGGTCCGGGTTGCAAAAAGTGACGTCCTTTCGCATCGCCTGCGTTTTCGCCGACGCGCTCTTAGCCGCTCTCGCTGGGCGCATGCCGCGGGGAGCGATGGCGTGACATCGGGCGCGCAAGAAATTGCCGCCGCTTTCACGTGGGCCTGCCTTGCCGAGCTCGACGCTCCCAAGCCCGGGAATGTTCACGTCTTCGCTCCCGGGCACCGGATGACCGCCGACCAATTCATCGTCAGCGCGAATGCCGCGGCACCGGCGATTGCCGTGCGAGGAGCCCGCGTGGGCGCGCGCATTTTCGGAGCGGTAGAAGCGACCTTCGCGGCGGTCGGCGCCAATACCAATCTCGGAATCATTCTGTTGTGTGCGCCGCTCGCTGCGGCCGCGCAGTCCGCGGGAGCGGATCTGCGCGCATCCCTCAGCAAGGTTCTGCAGGAGCTCGATACGGAGGACGCCGACCTGGCCTTTCGCGCCATTGTGCGCGCGGGGCCGGCCGGACTGGGGCGCAGCGAGCACCACGACGTGTACGAGCCGGCGACGGTCAGCCTGTTGCAAGCCATGACCGAGGCGGCGGATCGCGATTTGATTGCGCGCCAATATGCAACCAATTTTGCCGATGTGTTTGATATCGGCTTGCCGCTGCTGGAGGTTCGCAGTTGCCGCCACGCCGACCAAAAATGGGCGACCCTCAAAACCTATCTCGGCTTTCTGTCCGCCTATCCCGACAGTCACATTCTGCGCAAGGCCGGTACGCAGGCCGCCGAAAGAGTTCGCCGCACCGCGGCAAAATACCTCGCGTCGTTGCAGGCCGAGAAAGCGCCAGCACGGATTCTTCCCGAACTTCTGGCTTGGGATGGTGCGTTGAAGGCCGAAGGGCTCAATCCTGGGACCAGCGCCGACCTTACGGTTGCTACGTTGTTCGCACATCGATTACGGACCATCTTGCCGTCGTTGCGCAACAATGGTTGACTTGGAGGTGTGGGACCGGGGTCCTGCCGCTATCTGGCTAACCGGTCCGGCAAGTTCATGCCGGACGCTGACAACAAGGATAGATGTTAACCGGCGACGAGGGCCCAGGAGGCCTTAGGAGCTAATGATTTCCTTGGGAGGAGATGGCGATGGCGAAGATAAACGGACTTTGCGTTGGCGAATCGCTTATCGGTGATGGCAATGAAGTCGCCCACATCGATCTCATCATGGGTCCGCGCGGCAGCGCGGCCGAGGCGGCATTCGCAAACGCCCTGACCAATAACAAGGACGGCTTTACGTCGCTGCTTGCCGTGGTAGCGCCGAATCTGCTCTGCAAGCCGGCGACCGTGCTATTCAATAAGGTCACGATCAAGGGAGCTAAGCAGGCGGTGCAGATGTTCGGTCCCGCCCAGCATGCGGTCGCCAAGGCTGTCGCCGACAGCGTGGCCGAAGGCGTGATTCCGCAAAACGAGGCCGACAACCTCTTCGTCTGCGTCGGCGTCTTCATTCACTGGGAGGCCGCCGACGATAAGAAGATCCAGGACTTCAATTATCGCGCAACCAAGGAAGCCATCGCCCGCGCGGTTGCCGGCGAACCCTCGGCGGCCGAGGTCGTCGCAAAGCGTAATCAAGTGAAGCATCCGTTCGCCGCGTAAGCACGTCGGAACGAAAACCTTTCGAGGGCAAAGCGATCGCTTCGGGCGCCTATGGCGTCCGGGCGAAGCGGGGTGCCGAAGTGAGTTTGTTACGCCGCTTGCAGGCGCTCAATTTGGGCGCCTGCGAGCGTGCCGTTGTGTAGGCATGACGCAACCAACGCTCCGGCTATGCCGGTTTGCGCCAGAGCCAGCAGATCGTCGGCAGCGCGCACACCGCCGGCCGCGTATACGCGGTTTGCGCGGGCCCGTGCCTTGATTTCTGAGAGCCTGTCCCAGTCCGGACCGGCCGCACTGCCGACGCGGGCAAGCGCCATCGCGATCACCCGGTTGGGCCAAGCGCCGACGTCGTTTAGAAGCGCCGAAGGTCCTTCGAACGCATCCGCCCGATAATCGAGCGACAGGATGACGCGATCGTCTGGCGAGAGTGCGCGGACTAAGGAGTCGTCGCTTTGACTTTCGCTGCCCAGGACGAGCTGTCCTATGCCGGCATCGAGCCAACGTCGCGCGTGTGCCACATCGGCCGCGCCGTTATCGACCCAGAAAGAGAGGCTGGGATATTCCCTTCGTAGTTGCGCAAGCGCGGCATCGTTGTTCCCTAGGCCTTCGATGGCATCGAGGTCGGCGACGTAAAATGTCGCGAACGGAAAGATCGACAGCAGGCCGCGAATGACATCGACCGGATGACTGCTCGATGAAAGCGGTGTCTCGATCGGACGATATTGACTGCGTTGCCCCATGCGCGCATGCACGACGACGCCGCCTTTCAGATCGAGAACGGGAATGACCTCCATCGCCAAATAACCTTGTGTTGTGCCAAACGACCGGGCCATCGTATATCGCGTCGATAGCGGACGCGAGGCGACATGAGCGTTGTCATAGGATGGGACATTGGCGGCGTTCACCTGAAAGCCGCACGCGCAGAAGGCGGCCGCATCACTAAAGTTGCGCAATATGCGTCGCCGCTCAAGGCCGGCACCGAGCGCCTGCAGGAAGCGCTGGCAAAAGCGCGAACAGAGATGGGCGACGCCGACCGCAACATCGTCACCATGACCGGAGAATTGGCCGATATTTTCGCCTCGCGGCACGAGGGCGTTGAGCGCCTGACCAGGCTCGCCGTGGAAGAACTCGGCGCCGTCTCGATCTATGCCGGCTCGGCCGGCTGTGTCGATCCGCAGGATGCCGCCGCGCGAAGCGCGGATATCGCTTCGGCGAATTGGCACGCCTGCGCGGCGCTGGCCGCGCGCAGGCAAACCGACGCCCTGTTCATCGATCTCGGATCGACCACGACCGACATCGTCCCGATTGCCGATGGCAAAGTAGCGGCGCGCGGCTTCACCGACGTAGAGCGGTTGGCCGCTGGAGAATTAGTATACACCGGACTTGTTCGCGGCTTTGTCATGGCCACAACAAATCACGCGCCGCTGCACGGCGCGTGGACACCATTGGTCAATGAGAATTTTGCCACCATGGCTGACGTTCATCGCGTTCTCGGCACGCTCCCATCGGGCGTTGATCTCATGGCCACGGCCGACGGCCGCGAAAAGACGGTCAGCGCCTCGCGCGCGCGTCTTGCCCGGTTGCTGGGAGCCGACGCGGCAGATGAGGACGATGAAACGTGGAAGTTGATCGCGCTGTGGTTCGCCGAATCGCAGCTGCGCGCAATCGCCAACGCCGCGATGCTCGTGTTGTCAAGCACAGCCTTGCGGCCGCCATTGCCCATCGTTGCGGCAGGCATTGGTTTTGCAACTATCGCGGAGATCGCACGTCGCCTGGGATGTCCCCACACCCCATTTGATGAATTTCTCGACGTCTCGCCCGGCCTGCGAACCGCCGTTTGCCAATGCGCGCCGGCCGCCGCACTGACCGCGCTGTTTTCTGCCTGAGACGCCAAGACCGCAGTCAATACCAACCCACCGACCCCTAGCGCCTCGTCAGAACTAACGGGCGAGAATGGCGTCCGCTGCCGTCGCCGGCAACGGCGCGCGGGCCGTGCGGCTGTGCGCGCAAACGATTTTGACGACCTCGCCTTCGCCAAGGTCGCGTCCCAGCGAAGTTTCCGCAAAGTAAGCCTGCCCGTGCTGGAAGCACGTAACCGGGCTTACAAACGCTTCAGGGTCTCGGACCACCTGCAGGGCGCTCTGTTCGTTGCAGGCGCCAAGGTCCGGGAGTGACGTTAGCGAGCAGATCAGGATCAAAGCGGATAACATCTATGGCTCCGTTCTATCGATGACGGGCCTTAGACGTTCCCCCTAGAGCCGCCTCGTTGCCGCGGCGGCCCATAAAGGTAAGCAAGAAGGAGGCCAACTTCTCAAGTCAGTAGAAGTTGGGACGTTAACGTGGGAAACTTCCCCGAGGGGCCCCTCTGCACATGGTACTTGAAGTACGGTTCCACACCGCGACGCCCAATTTCGCCGGCGGCGGCAAAACCGAAGGAAAGCTATCTGCGACCAGGAAATCAAACGATAAGGCGAACCATCTTGAGCTATAAGGTCAGGCCAGACACTTAGATGCCACCAGGCTCAAACAGCCTCGATAGAGTGAGCGCGGGTCATTGGGGAGTTCGGTCGGGAATCGCCGATGGACAAGGGGGAGCGTTCGAACGGAGCGGTGCGGGTCGGCGTGAGATTGTTAATCGCCGCGGCTTGTATCGCTCTTTTTTCGCTCTTCCTTTGGGGCTTCTTTGCCAGCCGCAACGAGGCGGCCGTTGAGACCGAGCGCGAAGAGCCGATCAAGGCGCCGCTTCGGGTGTCCACGAAGAATGGCGAGGCGGTTATTACCATCGACGCCGAGACGCAGGAGCGCAGCGGCATCGCGACGCTCGCATTGCCGTCGAGCCCGCACCAAGAGCAAATCCGCGCATATGCCATGGTTCTCGATGTCGCGCGGCTAACAGAATTGAGCAACAACTACGCCAGCGCCAAGGCGCAGGTCCGCACCGCGCAGGCAAAGCTTGCCGTGTCGAAGCCTGCTTTTGAACGCGCCAAGACGCTTTACGAGGATCAGCAGGCGCTGTCGCAGGCGCAAATGCAGTCGGCGCAGGCGGCGTTCCTGACCGATCAAGCCAACTTGGCCGTGGCGGAGGCGCAGGCGCGCAATCTCACTGCAACCGCATACCAGGAATGGGGTGCGACGCTCGGCCGGTCGCTGATCGAAGAATCTTCGATCATCGCCCGGCTGATTGAACGGCAAGATTTTTTGCTCCAGGTCACATTGCCACCCAACGTGTCGCTGCCGGTTCCACCCGCGACGGCAAGCATGGAGACGGAGAACGGGCGCGCAGCGATCACCTTTGTATCGCCGGCGACGCGCGTCGATCCCAAGCTCCAGGGCGTCAGTCTTTTTTACACGGCGCCGGCGGCAAGCGGCGTCCTGCCGGGACAGAACGTCCTTGCGTTTCTGCCCTCCGGCAAGGCGATCGAGGCTGTCACGGTGCCGGCGTCCGCCGTCGTGTGGTGGCAGAACCGAGCCTGGGTTTATCGGCGCACCGGGTCGGAAACCTTCACGCGAGTTGAGATTGCGACCGACCAGCCGGCGTCGGACGGCGGCTACGTCGTAAAGGAGGTACCGCCAGAGGCGGAGGTCGTGACCAGCGGTGCGCAACTGCTTCTGTCTGAAGAGTTCCGCTCGCAGATTCGGGTCGAGGAAAATCAGTGACCGGAATTTCGCACCGCGGCCCGCAAGCGGCGATCATCGCATTCGCGATCCGGTTCCGCGGCATCGTCATCGCGCTCGCCAGCATTCTTTTTGCCTACGGAGTCTACGCGCTCGACCGCGCCAAGTATGACGTCTTTCCCGAGTTCGCGCCACCGCAAGTCAGTATCCAGACCGAAGCAGTGGGGCTCACGCCCGAGCAGGTTGAGATTCTGATTACCCGCCCGATCGAAAACGCCATCAACGGCGTTCCCGGCATCCAGACCTTGCGCTCCAGTTCGATTCAAGGCGTGTCCGTTGTCACCGTATTTTTCGATTCATCGAGCGATGTCTATCGCAACCGGCAGGTGGTCGCCGAGCGGCTCGCCGCGGCGAGCCAGCAGCTGCCGCAGGGCACGGCGCCGCCGATTATGACTCCGCTCACGTCGTCGACCAGCCGAACGTTGGTGGTCGGACTGACGACGCACACTCGCTCGCTCATGGAATTGCGCACGGCCGCCGACTTTATCGTGCGCTTGCGGTTGCTCGCCGTGCCGGGCGTGGCGAGCGTCACAGTATTCGGCGGCGACAAGCGCTCGATCCAGATTCAAGTGCATCCCGACGAACTGATCCGCTACGACCTGACGCTCAGTGACGTACTCGCGGCGGCGCGCCGGTCGACCGGCGTACGTGGCGCCGGTTTCGTCGACACCGAGAACCAGCGGATCGTGTTCC
>Ga0187784_10001933_pt1 | contig 16529 bp, 23 predicted proteins | sample 1015_SJ02_MP15_2_FD_132964 | JGI IMG/M metagenome (GOLD analysis project Ga0187784, IMG submission 132964) | Tropical peat soil microbial communities from peatlands in Department of Meta, Colombia - 1015_SJ02_MP15_20_MG | ecosystem: Environmental > Terrestrial > Soil > Wetlands > Peat | place...
CCCGCGTACATCTGCACCATCTCGCCGCAGATCGCCAACTCACTTACGTTGCCTGCCAGGTACGACCGGTAGCGCGTATCGATCCAGTCGTTGGTCGAGCGCGAGACCAATCCCTGCTCCAGCGACCACGTCATAAAGCCGTAGCCCGCGTCGCCGCCCCACAGGGTTCCATCGCAATCGAACGCCGCAACTTCGGGTTTGGCTTCGAAGACCAGACGCTCGAACTCTTCCTGTGTCCATTTTTGAATTTGCACCTGCGCCGGCATCGGCCGCTTCTCGTCCCTGCCTGAAGAATTCATCCCACTTTCTATTGTCATCGAACCCGCCGGGTGCGCGCGTAAAGGTTTGACAAATGGCCGATGGCGAGCGACGGAATTGTGTGACTTGGCGCACAATGCGGCTTGCGCTATTTTGCCGGCGACGGAACCTCGCCGATGGGTTCCACGCGAACCTTGGCAATGCGCCGCGCTTCCATTTCCACCACTGTGAACCGCCGGCCCTCGAATACGACCGACTCGCCTGGCTCGGGAATGTGCCCGAGGCGCGCCAGCAGGAATCCCGCGAGGGTTTCCACGCCGCCATCGCGCGGCAGGCTCCATTGCATTTGCGTTTCCAGGTCGCGAAGGTTCACGCTGCCATCCATCAGCACGGCGCCGCCCGCGCTGCTCAACACAGGGTGCGAAGGCGCGTCGAATTCGTCCTCGAACTCGCCCGCAAGCTGCTCGATGGCATCCTCGGCGGTGACCAGGCCTACCGTCGAGCCATACTCGTCCACGGCGATGGCCAGGTGCCGACGATGGCGCTGAAAGTCGCGCAGCAGGTCCAGCACGGACTTGTTTTCCGGAACCACCAGCACTTCGTGCATGATTTGCGAGAGGCGAAGCTCGGGCTGCGGCGCGGCGGCCGACGCCGAGGACGCGCGGAAATAGTAGAGCCGAGCCAGATCGCGGGCGTAGACCGCGCCAATAATGTATTCGGGGCCGCGAGCGTCGTCGTACACCGGGATGCGCGAGTAATTGCGCCCGAAGACGCGCCCGCACGCATCTTCAAGCAGCATGTTGGCGGGCAGAGAAAAAATCTTCTGCCGCGGCGTCATGATCTCGCGCACCACCACGTCGGCGAGCTCCAAAGAGCGGTGCACCAGCGTCTCCTGGATCTCCGGCAGAAGGTCCAGCCGCCGCGCCGCTGTGGCGATCAGCTTGAGTTCTTCGGCGGAGTGAATGGATGCGGGCCGTTCGGCGGCGGGCAGATCGAAGGCGCGCAAGATGGCGGACGCCGACCGGCTGAGCAGCCGCACCGCGGGTCGCGCGACCGCCATGAATGCGAGCATGGGCGGCGCTACGGCCACGGCCAGCGCCTCGGCACGCCGCAGGGCCAGCGCCTTGGGCACCAGCTCGCCGGCGACGACGTGGAAGTAGGTGATCAGCGCAAATCCCAGGACCACGGCGGCGACGTGCCCGTAGATGTTGGCGTGAGGAAGCCCGCCCAGCCAGCCGGCAAACATTGCGGCGGCCAGCGGCTCGCCCAACCAGCCCAGCGCTAGAGAACAAAGCGTCACCCCAAGCTGCACGGCGGGCAGCAAATCCGCAAGGTTGCGCTGCAGCCGGCGCACCGCGCGCGCCCCCGGCACGCCCGCTTCCAGCAGTTGCTCGACGCGCGTTTCGCGGATAGAGACCAGCGCGAACTCGGCAGCCACAAAATAGGCGTTGGCCAGGATGAGCATGGCCACGGCTACAGGTTTAAAAAGCAGCAGTCCGTGCATCTGGCAGTGAGGATAGCACTCCCGCAACCGAGCGGGGCTCCCAGAGGCCGCCGATGACAACTCGTTTCCGCCGATGAATCAGATTGCGAATCCACCCTCCTCGGCGATGGATTCAATACCGCGGGCGCCGTGAAGGATGCGGACAATGACGATTTCGTTGCGGCGCGGCAGGTAATAGATTGCGTACTTCCCGTGGAAGATCACGCGCAAGTCCGGAGCCAGATGAGGACGAGGGGCGCCGGAGTACGGAAACGTGGTGACCTGGCTGAATCGAGCCTCGATCCGGGACAAAAGCTTGGTTGCGATGGATTCGGACGCTTCCTCGGCCAGGTAGCTCCAGATCTGTGCTAAGTCTGCTTCCGCCGTTTCGGTGATGCGGAGTTTGAGCGGCCTGCTAATAATCTCCTCCCGCGCGCGGCGATTTTCCCGGCATTGAAATCGGTGACTCGTCCCTCGGCAACGTCCGCCATGCCGAGGGCAATGTCTGTCCTCAGCTCGGCAAGTTGACGCAGCCGTAGTTCGCGTTTCAACTTCCAGTCGCGCAGTGCTTCCCGAATCACCTCGCTGGTAGAAGCATAGTCCCCGTCATCGATGGCGCCCCTGACCAGTCCTGCCATGTCGGCAGGGAGCGTGATCGTCAATCGCTCGATAGCTCCCATAAGAACATCTCCACCCTTGCATACGTTATCATACTTTTTGAGCAGACATGGTGGGCGAGTCGGCTATCCATTGCGATCAAGAGTCTCAACCGGCCGGTTGGTCTTTGGAGTCGCGGCGATTGGAGGCGCATCAATCTTTCATCCTGCACCGCAAACCCGCCGATTCGCGGAACCGGGCCGCCGCCGGCGTCGTATCTTGATTTGGAGGCGAAGCGGGAAATGAAATGCTTGTTTGTCGTTTTGGCCGCAGCGGCCGTCGTATGGGCATCGGCCCCAGCGCGCGCCGCCGAGGCGACCTTCGAACGCGACCTGGCGGTAAGCGGAAGATTGGATCTCACCGTTGAGGACGGCGCGGGTTCTATCCACTTGACCAGCGGCCCGGCGGACCGCGTGCACATCTTCGCGCGCGTCAAATCCTACTGGGGCGCCAGCGACGACAAGGTGCGCGAGATCGCGGACCATCCCCCCATCGAGCAGACTGGCAACATCGTTCGCATCGGCTCGCATCACGAAAACTTCCACAACATCGGCATCGACTACGAGATTCAGGCCCCGCCCGACTGCTTTCTGAATGCTGCGTCCGGCTCCGGCAGTGTGACCGACGACGGAGTCGGCGTGAATGCCAAGCTGACAACGGGATCGGGCAGTATTCACGCCACCGGATTGCAGGGCGGCTTTTCGGCCGGCACCGGTTCGGGCAGCATCTACGTCGAACAAATCGGCTCGGGAAACGTCGAGGCCCAGACCGGCGCCGGCTCCATCGAGTTGAAGAATCTCCATGGCGGCCTGCACGCCCAAACCGGATCGGGAAGCGTCAAGGTGTCGGGAACACCGGCAGAATCGTGGCGCATCGTCACGGGTTCGGGCGGCGTCGAGCTCTGGACGGGAAATGCCGGCTTCACGCTCGATGCCGAAACCGGTTCCGGCGGCGTGCACAGCGATCGCGACATTGTTTCTCAAGGTTCGCTCGGCAGTCATCACGTGATGGGCAAGATCGGCGGCGGCGGGCCTCTGGTGCGCGTTCGGACCGGCTCCGGCGGCATACACATTCACTGAGGCTGCGCCAAGGTTCCGTTCTTTTCCTATTAAACTGGAGCCATGATCCGCGTCTTCCGGCCGATTCCCGTTGAGCGCCTAAAGCTGCTGGTCTTCGATCTCGACGGGACGCTGATCGACTCCGCCCAGGACCTGTGCAACAGCGTCAATGCGGCGCTCGAGCAATTCGGCTACTCGCCCCTACCCGATCCAGCGATCGCCGGCTTTGTGGGCAATGGAGCGCCCATGCTCATGCGCCGCTCCCTTGCCTTGGCCGGCAATGTCGCTCCTGGCAAAATCGACGAAGACCGGTTCGCCAAGGCCTACCAGTTCTTCCTCCAGTACTACCGCGAACACAAGCTCGATTTCACCTACGCCTACGCGGGAGTTCTCGACGCACTGAAGGCGTTGCACGACCTGCACGAGGCGCCCGGCGCGCCGCCGCGAGCCATGGCCGTGCTCACTAACAAGCCCGTCCGGCCCGCGCGCGGCATCTGCGAAGGCCTCGGCCTGGCCGGCTACTTCCTCCACATTTACGGCGGCGACAGCTTTCCCGTGAAAAAGCCCGATCCGTTCGGCCTGCGCTCGCTGATGGAAGAAACCGGGTCAAGCGCCGAGGAAACGGTGATGATCGGCGACAGCCAGGTCGATGTCGAAACCGCGCGCAATGCCGGCGCTTGGTCCCTGGGCTGCGCCTTCGGCTTCGGACCGCAAAACCTCATGAATTCCCCGCCCGATGTCTTGGTCGATTCGGCGGCCGAATGGACCGAGGCGCTGAACCCGGCGAGCCGGGAGCCAGTAGCCGGTAGCCAGTAGCCGGCAGCTCACGAGCTACAAGCTACGGACTACAGGCTACAAGCTAATCACCGTCCATCCATCCGGCCCGTCCCAGCCGTGAATGGCAGCCGGGGAACTTTCCCGCCCGCGCCCGCGTATAGTGGTCCTAGAGCGGGGACGTTTATGAAACGGAGACTTTTCGCCCTCTGCCTCTTTGGCGCCTTGGCCGCCGCGCCCGCGTGCGCCCGCGCCGAGGACGATGCCGTCCAGTTCTTCAATAACATCGACGTCACGCCCGATTCGCCCGTCCAGGACGCCATCTGCTTCTTTTGCAGTGTGCGTGTCGAGGGCAAGGTCTCGGGCGATGTGGTCGTCTTCTTCGGCAGTGTGCGCATGAATGGCCGGGTACAGCAGGACGTGGTCGACCTCTTCGGCAACGTCACGGCCTCCAGCGACTCCTCCGTCGGCGGCGACCTGGTGACCGTCTTCGGCACCGTCCACCTCGGCGACGGCGTCAAGGTCGGCGGCGATCTGGTGACCGTCTTCGGCGCCTCGCACACGCCGTCCTCAGTCACGGTCGGCGGCGATCACGTCACCCTTTCGCCCTTGATCTTCTTCACGCCGCTGCTGGTCATCCTTCTCATCGTCTATTTGATCGTGCTTGCCATTCGCAGTCACCGCATGAGAATGGCCGTGCCGCCTTACCCCATGCCACCTATGCCTCCGCCGCAGGCGCCGCCGAGGTAGCGCGCCAAGCGCCCCGTACCGCTCCTGAGCTGGTACCGCCGCCCCCTGGGTTTGTACCGCCGGTTTCTGACCGGCTGTAGCGGAGGACCCGCCCTGAGCGTAGTCGAAGGGTCTTGTCCCCCGCATCGCTGGCCACGTGAACCGTCTCACTGTGATCGGCACCGCCGTAAAATTGCTCAATGCTTCACTTTGCCGAGGCAGTACGATGAGCCCGCTCCGTATTGTCATTCCCGGCGGCAGCGGCCAGGTGGGCCGGCTGCTGGCGCAGTATTTTCAGGAGCGAGGGCACCACGTCACCGTGCTCACGCGCGCGCCTTTCGCCGCGCCGTGGCAAACGGTGTACTGGGACGGTCTCACCCTCGGCCCCTGGGTCGAGACGCTCGAAGGCGCCGGCGTCTGTATCCATCTCTCCGGCCGCAGCATCAACTGCCGTTCCACGCCGCGCCACCGGCGCGAGCTGCGCGATTCCCGCATCGGGCCCACGCTGCTCCTGCATCGCGCCTTCGCCGAGCTTCAAAACCCGCCGCGCCTGTGGATGAATGCTTCCACCGCGACCATCTACCGGCACTCGCTCGACCGCGACATGGACGAAGCAACCGGCGAGATTTGCGGCAACGAGATCCTCTCCGATCGCGGGCTCGCCGGCCTGCTGCCTCGGTCCCTCAGTCCCTTAGTCCCTCAGTCCCTGCTTCACCGCCGCGCGCCGAAAAAGTGGAACTGGACGATTCAGCTCGCCAAGGACTGGGAGTCGGCGTTCTTCGATACACCCACGCCGCAGACCCGCAAAATTGCGTTGCGCACCTCGCTCGTCTTCAGTCCCGCGCCGGGCAACGTCTTTGCCGTGCTCTCGCGGCTGGTGCGCGTGGGCCTGGGAGGCACGCAGGCGAGCGGCCGCCAGTATGTTTCCTGGATTCACGAGACCGACTTTGCCCGCGCGATTGAATTTCTGATCGATCACAACGAGATCGACGGGCCGGTGAATCTCGCCGCGCCCCATCCGCTGCCCAACCGCGAGTTCATGGCCGCCTTCCGCGAGGCCTGGGAAATGCCCAACGGCATCTGGGCGCCGGCGCCGGCGATCGAGATCGGCTCGTTCTTCCTGCGGACCGAATCGGAACTCGTGCTCAAGAGTCGGCGCGTCGTGCCGGGTAAGCTGCTCGCCGGCGGGTTCGAGTTTCAGTTCCCGGACTGGCCCGAAGCCGCCGCCGATTTGGTGCGGCAGTGGCGGAAAGACAGGGAATGAGAAGCACCCGCCGCCCGTTTTCCCGTTCCGGTCCCAAGTTTCCTTGATCTCCTCGCCAGTGGTGCGTTCGCTCTTTGTTTCGGCAAATATAAAGCGAAAACATGTTAGGTTTAGAGCATGGAGCGGCGTGACGAGAATCTGTTGCTGTTTGCGCCATTCTTCCACAGCCAGGCACGAGGATTCACACTTGCTGCTCTGTCTCCCGAGAATGTAGAAGAGGAGCATACCGAAATGGCGACCGCGATCCAAGTTCTGCCCCAGCCTTCGAAGAGGATTAAGAGGGCAGAGCCAGAGAGAATCTCGGACTACACTCCCTTGGCATCGGTATGGTTTGGCGAAGACGCCGAATTGCTCGAGCGAATGCTCGACTTCTATCCACGCAAGAGGCCACGCAAGATTCTCGATGCTACGGTGAACGGTCGCCGCTTCTGGCGTAATAGCACGCGGCCGGTCACGGGCATGGACATCGACCCATGTCACAATCCCGACATCCTTGCTGACAATACGAACATGCCGCTTGAAGACGCATCGTTCGATGTGATCGTGTATGACCCGCCGCACATACCCAATCAGGGCAGGGACAACAAGAAAGATTTCAGCACTCGCTTCGGCCTGGTGCTGCGCTCTTCGAAGGAGAACCATTACACCTTCACTCATACTTTTCCGCCGTTCCTTCGCGAAGCGTACCGAGTGCTGAGAACTGAGGGCATTCTTCTGTGCAAGATCACCGATTATGTTCACCACCACCGCTATCAGTGGGCGCACATCGAGCTGATAAACGCAGCCCGCGAGGTGGGCTTCACGCCATGCGATTGCATAGTTAAGATTCGCAAGGGGCCAATCATCGACCCAAAGTGGAAAAAGGCGCACCACACCCGAAGGCAGCATTGCTACTGGCTCGTGTTTCGGAAGTCGAAGAGATGCGAGTGAGCCGACAGCGAACGTGACAGCGAAGAGCATTACGAAAGCGGCAGCCGAATCGACCACGGCAACGGCCGCTCCAGCCCTGAACCCGCCGACTTGTGCCCGCCAAGTTCGCTTCTATCAATTATTGGTTGCTGCCCGCACGCAGTGGTTCGTGGGCGCGCTTTCCGATGCACTGAGCCAGCTGGAGCAGAAGGTCGTCAAAGACCAAATAGGCGATTACGTGCCTCAAGATGTCCAGAAGATTCTCGCAGCGGCTGGCCTGCGCGACGAGCATGTCTTCCCAGTGCCTGCTGTCATCGAAAAGAGGCCCTCGCTGATTGGATACTATCGGCTGCTGCTCGGCGCGCCGCACAGGGTTCAACCAACACGCAGATCGGTAAGACAGCCATGCAAGAGGTCTTTGTCGCAGTGACTGAGATAGTCAGGGGTCACATAGTCGAACCGCCCGTCAGACCGGCGGCTTCGCAGAAGGGGAAGAAGCTTTTCCTGAAGAACGCTTCGGGGCGTACCGTCGTAATTACTTTGTCCCACGATCCCGACCTATGTGTGCAGGAATTGATGGAAAACAACCGGCCGAACAGCAAAGTTGCAATTGAGGTTAAAGGCGGAACCGATGCCAGCAACGCTCACAATCGGGCAGGAGAAGCTGAGAAGTCACACCAGAAAGCGAAGAAGTTCGGATTCGCAGAGTTTTGGACAATCATCTCAAAGAAGGGCATAGAGGTTCGCAAGCTCCAAGCTGAATCACCGACGACGAACTGCTGGTACGACGTTTCTGAGGTACTCGCTCGCACGGGCGAAGACTGGGATGACTTCAGGCAGCGGCTGGCTGGTGCGTGCGGCATTCCCGCGAGCTGACCCGCATTCGTCCCTCGGAAGCCGTGCCCAGTCACATGCCCGCTCCGGCCAAGCAAGCGCGAGCTGCGCAGGGCGCTTGCACTCACTGCGCTGGCGTGATGTCGGTAACCGGCAAATCCCAGTGGCCGAGCAGAATCTCGAAGCGGCGTTGCTCCTCCTGTTTGTATTTCGCCTGATCAGGCCAGAGGCGGCGGATGATGGTCTCTTCGTCGGGATTGGCGGTGGTGGCGACGGTCGAGTCCTTGTAGACGATGGTGACGCGGTAGTCCCAGCGGCCGTCCTCGGTGGTGTGGTAGGCGGGCGACTCGATTTTGAGCGAGAGAATGCGGCCGGTGGACTGAATCTCCTTGAGCAGCGGCCAGTGATTGCGCAGGAAGAGCGAGAGGAACTCCTGCTGATGGCCCCACTGGCATTTGTAGTAGTACTCGATGATGTAGGGCTGACCGGCGCCGGTTTGCGGCGGCGCGCCCTGGGCGCGGATTGGGGCGGAGAGCGTGGCGGCGAAGAGAAACGAGAGAGCGGCGAGAAGAAGCTTGCGGCCGAAGGGATTCATTGAGCCTCCATTTGCGAGATGGAAGCATTGTAAAGCCAGTCAGCGAGTCGGCAAGTTAGCGCCGCCCACCCTAGCCGGAAAAACAAAGACCCGGCGAGGGTGGGGCACCCCGGCGAGTCAGCGAGTCAGCGAGTTAACAAGTTGGGACGGCAGCGGCCGAATGTAGGTGCGCAGCCAGAGAGCCAGTTCCGGCTCCGACATCGATCCATCCGTCACTGCGAGCATCGTCGCTACGCCATCGCGATCGCTGGCGATCAGTTCATAGCCGTTTTTGAGCAGGAAAGTTTCAGCGACCACCCATGCCGTTCGTTTGTTCCCGTCGAAAAATGGGTGGTTACGGGCCAGGCCCATGGCGTAGGCAGCGGCAAGATCGGCGAGGTCAGGGTTTCCGTATGCTTCGAGGTTCCGGGGCCTCGCCAGAGCCGACAGCAAGAGGGCAAGATCACGGACGCCGTTCAGCCCTCCGTGTTCTGCAATCTGCTCCTCATGAATGGCGAGGGTGGAGCTTTCTTTGATCCATCGCCAAGTCGGAGTTGTCATTTGGCAAGTTCACGAAGCAGGTCGCGGCGTTTCCGCATTACCTGGCGCGCCAGAGCCATATCCTCTTCGAAATCGGGGTCGTAAGGAGTAATACGAAAGCCGTCGGGCGATTCGGTGAGGAAGACGGAATCGCCTTTTGCGATCTTGAGCCGGGCGAGGGCTTCCTTGGGAAGGATAATGCCCGCCGAACTGCCGATGGTTGTGATTTTGAGCTTGATCATCGGGGTTTCCGTCAGCCTGATTATAACAGATGTTAGACTGCGCGAGGATGGCAGAGGAGATCGGAAACCGAAGGAATCGGTTGATCGAGCCGACGTCTCTGCAGGCGACCGGCGGAGGTTGCTCGATTCAGAACCTCTGGAGCAACTCGAAGTATCGCTCCCGGCTCATGCCGACGGTGCGGAGCAGATTCTTGATGATAAAGACCGGCACCTCAAGGTACGCCGGAATGACGAGCGGCCGAATTGAACCGAGCTTGGTGTAAATGAGATGGTCGCCGCGCTGGTGGTCGAAGACGAAACCCTCATGCTCGAATGTTTTGACAAGTGTTTTGTAGTGGATGGGTCGAAGAGCGGGCATCAGGCCACGCTTGCCTTCTCATGACCCAATGCGACGAATTCGGGCGCCTCCCAGCGGTCGCCGTTTCGCTGGTATCCAGCTTCCTCGAGAATCACATCCAGCGTGCCCATAGCGGCGCTTGTCTCGAGAAAGCCCTGAACCGCATCCCGGATGTTTCTACGCGCCTCGTCGTGGGTTGCGCCGCAACTGGAAAGGTCGAGCTCCGGAACATAAGCAATAAACATTCCACCTTCCTTGAATGTGTGCACGGTGTAGGCAATGTCCTGCATGGGTATTCACTTCCCGCGGTTGTAGCGCTCTAGTCAGGATACAACCATCGGGCCTAGACAAAAAACGGCCCCCGTTTTCGGCGGGGGCCAAGTTGCCTTGGTTCTCTCGCGTTGCGAGAGCTTGGTTGGCGGCCTAACGGCGGGGTGGGCCGCAGGCGCGAAAGCAGAGCCTCGGAAGAGGATGGCCGCGAACTACTGCTGCTCTGCGCCTCCAGTGGCGCCAGCGCTTTGGGGTGACGCCGACGCCCGGGCCGCCAAACTGTTTTCCATCAACCGCAGATGCACGCTATTGGTCTTGACCCGCTCCGGCTTCTGGTTCGGGTCGCTGGTATTCATCGCCATCTCGTTGCCGAGGGCGACGGCGTGCATGCGGTAGACGGGAATCTGGTGTTCGGTTAGGAGATAGCGCTTGACTGCTTCCGCCAAACGCTCGGAGTTTTGAATGCCAGCGCTGCCGGCAACGGGCGAATGCGCTTCCATCTCCACGATGTAGCCTTGACGGCCGGCGAGGCTGGCGGCGATCTGATCGAGCTTCTGTTTGGAATCGTTGGAAAGCACGGTGCTGCCGCTGTGGAAGGTGATTTCGGCTTCGGTGATCTGGTGATACTGGTCCAGGCCGTTCACCGTCCCATTGATAGTGTCGACACGCTGCGAGGCCTGCTGCGCGGTGCTGTTGGCGTTTTGCGCCTGCTGGCCTGCGGCCAGAGCTGCCTGGTTGGCGGCGTCGGCCGCGGCTTGCGCCTTCCGAATTCCGGCCTGCGCGCGGGCGTCGACGTCCTTGATGTCGCGTGCGTTCTTGGAGTTCACCTCATCCAGTTCGGTGAGCCGGTCGTTGATGGGGTCGACTTGCTTTTTCACCCACTTTTTGCGGGCGAAAGGATTGATCCGGCCCCAAAAGCCCTCTTTCTGCGGAGCCAACGGCTGCAATGAAGGCGGGGACGGCTGATCCTGATTCTGGGAAGCCGCGGCCGGAGCGGACTGCGAGGCCGGGGAGTTCGAAGTCCCAGTGTTTACCTGGTCTTGCGCCCAGATGGGGATGGCAAATGCAGTTGCCAGGGCCAAAACGCCCAACAGGCTTGAAAACGAACCGAAAATCTTTGGGAAGCTTTTCATGGGTTAACCCCTATGTTCATCTGTTCATCGGGCGCTTTCGAGCCAAGCGGAGACAGAGCGCCCCGTCTGCTCGCCTTTCTATAGAGCATGGGTCGTGCCAAACTTGGGGCGGGGCGGCAGGTTTCCGAGAAGCTATTGAACTGTAATGTGATAACGAGACGTGCGGCACGTGGAAAGGCCAGCGATTTTAGGGAACCGTGAGCGTTGTAGACGGTAAAAATTGCACGGCCTGGAAGTTTCTACTGTGTACGGTTTCGGGACAGTCGGATCGTGGCGGTACTGGTGGGCTATTTCAGGTTTACGTGAACGATTCGAACCTCAGGGAAGGCGCCGTCCCAGTCTCGGGCCACGGAGTCGAAGATCAACCGGAAATCGGCTTGGCCGCCTGGCTGGAGCGGAGCGGCAGAGAGAGGTTCAACATCAATATATGGTTCGCGAGTGCGGATGATTTTGAGAGGTTGGGTTTCGTTCTGCGCCACTTCGTGAGCTGGATCACGAAACAATACCTGCACAGTGACTCCCGTGACGATGCGGCTCCCCTGGTTGACGATTCGGCCGTCGAGGTACGTGACTTTGCCGCCGGCGAGATTGGAGGACTCGCTCATGGCCAGGCCGCCAATGGGGAGATTGGCGGCGTAAGGATCGGTGGGAGCGGAAATGGGCGTGACGGCGGGCCCGCGCTTTCCGTGCTCGAGGAAGATCAGCAAACCGCTGGCGACCGCCACGACAATGGCCGCGGCCAAGGCCACGGGAAGCCAGTTGCGCTCCTGCGCGGCGGAGGGGCGCACGAGTTGCGGGCCGGTGCTCACGAGCGCGATTCTACACCCGCTGCCCAGACGGAGCGCAGCCCCTACCTCACCGCCGACCCGCATTTCTCACTCGCGACGAAAACTCTGTAGCGCCGGTCTCCTGACCGGCTGTACTTGCGGCGTCCGCGCCGCCAGAAGTCCTGTGCGAATCAGCAGACCCGCAGTCGCTGCGGCGACCCGGCCGGGAGGCCGGCGCTAAGGAGGTTTGTTAGAGCAGGCCGGCGAGAAACGGCGCCACCGTTTTCACGGCAATGCCGACAATTCCCGCAATCTTCGAAACCGTTTCGACGATCCCCGAGACGTTTTTGGCCACGGCGCCGGCGCCTTCCAACTGGTCGTTGATGCGTTCGATGGCGCGCGAGAGAGCAGGCTTGGGCTCCGGTTCGTTCACGGCCTGCTCCATCTCGGGAACCGCTTTTTCCAGGAGCACTTTCTTGGCGCCTTGGGGAAGGTCGGCGTCCTGGATGTGGTCGCGCAACTGGGCGAGAAGGTCCAGGACCTCTTTCTGCACTTGCTGATTGACAGTGACTGTCGCCTGGGCCCCGGCGCCCACGGCGATGCCGACGCCCGAGATGTTTCCGGTTGTGACTGACGAATCTTCGCGCACCATAATTTCTCCTTCATTCAGGAATGAACGCTTGCATTGTTTGCCGGCTCCCAATTCACCTTGGCGATGCTGTGTTCTCCGATAGCGATGCCGGTTCCGTTGATGTTGCCGGTTCGGATGGACGCGTCGATATTGATGATGGTCGTCCCTCCCACGTTGGTGGGAAGCGCGGTCAGCGGGATGGATTCCCCGTTGGGGCCGACGAGCCGGTATTCGATCTGGTCCTTTCGGCCCTGGTCCACGACCGCAACCAGTTGCGGTAGGGGCTGCGGCGCGCTTCCCAGATTGATGAGGCTGAGAAACGTCATGCAAGGAGTTATGTACTGGGCCCAGTTGTAAAGCGTCATCGCCACCAGCACCTCGACGGCTGCCTGCGGGCTGGTCATGATCACTACCATCACGCGCAAGGGAAAGCCCAAGAAGTTCATCGCGTCGAACTCCCGGATATGGGCGGGTCCCTGCGCCATTTGCACCTGCCTGGCCGGTTGCATTCCCAGGAATCCCGCCAGCTGCAGACTCATAGCCTGCTGCATCGCCACGATGGGATTCTCCAGGGAATAAAGCGTCTCCAGGAGCCCTGGCAGCTCAAAAGGCTGCACCGCGCGGACCTGAATCATGGCTTCGATGTTGAATTGGGACACGCCGGGGGGAAACACCCGATAAAAGCCAGCCATCGGATTGCTGAATGCGAGGGTAAAGCCTGGGGGTACCTCGACGGAAAACCCGGGTCCGAAGATCGTGTTCGCAGCGGCCATGGAACCCTCAGGGAAGAACTGGCCTCAGCAGCAGCGGTTTGCGCCGGTTGTCTAGACGAGTATATCGCGCCGAGGAATGATCTGCGAGGGACGAATGCAGGCGAACGGCGAACGCGCGAGTGTAATCGGCATCACAGGAGGGCCAGGTACAAGAAGTAATCTTCGAATTTCCATCTCCATCGTGAACCCTTCGGGTGGATGCTGTGTCTAACGAAGTAGAAGGCAAGGTCTCGGGCGCCGGGCCGCAATGCTGCGAGCTACGGCTACGGAATCGTCTTGGCGAGGGAACCGGCCCTTTGAAGAATTCGTAGAATTTGCCGAAAGACAAATTGAAAGGCAGACCTGGGATGCGGCCCTCCCCCATAGCAGATGCGAAGTTACCGGCCGGCTCGTCGTGCGGCGATGCGCAGTCGATGGGGTGCGCCGAGCGGGTATATCAGGGATGGACGATCGCGGCAATGTTCCTGCTGCTATCGAGCCTGTGGCTGTTCCGCTGAGGGTGCAAAGAGGCAAGCTGGAGCATGACGCAAGATTCCGTCTGCCAGGAAAGCACCCTGCTCGAGGCGGCCGCGTAAGAAGGGGGCACGATCCGCTGTATCTTACCGTCTGCATCCCGCCACGATGCATCAGCTTGGATACCGATTTGGATTGGAGAACCGATTCGACTCTGACGAGGCTTCACCGGTCCGCCCGGAGAGAGTCCATGAGAATGCGTTCCAGACCTGAGTAGTCTCGTCGTAGGTGGCTGAGCTTGGACGCGTCGATCATTTCCTGTCGAGTGTGGCCTTCCCACACGAGCCGGCGCCCTGCCGCGAATGCGAGCTCGCGGATAAACTCGCGCTGCGATCGGCCGTTTCCCTCCCGGAAAGGGTGAATCGCGTTGATTTCTCCAAGGAAATATGCTGCGCGATGAGCCCAATCTGAAGGAGACAGATTCATGAGATGGTTCTCTTGTGCGAGCTCGGCAAACAACGCGTCGAGGTTCTGCTGCAAATACTGTGGAGGAGGAAAGATCGCGCCGGGTTTCGCGATGTTTACCGTACGCAGTTCCCCAGCCCATTCGTAAACATCCTGAAAGATATACCGATGAATGGCTTGCACGTGTTCGGTATCGAAGCGCCCGGGAACTGGGCCCCGTTGCAGTTCCAGGAGCCGTCGCAGTGCAAGCGGGGTCTCAACGCTCTGCAAATCTGCGAGATCGGTTATTCCGAACTTGTTGGGTGGAACGGCGTATTCGTCCGGTCGATAGCGAGGTGACATGCTTTCCGCGACTGGAGGCAGTGAAGGGCGATCAGACCGCGCCTTGAGCGGATCGAGCCGTAATCATTTGGGCGACATAACGCTCGATTTCGGAACCTAGCTGCTCGAGCGACAGGGCGCCGGCAGCATATTGCTCGATAAGGGAAGCGGTTTCGGCGTCCGGCTCCAGGCCCTCCATGCGGAAGGACGCGAGGACGCTACTGACCTCCCCGCGGCGGTCCACCGTTCCAACTGACGGATTGACCACGGTCGCCATTCACGACATCCCCTTACTCTATTCTACATCTTGGGACCCAGCCGAAGCGGGCGCGCTTGATGCCGGTCCGGCGGCAGTCCTTGCCGGTCATCTTCAGGCGGATGCACATTTCAGCCAAACGGGAGAGCATGCGGTCGCCTGCCGTCATCCGAAACTAGCGCGCTTCACCGTTTGCCGCAAATCTCCTCCGCTCATCTCAATCTTGATACACATTTCGGCTAGGCGGGAACGCATGCTGTCGCCAATTCTGTCTCCGAGCGACTGCTCCCGTGCGGCCCTCTCGACTTCTGTCATCTCGCCCTTGCCCGCGGGCAGGTCGGGGAAATGCGTCGTAACGATGGTCGAAAGATTCTCGCTGTAGCGTGTGTTCAAAATATAGGCCACAGTATCCCAAACCCAGTCGGTGGGCTTTTGCGTGCCAATGTCGTCGATAACCAGCGCCTCCGCAGTGCAAATCGGGTTGAGAAGGTCAAGCTCAGTGGCCTGAACTTGTGGGTTGTAGCTGTTCTGGATTCTCTTGAGCAATTCCCGGTAATCACAAAATAGGCCCTTTACGCCCCTCTCCCGAATCAACCGGCGCAGCACACCGATCGCTAAGTGCGTTTTCCCGACACCATTGGGCCCGGTGATCAAGAGTCCTTTGCCGCCGGTATCGACAGGGTAGGCATCAACAAACTGTCGTGCTATTGCTAAGGCGCGAGCGAGCGTCGGGCTGGCTCCGTTGAAGTCTGTCTCGAACGTATCCAAAGTGCAGTTGCGATATTTCTTGGGAATGCCGGCGGCAGCTATCCGCAACAGCTCGCGCTCTGCCTCCTGGCATTCACACGGCCGCGAGACCCACTTGCCCTCGCCGTCCACCACACGGACCAGCCCGATCCCGTCGCAAATTGTGCAAACCGCCATGGCGATGCTCATTCCGAATTCCAGCCTAGCGCAGAGGAGGTTGCGCGGCGCCGGTGGATGAGCGGTACCCGAGTGTGGAAAAGCGGCAGCATTGCGATTGCGCCGATGCTTGGAGCGCTGTGAAATCGCGATCGCACCCGGCTGGAAACGTGATGAACCTGGTTCCCTCCACATACATTTGATTCTCAGCGAGCGCATAATCGACGAAGATCGGTTGCAGGATTGTCGATTCCCCTTTTACCGGCCGCATCTGAACGAACTTCGATTCTCCGGGAGGATGAAACCCATGAGGTGGAATCTCGGATCGGCCGCCGCCGTTGTCACCGTGGTTGAGCTGGCCGCGCTTTTGGCGGGGGCGCCCCGCATGTTCGCCGCCGGGGATCCGCCGCGCGCGCGCGTTCTCGTCACGCAGCCGATCGACGAGCAGCATCTGGTGCGGCTGGCAGGCAATACGCGCCACGAGGCCAACGCCGCCAACGATCGCGGCCGCGTGGCGGACGGCTTTCCGATGGAGCACATGCTGCTCCTCTTGAAGCGCCCTCCCGAGTTGGAGCAGCAGTTCGAAGCGTACATCGATTCCCTGACCGATAAGTCGTCGCCCAACTTCCATCTTTGGGTGATGCCCGACGCGCAGGGGCAACTGTACGGACCGGCGCAACAGGATGTCGACACGGTGACGGGGTGGCTCGAGGCCCACGGATTCACGGTGGGCTACGTATATCCCACGCGGATGGTCATCGATTTCTCCGGCACCGCGGCGCAGATTCGCGAAGCTTTCCACACGGAGATTCACCGCCTTGAAGTCGACGGCCAGCCGCTCTTCGCGAACATGAGCGATCCCGAGATTCCCGAGGCGCTGGCGGCGCTGGTTGCGGGC
>Ga0187784_10001934_pt1 | contig 16524 bp, 15 predicted proteins | sample 1015_SJ02_MP15_2_FD_132964 | JGI IMG/M metagenome (GOLD analysis project Ga0187784, IMG submission 132964) | Tropical peat soil microbial communities from peatlands in Department of Meta, Colombia - 1015_SJ02_MP15_20_MG | ecosystem: Environmental > Terrestrial > Soil > Wetlands > Peat | place...
CCCCCGAAGCGCGCCGCGTTGCGCATCTGGCGCAGCCGCCCGGCTTTGGGATGGTCGGTCACGACCACCGCGCCGAGCGCCTTGACCTGCGGCGCACGGATGACCTGAAAGCGGGTCAGCACCGGCGCGCAAGGTACACCGGCCTTGGTGAGCCGGTCGAGCCAATGCTCGGCCGAACCGCCTTTCAACACCGATTGAGTCAACGCCAGCCGTGCCTCGACATTCCGTTGCCGCAGCGCCGGCGTTTTAAACCGCTCGTCATCGAGCCATTCCGGCGTGCCGAGCGCCTCGGTCAATGCGATCCATTGCGCATTGGTCTGCACCGCGACGGTGATCCAGCCGTCGCTGGTCTCGTAGACGAGGTCGGTGGCGCTGGCCTTTTCCTGGACCGCTGGCTCGTCGCCGACAAAGGTCTGGTCCCCCATATCGGAGGGCCACAGAAACGCCAGCACCGCTTCGAGCATCGAGAGACGGACATGCTGTCCCTTGCCGGTGCGGGCGCGCGCCAGGAGCGCCGCGGTGATCGCCTGCGAGGCGGTGATCGCGGTCAGCTTGTCGGGAAGGATCGTGCGCAGCATGCGCGGGCGAACATCGTCGGCGCCGGCCTGCACCGTCGCGAGCCCGGAATAAGCCTGAATGATCGGATCGTAAACCGGCTTCTGCGCGTAAGGTCCGACTTCGCCAAAGCCACTCAGCGAAACATAGACGATGTCGGGCTGGACCGCGCGCACCGCAGCCTCGTCAATGCCGAGCCGCTCGACGACGCCGGGGCGGTAATTCTGCACAAAGACATCAGCTTTTTCGCAAAGCCGCAGCAGCGCGCGGCGCCCGGCGGCGGCCTTGAGGTCGATCGCGATCGATCGCTTGTTGCGGTTGTTGTTGAGAAACGAGGTCGAGAAACCGCCACGTCTTTGCGCCGCGCCGCGCGTCGGGTCGCCGCCCTCGATCGGCTCGATCTTGATGACGTCGGCGCCCTGGTCGCCGAGGATCATCGTGCCGAGCGGCCCGGCCACATTCGAGGTAAAGTCGACAATGCGGACGCCATCGAGCGGGCCGGGCATGGGAGCGGCCTGCTACTCCGCGGCGACGGCGCGCGGCGCTTCGTCCGCCGTCGCGAAATAGCGACGGCCCGTGGTGCGCTGGTTCTCGTAGATCGAGCCCTGATTGGCCGCCGGCGGCAGCGGCAGGCGCACCGGCACTGGCGCGAGGCGCGGATGGAGCGTCGGCGCGCCGGCCAATAACAGATCGTCGAACTTCCAGATCCCATCCTTAAAGCCGAGGAGCGGCCAGGCATCGGCGGCGCGGTATTGAAATAAGAGGAACCGTCGCTCCAGCCCGGAGAAATTGGTCGCCGAGCCGTGCACCGCACGGACATGGTGGATGGTAATCGACCCAGCCTTGCCGAGGCACGGCACCGCCTTCGACAGATCGAGCTTCGACGCCGCCGGGTCAATCGCGCCGCAAAAGCAGCCATCTGGCCCATGATGGTCGTAGACAGGGCCGTGATGACTGCCGGGGATCACCATCATCGGGCCGTTTTCGAGCGTGAAGTCGTCGAGCATGATGCCGACCGCGGCCAGGTCGTCATTGGTGTGCGGGTAAAAGGCCCAATCCTGGTGCCACTCGATCGGCGCGCCATAGCCAGCCGATTTCATGTTGAGCTTGCCGGTGTCGTAGCGGACGCTGCCCCACAGCTCTTCGAGGATTGCGACCACCGCCGGGTGCCGACTGGCACGAAAATAAGCGTCGTGATGCGCGTGCGGCGTCTTGATCCGGCGCACCCGCGGCTCGGTAGCGGAATGCGTGTCCTCGAGGTCATAAATCTCGTCATTGGCCGCGACCTTGGCCGAGTTGACGACAAACTCGTTGGTCACCGCGCGCAGTTCGGCGATCTCGCCATCCGAAAACACGTTCGGCACGACGATGAACCCGTCATCTCGATAAGCGGCGCGTTGCGCATCGGTCAGCATGGTCGCCTCAGCTTTGCAGGATGGGTTCGCCGCGCATGTATTTGCCGCGGCAAAACAGGAGGGTCGGCCGGTCGGTATAGGCGAAACGCTCAACATGGCCGATGAAGATAATGTGATCGCCGCCATAGTGGCGAAACTCGTTGCGGCACTCGAAATGCGCAGCCGCGCCGATGATCACCGGCGGCCCCGACTCCGTAATGATGTGCTCGGTGCCGAGAAACTTGTCGTCGCTCTGCTTGGCGAATTTGTTCGACAGCTCGATCTGGTCGAAAGCGAGAATGTTGACGACGAAATGAGTGCCTTCCTGAAAGGCGGGGAGGCTCTGCGCATAAAGCGAACTGCTCCACAGGACCAAAGGTGGCGACAGCGACACCGAACTGAATGAGTTGGCGGTCATGCCGTGCAGTTTACCCTGACGGTCGCGCGTCGTGATGATCGTGACGCCGGTGGCAAAGGATCCCAGCGCATTGCGCAGCTCCCGGGTGTTGAAGCCCTCGGCCGAGGTGCTGTGAACCGTGGCGCTATGGCTGCCCGCAATATCGCCGGAGGGTAAATCGTTCGGCACGCTGACGTCCTCGACTTTGGCTTTCTGGCGCTTAGAGCGTGGCATCGGGCGGCAGGCCCAGCGCGACGCGCCCATACATGGCGCCGTTGATGTCCCAGTTGAGCACATAATGCGCATTGGCGGCGTGGACGTCGCGGAACGCACGCTGCAGCGGGTTCCTCGCATAAATCGCACCGCCGCCTGTCGCCGTGAATAAGAGATCGACCGCCTTGGTACACAGCATCGCGGCAAAGGCGCCGTCGCGGCGGTAGCGGGCACGTTCGCTGAGATCGGGCATCCGGCCTTCGCTAACCGCTCGCGTCGCCTCGTCGCAATCGCCGAGCATGATCGAGCGCGCCGCATCGGCGAGGGCCGCCGCCTCGGCGACATGCACCTGAACGGTATTGAAATCGGCAACATTGCGGCCGGAGTAGCTGGAGAGACGGGTGCGGGTCGTCTCGGTGAAATGCTCGATGGCGCTCTGTGCGATACCGAGCGAGACGCCGGCGATGCAGAACGCGAAAAGGCTTATCGCCGGCAACTGGTAGAGCACCGACGGGTTGACCGTGCTGCCCGGATTGGGGCCGCCGGCGATCTGGTCGACTGCGAGGGTCCGGTATTCCGGCACGAACACGTCCTCGACGGTGACATCCTTGCTGCCGGTGCCGGCGAGGCCGATCACCTGCCAGGTGTCGATGACCGTGTAGTCTTTCGCGGGCAGCAGGAAGATGCGCGGCCCGGTCGCGCCGCTTTCCTCGTCATGCGCGATGCCGCCCACCAGATTCCACGATGCGGCGTCGACACCGCTCGAAAACGGCCAGCGCCCGCTAAGCTTGTAACCGCCATCGACCTTCTGCGCCCTACCGCGCGGGAAGATCAGCGCCGAGCCGATCAAATTGTCAGGCGACTCGCCCCAAACTTCGTCCTGTGCCTGTTTTGGCCACATGCCGAAAAGCCAATGATGCGCCGCGAGGTTGGCGAGCACCCAGGCGGTTGAGCCGCAGCCGCGAGCGATCACCGTCACCAACTCGACGAGGTGTCGGAACGGCAACTCGCTCCCCCCAACACGCTTTGGCTGAAGCACGCGAAAGAGGCCGCTTTTATGCAGGTCGGCGATCGTCTCGTCGGGCAGGCGGCGCAGCTCCTCGGCGCGGGCAGCGCGCTCGCGCAACACCGGGATCAGCGCCTCGGCGCGCGCCAGCAGCTCGCCGTAATGCGGCGCGGCTCCGCTGCGACCCATCTTTGCGTCGGGCATCGCGCGATTCCTTTCCTAGGGGCCTTCCTCCCGCGGTCGCAGTCTACTCGCCGTGCCGCAGCAGAGCGAGGTTCTTGCTGCAACGCGGGTTTGCGTGGTTCGAAACGCGGCCTTCATGGCCGCTCCTCACCATCACGGAGTTTGTTTGATGGCATGAAGAAAGACCGTCATCCTGAGGCGCCTCGCGCGGCGAGGCCTCGAAGGACGCAAGGGGCGGGGAGACGCCGTGATCTACATGGTTGAGATGGACATGCAGCTCGATGACCGCGAGGCCGAGTGGCACGAATGGTACCTCGCGCACATCAAGGTGCTGCTGACGGTACCCGGCTTTCGTGCCTCGCAGCGGTTTCGCTCGATCCTGCCGTGCCCAGCGCCTTACCTGGCGCTGCATCAGGTCGATAGCGGCGCGATCTTCGAGAGCGCGGAATACCGCTCGCGCGGCGGGCCCGGCTCGACCGGCGAGTGGCGCGCCCGGCACTCCAATTGGCGGCGCAACCTGCTCGAAGGCGTCGCCGAGACGCCCGATGTGCCCGACGGCAAATATGTGCTCCGCCTCGAAAATGCCCGCGACGTGACGCTGCCACCGAGTATCGCGCCCATCTGGGCACAAACAGTCGGGCTCGACCGTGATGCGCAGGAATTTGGCCTCGCGGTCATCGCCAATCCGGCGCCGCTGCTCGACCTCGCCCGCCGCGACACGCGGGTGCGGCTTTATATGCCGATCAGCGACAAGCTTCGTGAGGAAACCCCATGATCATCGACACCCACGCCCATGTCGTCCCCGCGAGCCTGCTCGACGCGATGCGCGCCGAGAAGCAGCTCTTCCCGTCGGTGAAGCTGCACGACGCCGCGGCGCCGCGCATGGAATTCAACGCCGGTGGGCCGGGGCGGCCAATCCAGCCGCGCCTGCATGATCTCGCGCAGCGCGAAGAATGGCTCGCCAAGGCGCGGGTCGATCATCAGCTGGTCGGGGGCTGGACGGATGTCTATGGCTACGATCTGCCGCCCGAGGAAGGCGCCGACTGGGCGCGCTTCTACAACGAACACATGGCGAAGGACGCCGCCGCGCTCAATCAGCTATCGGTGCTCGCCACGGTGCCGCTGCAGGACGGCAAGCTCGCTGCGAAGGTGCTCGAGGAGGCGCTCGACGCCGGGTTCCATGGCGCGATGATCGCAACCCAACCGAAAGGCGTCGGCGGCAATCTCGACGACCCGTCGCTCGACCCGTTCTGGGAGGTTGCGTCGGCGCGCAATGCCGGCATCTTCCTGCACCCGCATTACATTTGCAGCGACGACCGGCTCGACGGCTACGATCTGATCAACGCGGTCGGCCGCCTCGCCGATACGACGATCGCGGTCGCGCGGCTGTTGTTTTCGGGGCATTTGACCAGGTTCCCCGGGGTGAACCTGCTGTTGTCGCATGCCGGCGGCGCGCTGCCCTATGCGCTCGGTCGCCTGAAACGCAACAAGGCGATCCATCCCGAATACGCCGACCCAGAAGAGAACTTCCGGCGGCTTTATTTCGACACGGTGCTATTCGAGCCGCTGGCGCTGCGCTTCCTGTGCGATCTGGTCGGCGCGGACAGGGTCATGCTCGGCTCGGACTACCCGTTTGGCATCGGCGATCTCGAACCGCGCAACGTGGTCGACCGCACCGTGCTGACGCAGGCCGAGCGCGAAGCGATCCTCGGCGCGACCGCGGCCCGCATCTTCCATGTCGACTGCGCCTGCGGCGCGGCATAGCCTGACATCAGGCGGAGATCGAAGCCTGCCAAAATTCTTAAAACGCGAACAATGGAGGCTCACATGGCAGATTTGAACATGGACAAGCTTCACGCCTTTGTCGGGCAGGTGCTTGGCGATCTCGGTGGCGCGGCGAGCGTCGCGCTGGTGCAGATCGGTGACCAGCTCGGGTTCTACAAGGCGCTGCACGAGAAAGGGCCGATGACCGTCGCCGAGCTGGCGACGGCAGCCGGGGTCAACCAGCGCTATCTGCGCGAATGGCTATCGCACCAAGCCGCTTCACATTACCTCGCCTATGACCCGGCGACGCAGAAATTCACGTTGCCGCCCGAACAGGCGATGGTGTTCGCGGTCGAGGACAGCCCGGTCTATCTCCATGGCGCGTTCGAGATGATGTCGGCGCTGGTCGACAACCAGGAGCTTGTGAAACCGGCCTTCAAGACCGGCGAGGGCGTGGCCTGGAGCGATCAGGCCGGCTGCATGTTCTGCGCGGTCGGGCGGTTTTTCCGGCCGGGTTACCAGAACAATCTGGTGAGCGCCTAGCTCCCGGCGCTCGACGGCGTCGTCGCCAAGCTCGAGCGCGGCGCCAAGGTCGCCGATGTCGGCTGCGGCCACGGCTGGTCGACCGTGTTCATGGCCAAGGCGTTCCCGAATTCGGAATTTGTCGGCTACGACTTCCATCCGAGCTCGATCGAGGATGCGAAGAAGCACGCAGCCGAGCATGGTGCAAGCGGCAATGCCCGTTTCGAGGTCGGCACCGCGAAGGACTATGCGGGCAGCGATTTCGACCTGGTCACCTTTTTCGACTGCCTGCACGACATGGGCGACCCCGCCGGCGCCGCCGCGCATGTCCGACAATCGCTGAAATCCGACGGCACGTGGATGATCGTCGAGCCGATGGCCGGCGACCGGCTCGAGGACAATATCAATCCGGTCGGCCGGCTCTATTACGCCGGGTCGACGATGATTTGCGTGCCGACCTCGCTGGCGCAGGAGGTCGGCGCCGCGCTCGGCGCGCAGGCCGGCGAAGCCAAACTACGCGAGGTCATCACCGCCGGCGGCTTCGGCTCGGTGCGCCGCGCGGCCGAGACGCCGTTCAATATGGTCCTCGAAGCCCGTCCTTAGCCGGGCGTCACGACCTCTTCGGCGAGTGAATTGTCGACGCAGTCGACAAACGGCACCTCTCGGGAGAGGAAGCCGCTGGCGAGCAGCGCGCGCCGCAGCCGGTCGAACCCTTCCTCGAGCAGGATCGGGTCGGTAGCCCATACGCCTTGCGCCTTGTAGCGGGTCAGAGAGCCGGCGAGCACGCCCCGGTCGAGGTCGGGGAAGTACCCGGCAATGAGTTCGGCGAGCGCCGCCGGCGGGTTCGCCCCGACCCATTGCTGTGTCTTGTATATCGCTCGCACCATGCGGCGAAACGGTTCGGGGTCGTCGTCGAGGCGTCGGCGGGTGGTCGCGAATACGGTATAGCTGGTAAAGCCACGTGCGCTTGCCGGCAGCCAGACATGTGCGCCGCGCCGTACGGCTTCCTCGACAAACGGCTCGAACAACTGCGCGGCGTCGAGATCGCCACTGTGAAGCGCGGCGACATTCTCGCCCATGCCGCGACCGATCACCCGTTCGAGCCGAGCCGGGTCGATGCCTGCGTCGTGCAGATCGCCGACCAGGCAAAGCCAGGGGGTCGGCACCTCGCTGACGCTTGCGAAGCGCTTGCCGAGCAGATCGACGAGGCGGAAGCCCGGATTAGGAGTCGCGCCAACCAGCGAGAACGGATCGCGGGACACCACCTCGGCAAAGGCCGTGAGCGGCGACGCCGCATCCTGCTCGTGCGCCTTCATGATGCGAATGGGGCCCATCCACATCGCCTCGGCCTCACCGGCGACCAGCGCCGCCTCGGCCTTGCCCGACCCCGGCGAAGGCAGCAGCTCGACCTCGACGCCTTCGGCCTCATACGCGCCCAGCGCGTGCGCCGCGTAAAACGGCGCGTACAGCACAAAGCGGTAATTTTCGTAGAGCCTGACACGCATGGCATCCCTCCGCCGGCTCCGCTATCGTTAGCACACGACGACCCGAGGGAGCCAAACCATGACCGATGCCGCCCACCAGCTCAATTGCCTTGCCGGCGTTCGCGTGCTCGACCTGACGCAATTCGAGGCCGGGCCGACCTGCACCGAAGTCATGGCGCAACTGGGCGCCGAGGTGGTCAAGGTCGAGAACCCGCGTGGCGGCGAGCCTGGGCGCATCCTCGGCGCGGGCCCCAAGCCGGGCGCCGACGCCTATTACTTCATGGTCTACAACGCCAACAAGAAATCGGTGACGGTCAACCTCAAGTCGCCGCGCGGCATCGATCTGGTCAAGGAGATGGCGGCGAAGGCGGATGTCTTTATCGAGAACATGGCACCCGGCACGATCGAGAAATTGGGACTCGGCTACGACGTTTTGTCAAAGATCAACCCGCGGCTCATCTACGCCCAGGTCAAGGGCTTTGGCGAGGGCAGCCCCTATGAGCGCAACCTCGCCTTCGACATGATCGCGCAGGCGGCGGGCGGCAACATGGCGATCACCGGCGAATATGGCGGGCGGCCGATCCGGCCGGGCGCGACGCTCGGCGACACCGGCACCGGCATGCTGATGTGCATCGCGGTGATCAGCTCCCTTTACGAGCGCAACACCACCGGCAAGGGTCGCCGGCTCCAGGTCGCGATGCAGGATGCGCAGCTCAATTACACACGCGGTTCTTTCGTCAACTACGCGCGCACCGGCAAGCCGCAAGAACGCGGCCGCGCCGGGTTTGGCGGGCCGCCGCCGTCGGACATCTTCCCGTGCAAGCCGGGCGGCCCGAACGACTGGGTTTATGTGTTCAACAGCCACAACAACCCGGAGCACTGGCGTCGCACCGCGACCATCATGGGCAAGCCCGAGTGGGTCGACGACCCCGAATTCCTCGACCGCGACAAGCGCGCGGCCCATGCCGACGAGGTCAATGCGATGGTGACGGCGTGGTGTCAGCGGCACACCAAGAAGGAGGCGATGGAGATCCTTGGCAAGGCGGGCATCCCGGCGGGAGCGGTGTACGATACCGGGGATCTCCTGGCCGAGCCGACCTTCGAAAGCCGTGGCATCATTCAGACGCAGCATCACCCGAATGGCGATTTCCGCATGCCGACCTTCCCGGTGCGCTTTGACGGCAAACCGCCGCAGATCACCCGCTCTCCACTGTTGGGGGAGCACAGCGACGAGGTGTTCGGCTCGTGGCTCGGCCTCGGCGCCGGGGACGTGAAAGGCCTCAAGGACGACGGTGTGATCTAATCGCCGTCGACCCCCGGCACCTTTAGTTCACGCCCCCAATGGGCGCCCGCGTGCAGCTGTTTGTCCATATCGAGGATCGTGCTTACGGGGAAACCATTGGGCGGGCCGGGCGCGGCGGCGACGGCGCGCCGGTATTGCTCGACCCATTCCGGCGTCAGCGGCGCGATGCCGGGGCCGAGCCATGTCAGCAAATAGGACGTGCTGTCGGTCCATTTGACCCCGACGTAATGCGCGATGTTGTCAGGGGTAAATGGCGTCACCAGCGGCAGGATGTCCTTGATATCCATTGCCGTTGTGTAAAAAAAGTAATTGACGCCTTCGCGCCGCAGGATGGCGCGAGCGTCTTCCGCTGGGCCCCTCAAAAGCTCGGGAAGATGGCGCGACAGGATGAAAGAAAAGAACGTCTCGATCCGGCAATGCGGCAGCATGCAGTAGGTGAGAAGGTGCATCGACCAGATCCGCGTATCCGGACCGGCGATCCGCCAAGCATCGACCATGCCCGGGAAAATGGCACCCCAGGGCGCTCGTCCCGGCCAACCTCGCTGATCCGAGTATGCATCCTCGATGCTCATCGAGCCGTCGGCGAAGGCGGCGGCGTGCGGCACGATCTGCCCGAGTTCGGCGTCGTGTTGGCGCGCAAACGGTACGAGGGCCATCGCGAGCCAAACAATCGGCAAATAGCGCCGGATCGCCAATGCTGGCCATGACGCGCCGATCGTCTCGGCGATATACAGCCAGCCACAGCCCAACAGACCGATGACGATCGGCAAGCAGAACGCGGTGTAGCGGTAGAACGAGATGGGCTGGGCTCTGCCGGCGGAAGCGGCGGCGACCGCCACACTCCCGAGAAAGGCGAGCAACAGCCACAAAGGCCCGGTGTCTTGACCCGGCCGGGGCCGCCAGAAGCGCCACAACATCGCCGCGCCGAGCAGCGGGAAGAACACATGCCTGGCGGGTCTAACCAGGTCAAACCGCAGCTGATCGCGAAAAAAATCGACAAATTGCGCTGTCGGAGGCGGAATGGCCTGGCTCCGCATCGCCACAACCGCCTGCATCTGGGTGACGAGGTAAGGCAGCATACCCGCTTCGGCGAGCTTTTGGACGTCGGCCCATGGCCAGGTTTCGACGGCCACCTCGTCGGAGACCAAGCCGGTGACGGCATAGTTGAGCAGCAGTAACGCCACGAGCCCGACACCGCCGGCAAAATCCAGCGCGAGAAAGGCCATGGTCTCGTTTCGCCGGCGCCGGGCAAGCGCGACCGCCGTGAGAATGACCGTGAACAGCCCCAGCACCAGCACCGTGATGGTCTCGATGAAGGCGGTGATGAAGATGCAACTGGCGGCGGCGACCAGCCAGATCCGGCGCTGAGGTCGCGGGGCATCGCGCAGCCCAACGCACAGCCAGACAAAGCCCACCACGAAGGCGGCACCGATCTCGTGCGGCTTTTGAAAGTCGCCCCAACCGCCATTCGTCAAATAGACGCCGAAACCGGGCGTATAGATGTCAAAGGCGAGATAGCCGATCGCCGCAACCCACGGCCAATTGCTGGCGGCGGGCGCCATCCGGTCGACCAGCAGATACAGCGCGGCCGCAGCAGCAAGAGTAAAGCTGTACGAGACGAGCGACGGCGCCAACGGGTCGGTCAGCATCATACTCAGGTAAAATAGCCCCATCCCTTTTGAATAGTAGAAATGATACCAAACGTCATTTGGCCAAAGCCCGTGATTACGGAGCACGGCCTCGTCGTATCCGAAATAGTGAGTGAAATAGTCGTGGCCGCCAGCGGGATAGAGGCCTTTGACCAGCAAGAGAACGCCGGCGGTGGATAATACGAGCGCGATCAGGAATGCCTTCACTGCGGCGTCAGGGCGGGACGATGCCTTGAACATGAGGCCGAAGCGGTCGCAGAGCTCGGTCAGCGTCGGTCCGACGCAGCCAGGCGTCAGCAGCGCACCGGAAACGCCGAGCACGACAGCGGCGGGGTAGAGATAGAGGTCGGCGAAACCCAGGACGAGAAGCAGCGTATGCCACAGCGCGGCGCCACAAAAAAAACCTGCGATCAGCCGGACCAAGGGAGGCAAGCTCGTCCAGGTCGTCGCGCCGGCGACGAGCCGCAACAAGACAAAGCCGGGAACGCAAATAAGGCCCGACAGATAGACGATGAACGTCGCACGCGCGAGATTGTACGGAAGGCTAACGCCTGCCGAAAAAAACGCCCGGTCGTAGACATCGCCGAGATGAAAGGAGGCGAGCAGGAGAAGAAACGGCAGCGCGTAGATGACAGAGGTGAACGCGGCCCGCAACCCGGGATGCCGCGCCCTGCGCCACCCGATCTGACGCGTCATTTGTCTGCGTCGCGCGCCTCGCGCATCTGTCGGAGCAAATCCCGGACGCTGCGCGCCGTGCGCAGCTTGCGGCCGATATCGGGGGCAAGCCGCAGATCACCCGCGGCGTCGAGCCAGCCCGCCTCGGTATCGGGCGGCAGCTCGCGCATGACCTCGGCAAAGGCCCGGAAGATCGCCTCGACTTGTTGCGCTTCGAGCCGCCTTTCTGCCGCCACTCCAATGCCCTCGCTCGGCCGATCGGCCGAGACTAGTGGCGTGCCGCAACTATTCCTACTGCAATCATTGTCTGCCTGCTCCACCTGCATCTGCTGGGAATCAGCAGGTGCCTGTTCTCGCGAGCGACCTAAAAAAGCGCAAGTTGGGCCGTGGGTTTTGCCGGCACGCGGAACAGCGAGGTGTCGAGCGGCTCGGAGTGGCGGCGCGCGAGACCGAGCCGGCGCACCGCGCGGTCAAAGCGCATCCCCAACAGGTCGGCGTAAGGCCCGTAGCCGATCATCCGCCGGCCCCAAGCCGCATCGTAGATCTTGCCGCCGTGACTTTGCGCGACGAGCGAGAGCACGTGCGACGCCCTGTCGGGGAAATGCGCTTCGAGCCATTCCTTGAAGAGATCCTTCAGTTCCAAGGGCAGGCGCAGCATCGTATAGGCAGCGGTCGTCGCGCCGGCATCCTTGGCGGCGGCGAGAATGTCCTCCATCTCCGCATCGTTGAGCGCCGGGATCATCGGCGCCGACATGACACCGGTCGGGATGCCGGCTTGGGCGAGCGCGGCGATCGTTTCCAATCGGCGCTGCGGCGTCGCGGCGCGCGGCTCCATGACCCGCGCGAGGTTGCGGTCGAGCGTCGTGACAGAGACCGCGACGCAGGCAAGCTGCTGCTTTGCCATCTCGGCGAGGATGTCGATGTCGCGCTGGATCAGCGCACCCTTGGTGACGATCGTCACCGGGTGGCGAAAATCGCGCAGCACCTCGAGGATCGAGCGCATCACCTCGAGCTTCTTTTCGGCCGGCTGGTAGGGGTCGGTGTTCGTGCCGATCGCGATCGGGCGGCAGGCATAGCCCTTTTTCGAGAGCTCGGCGGTAAGCAGCGCGGCGGCCTGCGGCTTGTAGAAGATGCGCGTCTCGAAATCGAGGCCCGGCGACAAGCCGAGAAAGGCGTGGCTCGGCCGCGCGAAGCAATAGATGCAGCCGTGCTCGCAGCCGCGATAGGGATTGATCGAGCGGTCAAAGCCGATATCGGGCGAAGTGTTGCGGGCGATGATCGTGCGCGTCGAATCGACAGACAGGCTGGTGTCGAGCGGTGTCGGTTCAGGCTCGGCGCCCGGCACGCCCCACCCGTCATCGAACGCGACGCGTTCCTCGTGCTCAAAGCGTCCGCTTGCGTTGCTGGCGGCGCCACGGCCCTTGCGCGGCAGGGGAGAGGCCGGCATATCCATGCAACCGAATCTAGTCGTCGTATAGGAACATTTCAAGAACAAAAATGCCTGCCGCGGTCAACGGTTGCGCGGTTCTAGGCGGCGTCGTGGAAGATGATGCCGAGCGTGAAGCGCTGACCGGAACGCAGCCGGCTGACGCCGTGGCGCATCGTCACGCGGTAAGAGCCCCGCGTGCCGACGACCGGGCGATAATTGACCGGGAAGATCACCGCGTCGCCTTGGCTGAGCGGCACGACCTCGCCCTTTGATTGGCGACGCGGACGCTGCTCGACGAGCAGGAACTCGCCGCCGGCGAAGTCCTGGCCGGGTCGCGACAGCAGCACCGTCGCCTGCAACGGGAAGACCAGCTCGCCATAAAGGTCCTGGTGCAGACAGTTGTAGTCACCGCGGCCGTATTTGAGGATCAGCGGAGTCGGTCGGAGCTGCCCGGCGGCGTGACAGCGCGCGAGATAGGCGTCGAGCGCATCGGGAAACGTCACCGCGCGGCCGAGCCGGCGCTCCCAGGCATTGGCGATCGGCGCGAGACGCGGATAAAGGCTGCGGCGCAGGTTTTCGACGATGCTCGGTAGCGGGTAAGCGAGGTATTTGTATTCACCCTCGCCAAAGCCGTGCCGCGCCATGACCACCCGGCTGCGGAACGTGTCGCGCTCGTCATAAAGGGCGACAAGATGGCGGCAGTCGTCAGCGCTGACGAGACCGGGCAGCACCGCATAGCCGTCGCGGTCGAGCACGGCGGCGAGATCTGTTTCGGCGATTATTCCTGTCGTCACGGCCGCTTTTCCCATCGCCTTGGCCGGAGTTGTTCCGTGGGCCTTCAGCCTGCGGGCATAGTCCCGTGGGCATCCATGAATAAGTGGAAGCTATTCGTGGACCCCCCGGTCAAGCCGGGGGAGGCAAATTCTAATTTGCGATGTTTAGCCCTACTCCGCCGCCGCGTCGGCGGTCACCGCGCCTTCGGCGGCGAGAAGCTTCTGCTTGCGCTCAACGCCCCAGCGGTAGCCGGCGAGATCGCCGTCGCGGCGCACGATCCGATGGCATGGCACCAAGAGCGCGAGCTTGTTGGCGGCGCAGGCGGCGGCGACGGCGCGCACCGCCTTCGGCTGGCCGAGCGCCTGCGCGATCTCGGTATAGGTCGCGGTCTTGCCGGGCGGCACTTTCTGCAGCGCGCGCCAGACCCGCGCCTGGAACGCCGTGCCGCGAATGTCGAGCGGCAGGTCGGGCTGCTCGTGCGGGTCGGTCACAAAATGCACGATGCGCTCGGCCCACGAGGCGAGCTTCGAATCCGCCGGCCAGATCAGCGCGGCCGGGAAGCGGCGGCGCAGCTCGGTTTCGAGTGGCGCCTTGTCGTCGCCGAGCGCGGTCATGCAGATCCCGCGCTCGGTCGCCGCGACCAGCGCCCAGCCGAGCGCCGTCTTAACGCAGGTGAAGCGGATCGTTTCGCCGCGGCCGCCATGGCGCCGCGCGGCCGGGGTCATGCCCAAACCCGACGGCGCCGCCTCGTAGGCTCGCGAGCTCGCGCCGAACCCGGCGGCGTAGACCGCCTCGGCGACATGGTCGCCGGCGTCGAGCCGGTCGGCGAAGCGCTCCAGCCGGTGCGCCTTGCCCCATTCGCGCGGGGTCGCGCCGGTGATCTGCTTGAAAACGCGATGAAAGTGGTAGCGGCTGATGCGCGCGGCGCTCGCCAGTTCGTCGAGGCTCGGCAGACTGTCGCGCTCGCGGATCAGCGCGCAGGCGCGCTCCACCGCGGCGATGTGACGGTCGGCCTGGGAGCCCTCGTTCGGCCGGCAGCGTTTGCATGCGCGAAAGCCGGCGGCCTCGGCCTCGGCATTGGTCAAGTAAAACGCGACGTTCTTGCGCAACGGCTGACGCGAGGCGCAGCCCGGCCGGCAATAGACCCCGGTCGTCTTGGTCGAATAGACCCATTGCCCGTCCTGCGACGCGTCATGGCTGCACACCGCCGCCCAGCATTTCTCTTCGTTCAACATCGTCTCGCTCCTCGGCATCGTCATGGCGAGGAAGATGGGGCAATCGCCGCGCTGTCTCTATCCGGCCATTGCTTTCTAATTCGTCGTCCGCGATTCGTCACCCCGCGCCGACCGGTTTGTCGCGGGAGCGGCAGACAAGTAACATGGTTGTGCGAGCGCGGGATGGCGAAAGCCAGCACGGAGGGCGGGGCATGGCGGCGAATTACAGCATCTGTCTCGGGACGGCCGGCTGGGGCGTGTGGCACAGCCCGGATTCCGGCGGGTCGTGGACGCGGCATCGCGCGCCGTTTCCGCTCAACAGCCGGATCCAGGCGCTGGTCGCCCACCCCAAGGAGGCGCACACCGTCTTCGCCGCCGGCGATACAGGGCTGTTCGTGAGCCATGACGGCGGGGCGAAGTGGGAGCGCCTCGGCACGCAGGGCGACTTGCCGACGGTGTGGTCGCTCACCGTCGACCCGGTCGATCCCGACATCCTCTTTGCCGGCACACGTCCGGCCGGGGTCTATCGCTCGCGCGACGGCGGGCGGCATTGGGAAAGGCTCGCCGTGGACATCGCGCCGGAATGCTCGATCGGCACGCCCTTCGTGACCGGCATCGTCGTCGACCCCGACGATCATCGGATGGTCTGGGCCGGGGTGGAGATCGACGGCGTCTTCCGCAGCGTCGACGGCGGCGACACCTGGACCCACCAAAAGACTGGCCTGTACGACCCTGACATCCATTCCGTGGCCATCGCGGCCACGCAGCCCAAGCGCCTTTATGCCAGCACGGCGCGGGAGGTGTTCGTCAGCGACAATCTCGGCGACACCTGGCAATCGCTGGAGATCAGGGAGAAATGGCCGCTGCCCTATGCGCGCGGGCTCGCGGTCAAGGCCGACGATCCGGGCGTGTTGTTCGCCGGGTGCGGTGAGACGACGACGGGCGAGACCGGCTATGTGCTGCGCACCACGGATTATGGCCAGCGCTGGGAGGTCTTGCATCTCCCCAGCCAGCCCAACGCCACGATGTGGGGCCTGGCGACACATCCCGCCGACGCCAATCGGATCGTGGCGTTCAGCCTGTTCGGCGAGGTCTACGTCACCGAGGACGCCGGCGCGTCCTGGCGCAAGATCGGGCGCGAATTCGGCGAGATCAGGACCGCGGCCTGGGTGCCCAACTGATCGTCGCGCTTCAGATCGCCAGATAGCCGCCGTCAACCGTGACGGTGCTGCCGGTGACCCAGCGCGACTCGTCGGACGCGAGAAACAGCACCGCGCCAGCGAGGTCGTCGGGCTCGCCGAGCCGGCCGAGCGGGATCATCGCTTCGGTCGCGCGCCGCGCCTCGGGGTCGGTGTAGTTCGCGCGGGTCAGCCCGGTCAGCGTCGGGCCGGGGGCGATCGCGTTGACGCGAATGCCGTGCGGGGCCAGATCGACCGCCATCGCATGGGTCAGCGATCGTGCGCCGCCCTTTGAGGCGACATAGGCGGCGCGCTCGGGCCGCGCCACCTCGGCGAGCTGCGAGGTCACATTGATGATGCTCCCGCCGCCGCCTTGCTTGACCATTTGCCGCGCCGCCGCCTGCCCGATATGGAACATGCCGGTCAGGTTGACCGCGATCACGCGATCCCAGGTCGCGACATCGACCTCGAGAAAATCGAGCCGATGGGCGATTCCCGCCGACTCCAGCAGGATATCGAGCCGGCCGAATTCGCGCACAACGGCGGCGATGGCCGCATCGACGGCCGCGCGGTCGCGAACATCAAGAGAAGATGCGGCCGCACGCCCGCCGGCAGCACGAATGCGAGCGGCTGTGGCCTCAGCGGCGACGCCATCGCTATCGGTGCAGAAAACCGCCGCCCCCTCTCGCGCCAGCGCCTCGGCACCAGCGCCGCCGATGCCGCCGCCCGCACCCGCGACCAGCGCCACCTTGCCCACGATCCGCCCCATGCCACCCTCTCGTTA
>Ga0187784_10001935_pt1 | contig 16522 bp, 14 predicted proteins | sample 1015_SJ02_MP15_2_FD_132964 | JGI IMG/M metagenome (GOLD analysis project Ga0187784, IMG submission 132964) | Tropical peat soil microbial communities from peatlands in Department of Meta, Colombia - 1015_SJ02_MP15_20_MG | ecosystem: Environmental > Terrestrial > Soil > Wetlands > Peat | place...
CCCTCGTCGCGCAGTGGGTCGTGCTCCGCCGTCGAGACGTAGGTTGGCGGCAAGCCGGACAGGTCGGCGGCCCGGGCCGGGGCGGCGTAGGCGGGGACGTCGGGCGAAGCCCACAGCGGGCCCAGGTAGGCCCGCCAGCTCTGCACCGCGAGCGGCTGGCTCCACAGCGGCGTGTCGACGAAGGCCCGCATGGAGGGCGTGTTCAGTCGGTCGTCGAGCTCGGGGATCTGCAGCATCTGGAAGCAGACGGGCGGGCCGCTCCGGTCCCGGGCGTAGAGAGCGGTGGCGGCGGCGAGCCCGCCGCCGGCGCTGGCCCCGATCAACGCCACGCGCCCGGGGTCCACCCCGAGGACGTCCGCCTGGTCGTGCAACCAGCACAACGCGGCGTAGCAGTCCTTGAGCGCCGCCGGGTAGGGGTGCTCGGGCGCCAGGCGGTAGTCCACCGACACCAGCACTGCCCCCGTGCCCATGGCCGTGAGCGCCGCGCCGGCGTGCTCGGCCTCCACGCTGCCGATGACGAAGCCGCCGCCGTGGATCATCACGATCCCCGGCACCCGCCGGCTGGCGGCCAGCAGTGCGCTTCGGTACACCCGCACCGAGACGTCGGGATCGCCGTGGTGCCCGGGCACCCGCAGGTCCTCGATGGCCAGCGTCTCGATCCCCGGGATCTCGACGCGGATGGCGGCCAGCACTTCCTCGAAGGCCGCACGGGCCGCCACCGGGTCCGAGAGGTCGATCTGCGGCAGCAGGTCGATGACGGCCGCCAGCTCGGGGTCGATCATGGCAGCTACTTCGGCTGCAGGCGGGCGCCGGCGTCGATACGGATGCACTCGGCGTTCATGTAGCTGTTGGCCAGCAGCTCGAGCGCGAGCGACGCGAACTCCGACGCGTACCCGAGCCGGTGCGGGAACAGGACGTCCTGGGAGAGCTTGCTCTTGAAGGCGTCCGAGCCCTCGCCCGTCCCGTAGATCGGGGTGTCGATGAGACCGGGGAGAATGGTGTTGAGCCTGATCCCGACCACGGCCAGGTCACGCGCCACCGGCAGGGTCATGCCCACGACGCCGCCCTTCGACGACGAGTAGGCCGCCTGGCCGATCTGGCCGTCCTCGGCGGCCAACGAAGACGTGTTCACGATGGCGCCGCGGGCGCCGTCGGCGTCGGGCTCGTTGAGGCTCATCTTGGTGGCGGCCAACCGGATGCAGTTGAACGTGCCGACCAGGTTGATCTCGATCACCCGCCGGTACAGGTCGAGGTCGTGCGCCGAGGCATACTCACCGTCCTTGCCGATGGTGCGCCCGGCCCAGCCGATGCCGGCGCAGTTGACCAGTGACTTCAGCGGGGCCATCTCGATCGCGGCGTCGACGGCGGCGACGACCTGCTCGGTGTCGGTGACGTCGGTCCTGGCGAACAACCCCCCGATCTCCTTGGCCAATGCCGCGCCCTTGTCCTCCTGCAGGTCGGCCACCACAACGTGGGCCCCGCGCTCGGCCAGCAGGCGAGAGGTCGCCTCGCCGAGGCCCGACGCCCCTCCGGTGACGATGGCCGACGTGCCGTTGAGCTCCATGATCCCTGTGACTCCTCGTGTGGTCCGTGCGCGCAGGTCTGTTCTCGGGCTGTGGCGGTGCGCCGGCGGAGCCCGAGCCCGGGCGTCCGCGCCCGCGACGCAGGGCAGAGGATAGGGGCCGGTGCCGGGCCGGTCACATCTGCTCGGGCGCCTCGATCCCGAGAAGCGAGAGCCCCAGCTCGAGCACCCGTGCCGTGAGGTCGCACAGCCCCAGCCGCGAGGTCCGCACCTCCTCGTCGTCGACCAGCACCCGGCAGGCCTCGTAGAAGGTGGTGAAGACGGTGGCCAGGTCGAACAGGTACGTGCACAGTCTCGAGGGGCTGTAGGACTCGGCGCTGGCCTCCACGGCGGCGCCGAAGCGCAGCAGCTGGAGGGCGAGGGCGCGCTCGGCCGGCTCAGCGAGCTGGGGTGGCGCACCGGGCTGGGGCGGGGCCACACCGGCCCGGCGGAAGATCGATCGGACGCGCGCGTGGGCGTACTGCAGGTAGGGCCCTGTGTCCCCCTCGAAGGCCAGCATGCGGTCCCAGTCGAAGACGTAGTCGCGCGTGCGCTCGGTCGACAGGTCGGCATACTTCACCGCGCCCACGCCGAGCGCGTGCGCGATGGCGGCCTGGCGCTCCGGCGGCAAGTCGCTCGACCGCTCCCTGAGGGCCACGGCCGCCCGGTCGATCCCCTCCGAGAGGAGGTCGATCAGCCGCTCGGACCCACCGGCGCGGCTGGCCAGCTTCTTGCCGTCGGGTCCGAGCACCAGCCCGAAGGCGACGTGCACCGCCGCCTCGGCGTCGGGGAGGTACCCCGCCAACGCGCCCACGGCGAACACGAGGCGCAGGTGCAGGGACTGCTCGGCCCCCACCACGTAGATCAGCCGGGTGGCGCCGAGACGCCCGGTGCGGTCACGCACGCATGCCAGGTCGGTGGCCGGATAGCCGTATCCGCCGTCGGACTTGCGGACGATGAGCGGGAGCGGGTCACCATTGCGGTTCTCGAATCCCTCGGGGAACACGCAGAGCGCACCGCCGTCCTCCACCAGCAACCCTTTGGCTTCGAGCTCTTCGACCACGACTGGCAGCAGCGGGTTGTAGAAGCTCTCCCCCACGATGTCGTCGTCGGTGAGCAGGACGCCCAGCAGGTCGTAGACCTCACGCGCGTGACGCATGGACTCGGCCACGAAGATGCGCCATAGTCGCAGGGTCTCGGGCTCGCCGCCCTGGAGCTGGACCACCCGGCGGCGGCTGCGCTCGGCGAAGTCGGGGTCCTCGTCGAACTGGCGCCGTGCCGTTGCGTAGAACTCGTTCAGGTCGCGCACGCTGAACGAGTCGGCGCGCTCGGCGCCGCCGACGTCGAGCAGGTGCTCGATCAGCATCCCGAAGGGGGTGCCCCAATCCCCGATGTGGTTCTCGCGCACCACGTCGTGCCCGAGGAACCCCAGGATTCGGGCCAGGGCGTCCCCGATCAACGTGCTGCGCAGGTGGCCGACGTGCATCTCCTTGGCCACATTGGGCGCGGAGTAGTCGATGACCACGCACTCGGGACGGGCCGCCCGCTCGACACCGAGCCGGGGATCGGCGGAGAGCTCGCCCACCTGTCGGGCGATGAACTCGTCGGAGAGGGTCAGGTTGATGAACCCGGGGCCGCTGACCTCGGCGACGGCGCACACGTCGTCCAGGTGGGCGGCGGCCAGCACCTGCTCGGCCACCTGGCGCGGCGGGCGGCCCACCGCCTTGCCCACCGCCATGGCACCGTTGGCCTGGTAGTCGGCCCGGTCCGAGACCCGCAGCACGGGGTCGGCCCCGAGCAGGACGGCGTTGAAGGCAGCCTGCAGGCGCTCGAGGAGGACGCGGGAGGCGTCGAGCATCCCTCATCTTCGCATGCCTGGCCGGAGTGCGATCGCGCCCGCGTCCGGGGGGCAGCCGCTGGCAGGGTCAGTCGGCCGGCGCCCCCATGGCCCCGTCGAGCAGCCCGTAGCCGCGGAAGGGGCCGAAGAAGCCGGTCTCGAGGAGGCCGTAGCCGGTGACCCCGTCGTAGGAGAACTCGGCCACCTGGTCGACGATGCCGTACTGGGCCAGACCCTTCACCTCGTCGACCCGGAGCACGAGGCCCTGGGTCACCGGCTCGGGCCCGTGGTACATGCCGTGGCGCCAGTCGGCATCGATGCCGTAGCCCGTGCCGATGGAGACGAAGTTGGGCAGCAGCGGCGTGCAGGTGATCTCGAGCCCGGTCTCGGGGAACCGCAGCACCGAGCGGTCGACGATCCGGGTGCCCGGGACGAGATGGTGCTCGTGCTCGGAGCGGCCGAGGTCGTCGATGGGGCGGTCCGGGTCGGTCCACACCCGCTCGGCCTGAACCAGCGGGCGCTCGCCGTCGTCACGCTCGTGGCAGATGTAGAGGATGGCATGGTCGTCGAACTGCATGGGGAAGTAGCTCCACATGCCCCCCAGGACGAGCTCGCCCCGTCGAATCCCGTCGGTCTCGGGCTCCCCCACCGGGCGCACGCCCCAGGAGCGGTCACGGGTTCCCCAGCAACGGGCCGGCTCCACCGTCAGGTCCTCGTCGCCCACGCGCAGGGTCCCGGACCAGCGCCCGGTCTGGGCCAGCCGCTGGGTGTCGAACACGACCTTGCCCTTGGAGCGCACGTACTGGCGGGGCTCCTCGACGGCGCGGATGTGTCCCTCCCAGGTGACGTCCATAGCGACGGTGTGCTCGGTCGGCTCGACCACGAAGCGCACGCGCCGCAGGGGCTCGAGCACCTCGATCCGGAAGGGCCCGACGGAGAGGTCGCCGCGGTCGGTCAGCGGCGCGGAGGCGCGCACGATGTGCTGGGAGTCCCCGCGCCGGACGTCGACGAACGCGTCGACCACGCCGAGGTTCGGGTACTGGCCGAAGCCGAAGATGGCGAACCACTCACCCGAGCACGGGTGCATGTTGAAGTAGTAGCGGTCGTAGAAGTTGCGGTCGCTGGTTGCCGGGTGGGCGATGAACTCGGCCGCCTGGTGAACGGGGTAGTCGTCCCAGGAGGAGAGGGTCACGTCGGCTAGCCGCTCAGCAGCAAGCGCAGCCGGCGCCGCAGCCTCCGGCCACCGGGGCACCGCACACGCCACCACCGGCCGGCTCGGCGGCCCGCCCGGTGGTCGCGAACACCGGGAACAGCCGGTTGGCGCCCACATGTCCGCCGGGGCAGGTGGCGGGCGCGTCGGCGTCGGCCATGGGGCGTCGCTCGTCGAAGACGACGGCACAGGTCGAGCAGCGGAATTCGTAGACCGGCACGGTATGGACCTCCGGCTGCAGCCTAGGCGATGGGTCGGCGCTCCCGCGAGAGCCCGGCGCGCCCTACGGCTCGGCGTAGGCGTAGATCGGCACGCCGTTGTAGGAGTTCGAGTCCGACGGGAGGAAGGGGCCGTCGAGCGCCACCGACAGGTAGCCGTCCTGGCCCGGTCCCGAGTCGCCGCCGATGGTCATGATGGCGCCGTCGGGCCAGACCTGGGTGACGAGGGCGACGTGCACGGAGGTGGCCGCGCTCCACGGGCCGCTGCCGAAGAGCACGGCGTCGCCCACGGCAGGGGTCGCGGTGGGCGGCAGCACGCCGGTGGAGCCGGCGGCCCACGTGTAGATGTCGCCGGTGAAGGCGTAGCGCGGGATGGGCACGCCTGCCTGCTCCCACACCCAGGAAGCGAAGAGGGCGCACCACTGCTCACACGGCCCGTAGGGGTTGCACCAGGGGGCCTGCGTGTCGGGGTCAGGCTCGATCTGGGAAGCCGCCGCGGCCGCGATGGCGGCCGACTCGGGGAACTCGGGCTCCGGCGTGGTGGTGTCGAAGCTGTAGGCCCAGGCCTGGGGGTCGAGCAGCCAGTACCCGGTGCCGTGGTTGTTGCCGATGACCGCCGAGATCTGCGTGGCCGTCGGGTCCAGGCTCAGCCCGCCGTACGACTGGGCGTCGCCGTAGTTGAGGACGACGCCGTTGGCCGTCGCCATGAGGTAGCCACGACCGTCGGGCGAGGCCACCATACCGACCACGGGGTCGGGCAGGTTCGCCGAGCCGGCCGATCCATAAAAACCGGCGTCGCCGTAGGCGAAGATGCCGCCGTCGGCCGCCACCAGCCAGTAGCCCTTGCCGTCGGTCGTCGCCGCCATCCCCACCACGGGCGAGTTGAGCACCAGGTTCCCCGCGCTGCCGTAAAAGCCGGCGTCGCCGTAGGCGAAGATGCCGCCGTCGGCCGCCACCAGCCAGTAGCCCTTGCCGTCGGGCGTCGCCGCCATCCCGACGATGGGCTGGTTGAGGGGCCTCCCGCCCATGGAGCCGTAGAACTTGGCGTCCCCGTAGGCGAACACGCCCCCGTCGAGCGCGCCCAGCCAGTAGCCCTTGGCGTCGGGCGTCGTGGCCAGAGCAACGATCGGCCCCTGGAGCGGCAGCCCACCGGCGGACCCTTCGAACGTGGCGTCCCCGAACGCGAACACGCCGCCGTCCGCGCTCGCCAGCAGATAGCCGTTGCCGTCGGGCGTGGCCACGCCCGAGAAGACCGGCGAGTTGAGCGGCTGCGGCATGGTCGGAACGGGGGTGTTGACGCTGCCGAAGCCGATCATGCCAGCGTCGTCGTAGACGTGTGGCTGCTCGGCAGTGGTGGCGGTGGTCGTGTCGGCCGAGATGTTGGGGTGCTCGGCGGCCCCAGCGGCGGCCGGGGCCAGCACCGTGGCGGCGGCCACGGTGACCAACGCGGGCAGGAAGCACGCCAGCCGCCAGACCCGACCCGTGCGCCGGGCGGAGCCGTTCACGGTCGCGAGCCGTTCACGGTCGCCCTGGCGTCACCGCGTTCCCGCACGACTTCGATTGTGCCCCCGGAGGAGGGCCCCGGAACAAACCAAGTGGTTACGAAGTCGTTACGAACATCGGTCTCAACGCCGGTGTCCGAAGTCCAGGCCGGCGGCCTCGGGCGCCGGCGCCCCGTTGGTCGCCCCGATGCACCCACGACAGAATGGGCTGATGACCCCCGACTCCACGAAAGCCGCCCACCCCGACACCTTCGCCGCGCGGACGACCCTGGCCGTGGGCGACCGCGGCTACGAGATCTTCCACATCAAGGCTCCGTCCCTCGCCGAACGCCACGACATCGACCGCCTGCCCTACTCCATCAAGGTGCTGCTCGAGAACCTCCTGCGCCACGAGGACGGCCCCCACGTGTCGCCCGACGACATCGTCGCCGTGGCCTCATGGGGTGCCAACCCGGAGGGGCACGGCCAGGGAGCGGGCGCCTCCGCCCACGAGATCGCCTTCACGCCCGAGCGCGTCCTGATGCAGGACTTCACCGGGGTGCCCGCCGTGGTCGACCTGGCCGCCATGCGCGATGCGCTGGCGCAGCTGGGCGGCGAGCCCGCGCAGGTCAACCCGCTGGTCCCCGTCGAGCTGGTCATCGACCACTCCGTCATCATCGAGCAGTCCGGCTCGGGGGCGGCCTATGACGCCAACGTGTCGATCGAGTACGCGCGCAACTTGGAGCGCTACCAGCTCCTGCGCTGGGCCCAAGGGGCCTTCGAGGGCTTCCGCGTCGTGCCACCGGGCTCCGGGATCTGCCACCAGGTCAACCTTGAGTACCTCTCACGGCTCGTGTTCGCAACCGAGGACGGCCGAGCCTTCTGCGACACCTTGGTGGGCACGGACTCCCACACCGTGATGGTCAACGGCCTGGGCGTGCTGGGCTGGGGCGTGGGCGGCATCGAGGCCGAGGCGGCCATGCTCGGCCAGCCCCTGTCCATGTTGCTGCCGCCGGTGATGGGTCTGCGCCTTTCCGGCGAGACCAAGCCGGGGATCACCGCCACCGACGTCGTCCTCACCGTGACCGAGCTGTTGCGCGACCACGGGGTGGTCGGCGCGTTCGTCGAGTGCTACGGCCCGGGCGTGGCCGCCTTGCCGCTCGAGACCCGGGCCACCATCGGCAACATGAGCCCCGAGTACGGCGCCACCTGCACCATGTTCCCCATCGACCGGGTCACCTTGGACTACTTGCGTTTCACCGGGCGCGACGAGGAGCACCTCGCCCTGACCGAGGCCTACGCCAAGGCACAGGGGCTGTGGCACGACCCCGACAGCCCCGAGCCCGTGTACTCCGAGCACCTCTCCCTCGATCTCGGCGACGTCGAGCCCTCGTTGGCGGGCCCGTCGCGCCCGCAGGATCGCGTGGGACTGGCCGCCGCCCGTGATTCGTTCCGAGTGGCCATCGACCGCGCACCTCGGAGCGCGCCCGCTGAGCCCGTCACCGCGCCCCACCACCAGATGTCCGACGGCGACGTGGTGATCGCCGCCATCACCAGCTGCACGAACACCTCCAACCCGCAGGTGATGGTGGGCGCCGGCCTGCTGGCCAAGAAGGCCGTCGAGCGGGGGCTGCGGTCCAAGCCCTGGGTCAAGACCTCTCTCGCACCGGGCTCGCGCGTCGTCATGGACTACCTGGAGCGGGCCGGGTTGGTCGGACCGCTCGAGCAACTCGGCTTCTACCTCGTCGGCTACGGCTGCACCACGTGCATCGGTAACTCGGGCCCGTTGCTCGACGGCGTGTCGGACGCGGTCAGGGAAGGCGATCTCTCCGTGGCCGCCGTGCTGTCGGGCAACCGCAACTTCGAAGGCCGGATCCACCCCGACGTCCGGCTCAACTACCTGGCCTCACCGCCGCTGGTGGTGGCCTACGCCCTGGCGGGCACGATGGATGTCGACCTGACGACCGAGCCCATCGGGCACGACACCGAGGGCAACCCGGTCCTGCTCTCGGACATCTGGCCCTCGATGGAGGAGGTCAGCGAGACCATCCGCACCTCGCTGACCTCGGAGATGTTCCGCACCCGGTACTCCTCGGTGTTCGACGGCGACGAGTACTGGCAACGGGTGCCCGTCGCCGGCGGCGAGACCTACGCCTGGCAGTCCGACTCGACGTACGTGCAGAACCCGCCGTTCTTCGAGTCGATGGACATGAACCCCGCTCCGGTCGCCGACATCACCGGCGCCCGGGTGCTCGCCCTCCTCGGCGACAGCGTCACGACCGACCACATCTCGCCTGCCGGCTCCATCGGCCCGTCGACGCCTGCAGGCCGCTACCTGACCGAGCACGGTGTGCCCCGTCAGGACTTCAACTCCTATGGTGCCCGGCGCGGCAACCATGAGGTCATGATGCGCGGGACCTTCGCCAACGTCCGGCTGCGCAACCGGCTGGCTCCGGGCACCGAGGGAGGGGTCACGCTGCACATGCCCGAGGGCACCGAGACGTCGATCTACGAAGCGGCCGTCGAGTACGCGGCGGAGGGCGTGCCGCTCGTCGTGCTGGCCGGTCTCGAGTACGGCACGGGCAGTAGCCGGGACTGGGCCGCCAAGGGGACGGCCCTGCTGGGCGTGCGGGCCGTGCTCGCTCAGAGCTTCGAGCGCATCCACCGCTCCAACCTGATCGGCATGGGCGTGGTGCCGCTCCAGTTCTACAAGGGCGACTCCGCTGAGAGCCTCGGGCTCAGCGGCCACGAGCGCTTCTCCGTCGTCGGGCTCGAGGCGCTGAACCAAGGGGCGGTGCCCAAGGAGGTCACGGTGACGGCGACCGCCGAGGACGGCTCGGTGACCGAGTTCCGCGTCGTGGTGCGCCTCGACACACCCATGGAGGCCGAGTACTACCGCCACGGCGGCATCTTGCGCTACGTGCTGCGCCAGATGGCCGGCTGAACCACGCCGCTACGACGGGACCGCCAGGGCGACGAACCGGCGCAAGAGAGCGCCGCCCGCTCGGCTCACGTGGGCCACGTCGGAAGCCCGCACGAAGACGCCGGGCGGCAGGTGAGCCCCCCAGTGGGCCACCAGGCTGGCGGTGACCTCGACGTGGAACTGCAGCCCGTAGGCGCGCTCGCCGACACGGAACGCCTGGTTCTCGTAGGCCTCCGTCCCGGCCAGACGGACCGCACCTTCGGGCAGGGAGAAGGTGTCGGTGTGCCAGTGCACGCACGGCAGCGGCGTTGGTGCCGGCCCGAACACCGGGTCGTGCACGGCCGCCGCCGTCAGGTGCACCTCGCCCACCCCGCACTCGGGCGCCGGACCCGTCCACACCTCGGCACCCAGCGCGGCGGCCAGTTGCTGCGCACCGAGGCACACGCCGAGCACCGGGAGGCCGGCCTCGACCGCCCGGCGCAACAGCGCCCGTTCGTCGGACAGCCAACCTTCGTCGTCGTGGACGCCCATCGGCCCACCCATCACGGCCAACCCGGCCATGTCGGCCACGGCGGCCGGCGAGGGGACCGCCTCGCCCTCGTCCACCCGCACGACCTCCAGCAGGCCCCCCGCGTCAGCCACCGCCTCGGCGATCGCCCCGGGCCCCTCGTGGGCGACGTGCTGAATCATCACCCAAGGACGCGCGGGCGCCACGGCTCAGGGGATCCGGGTGACCCGGAACAGCTCGGCCGACGATCCCTCGGGCAGCCCGGCCCGGGTCCCCTGCGCCCGCGCCCCGTCGAGGACCCGTTCGGTGATGCCCTCGGGGTCGCCGATCTGGCTCTCGTGGCACCGCAGCGCGGCCACCTTGCGCGCCACCGTCGAGGTCGTGTCCACGGCGATGGCCGCGCTCACGGGGTCCGGTCCCGTCGGGCCGCCCATGATCCACAGCTCGCGCACGTGCCACGGGTCGAGCCCCTCGACGTCGAGCAGCTCCGGGTGGGCGAAGGGGTTCCGGGCGTCCGGGTAGACGGCGCACACGGCAGCCTCGCCGGTCGCCAGGTGGTCGGGGTGGCTGGCGAAGATCGAGGTCCAGCTCCGCTCGGGTGACTGCGTCACCACGCGCTCGGGGCGGACCTGGCGGATCACCCGGCTGATGTCCCGGCGCAACTCGAGCGTCGCCTGCACCATGCCGTCGGGGTGGCTGAGGAAGCGGACGTCGCTCACTCCCACCACTGTCGCCGCCGCCCGCTGCTCCTCCATCCGCAAGGCCGCCACCTCGGCGCGTGAGACGGTGGGGTCGGAGCCACCGGCGTCTCCGTTGGTGACGATGCAGTACGTCACCGCGACGCCGGCCGACGTGAAGGCGGCCACGGTGCCCGCGGCACCGAAGTCGATGTCATCGGGGTGCGCCGTCACCACGAGGACACGGCTGACCCCGTCATCGGGCGACCAGAGTGCGACGGGCGGGGCCGGAAGGGTCTGGCTCAGAGGACGCTCTCCTCGGCCTGCGGCGTCCAGGCCGCCAGGTCGGCGAGCCGCGGGTCGTTCGAGAACATCTCCACGATGGGGATCCGCAACCCCAGTCGGCGCTGGATCACCTCCATCTCGACCAGCTGGTTCCACAGGGCGAGGCTGACCACGACGCCCGCCTTCCCGGCGCGAGCCGTGCGGCCGGAGCGGTGGAGATAGGCCTTGTGGTCCTCGGGCGGATCGAAGTGCACGACGGCGTCCACGCCCTCGATGTGCAGCCCCCGCGCCGCGACATCCGTGGCCACGAGGACGTGCAGCTTGCCGTTGGAGAAGTCGGCCAGTGCCCGCTCGCGGTTGGCCTGCCGGAGGTCACCGTGGATGGCCGCCGCCTTGACACCCTCCTTGCCCAGGTGCTCGACCAGGCGGTCGGCCCCGCGCTTGGTGCGCACGAAGAGGAGCGACTTCTCCTGGCTGCGGCAGATCGCCGCGGCCACCTTCACCTTGTCCATCTGGTGGACCTGGAGGAAGCGGTGCTCCATCAGCGAGACGGTCTGCGTGGCCGAGGCCACCTCGTGGAAGACCGGATCCGAGAGATACCTGGTGACCAGTCGGTCGACGGCGCCGTCGAGAGTTGCGGAGAACAGCAAGGTTTGATGGGGTTGGCCCAGGCGACGCAACACCCACTCGACCTGTGGCATGAACCCCATGTCGGCCATGCGGTCGGCCTCGTCGAGCACCAGCGTCTCGAGCTCGTCCACGGCGACCTCACCCCGGTCGCCGAGGTCGATCAGCCGACCCGGCGTGGCGATCACGATGTCTGCTCCCTTGCGCAGCCTCGAGACCTGGCGATCGATGTCGGCGCCGCCGTAGACGGCCACGGCGCGCAGGCCGAGCTTCTTGGCCAGCGGCGTGAGCACGTCGTGCACCTGCACGGCGAGCTCTCGGGTCGGCAGCAGGACCAGGCCCAGCGGCCGGGCGGCGCGCCCCGCACTGGCCCCGCTCTCGGGTACCAGCGCGTCACGCGACGCCTTGACCCGCTGGAGCATCGGTACCCCGAAGGCCAGGGTCTTGCCCGAACCGGTCTTCGCCTTGCCGCACACGTCGCGGCCGGCCAGGGCGTCCGCGACTGTCAGGGCTTGAATCGGAAACGCGCTGACGATGCCTTCGTCCGCCAGCGCTTTGGTCAGTTCGAGCGAGACACCGAGGGATTCGAAGGTCCGTGTGGTCTCGTAGGTATCGCCCCCGGGGACATCATCGCCCGCGTCAGAAAGGGGGCCGCCGTCCACGTCGGCCGGGGCATCAACAGTCATCACCCTGCTCTCTCTGTTCTTCGGCGGGGCCGTGCGCCACCAAGAGGAGTCAGAGTCGGCCCCGACTCGCCGGCTCCCTGCCGGCGGTCGCAGCCTCATTGTACCAGGTGAGCAGCGATCCCTGGCGGAGCCACTATGTAAGAGTGGGCAGTCCCCCGACCCCCGACCGAAGGAGAACCGACGATGGCGAGACTCGAGGCGGGCGCGACCGCCCCTGCGTTCACGCTGCCCGACCAGGACGGCAAACCCGTCAAGCTGTCGGACTTCAAGGGCCAGCGAGTGATCGTCTACTTCTACCCGGCCGACGACACGCCCGGCTGCACCAAGGAGGCCTGCCAGTTCAACGACAACCTCCGGGCCTTCGACAAGGCCGGCGTCGCCGTGCTCGGGATCTCCCCGGACAACGCCGAGAAGCACGTCAGGTTCCGCACCAAGTACAAGCTCAAGTTCCCCCTCCTCACCGATACCGACAAGAAGGTCATGGAGAAGTACGCAGCCTGGGGCGAGAAGACGATGTACGGGAAGAAGACCGTGGGCACCATTCGTTCGACGTTCCTCGTCGGGCCCAACGGGAAGGTCCAGAGGGCCTGGTACAACGTGCGGGCCGACGGACACGCGGCCAAGGTGCTCGAGGAGATCGCCGAAGGCTGAGCGCGCCGCCCGTCGGCAGGGCATCGGCGCGGCGCACGAGCCGTGTGCGAGGCCGTGCTCAGTGCTGGTGTGCCGGGCACCAGTAGGTGCTGCGCCCGCCCACCGCCTCATGCCGGAGCTCGGCGCCATCTCGCGGGCAGCGGCCGCCGGCATGCCGCTCCTCAATGAGGTCCCCGGTGTGCGAGCCGCCACGGCGACCCAGCTGGCGCAAGGTGGCGCGCACGGTCGCGAGCAGATCCCGCAGCTCGTCGTCGCTGAGCGCGTGCCGGCGGTGCGGGTCGAGGCCGGCTCGCCAGAGGATCTCGTCGGCCAGCAGGTTGCCCACTCCGGCCAGCCGCTGCTGGTCCATCAGACGGGCTTTGAGGGTGGCCGCGCCGGCGGCACGACCCGGCGTCACCGAGAGCGCAGCCGCCAGCTCCTTGCGGCTCACGCCGAGGGCGTCGGGGCCGAGCCGGCTCTCGTCGGGCGCCAGCTCGAGCGAACCGAACCGTCGGGGGTCGTGGAGCAGCAGCGCGCCGCCGTCGGCAAAGGAGATGCGGGCGCGCACCCACTTCTCGTCGAAGACGCCCGGGCCGTAGCGCAGCCGGTCGAGGGCCTCCCGGCCGTCGAGCACCAGCCCCCCGGTCATGCCGAAGCGCAGACCCAACGTGGGCCCCCCGGTCGTGTCGAGCAGCATCAACTTGCCGCGCCGGCGCGCTGCGCTGAACGAGCGGCCGGCCAACGCCGAACGGAGCCGCTGCGGCGTCGTGCCACCGCGGCCATAGTGGCTGTCGACCATCCAGGCCCGGGTGATCGGGCGCCCCAGCGCCTGCTCGGCGAAGGCCCGGTAGCGCTCGACTTCGAGGATCTCGGGCACCGGGGCACGGTATCGGACGACCGCCTCCCGGCGGAATATGGTGAGGCGATGCCTCCCGAAAAGCCGCAGTGGGCCGAGCTGTTCACCGAGGTCGTCACGTCGGGCCTGTGCACCGGGTGCTCGGCCTGCGTCGTCTCGTGCCCCTACGACGTGCTGGGCTACGACGACTCTGAGGGGGTCTACAAGCCCTTCCACGTCGAAGCTGACGGTGGACCCGACAACTGCACGCACGGCGAAAAGGGTTGCACGCTGTGCACGCGGGCCTGTCCACGCTTCCGCACCTGGGAGCCTGACATCGAGACGCACCTCTTCGGGCGGCCCCGCACCGAGGACGAGGTCGCGGGCATCTCGCGGGCGACGGTGCTGGCCCGGGCCACAACCCCCGAGATCGCCGAGGCCGGTCAGGACGGCGGCCTGGTCTCGGCCCTGCTCATCTGGGCCCTCGAGCACGACGTGATCGATGCCGCGCTGGTCTCGGGCCTCGAGGGCGACGGCTCCACCTGGAAGGCGGTGCCGACCGTGGCCCGCACCAAGGAGGACGTGCTCGCCACGGCGGGCTCCCGCTACACCTACTCGGCCAACCCGCTCGCCTATCCCGCGGCCATCGAGGCCGGTGCGGAGCGCATCGCTCTCGTCGGGATGGGCTGCCAGGCCAGCGCGCCACCCGTGATGCAGACCCGCAAGGCGGGCAAGATCGCTCGCCGCCTGGCGCTGTCCATCGGCCTCCTGTGCTCGAAGACCTTCGACGACGCCATCTTCGCCGAGCTCTTCGAGGCCAGGTACGGCCTGGCCCGCGAGCACATCGCCAAGATGAACATCAAGGGCGTGTTCCAGGTCTGGATGACCGACGGCAGCTACCACGAAGTGCCGCTCAAGGAGGCCCACGCCTGGACGCGTGAGGGCTGCAACAGCTGCCCGGACTTCGCCGCCGAGCACGCCGACATCTCGACGGGCGGCATCGGGGCGTTCGGTGACTGGACCCTCGCCATCATCCGCACCGAGAAGGGGGAAGCGCTGTTCAACGACGTGGAGGCGGCTGGGGTGATCGAGACCCGCCCCATCGAGGACGACCCCGGTGCCCTCACGTTGCTGCACAAGCTCAGCCGGAACAGCCGCAAGCGGTGGCCGGCGACGGCGGTGCCCATGCCCGGACGTCTTCCCGCCTCCACCACGGCGACCTGAGCCCTCCGTGAGCGCCCTGGGCGACGACGCGTTCGCCGCGCTCCTCGGCATCGAGGTGCGGCGACAAGGCGCGGGGCGCGCCACGGCGCGCCTGACGACGGGCGCCGACCACGCCAACCCGCACGGGACCGTTCACGGCGCCGTGTTCTATGCGGTCGCGGGCGCCGCCATCGCCGCGGCGGCCAACGACCAGGAGCGCTCGGGCATCATCTCGTCGGTCCTCGTGGAGTACTTCCAGCCCGCCGCCCCTGGCGACGAGCTGTACGCCGAGGTCGCCCCGGAGGTCTCCACCGTCCGCGAGGACCTCTTCACCGGGACCGTCCGCCGCGGTGCCGCGGGAGACCTCTTGGCCTGGGTCCGCGCCCGCGGCACCCGGCGCTCCCGCGGCTGAGAGCACCCGGTCGGAACGGTCCGGTGTCCTCCCCTGCCCGCTTCACGGAGCCTGATCCCGACCTCGGTCACGGCCGAGCGATGGCCGAATCCGAGGGAATGATGTCATTGACGCCACGCCCGCCGGCCCGCACAGTGGTCTGGTGACCGAACGACACGTCCTCATCGTCGCCTTCGACGGGGTCCAGCCCCTCGACGTCGTCGGACCACACGAGGTCTTCTGCGGGGCCACCCGCGCCGCCCGTTCGCTGGGCCTGAGCGAGGGCTACCGGGTCACGCTCACCTCGTCGGGCGGCGGGCCCGTGCGCTCTGAGAGCGGGCTCGAGTTGGGCACCGTTCCGCTCCCGGTGCCGGCGCAGACCCCTGGTCGCGGCGCGCCAGGAAGCCGGCCCCGGCGCATCGACACCCTGCTGATCGCCGGCGGCAGCGGTGTCGAGACCGCTGCCGCGGACCCCGATCTCGTGTCGTGGGTCCGCGCCAGCGCCCCGGGCTGCCGGCGCGTGGCCACCGTGTGCTCGGGCACGTTCCTCGCCGCTGCGGCCGGACTGCTCCGAGGGCGCCGGGTGACGACGCACTGGGCCCGCGCCCGTGAACTCGGCGACGCCCACCCCGAGCTCACGGTCGACCCCGACCCCATCTACCTGCAGGACGGCAAGTACTGGTCGAGTGCAGGCGTCACCGCCGGCATCGACCTCTCCTTGGCGCTCGTCGAGGAGGACCTCGGGACCGAAGTGGCCCAGACGGTGGCGCGCTGGCTGGTCATGTTCCTGCACCGGCCTGGTGGCCAGACGCAGTTCGCGACGCCCGTGTGGGTACCCCGGGCCGATCGCTCCGCCGTCCGCGCCGTGCAGACGCTCGTGGAGTCCGGACCCGGCGGTGACCACCGGGTCCCGGTGCTTGCTGCCGCAGCCGCCATGAGCGTGCGCCACTTCGCCCGAGTCTTCACAGCCGAGGTCGGGGAGACGCCGAGCAGGTTCGTCGAGCGCGTGCGCGTCGAGGCGGCGCGCACGGACCTCGAGACCACGAACGATACGCTTGACGTCGTCGCCACGCGCTGCGGGTTGGGCAGCGCCGAGACCTTGCGGCGCGTGTTCCACCGGAACCTCGGCGTCTCACCCGACGCCTACCGCCGGCGGTTCCGCCGCCGACCATCGGGTCCCGGCCCATCGGATCGGGCACAACCCGAAAGGAAGTCCGCATGACCGACCGGGTCCACGTCGCCATCCCGCTGTTCGACAAGTGCACCGCGCTCGACGCCATCGGGCCCTACGAGGTGCTCCAGCGCATCCCCACCTTCGAGGTCACCTTCGTGGGTGACCATGCGGGCGTGGTGCGCACCGAGAACCGCATGCTCGGCCTCTGCGTCGACGCCGAGTTCGAAGAGGTGGGGGCTCCCGACGTCGTCGTCTTCCCCGGTGGCGTCGGCACCC